>JAEEGJ010028973.1_pt1 | contig 10964 bp, 10 predicted proteins | sample 8958761 | NCBI WGS metagenome assembly JAEEGJ01 (sample SAMN16246546, study PRJNA631951) | gut metagenome | biome: gut microbiome; feature: rumen; material: RS-attached | host: Bos | place: Iran: Karaj | collected 2018-10
CTTTCCTGATTTGTTCCTTCGAAACGAAAAGGTCTGCATAGAGATTGATGGTGGATACCACTGTAAACGTGAGCGTCAGGATGCTCATCGTGACAAAATGTTCCGTGAGCATGGCTTTATCGTCATCCGCATCAAGAACCTCGACACCTGTATTAACGTAGCCTTTTGGGAACGATTGCTCGAAGGATTAAACAAAGTAGAGGACACTGTTTCTCATCCCCACCTTGCAGCAATAAAAGAAGAACTGCACCAAATGATAAGTGATGAAATAAGTAATTGGACACGTATCGATACAGACCCAATATGATTCTTTGGGAGTTCATAGTGGGCACAGTATCAGTTCGTTACTCACAAAAAAAGGTAAAACTGTGGCAGAATTAAAATAAAATTTGTATATTTGCAGCAAAAACAGGATTCACGAATAGACAAAGAGGTTTGAACATTATTATTAAGAAGTAACAGGTTAAAAAGATTGAGAATAAGCATGATATTATTATGATAGATAAGAAGCATATACAAAAGACACTGACTCCAATAATACTTGAGGAAGGTATGCCTGGCTACGAGACAGTGCAGGACATTGAGGAAAAACTCAATGATCCTGAGGTTTTCAACATCGCGATAACTGGGCCTTACGGTTCGGGCAAAAGCACTGTGCTGAAAAGTCTGAAAGCTTGCTTCCCAAACAACCACAATTATCTGACTATATCGCTTGCTTCATTGACAGGGAATAATGACGATGAAGAAAAGGATTTGAGCGAGAAGGAGCAGCAAAAGATAGAGTATAGTCTGTTGCAGCAGCTGATATATAAGGAAAAACCAGAGACGTTGCCCAACAGCCGCTTCCGTAGAATCTGCAGGAAGTCTGCGAGAGCTACAATCAAGTTTTGTCTTGGTATTATCGGATTCATTATTAGCTTCCTCGTGGTGTTTGAACCGAAATGGATGCAAGTTGAAACTCTTTGCCAATTATTTGATCTGGGGGGAAATTTGAACCTTGTTTTTGATGTTGTTTGTTCTGCATATATGTTACTGAGCGTATTTGCGATATCGTCATACATATACAGACGGTCGATGTTTAGTCGGATAAGATCACTGAACGTAAAGGATGTGAAGATAGAACTGAACCAAGAATCGTCCGTCTTCAACAAACATCTGGAGGAAATTGTGTATTTCTTCGAATCGACAGACTATGATGTTGTCATCATAGAGGACCTTGACAGATTCCGCTGTCCAGAGATATTCCAAAAGTTACGTGAGATCAACTTCCTTTTGAGGGAGTCAAAGGTGCTGAGAGCACAGCAAAGAAGCATCAAATTCATTTATGCAATTAAGGATGACCTGTTTAAATATGCAGAGCGAACCAAGTTCTTTGACTACATCGCTACGGTGACACCTGTAGTGAATCCAAAGAATTCCTGCGAAAAGTTGACCCAAGAATTGAGCGCGAGAGGATATGCGTTGGAAAAGGATGCACTAAGAGACCTAAGTGAATTCGTCGATGATATGAGGATGCTGAAAAACGTTGCCAACGAGTTTCAGCAATATATGGAACGGTTGTCAAAATCAACCAGTCCAAATCAGGAGAAACTTCTTGCAATGATTATCTACAAGAACCATCACCCAGACGATTTCGGAAAACTGCACTATAAGAAAGGAAAGGTTTATGACTTTGTCAAGCAGAAGCATGAATGGGTACAAATAGCCATTGACAAGGTGATTACTCCACGACTGAATGCCTGGCAGAAGAAACGGGAAGATGTCATTAAGTCGCATCAGTTTACTTTAAAGCAATGGCGAATTTTGTATATGGAGAAGTATCGAGAGCATTTGGATTCTTCACTTCTGTCCATTTCCATCCAAGGAGGATATCAGTCTATAGCTTCTATAGCAGAATCGGAAAGTCTATTTGAGATTCTAATAAAACAAAGTCGTCTGTCATATAAATATAAGATGTATTTCGGTTCTTCTATTCAGGCAGGTACTGCTGAAGTTAATTTTTCAGATATTGAGAAAGAGGTGGACGACCAAATAGGCTATCAGAAGCGGAAAGAACTGATAGCGACCACTACCGCTGATATAGACCATGAAATCAGGATGGTAAGGGAAGAAGAAAACCGACTGAAGAACTTCAAACTGGCCAAGCTACTGATACAGTTCCCAGAAATCAAGAAGAATGAGAAGTTCTTGCAGATTGGTTTGTCAGAACTAATGGTTCATTTCCTACAGCGAGGCTATATTGACGAGACGTACTATGACTATTTGACACTGTATGATGGAACCACGATGAGTCTGAATGACCGAGACTTGCTTTCTCGAATTAGGCAGAACGATGTAAATGTGAACTATGATGAGGCTATTGACGATATACAGGCATTTGTTGAAGATCTGCCACTTTTCGTATATGAATACAGAAGTGTGCTGAACTATCAGATTGCAGACTATCTGGAAGCTCATCCCGTCCTCTACAAGTCTGCATTACATAGTTTTGAGCAGCATTTCATAGAATCGACGACACCACCGCTGGACTTTATGGCCAATTACTACAAGAATGGAGGTAGTGGCGCTGCAAGTCTATGTCAGAAGTATGTTAAGTCTAATATGAGTTGGCAACGCATACAGACATACGAGAAGCAAGAAAATTGGGACACGCTGGTAGAAGCATGGCTACGCTATAGTGAGCCAATCGACATAACTGACGATATTCGAGAGTGGTTGAATAACAACCTCGGATTCTGTATAGAACGGTTGAAAGCAATAGGCCTTGACCAGCTGAAGGCCATTGCAGAAGGATGTATGTTCGTGGATTTGCAGTCGCTTGATTTAATTGATGGAGTTCTTCCAGATGATGATGTGTTGGAGTTGGCCAATCACATCATTGGGAAAAAGATGTTTGAGTTGACACGAGGGAATGTATGCGTTGCTTGTGTTATAACTTCCAGTCCGTTTGCAAAGAATCTTAGTAAGGAAACGCTTACCATGACAAATGTTCTCCAATCAGAAAACCAAGGACTGCGGGAATATGTAGCAAAAAACATTCAAGATGTGTTCAAAGAATGTCTGGTTGATTCGGAAGGACAAGAAGACGAGAAAGGTCTGTTGGCTATTATCAATGAGGGATTGTTGGACGAAAGTCAGAAGACAACTTACCTCATGAAACAAAAAGATAATAAGATAACAAATATTCTCAGTGTAAATGATGAATATAAGACGATTGCTATCCGTAGTAAGGTGCTTCAACCATCGTGGAGTAATACTATCAACTATTATGTTTCACAGGATGAAATCTTCTCTGAAGACTTAAAGCTGTTTATTGAGGATAATGTTGTTGTTTTGAAAAATGAACCCTATCCAAAGGGTGTGGAATCTACATTGGCATGTGATCTGGTTTTCGGTCCTTATCTAAAGATAGAAGTATATAAGGAACTGTTGCCAAACCTGATGGCTGTAATAAAGAAGGAGGATGAGAGCAAATTCGACAAAAATACAGGTGTTGAAAGAACTGCCCTATTAGTGAAGGGTAGGTATCTTTCGGATGATATAGAAACGGCAAAGACAGTATGTCTGTATGGATCACAATTATACGCAGAGTATCTAAGCAGTCATATAGCCAATTATCTTCTCTACTTTGATGACTATAATCAAGATGCCAAATCGATTTCGTTGCTCCTGTTAAAAGGTTCGGCAATAACAGGATCGCAGCGTTGGTCGCTCGCTAAACTGGTTCCTGCCAATTTAGTGTCCACAAGCACAGGACTGGCTGATTCTTTGGTAGATGTTATGCTGTGGAAAAAGGAAGAACTGGTATGGACTGTTATAGAAGCCGTGCTCAAAAAAGCCAGTCCGAATGGAGGTAAGATGCGCCTCCAAGAGTGGCTGCTCAAGAACAACAAGGGTGACCTGGCGAAAGTAATCACGATACTTCAAACCATGCTGTACCCATATGCAGAGATAGTAAACGACATGAAACGTCCTTTAGTACCAAAGGAGTTTCAGGAATATTTAGACATGATACAACCCTTGGGGTTGTTTACCTCGTATAAGGAAGAGAAGAACGGGTTGAGGGTGTATCATAGTACAAAGTGAGAAGTGTTTTTGACCATTTAATAACTATATAAAGCTATGAATAAAAACGAACTGTATACTACGTTAGTGGCAATGGTGCCAGTAAAAGCCGATGAGAAAAAGGATTTCCGGGCAGTAATAAGAGAACAGCTTAGGATTTTCAGGAAACATCTCGATAATCTTGATGCAGGAGAGCAACCTATGGAATGGAATAGTACAATAGTTCGCGCAAAACAACTTTGCAATGCAATTGAACGTGCCATTGATAATGAGTACAAGGGCATTAGGCATTCAGCTTATAGTGCTATCAAGAACCAATTGGATGGCTACAAAACCCAAAACGTTGAAATCGTTGGGTTAGCCTATGATGAAAACATCCTGCCTGTAGCACAAGGAACCGTGGCTTACAGAATGCGAAAAGTGGAACTGGAAGAACAGCGTAAGCTGAAAGCAAAGGACATGTTTCACATCCCATTGGATAAAAGAGGGCTTGTAGAGACACAGAGATATAGTGTTCCAGGCTATCCATGTCTTTATTTGGCGCATAATGTTTACGGATGCTGGGAGGAAATGGGCAGACCTGATTTTGGTACAGTGATGGTATCGAAATTCGCCTCTCAAACAGATTTCAAGGTACTTGATTTGAGAATTCCTTCAAAAGCAAAATGGGATGCGAATATGGAGAGGTGTGTACTGTTCTTTCCTTTGGTTCTTTCATCAATGGTTCAAGTGAAGAACAACAAAGACACTTATAAACCGGAATATCTGATTCCCCAACTGTTGACAGAATGGGTTATCTCGCACAATAAAGATAAAAGCGGACCTGATAACGAGATTTTGGGAATTATGTATACTTCTGCGCAGAAGAATGATGATTTCAATTTCCCAGACACCAGCTACGACAACTATGCTATACCAGTATTGAAGCCTCTAAACAGTAAGAAATACTGTAACCGCTTGGAGAGCATCTTCCAACTGACAACACCAACATATTATGATCTGGAGGTGTTAAGAAACGGTGAGCACATTGATATGGGAATACTTGGGCTGGACGAAGAACAACAGAAAATCCATAATTTGGCATCATCTCGCTTCGGAGTGATGGAGCAGTTCCTTCAAGCAAAACCTCTTGAAACAGTTGATGAATAAGCTATAAATAAGATAGGAGAATGGGAAGTCTGAAAACGTCTCATGATAAATAGCAACTTCATGCAAAGAAATGATAGTTGCGGAACGTTAATTGAGGTGTCTTTTAAAAGTGTGCCTACAATGTGCCTACAACTTTGAAACGTCTGGACATAAAAAGTCCCGTAAGTTGTTTACTTACAGGACTTTAACTTTTGGGTGCCCGGACGGACTCGAACCGTCGACATTCAGAACCACAAGCAATCTATCAAATTCTCCGATAGTCCCTCTGTTTATCGATGTTTGCGACTTTATCGAAAATCGGGTTTGCGTCGATTTTGCGTCGATTTCGGCACCCGTTATTATTTTTAAGATTTTATTTCAAAGAACCCTCGTACTTCTTCTTGAGAATTTTCTCCAGTTCGCCTTTATCCGTTCTTTCTGACTCCAGCATAGTCAGAACACGATCCATCTGTTCTTGCTGCTTAGCGACAAGGTCGTGTGATTTGGAGATTTCATCCACCAATTTTTCAATGATGGCTTCCGTACTGCAGATACCATCAACAAGTTTCTCAATGGTTGAACGAGTTGAAGTTTTCTTGTCTTCCTGAGTAGGCTTCTGCTCCTCTTCCTTTACTCTCGGCTCACACAGCATTTCACCGTTACCGGTTAGAAGCCACGTCTCGTCTAGATCGTTGTAGTAAGCCAGAATCTTGGCAACAGCCTTCTTCGAGAGGTCTCGTCCTTCTTTTCTGGACTTACCGATTGAACCTACTGACAAACCAAGCTGGACTGTAACGCGATTGTCATTCAGTCCCTTCTCCTTCATGTAAAGGTCAAACCTGTCTATTATTCTCATAGAATAGTAAAACTATGTTAAATTCAATGTTAAAATATTGCCTTTTACAAGAAATCTCTTGCGGAGTATAGAATTAAGTTCTATCTTTGCAGCCGTTTTCAAGAACCGCATCCGATAAGGATAACTTGTTTCGGGTGCAAATTTAAAAAAAAAGATTGGATTTCAAAAGAAAATGGGTGTTAAATTATTGAATCTTGCTACAAAAAATGAGGTTTTGCGTCGAATATGCCTCATTTTGCCTTGTGAAAGGCAGAAAACTGCGCCGATTCTTTGAAAAGCCAAAGCCTGTACCACAAACAGGCACAAAAAAGTTCAATACGAATATGGAAATTACGTTGAATCAATTAAGAAACATTATCTCTGCATCGGCAGATATTGGTGTTCAGAGATACATCAAGACCAGAGATCCTGAGGATGACAGGATTAAGCAGGAGGATGCCAAACGCTATTTGGAGAAAATGGGCTATCAGCCCATTATGTTGAAGAGATGGCGCAAGGACAATCTGCTGGTTCCTGTGAAGATGGGGGATTCCCGCAACTCAGCCGTCTGGTACTCTCTGACGGAAATCAAGGAACTTATTTTCTCTCTACAGACTCATGCCCTGATAATGAAGCAATGATGAAGGATCTGAAGGAAAAGGATGACATTCTCAGGGCAACTGACGGCGGCTTGAAGGTATTCCAGCACTATCTTGGCGACAAGGTTGTTGCTGGAGTAAAGTTCAAGAATCCGTTCTATACGGACACCATTGCCAGCTGCAACCTCTACTACGGCAAGACCTGCGGGAGATATTTTCTCGTGGACTTCGGTGATAGTGGAGAACGCGGTGACTGTTTCTGGTTCGTTGCCAAATGGGAGAACCTGGACTATCACAACGACTTTGAGGAAATCCTTCGGGTTATAGACAACGAGCTTTGCCTGAACATCTTCAAGGATGACAAGAAGCCAGTAACCCAGAAATCCGAGAAGCCAAAGTTCGTAGCAACAATTGTCCCTTCCAATTCCAATACGATTCTTCCCTTCAACATCAGAGTCAATGAGCATTTCTCGCCAACAGAGAAAGCTTACTGGCAACAGTATGGTATTGATGAAGCGACTCTGGAGCGGTATAACGTAAAGAGTGTCAACTATTTCAGATCACAGAAGAAGGATGGCACTCCCTACGAGATCCAAGCAGACGGAAGTCCCTTCTTCGGCTATTATTTCGGGGGTGGTGAGGGCGTGAAAATCTATCGCCCAGGCCATTTTCACCGTTTTGTCTATGCCGGAAAGCTGCCCCATCCGTATGTTTTCGGATTGGATCAGCTGTCACAGCATGGAGAGACGCTTTATTTCACTGGAGGCGAGAAAGATGTTCTCAGCCTCTCTTCTCATGGGTTTCATACGATTAGTTTAAATAGCGAGACTGCGAAGGTTCCCCAAGGACTTCTGCAGTCTCTTTCCGGACGCTTTGAAAGGCTGGTCTTCCTATATGACACCGATGAAACGGGTCTGAAGGAAGCCAGCTCGAGAGTGGAGGAAACAAGGAATCTGGGCTACAAGAATGTGGCCCAGGTGAAATTACCGCTTGCAGGAACCAAGCAGGAGAAGGACATTTCCGACTTCTTCCGTCTCGGGCATCAGGCAAGCGAACTACAGGAACTGACAGAACAAGAATTTTACGATAATGTCAACAGGAAAACGCTTAGGAGGTAAAGAGGCAGCCGCTAAAGGCAGGTTCCTCAATCACCTGAATTTCGGATATGCCAAGCATATCAAAGTGAAAGAGAAACCCAGTGAGGATGCATTGGAGCAGATGCAGCGTACAAACATTTCCAAGGAAGTGATAGACCGCTATTGCAACGGCATAGAGTTCGACTGCATGAGCTGCATGGTTCACGCCATCTGCATGAAGAACCTGAACGGAGGACTGGAGATTTACAGTGACATCTACTGCCAGAGTCCTGTGACATTCGGCAAAAAAGGACTTACTTTCATCAAACGGAAGCCACAGAAGGATGCCGAAGACAGCCATCTTCTTCTTTTTGCCGACTATATTGACTTCCTTGCCTACGAGTCTCTTCACGGACAGATCTTCAAGGAAATACCCGACTGGAGTGATGTCTTGATACTCAATCAGGTGACGAACCTCAATGCCTGGCTGGAAGCAATCGGCAATGAGAACTATGACCATCTCTACCTGCTCCTACCCCTCTCAACTGCTGGGCGTACCCTGTCCAAGACCATTGAGGAATTGTATAAGTCATCAGTCAGGAACTGCTCGAATATTTATTCCTGTTTTCCACGTCTGACAGACTTCGCTAGACACAAGGACACGATGTTGAACGCTTCAAAAATCAAACTCTGATGGCACAGCAGGATAAGAAAGACAAGTTGGTTATCAACGTAAGGACGGTGCCAAACGGTTATACGCTTGATATCGAGAAGGGCGAAAAGAAGCAAGGATTCATGTATTTCAATCCTAAGAAGCTGCTTGACGGATTCATATATCATGTTGGCTTTGAGGAGTTGGGCGAAGTCAGCGAAGAATTCCGTGCAGAAGTGATGAAAGCCGCTATTGCATGGCAGGATAACGGGAAACTCGTCAAACTGAATCTGAAATACGAGGCTAAGATCAAAGAACTGAAAACAAGGATTGCCACCCTCGAAAAACAGCTTGGTAAGAAGAAAGCCAAGGAAGATGCTGATGACGAGCCCAAAAAGCATCGGGGCAAAGGTAAACCGAAGGAGAAAGTTGAAAAGCTGATAGCGTCGAATACGGTATTGTAGTATATTCGTATTACCGTATTGACAGATTCATGTATTAACAGCTTGTTGTATAGGAGTATTGCTATATGCATGTATGCGTGTACATATTAAATAATAGTATTGTTGTATCGAACGCTGCATATATAGTTGTATTGATATATTTACGTATTGACGTATAGTTGTATTGTGATATTGACGTATGGACTCAGTGAGCATTTATTATAAAAACATGGCTGATGCTATGACCTACGACGGAAATATGCTGTTCGGGCATGACCGTCGCAACTACATTCCACTGAAGATAGATTTATCAGCCAGAGGCCAGTGGTTGCCGAAAGATTCCAAGAATAGGGATTCACGGGACAAGAGGCTTTATGCACACGAAGTATGCGTGCCGGATGACTACATGATAGTGGATGCTGAGACATATACCCCCACATCTACCTATGAAGAGGCAAGAATAATCAGGATCAACAAACAGCAGATAGCAATTCCTATGAAATGGTTCTTCAAGATGAAGGACATGACCATCTATGAACAATGGGATTTCCTGCGAGCCTATCGGCAGGACTTGCCTTTCCATCTGAAATCGACTCCTTACCTTACAGATGCACTGAACAGGGCATATGAAATGGGTATAGAAACCCAGTTTATGACTTTGTTCTATGACATGGAACGAGACGATCCCAAAGAATTCGAACGCAGAAAACATCTTTTGGGGAACAAGAAGAAAGCCGTCAAGTTGGAAATGAAGGCCTGCCTTAGTGAAATCAACAAGTTGAGAGCTACTACTGATGGCAATTGGCCGGAATTGTTCGAAGAGCTATATGCAAATTACTCTTCAAGCAACTTATTCAGAGTGATGAACTTCATAGAATATTGTAAATTTGCTGCCAAAGCAAATGACAAATACCTCGTTGCACTAGAAGAAGTACAACGGATCCATTCAGTAGTATGGTATATTTCTATGATGACAGATGATTATATTGGTCTTGATGAGAAACTTCAGGAACTGGAGAAACAAAAGGAGTTCGATACTTCCCTGTATTCATTCGGATTTTTTTAGTTCCTCTACCCCAAAAGACAAATATCAGGCCGTAACCTCTTCATGATGTATCACCTGCAATATCGGGGCTTGAAGTGCTCTCTCTATGGCGACGAGGGTATCGATTGTAAAGTTATGGGTACCTCGCATCCACTTGCTGATTTCCGCTTCCTTCTTACCAAGGAGCAGAGCCAGGTCTTTCTGCTTCAATCCTTTGCTAGTCAGAATTTCGTGGATTCGATCCACAATCTGAAACGAAAGGTCAACAGACTCGCGAATCTCTGGGTTCACCTGCCTGCGGCGATTTTCCAAAATACTACTTCTTCTCATAGCGTGTAAAATTCAAATTACCTACAATCTCTTTGTCAACCAAAACAATTGAGCCATCGCTTATACGTGAAGTAATAAAGCGGCTCGTGTCTATCAGAAGTTTCACGTAAGGAGCCAGCTGCTCGCTTTCCTCCCAAGTGGCGGCATCTTTCACACCTCCGTTTCCGAATACCAGAATCTTGTCAGACAATCTCAGACAGTAAAGGCGTACCTTGTTGCCAACATCGATGGGAATAACGCCTACACCATCTCCATAATGGCCTTCTGGTCTGAAATACCTTTCCAATGCTCCTTTCTCTGCTATCTTGTCTATCCAAGAAATGATTACATCAATCTCATCGTCATATTCACACCCAACGGGGAATTTCTCAAAGAAAGCCTCCATTTCCGTCAGTTCCTCACCTTCCAGATGTATGCTGTAGAAATTGACGTTATCGTATTCCTCAACGAGTTCTATCGTATATTCTTGTTTCATTATATTCTTTTAATTCTTAACTTATAAGTTATGACGGTGCAAATATACGATGTTTTTATGAAATATGCAAGAAATTAACTTAAAAATTAAGTACTAAATCAAACAGAGTGGCGAAAAGTTGTAAGTTGAGTATCGAAAAGGTTGCGAAAAGTTGTAAAACAATGATTAATATACTCCAAATAAGTATATCCTAAATTCCGCAGCACTTTAGTTTAACTTCCTTTTTAAGTTCCTGGGTAACAAAATATTGCTCAGGATTTTGCCATGTCAGATTTTTCACTTACCTTAGTGCTGCAAATCAAGACAAGCAAAATCA
>JAEEGJ010028979.1_pt1 | contig 10962 bp, 11 predicted proteins | sample 8958761 | NCBI WGS metagenome assembly JAEEGJ01 (sample SAMN16246546, study PRJNA631951) | gut metagenome | biome: gut microbiome; feature: rumen; material: RS-attached | host: Bos | place: Iran: Karaj | collected 2018-10
GGAGGCACTAATGCAACACCTGTCATCCGTGACAATGTTGCGCTCTTTGGTGTCGATGTTCCCGGCGTCCTCGTTTACAACAAGATATCCATTGATGTCTTCGTTAAGAAGTATGACGCTTGGACAAAGCAGGTTATTACCACAGCAGGCGATCACCCCGAGAACATTCACCTTACCTTCTATCTCTACAAGGATACAAACGGTAACGGCGTTCTCGATAAGGATGAGATGGGATCTTACCAGGTAATGGTCGATACTGATGACGATGGCAATGTAGTCTTCAAGGACATTCCTGCAGGAAAGTATATCCTCAGAGAAGTTGCTACCGTCAACGGTTACTACTTAACAGCTCCCGATATTGCCTTTGAGGTAAACGATGCGATCAACTTCGAGGCACATCCTGCCAACACCCCTTATGCTGAGCCCGTAAAGGTCACAAAGTTCGACAATGAAACAAACGAGCCTCTTTCCGGCGCTGAGTTTGCAGTATTTGTTGATTCTAACGACAACGGTGTTTGGGATAAGGCAGACAAGAAGGCTCAGGTCTGGATCGATGCCAATAAGAACAAGCTCATTGACGACGGTGAACTTAAGGAATGCGTCATGGTTGAAACATCCAAAGGTGTTTACGAGTCAAACGGCGTGCTCCACTTCAACGATGGCAGCAAGGAATTCGGCAACAGGTACTTTATCGTTGAGGTAAATGCCCCTTCCGGATACTTCTTTGTTAAGCCTGACGGCACTTTCACAACTGAGAACACTTTCGAGGCTTTCACTATCAGAGGCAAGGACACGACAGCTGCTGATTTTAAGGTTGGCGTAAAGGAATTCAAGTTCCGCAACCAGACCGGCTCTGTATATGTCCGCAAGGTCAATGACAAGGGTGAGTTCCTCTCCGGTGCCGAGTTCGTCATCTATAAGGATGAGGACTGTACGGTAATGGTCGGTAAACTCGTAGAAAACACAAAGGATCAGGTATATGAGTACAGAGGCCTTGGTATCGGCAAGTACTATATCAAGGAAACAGTAGCTCCTGAGTACTATATCGAAGATCCGAATACGTATTCTTTCGAGATCACGACAAAGGCAATTCATGCTACAGTCGACAATATTGACTGGAAGCCTGAGCTCGGTATTCGCGGTAACTTCCTGAACTTCAATCCTATCGTTAAGACAACTCTGACTGATACGGAGACAAAGGGACACATCGTTGCTCTCAGAAAGACGATCACCCTGGTCGATACCGTTAAGTTTGAGGGTCTTACAGTTGGAAAGACTTATATCATGGAAGGCACCCTGTACGATAAGGCAACCGGAAAGGCCATCCTTGGTCCTGACGGAAACCCGATCACAAACTCTGTACCTTTTAAGCCTGAGACAACAGACGGAACAGTCGATGTACCTTTCACTGTGGAGATCGAACTTGTAACGGGTAAGACACTCGTTGCAGGTGAAAAGGTTAAGCCTGAAGGCAGCGACAGATATTGTGGTATCCACTATGATCTGAATGATGCCCCCCAGACTGTTTATGTGCCCAAGATCGGCACCACAGCTACTATCAACGGTAATAAGGCTATCTACCTTGGCTCTAAGGAAGTAAGGAACATCACTATCACCGACAAGATCGCCTACAAGGGACTTGAACCTGGAAGGACATATCGCGCTGAAGCAACTCTTTACAAGAAGGACGGCACTCAGCTTATGAGTAATGGCAACCCCGTTATCTCTATGCTTGAATTTACGCCTAAGACTTCTGAAGGATCTGTGGAAGTTAAGATAACATTCTCCTCTGAGGGCTTGTCCGAAGGTGACAAGATCGTTGTTTTCGAAAAGGTTTACGACGTAGAGACCGGTATCCTTATCGGCTCGCACGAGGATCTGAACGATGACGATCAGACAGTAACTATCCACTTCAGACCTTCTACAGGCGAAGTAATGCCGACTTATATGAAGTTCGGCGCAGCACTCCTTTCATTATCAACTCTTACTGCTTCGATTTTTATCAGACGCAAAAAGAAGTTCGCTTGCTGAAGGTAATGGCATACAGCCCCGTGGGTCTTAAAACTCGCGGGGCTTTTCCATGAAAGGAGGAAAAATGCACAACAGTAAAACATTAAGGATTATCGGCAAAACGGTGCTAGTCATGCTGTTCCTATTTGGCCTGGCCTTTATGTGTATCGGCTGGATCAAGAATCACGCAAGACAGTCCGTTTCAAAGGAAGCGGTCAAAACTGTAGAAAGCGTGATCGAGGACGGCGGAGAAGATAAGGTGACTTTTGAGGTCCCGATATCTGACTTCTTGGCAGTTGATGGTGAGTTGGGAGAAGACGACACCACTCTGGATGAACTGATGCGTGAGATGAGCGAACTTTCTTCCAATCACGAGACATTAACGCTGATCGGGATACTTGAGATCCCTTGTTTAGAGGTTAAGGAACCCATATGGGATTCTTGTTCCTCTACTGCCCTGCGGTTTGGCGTCGGGAGATTTCCTCAGACAGCCAATATCGGAGATGAAGCAAACTGCACGATCTTCGGTCACAGAATGAGACAGAGCAAGACGATCTTCTGGCAGCTCCAAACTCTTGAAAAACATATCGGTGAAGAAGTCATAGTCACCACCACAGACGGTATAAGACACACATACAAGATCTATGACACCGTTTATGTAAAAGATGCTGCTATCGATCCGTACTTAACAGCAGAACTGTTCGATACAGAGCATTTATGTCTCGCAACATGCGGCTACGGCCAAGATCCTTACAACAAAAAGATATACAGGGCAAAAAACACGGAATTCATCGTGATCTGCGTCCCTGCTAACTAACAAAGGAGAAAGCAAAATGACTAAAGAACAGAAACTCTACGATTACCTTATGGCTAAGCACGTCGGTCAGGATAATGCGGTCCACAGCAAGAAGCTGGAGAAGCGCTTCAATATCTGTCCCAGGACGGTGCGCACATACGTCAACAACCTGCGCAAGTCCGGATATCCGATCTGCAGCGACGATACAGGTTACTGGATCGCCAAGGATCCAAAAGAAGCAACTCGCACGGCTAAGCGATTAGGCAATTTTGCGGGCGAGATTAACAACGTCAAGACAGGTCTTACTGTTGCTGCAATCCAGATGAGATCTGTTACAAAGATCACAGAAGAGAACGTACTTATTACCGTTAAGGTAGGCTGATACGTTCACCAACACAGTTAAAGAGACCTGCTTTCCAGTGATGCGGTAAGGCAGGTCTTTTTATATGCCCTCACGGGCAAAACAAATTTATTTCAAGGAGGTATCTGACATGGAATCAGATGTAATCACAATGCCTAACCCGGAGTTCATCACTAACAAGAACAATGGCGTAAGGCTTTTCGCTTATGCGAGTGCATTGAGCGGAAAAGAAGGTGGAGCTTCGGCTTCAAAGGGCGGTTCCGGCATCACCGGGTTAAGAAATGAGCTTGAAAAGACAAAGCTCGATGTATGAGAAAGGAAGGTAAAGAAAGATGGAATTTGAAGCATTCAAGAACACAATTATGGATCTTGTATCCAAAGAGGTTGAGGACAGAGGCCTTGAGGGCATCTCAATGAAGCTTACTACTGTCGAGTCACCTGATGGTATGACTGACAGACTCATGGTATCTGTTGACGATTCCAAGATGTCAATGGCTTTCAGGCTCAAGGAAATCTACCAGAGCGTAGAAGATGGCGAGGATATCGATCACGCCGTTTACAAGATGGTCAACACCATCGAGGACAACATTTCCTTTGTAAAGGAAAAGGAACAGGATGTTAAGAGCTTCATCAGCGATTATGAGAAGGTTAAGGATAACACTTATCTCAGACTCATTCCCGGTGACTCTCCTATCCTCAAGAGCACTCCGCACAGGATGATCGAGGATATGGCGCTTGTTGTAAACGTCCACCTCGATAATTTCTCCGATGAACACGGAAAGTCTTGTGTTGTAGTCACTAAGCCTCTTATGGAGATGTACGGCATCGATGAGGCTCAGCTCTTTGCTGATGCCGAGAAGAACTCACTTGCGAATGAGCCTATCGTTTTCAAGCCTCTTCTTGATATGGTAAAGGATCTCATCAGCAAGGATGAAATCCCCAATCCTGAGGATGTAGGCATTGTAACCTATATTGCTACCAATACGAGCGGATTCCAGGGAGCTGCTGTTGCAGGATATCCTGACTTCTGCGAAAAGGCAGCTGAGGCTATCGGCGGAAGCTTCTATATGCTTCCTTCTTCCGTTCACGAGTTCATCCTCATCAAGGATGACGGTACTCCGAAGGCAAAGGATCTCAATAGGATGATCAAGAACGTCAACGAGACAGTTCTCGAGCCCAGGGATGTCCTTTCCGCTCAGTGCTATCACTATGATGCGAAGGCCAAGGTTCTCGAGACCGGTCTTAACTACGCTCAGAGGACTCAGCAGAGGAAAGGCGGCGTAAGATGACCTACGCCGAATATATCGATGAGACAACCGACAACTGCCAGAAGGTTTTGGCCGATTGCAGTGCCGGCGAACTCCTGGACTTTGAACACCTGAGGCGTATCCTCTGGGAAGATGACAGAGTCACCGGCGTAATCAGCGGCTATTGTACTTCTATAAAAGGAAGTGCAGCTGAGAACATCAAGGATGTTCTTTTTGACAGCCAGTTCCTTAATGATTTCAATGAGCGCAATATGAATATGCAGGAAGTAATGGCGTATGGTGCTGAGGCGATCGATATGGTCGCCCGGTGCCTTGCTCTTAAGCATATCAGCATAAGAGAACTCGTTGAACAGGAGCAGCTGAGACGAAGGCAGAGGCAGAGAGAAGCAGCTCGTAAGAGTGCTTTAAGAGCCTGACGTACTTGGGAAGGATCTTTCGGGATCCTTCCCTTTTTATATAAGGTTATTAATAGTTTCATCTTCATTTTCCGGTCCGAAAAAAACTGTTGACAGCAAGATGGTAAGATGTTACTCTTACCATGACAAAGGTAAGAAAATAATCTGACCATTTTATACAGGAGGACAACGGATATGCTACAGATGAAATTATCAGGAAGTACTATAGAGGCATGTGAGGATCTTGCGGAGATCTGGTATGGAGAGGATGCAAACGAGTTTAGCAGAAGCTTCATTGTCAGAAGCGCATTAGAGCATATATTCCCCATCAGGAATGAAATCGAATGGGAAGAGGTCAAATACTACGCTGATGCAAATTATAGTGATTCACCTGCAGGAAAGCAGACTGCCTTAGTTTTGTCTAATGCAGAAATCGAAGAGCTTACTGATATGCAGAGAGAATTCGTTGAAATATTCGGAACTAAGAAGATCTATAAACCGTTTGTTGTTAAGATGGTCGTTATGGCAGAGTTGTTTAATCACGGCATGAATCTTGCCACTGAGGAAAGAGAAAAAGAAGAATTCAAAGACAACGTTATCGCTAAGATAGGAACACTGAATGTTCACTCTGCATGGGAAACTTCAGAGATTGACTGGCCGTACTACTATGAATCATTTGAGAGAAATGACATCATGGCACTTCAGGAGGTAAAACCTGGCGATAAATGTAATTGGCTCAAGAAGTGTGAAAAGATCAACGATATTCCATACAAAGTCATTACACCTATTGGCTGGAACAAGAAGTACACAACTTGGACGATTGCGGCTACTCTTATTCGTGAAGACATCCTGGAGAACTACGAACCTCTTGTTCTCAATAATGACAAGAAAACGTTCTTCGCACGCTATACATACGGCATTGTGACTTTGAATAATGGTTTTAAGTTCAGATTGCTCAACTTGTATATGCCTCAACTTGTTGATAAAGATCAGGCCAGAATCGAAGAAACTGCAAGGTTCTGGGATAATGTTTTAACAGAACTTGATTCCTTACCTGCAGATGAGAAAGTAGTGCTTCTTGGTGATCTTAATGCCGGAGAAGATAAGTCTTTTACTAATCGAGAAAACTTCATGAAACTCTGCAAAAGAATGAATATGCTTGATGCAAACGAAAACTACAACACTTGGTTCGATGGTCCTAAAAAGAAAAGACTCGACTATATATTCATATCAGGAAGTCTGGCGATGGATTGCATTGCTGTCACCAACAAAAATATAGATTTACTTGAGATTGATGTGACAGATCATGTAATGTTGGAAGTAGCACTTGTAAAGCAAGAGCCTTTCAAGGCTATCGCCAAGGATAGAGTTGGGTATAGCGAACCCGAGTACTATATTGAAAAGTTTGACTAATTAGAATTGTCTGATAATAACGCGTTTGGGAAGGATCCTTCGGGTTCCTTCCTTTTTTTATGGCTAATTGGAGCAATTTCTATGGCCTTTTCTTTTGTATGAATCCACATGACCACGTGACCAAATCTACAGGAAGGAGCAATTGTATGTGAAACTAATTTCCCAAGAAGACTTGCAGCGAGCCCGTGAAATGGACTTGCTGACATATCTGACTTATTACGATCCCGGGAACCTAAGGCATGTTTCCGGGAATGTTTATTCTACAGTGGAACACGACTCACTTATTATCAATAACGGTAAATGGTGTTGGTTCTCACAAGGTATCGGCGGCAAGTCCGCTCTGGATTATCTGATCAAGGTAAAAGGCATCCCGTTTCGTGAGGCTGTTGAGAGGATAATCGGCAACATTACTGAACCGCTACCGAAGGTCATACCAAAGCCTGAACCTCCCAAGGTCTTCGAAATGCCGAAGATTAATGACAATCCTGCTCGTGCAGTAAAGTATCTGACAGACCGTGGGATCGATCCCGCGATCATTAAGTGGTGTGTTGATCACAAGCTCATATTCGAGACGACTAAATATAGCAATGTGCTATTTGTCGGATATGATCCTGAAGGTCATCCAAAGTATGGTGCGGTCAGATCAACTGTCGGTGGCTTTAGAGGCGATGTAGCTGGAAGCGATAAGCATTTCTCTTTCAGAATAGTAAGAGCTGCAGCACCACGAAAAGTTCACGTATTTGAGTGTGCAATAGATATTCTCTCGTATGCCACATGTGTCAAATTGAGAGGCGGAAACTGGCTTAAAGAGTCATATCTGTCTATTGGCGGTATCGGTGGCAAAGTTGTACCAATGGCGCTCGAACAATTTCTGAAGGATCATCCCGATATAAGTCATATTTATCTTCATCTGGATAATGACGGTCCCGGTCGAAAAGCTGTCGAGCACATCACCGAGAACCTTAAATCCCAATATGTCATCAGAGATATTCCTCCCCCTGAAGGGAAGGACTTCAATGACTATTTGCGGATTCGATTATCCAAAACAAAACCCAAAGACAAGGAGGCAATCAGATAATGAAGAAACTGAATAAAGCGATCGCCATGCTGCTGATGGCAACCGTGATGGTATCTTCTGCAGGATGCTCAATCGTTAGTGAGCAAACAAATAGTTCCGAGACTACAACTCAGGCTACTTACCTGGTCGGATCTCCCGGTCAGACTGATGACTTCGAGTTTGGAGTTACCGATATCAAGTCCTTCGATGTGGTTACAGATTATGGAGAAACAATGCATTACCTTTTGGTGAGCGTGTCCTATACGAATCTGTCTGACAAGGAACAGGATATCAGTAAGCGGAACATCGAACTTTATCTCGATAACGAAGAGATTTTCTCTTGTGAATATCGAAGCGAGTTCGCAGATTTTTTCGAGGAAGGACTGCTATTTAACGATAAGAAGGTTCATCCCGGAAGGACAAAGCGTGGTTTTATTGTGTACCGAATCTACAGAGATTTCTCAAGTATAAATGTCTGTATGGACGGAATTACGATTTCTGCTGCTGAGGATGAGGTAACGCCTCTTGTTCAGCCGGCGGATGTTGAAGCAACGGATCAAACTTGTGAGACGACTCCTGAGACCACAGCACCGACTCCGATCCCGACTCCGGTCGAGACGGTAGTTGCTACCGAGACGACAGTCGAGAGTGTATCTGATTCGGTTGCGACCGAGTCAGTTCCGACTGAATAAAAGCCGAAGGCGCACTGGGGGTCTCAGGGTCTCCCTGACAAGCTTTTTGTATTTGTACGTACAAATACGTTGCTTGCTAAACCATTCCGAGCTGACAACGGCACACAAATTTCACAGAAAAGGAGGTATCACCGTGCACGATGAAATTCGAACAGACTACTGTCTGGTATCCAGAGACCTCATCGAGAACAGACTGGTTTCCGTCAAAGCTAAGGGAGTTTATGTCGTATTATGCTGCTGGCGACAAGACTTCAACTGCTCAGCTGAGAACTTGGCGGATGAACTTGGGATCGGTAAGGAATCTGCTTCCCGTCTCATCAAAGAGCTGGAAGAATTCGGATATGTCGAACGAGAGCGAATTCGTGGTCCCGATGGCAGAAGCCGAACGGCATATAAGGTGTTTCCCAAATCAACACTATAAAACTAAGAAAGGAGTTTGCTATGGCAGGCAAAAATGAAAAACGGGATGTCAGAGTATATATCCGAGTCAGTCAGGATGAGCTTGATGCAATCAAGAAGAATCAGGACAAGGCCGGGTTAAGGTTAAGTGAATATGCCCGAAGGATGCTCATGAACGAAGTTGTCGTAGCTGCTCCCCCGGCTGATCTGAACTATCTTATCCGTGAGGTTAAGAGGGTCGGCAGCAATTTGAATCAGGTTCTGAAAAAGCTGAATGTTCTTGGAATAGCTCATCCGCTTGAATTGGAACGATGCGCAACAGATATTCACGATGTACTGGATCTGATTTATCAGACATACCGGCCTGAGAAAGGAGACGACTAATGGCAGTTACAGCTATTTGGCATGTAAATGCCAGAGTCGATAATGCTCTCAACTATATCATGAATCCGGAGAAGACAATCGAGAAACCTGAGTTCAGTCCTGAAGCGATGGCTGCCAGAAAAGCAGTCGGCGATGTTTTCGACTACGTCAGCAATTCAGACAAGACAGAAAAGATGATGTATGTTACCGGAATCAACTGTACCCCTGAAACCGCACTTGAGGATTTTATGAAAACTAAGCGGTACTGGGGTAAGACCGGAGGAAGACTTGCTTATCACGGATATCAGTCTTTTCCCGAGGGTGAGGGCAAGATTACTGCAGAACAAGCTCATGAGATCGGAGTCAAACTGGCTCAGGAAGTATGGGGTGACAGGTTTGAGGTTGTTGTTGCAACACACCTTAATACCGACCATTATCACAACCACTTCCTGATCAATTCTGTCTCTTTCATGGACGGCTATAAATATCGCCGCACCAAAGATGACTACAGAAAGATGCGTGCCGTTAATGACAGGTTATGCAGAGAGTATAAGCTCCATGTTGTAGAGAACCCTTCAAACAGCAAGGGCAAATCATATAACGAGTGGATGGCTGAACGAGATGGAAAAACATCTGTCAGAGGAACGATCCGGGAAGACATCGATTATGCTATAAAGCTCTCTCGTACTGAGAAGCAATTTGCACAGGTCATGAAAGATCTCGGATATGAATTTAAGTTCTTCAAAAAGGATGGTTCCTATCTTGAGCATCCGGGAATTAAACCTCCGGGTGCCAAGAGCTATTTCAGATTCCGTGGTTTGGGTCCTGATTACGATTATGATTCGATCAGAAGGCGTATCATCGAGAACACTACAGTTCCGGGTACGCCTTGTTTAATTGAAAACGACAACAGCCTCTCTTATTCCGAACCAGTAAAAGGGACAGGACTTCAAGCCACATACCAAAGATACTGTATCAGGCTTTATACCATTATCAGCAGACCAAAGGGTTCAAAGCGTGAGTATATCCCGATGGCTTTAAGAGAAGATATCGCCAAGCTCGACCGGTATATCGAGCAGATGGACTTCCTTTATAAGCATCAGATCGAGGATACACAATCACTGCAAAGCAAAAAGGATGCGCTAGTGTCTGAACTAAAACACCTTATCGTTGAACGGCGAAAGCTCAATACGATAAAGGAACGCGGAGAAAGACATAACAACGGTCCTCTTATTGCTCAAACCAAGGTCGAGATAAGCCAGGTATCCAGGAAGATCCGAGAACTCAGAAAAGAAATAGCCTTGTGTGATGCCGTAGCTATCAGCTCAGAAAGAGTCCTTGAAGGAGTCAACGCTCCCGACAAGAAACCTGAAATCGAGCAGCCTAAACCACAGGCAAAAAACAAACACAGGATTTAACATGTCATATATTGCACATTAACGCCTATTTTCCGCACTAACAAGCAATATCTGACTTGTTATCAAGACGCCATTCCTAACCGAGTGGCGTTTTTACATGCCCTCACGGGCAAATACTAAAACAAGGAGGAAATAATCCATGGCAATTGAGAATGAGACAGCCGATCAGGTTGTCAGAATGATGCTGCAAGGCAGTGAAGTTATCTTAAGACTCACGGGTGAAGCAGCCTTAAGGATCGCGCCGATGATCTATGCGGCTCTGAAGGATGGTCATACCACTAAAGGTAAGGCAACTCTTTGGGAGTTCTTAAAGTCCGGTAAGGATCAGAAGATGTTCCGCATCCCTGATGAATACCTTAAGGCGTTCACAACGGCCAGTAAGAAGTTCGGGTTCCCGTTCGTTGTCTTAAAGGACAAATCAAGAACAGACGGCCTTACTGACATAATGGTCTACGCTACCGATGCTTCCAAGGTCAGCCGTGTTATCGAGAAGTTCAACCTCATGGTTAAGCAGGCTGAGACTATCAAACCGGAGATCAAGACGGATTCCGGAGAGCTGGTCAAACCTCTTGGCATGCAACTCGCGGTCCCGCTGAGTCTTATCGACGGAATACCCAATCCTCAGGAACAGGACAAGAGGCTCCTGGCAGAAATCCAGAAGTATGCTTCCAAGATGAAAACACACGGTCCGCAGGTCGTCGAACCGGTCGGTCTTATGTGTAAGCCAAACGGCAGATACGAGATCCTTCCCGGTCAGGGTTCAAAGAGACTTATGGCATTAAGGCTTGCG
>JAEEGJ010028980.1_pt1 | contig 10962 bp, 8 predicted proteins | sample 8958761 | NCBI WGS metagenome assembly JAEEGJ01 (sample SAMN16246546, study PRJNA631951) | gut metagenome | biome: gut microbiome; feature: rumen; material: RS-attached | host: Bos | place: Iran: Karaj | collected 2018-10
GGTGGAGAGGAGTATCTCGCGCATCACGCAGCGCCCCTCGGCCGAGGTGTCCGTGCCATAGTTGATGGAAGAGAACACCACCTGGTTGCCACCGCGCGAGTGGATGGTGTTCATGTTGTGGATAAAGGCCTCCATCGCCTGGTGCACGCGCCCTACGGTCTTGTTCACGGCATGTTGCTGGGCGCGCTCCTTCCCGGTCAGCCCGTCGAGCGGTTGCTTGATGTAGTCGATGAGCGGCTCATCATAGAGGTCCTTGTAACTCTCTCCGTTGAGTTCTTCCAGGTTTTTCAGTTCCTCGATGTATGTCATGCGCACGTAGGGTGCCAGGTAGAAGTCGAAGGCAGGGATGGCCTGTCCGCCGTGCATCTCGTTCTGGGCACACTCCATCGAGATACATGCCAGCACCGAGGCGGTCTCGATGCGCTTGGCAGGGCGCGAGGCGCCATGTCCGGCGATGAAGCCGCAGGTGAGGATATGGTCGAGGGGGTGCTGCACGCAGGTGAGCGACTTGGTGGGGTAATAGTCTTTGTCGTGGATGTGGAGGTAGTTGTGCTCCACGGCCTCGCGGCTCTCCTCGGAGAGCAGGTAGTCGTCGACGAAGGGTTTCGTGGTCTCCGAGGCAAACTTCATCATCATGCCTGCCGGGGTGTCGGCATTCATGTTGGCATTCTCACGGGTGACATCGTTGTTCTTGATGTTGACGATGTCGAGGAACACGTCGCGGGTCTTGGCCTTGCGGGCAATGGAGCGTTGGTTGCGGTAGGCGATGAACTTCTGCGCCACATCCTTGCGGCTCGACTTCATCAGTTCCATCTCCACGGCATCCTGTATCTGCTCCACCGTCATCTGGCTCTCGCCCTTTTGTGCGATATAGTCGGTGATTTTATATATCAGGCGCTCATCTTCACCCTTGTCGGTGTGAAGCATGGCTTTGCGGATAGCCGCCATGACCTTCTGCTCGTTGAAGCCCACGATGCGTCCGTCACGCTTTACTACGGTCAATATCATTTGTTACTTAGGCATTTAGTTGTTTTTGATCAGCATTTGAATTCTGCCAATGCGCAAAATCGTATGCAAAGTTAATCAATTATGCGGAGATTCTCAAAGAAGTTATCAGCATTTTTATCCCAAAAACAATGAAGTCTGCCGCTCCATTTTCATCTTCAATTTTCAAGCGGGCAAAGCCCTTTACATATCTTATAACAACTGCAAAGCAATGGCAGCACATGCCTCTGCATCGGCGAGAGCGTGGTGATGGTTCTCCATGTAGTAGCCACAGGCGGCTGCCACGGTGTGAAGTTGATGGTTAGCCAGTTGAGGGAACGCACGCCGGGCGACACGAAGCGTGTCGTAGAACTCATAGTCGGGATAGTCCATCTGATAGACACGGAACACCGCTTTCAGGCAGCCCTCGTCGAAGGGCTTGTTGTGTGCCACGAGTGGCAGCCCTTCTATCAGCGGCTCTATCTGCGCCCACACCTTCGGGAAGACAGGGGCTTCCTCCGTGTCGTAACGTGTAAGGCCATGCACCCGCGAGCACCAATAGTTGTAATAGTTGGGCTAGGGCTGGATGAGGGAGTAGAAGGTGTCTTCTATCTCACCGTCACGGACGATGACGACACCGACGGAACAAACCGAACTGCGTTCATTGTTTGCCGTCTCGAAATCGATGGCTGCAAAATCTTTCATTATGCTAAGGCATGGAATGGCACACCTACAAGAATCTCCTCAATTATCCTATTCTTCAAATCCTGCGGGTTGCATATCCACATAGCGGTCATACCATTGCTTCTTCTCAGGCGTATCTTTTTCCGTTTCACTGTCGATGATACAGCCCTGATGCAAGTCGTCGGCGATGGCAAGGATGACATCATGCATCTCCAGGTGCGTCTTGAACTGGGCGGGTATCGCCTCATAACCTATCATCGCTCCGATGATGTTGCCGGCAATGGCACCCGTGGAATCGCTGTCGCCATCGTGATTGACGGCGGCAATCAGGGTATCGGCGAAACTGTCGATATGACGGGCTACCGCATAGACAGCGATGGCCAGGGCCTCCTCGCCTACCCACCCCTCTCCAAGATGGCGGATGTTGTCTACGTCGGGAGAATTGTTGTCGGCCAAGCGTAAGGCCTGTTCCACCAAATCCTTCTGCCTTACCACCGAAGAGCGGAAAGCCTTGTCGAGCGTGTCTTCCTTCTTCCACGTCACCTCCGACACATTATCCATCACGATGAGTTGGGGCAGGAGATTCAATGCTTCCATCACGATGGCGTCGAACCGTTGCCTTGCCGTTGTCTTGTCATGGACATCAATACCACCTTCTTTCACGATGCGATAGAGGATGTGGGTCATCAGGATAGACGGCATCCAACCTAAAGGATGCTTATGGGTGAGCCGCGCTATTTCTCCTCCGGCGACATCCATCTGCGCAATGGAATATCGCACGTCATGGCAGGCGCAGAACAGTCCCCACGGAGCCACACGCATCACTCCCCCACAACCTTTGCTGTTGTTCTGGGGGGTCCTTCGATAAATCATCTCACTGAGGGCCGACATGCAGGTGTTGCCGGGCGCACGGCGGGAGTAAAACCCGGGTATCGCACTGAGCCAGGTAAACCTGTCCTTCCCCATACGGTTTCCGCAACTATCTGTTTGAGTATAATACCAGTCCTTATAGGCCTGTTCTACATAAAACTCCGGTGAGCGACCTATGCCGCGCGTATACATACGGGTGTGTCCCGTCAGCATGCCATTGGCGGTGAAGAGCGTCATCTGCGTGTCGTCGCTGAATTCCGCCACGCCATTGGTCAACTCATACTCCGTGATGCCACGGGCGCCATATTCAGAAATGATGCGATGATAACTGCTGAACTCCACAGTATAGCCTAACGCGTCGCCAGCAGCGCCACCTATCAGTGAGCCACGTACAAGGTCGAGACTTTTTATATTTTCCATAGGTCTGATGTTTTTACTTAGATTGTAATCCTTTGTGTATCGATGGTTTCAGAATTTGTTTATCTCAAACGCAGCAAACCCGCGCCAAAAATGTGTTTATAAAACAAGCATACGAAACGTGGTGCAAGTGCCACCGAGACATGATGCAAAGTTACAAAAAATAGTTGAGACTTATGCGACTTTTTGCATTTCACTGCTTTTTTTCCAACGACTTTCACTGCCCTCTTTGAGTGGACACGAAAAATAATTCACGCGAAATGTCCATCAGACGTTGTCACTTGAGAAAAGTTTTTCCAAAATTGTTTGAACATCAGCCAAATAGTTGTATATTTGCAATCTACTCATTACGAAACACTTCAATTATACACACTATGGATTTTGGAAAAATACTCTCAAAGGTTGTGGATGTAGCCAAAGACTATCTTGACAACCAGCAAAAAAGTGCGCAGCCCGCGCGACAGGCCCAGCCCGCCCCACGCCCCGCAGAACCCGAGAGGGCACCGGAAAGGGAAAAGACTGCCGCTGAATGGGTAGACTATTTCAGGGAAATCCTGAAGAGCCAGTTCCCGTCATACGACATTCGTGAAAATGTAGCAGTGACCGACCTTGTAGGATTCGTCAGCGATGAGTTCCAACTCTACACCACCCGCCCCTATCAAGTATACAAAGCCGAATGGGGACAGCCCTTCACTTTCGTGCTCGAGCAAAACGGCAAAGCCGTGGGGGTGGTGATGCTCGGCAGCGGCCACAGCCACGACGCGAATGTGAAATACCTGATATCAAGGGTGTATGCCGAGAAACTGAACCTGCCCTACATCAACTTCTACACGCAGATGCCCAACGAGAGAAACTATGTCATAGGGCGTATCCGCAAGTTCCTGAACTAAAAACCATTGAAAAAGGGGATGCAGCATGGCTGCGCCTGCAACGGAGGCAGCCTTATCCATCTATTATGTGTTTTGCAGGCAACAGGGTGAGGTATCCTCTCGTGATCCGCAATTTTGCGGATTCAAAATCCTTCCCCTTTTTCATTTTTCATCATGGAGAGCGTCATCACACAACTGGTCCAGCAAAAGGCATGGGAGGAATTCCTCGCCTACCGGCTGCTGAAAGGCCGCTTCAATTGGCATGAGTTTGCCGAAGCCGACCGTTTTGTGGAACAAGAAACGTATCTTCGCCTGGCACAGAAGATTGTCCAAGGCGAAAGCATGGGCATTCCCCAGAAGAAGGTCGTGAACAAGATGGGCACCGGCAAGAAACGGGTGGTCTACAGTTTTGCGCCCGAAGAGATGAAGCTGCTCAAACTCATTGCCTTCAAACTCTACAACTACGATGAGCATTTTGCGCCCAACTGCTACGCCTTCCGCCGGGGCATCAAGGCGCATGATGCCATCCGCAACATCCGCCGGGCCATTGGCGGCAGGAAGATGTGGGCCTACAAACTCGACATCCACGATTATTTCAACTCCATTTCCATAGACATCTTGCTGCCGATGCTGGAGGAACTATGGACCGACGACCCTCTGCTGTATCATTTCTTCGAGAAGATGCTCACCGACGACCGTGCGGTGTACAACAACGACATCATCCATGAAAACCACGGTGTGATGGCAGGCACCCCCACGGCACCCTTCCTCGCCGATGTCTATCTGAAGGAAGTAGACAGGCATTTCTATGAATCGGGGGTGGTCTATGCCCGCTATTCCGACGACATCATCATGTTTGCCCCCGACCTCGATACGCTCCAAGAGTATAAAAGGAAGATGGCGGATTTTCTCAGCCTATACCGGCTTGAAGTGAACCCCGACAAGGAAAAGATATACTCGCCCGACGAAGCCTACGAATTTCTGGGATTCAAGTGCCACTCCAACGACATTGACATCTCGGAATCGACCAAGAAGAAGATGAAAGGCAAAATCAAGCGGGCGGCAAAATCCCTGATGCGCTGGAGCAGGAGAAAACACATCGAACCCGAAAAGGCGATGAAGGGCCTCATCAACCGTTTCAACCGAAAGTTCTATGAGAACAACGATACCGAGGCGCTCACATGGTCGAGGTGGTTTTTCCCCATCATCAACAAGACCGAAGGACTGAAGGAAATCGACCATTACCTACAGCACTACATCCGCTACCTTGGCACAGGAAGGCACAGCAAGGCCAATTACAAGACCGATTATCTCCAACTCAAGCAGTTGGGTTACAGGAGTTTGGTCAACGAGTTCTACAAATTCAAGGAAAGTGCCGACAACGGAAATCCCACATAAAATCCGTGTTCGTTATAAGAAAGATGGAATAGTTCAATTATTCATTTACAAATCAAACGCTACGACATGAATAAATTCGTTTATCCCGCCATGCTTTTCATCATCCTCATGGCTGTCATCATCTACTTGGCGAGCATTGGCACTGGAATGGCCATCCTCGTCCCCATCATCATTGTTGCCATCATCGCGTTAGCCTTCCTATTCGTGCGATGCAAAGGGCCAGAGAACGAAACCCTTGAAGAAGAGCCCCATCAGCAGACCATCCAGGATTACATCACGGCCTATGGTCAGCCCGACGACATCCTCGTGACCGATGTCACACGAGGCAATGAGCCAGACGGTGCGGTGCTGATTTACGACAAGGGCGGAAAACAGGGCAATGGCTTCCTAGTATACAATGGTGCCGTCATCGACAAGGACAGCATTACCGACATCACCTTCCACAACAAATTCGGCACGGCCTTCGGTCTGCCCGACGAGTTTCTGGTGGTGCTCTCCACCAACGATGAAAGTCAGCAGAAAGTCTACATCCGCGCTGGCAACGACATCGACATGGCCCAAGAGACCATCACACAGATCAAGTCGCACCTCTCCCTCTAATCAGCACTCTTATTGCCCTTCTTGTCCTTCTTGCCCTTCCCCATACTGGTCAAGGGCTTCTCTCAATTTGTCGCGCATATATTTCACCGCACTCTGGGGATAGAGGATGCGGACACCGGGACCATAGGACATGAAGACCGAATACATCTCGATATTGAAGACCACATCTATCCTGAACACGCAACTGCCATCTTCAGGATTCTCTTTCATGAGTTGCTGGGAGCGATGTATCGGTTTCGTCTTGATATACTTGCTCTGCTCACGGCTCGCCCAGAACTTGATGGTGCGCGGCTTACCCCCGATATTCTTGCTCACCCCTATCACGTCATCGAAGAAGTGCTCCGGGTCGAAGTCGGGATTCTCCCGGAATGGCACATCCACCGGCTCCACGCTCTGGATGCGGTCGAGCGCGAGATTGAACATCAAGAGATTGCTGGCCTTCGAGCAAAACAAGAACCAGCGGTTGCGGAACTCCTTCAACAGATACGGACAAATGATATATTCAGAAGGTTGCCGGGCAGAGAACGACTGGTAGACGATGCGCAGCGTCTGCTTGTGGGCGATATAGTTGTACAAGGGGTTGAGCAAACGGATTCCCTTCAGGTCGGGCACGCTGTCGAAATGGATGATGGGCTTGCGGTTGTTGCGGCTGATGGCCAGTTTGTCCTGTAAGCGGCTGACCACATCTGCCATTTCGGCGAACTGTCCGAAGTCCTCCAACTGCCGGAGCATGTCGACCGCCTCCTGCATCACCTCATAGTCGTTCTGCGACATCGGCATGTCCATGATGGAATAGTCGCTGTCGGCATAGCGGTAGTACTTGTGGTCATACACCTCGATGGGGGCATTATAGCCCAGTTTGTCGGAGCGCATCATCTGGATGTCACCCTGCACGGTGCGAACGGAAACGCCCTTGGTGATACCCTCCATATCATAGAGGGCATCGGAACAGGCGTCCACCAAGTCTTCGAGCGTCCACCGGCGGTAGCGGTTGCGAAGACAGTTGTCAATGGTCTTGTAGCGTATCAACGCATTCTTGTTGGCTGGCATAGCGGTATTCTCTTATCTAAACAACTCATTGATTATCATATTTCTGTTCATGATGAACGACAGCATGTCCCTGTAGATATAACAGTCCTCATAATCAGTAGGTATGAGTCGGCCATCATCTATGACCAGGATCTCTGCATCCGGAAAGGATAGAATGACCGGGGAATGTGTGGCAATAATAACCTGTGAGCCAGCAGCCACTGCATCCTTCATCCACACCAGGAAACGCAACTGATTGGTATATGACAATGCTGCCTCTGGCTCATCGAAGATGTACAGGCCACGATTTCTGAGCCTGTTCATAACCAGAGAGATAAAACTCTCCCCGTGAGACTGTTCATGCAGGCTCCTTCCACCATAACTGTCAAGCATCCTACCGTCTTCACTCTGAAGTCGGTCCACTTCAGAAGCCACATTATAGAAACTCTCAGCACGGAAGAAAAAGGCGTTTCTGTAACTCAGGTCTGCACGTATGGGTCTCAGGTCCTCATACAATCGGGAATGGGTTTCCCAAGTACTGAAGTTAAAGTTACGGCTTCCCCCTTCCGGATTAAGATTGAGGATGGTGGCAATAGCCTCGAGCAAGGTTGACTTCCCGGAACCGTTTTCCCCGACAATATATGTCACGCTTTTGTTAAACTCCAACGTAGTCAGATTTCTGACCACAGGAAGTGTGAAGGGATAGTCTTCCGGCTTTTGCGGAATATGCTCATTCCTTACTCCTTTGAGGAAAATATTCTGTCCCTTGATATTCATCTCTCTATCATTTTTGCAAAGATAGGCAATTTCTACGCAATCTATTTGCGCAGAACGCTAAAAATGCTCTTTATTGATGATTTTTCGGAACTTTTTTCCAAAATATTCTGAAGGAATCTTCGCGACCACAAATGAACATTGGTTCTGCCCTTTGGGCAGAACTGATTTGTTTTATTTGAAATGATTTGTGAGATTTACTTTCCCTCGCTTCGCGAACAGTGACCGATGGTTCTGCCCCAAAGGGGCACTCAATTTGACACGCCCTCCCTTGGGTTGAGGACGTGGTTACTAAAGGATTTAACTTACCTTATGGTTTTCAGGTGCAAATTAACGAAAAACTCAGAGAAATATCTCCGACTTTTCTTGGTGGCAAGCGGTAAAATGACTATATTTGCACATGTGAGGTTTTATTGAATTTGCACTACAAAACTAGCGCGCACTCTGTTTACCAAACAGTTAGAAAAAAAACTCACATTTATCATTTTAGTGTGAAATATTCAGATTAAAAACCGAGACCAATGAACCAATCAGTCATCACAAAAGCAACATGTGGTTTTATCATGCTCTTTCTGTGGATAGTCACACCCATCTGTGCACAGAAGACAGACAATATGACGCCCAGTCAGTTGACCGACCTGGGCAACGCATATTATGCCGGCAAGAACGGCAAAAAGAAAGACTTTGCGAAAGCAGTGGCGTATTACCGCAAGGCGGCAGAGAAAGGATATGCCAGGGGACAGAGAAACCTCGGCTTTATGTATGAGAATGGCGAAGGTGTAGCAAAGAACTATGCCGAGGCGGTGAAATGGTACCGCAAGGCAGCCGAGCAAGGGTTAGCAATGGCCCAGTATGACCTGGGCAGAATGTACGACAGCGGCAAAGGTGTGAAGAAAGACACCACACTGGCCAATGTATGGTATCTGGAAGCGGCCAATCAAGGATATGAGAAAGCCAAGAAAAAGTTGGAAGAGAGACACATCGTAGCCATGGCTCCCAACTATAACAAGCCTATCGATGTCGTCAGGGGCACCTATACCACTACCACTCAAGGTAACATAAGCACTTCCACCAATGGAGGCCTTATCTCAAGAGTTACCACATCCACCGGCTCGACTACCACTCAAGGTAACTTAAACACTACCACCAATGGCCTTATCTCAAGAGTTACCACATCCACCGGCTCGGGTTCATCTTCTTCCACTGGCACATCACAGTCATCATCCATGACGGCGGAGCAGATGTATCAATTAGGAAGGGATTATGACAAGGGTACTAACGGGAAAAAACAAGACTTTGCAGAAGCATTGAAATGGTACCGCAAAGCGGCTGACAAGAAATATGCTCCTGCCCAATACGCTGTTGGGAGTATGTACTTTAATGGAGATGGGGTGGCAAAGAATTACACCGAAGCAGTAAAATGGTTCCGCAAGGCTGCTGAGCAGGGAGACAAGAAAGGCCAAACTAATTTGGGCTATTGTTATGTTAATGGTTTGGGCGTAAACGTCAACTACGCTGAGGCGGTGAAATGGTACCGCAAAGCAGCAGAGCAGGGGGAGTCGACTGCACAAAATAATCTGGCGCTTTTGTATCTTGAAGGCAAGGGGGTAAAAAAGGATTACGCCGAAGCCTTAAAATTGTTCCGCAAATCAGCCGATCAAGGCAATCCCATGGCACAGACAAGTCTTGGCACTATGTATCATCGGGGGTATGGTGTCACGCAAAATTTTACGGAGGCGGTGAAATGGTACCGCAAAGCGGCCGAGCAAGGGGATGAAATAGCGCAATACAACTTGGGATGGTGTTACGAGCATGGCGAGGGTGTGACGAAGAACATATCAACGGCAATATCATGGTATGAGAAATCAGCCAAACAAGGATTTGAGGAGGCCAAGAAAAAGTTGAAGGAACTAAAGTAAGCGACCTACGGATCACTGCCAAATGAATTTGAAGAAGCGTTAGTTCTATCCACTTTTTCAAGAACAACAGTCAGACAAATCGAAATAGATATGGATCGTAGTTCACAAATAATTCGTACTAGTATCATCGGCATTGTAACCAATGTGTTATTGGCTGCATTCAAAGCCGCAGTTGGTGCTCTGGCCAGTTCCGTGGCCATAGTGATGGATGCCGTCAACAACCTGAGTGATGCGCTGTCGAGCGTCATTACCATCGTAGGGACGAAACTCTCGCAACGGCCTGCCGACCGCAAACATCCTTTCGGATTCGGGCGCATTGAGTATTTCAGTGCCATTATCATCGCCGTCATAGTGCTCTCGGCGGGCATCACCTCTCTCATTGAGTCGGTGAAGAAAATCTTCAACCCAACAGAGCCCCATTATACCACAGTGACGCTTATCGTCATTGTAGTGGCCATAGTGGTAAAACTCGTTCTTGGACAATATGTGAAACGCAAAGGCGAACTGCTGAAGAGCGACGCCCTCATAGCCTCCGGTTCAGATGCTCTTTTCGATGCCATCATCACCTTGGCAACACTCGTTTCTGCGGGTATCATGCTACTCTGGAACATCTCCCTTGACGGCATTCTCGGGGCACTGATCTCCATTGTCATCATCAAGGCCGGAATCGAGATGCTGGCCTCGCCTGTGAACGAACTGCTTGGCACAAGCATTCCAGCAGAACTTACAAGTCAGATAAAGAAAGAAGTCTCTGATTTCGATGGCGTGCATGGCGTATTCGATTTGATACTCCACAACTATGGTCCAGACGTGAAGATAGGTTCACTCCACGTTAATGTCTACGACACGATGTCGGCCTATGACATACATGGATTGACGCGTAAGATTACAACATACATGTATGAGAAGCACGGCATCATTATGACTGTCGGGGTCTATGCCATTGCAACAGGTGAAAACCGTCGGGCAGAATTGCAAACAAAAGTGATGCAAACACTGGCCGCCCATAAAGACATCGTGCAGGTGCATGGTTTCTACTATTCGGAGAAAGACAAGATGCTCTCCGTTGATGTCGTCCCCGATATTTCCGTTCACGATGATACCGCATTCGTCAGCAATCTCACAAACGAGATACAACCATTTGTGCCTGACATGGAGGTTGTTATCGTCGTGGATCATAACTACAGCGAATAAATACCCTTTTATTTGAATAACACATCGACAAGCAACGTGGCAGGCCAAGGCAACAGTGGCACAGCAGCCGCTCACGGCACCTTCGGTGGACGCAGGTAACGACCAATCGAGTAGGAGGAAAATGAAATAGTTTTCCTCCTATTTCATTTTCCGACCTCTCACACCACCGTACGTGCCGTTCGGCATACGGCGGTTCTTAACACGGATGCAACTTCACATAATAA
>JAEEGJ010028982.1_pt1 | contig 10962 bp, 9 predicted proteins | sample 8958761 | NCBI WGS metagenome assembly JAEEGJ01 (sample SAMN16246546, study PRJNA631951) | gut metagenome | biome: gut microbiome; feature: rumen; material: RS-attached | host: Bos | place: Iran: Karaj | collected 2018-10
TCTCTGTTAAGCTGCTGACCGGAAACAGTGTTCGTATCGCCTTTGTCAAAACTTGCCCACTCGCTTATGTCGAGTTTGCGTCCTGTAAACTGAGTGTAGACATCCGGCTTGTGGAAGAAGTATTCGCTCGTATTGTTAACGGCATCTGTTGCAACTACGTAGTAGTAATAGGTACCGTTATCTGCAAGAAGCTGGTTACCGGCAGCCAAACCAAGTTCTGTATCGCCGTCGAATGTTGCTTTCCAAGAACTGTTGTTCGTAACGTTAGCATCCTTGCGGATTTTTTCATTACCGTTTGTATCGCAAATAACAACTGTAAGCTTTGCTACTTCGGACTGGTCGTAAAGCTTTCCTTCAAACTCAACGTCATAGTTCATCTGGGAGTTTTTAACATCAGGCGTATCTACCATGATAACAGGTGCTGTGTTATCAACGTAGAATGTCGTCGTTCTGTATGATTCTTTTCCAGAGTTATCGGTAGCCGTTACGGTAAGCTCGTAGTTACCATCTTTTACACCTTCGCCGCTGAGCGTGTTAACGGAAAGACTCCATTTTTCGTTAGCCGCGTCGATTGTCGCATCGTATTCATACTCGTTCGTGTTGGAAGAACTTATTCCCTTGAACTTGACTTTAACACTAGTTACAGTCGTGTCGTCGGATACAGTTCCGCCAAGGCTGAGCGTGCCTTTCAGGATGGCACTCGCAGTCGGGCTGGAGACAGTGAGGTTTGGTGCGGAAGTATCGACGCTCGGACCTAAACCAACCTCGCAGGTCGCAAGCATAATTGAGAGCAGAAAAAATCCGAATCCTTTAATTAAGTTCTGCATCTGTGTCTTCTTCATATAGCACCTCCCTTTGAGCCTTTCGCACCGCGAACAAGCTTTTCCAAGGTTTTTCTAAGTGTCGGCTCTAAAAACTAGAGTTTTTAGAGATTTTACAACTGCGTTCAAAAAACGCCATTTGGGGCACAATAGCCCCTTTCCCCTCCACCAAATCACTTTTATTATCGTCTATACTTTAAAAGATTTGCACTATTTTTTGTCGCTGACTGACAAAGATGAAGTAACGCACTATACGCACGTTCTGCCTTAAATATATATCCTGCAAAGTCAAAAGTCAAATTTAAACCCGTGAAAAGATACGAATTTCAAGGAAAAATATATGTTTTGTTTTGAGTTTATTAGATATTTTAGAGAATTTGCAAAATATAAGAAGAAAATCGCAAAAAATGAGTAAAGCGTTCTTTACAAAAAAATTGCAGATTTGTCGCGCTTTCTTGCAAAAATCAGCGTGAAAAAATACAATGCGGATTATGGAAAACGCTCAAATTGTTTTAGACGGCATTATCAGCTGGATTCAGGATTTTTTTAAGATGACAGGCGGAAAACGCGCCGTCGTCGGAATAAGCGGCGGCAAGGATTCTTCCGTAGTAGCAGCGATGTGCGTAAAGGCACTTGGCAAAGAAAACGTAACCGGCGTTCTTATGCCAAACGGAACTCAAAGCGATATTGATGACAGCAAGCGTCTTTGCGCGCATATTGGGATTGAGCCATACACGATTAACATTAAGGCAGCTTATGATGGCATCATCTCCGCATTGCCGTCCGACTTGCAGATAACGCCGCAGCTCAAAACAAACACTCCATCACGGCTTCGCATGGTGTCTTTGTACGCCGTGGCAGCGTGCCTTGACGGCGCGCGCGTCGCGAACACAGGCAACTATGATGAAGGTTTTGTAGGCTATACAACGATTTATGGCGATCTAGCCGGAGACTTCGCGCCGCTACGCTGCCTGCATGTTTCGGAAGTGGTTGCTCTTGGAGACTTGCTCGGCTTGCCGTACGACCTGACGCACAAAGCGCCGTCGGACGGTATGTGCGGTAAAACGGATGAAGACAATTTGGGTTTCACTTACCACGATGTAGAAGTTTTCTCGCAGACTGGTGACGCGCCGAACGCCGCGCAAATACTCGCAAAGCATAACGCGAACAAGTTCAAGGGCACGCTCATAAACCCGCCTTCCCCATACGAGCGTATATCCGCATACTTGCTGCACCGTAGCTGAATGGCAATTTGCAAGACAAAAATTCTGATTGACTTTTTAATGATTTGTAGTATATTGAGTGATGAAAGAGTTGCCCGTGATAAGCGCGAGGGGTCTTGTAGACGAAGGGACTGCGCCCTTTCCTGCTCTTTTTCTTAATGCTGCCGTTGGAATATTCCTTGTGCAGCATTTTTTATTTTGTCCAGAGTAAAATCTTGCCATTCAAATAATCTTTTCTTGAAATGAATGCACTTTCAACACTCCAGTAAACATCATAATCTTTAATATTCTGTTTCAATGATAAAAAAGCGATGTTAGCAGTATTCGTCATTCTCACAATGAAAATGTTGTTGTTTTTTCCCTGGTAAATTGCATCATAATCTTTTGCAACAAATTCAATATAATCCCGAGCATTATTAAATCCATTTTTTCTTAACTGCTTCATTCTGTCTGAACGCTCAATATGCGATTCACCATAACCTCGTCCATCTTTTTGGAAACCAATTTCAAGTCGGATTTTTCCACTTTCCCTTTTTATTTTTTCCGCGATTTCGCTTTTTCTGTGCGACTTTTACGATGTTTATTTAAGCAGTACGCGGATTTTTTCCATGAGTGCGTCGTAATTCTCTTTTTTGTGCGGGAATGTGCAGTCTATACACGATTTTCTGCCTTTTTCCGTATAGTGGAAGTTGCCGCCGCATTTCTCGCCGGAGAAATAAAGCGGACAGAAACAGAAAAGGCAGTTGAAGTTTTCTGGATCGTCTGTTTTGTGGCACGGGAACATCTCGCACGCGCGGTTTTGGAAAAACTTGTAGTTTTTAGTAGTGCTTTTTGAAGCGGAATCACGGTCGGCGGATTCGCACACGCGAACTGGAGTTTCGGCGCAACCTGCGCAACCACTAGCGGCAGCGGCGGCTATCGTCGGATTTTCGGCATGGTTGGCGCAATTTGCAGTATCCCGCCGCGATTCAGCGCAAGATGCGTCTGTGCTTGCCGGCGTTTCCGCCGCGCACGCCTTTCGTGCCAACCTGTACGCGCGGCACCGTTCCACAAAACGCTCCGCAAAATGCGGGTTCGACGCGTAATATAGGTGCGGAAAGCCCCACCAATGATTCACGCCAGTATGACAACACTTCCAGCTGCGCCCAGTAACGGGCTTTTCCGCCGTGCAGCTTTCCCCACATGATGTACTGTCAAAATAATGGAACTCGTGCGCTTTAAGCTGTGCGCCGAAAAACGCGCCAGTATCTTCTGTGACGGTACAGTACCCGAACCGCACCGATTTTCCGCTGTACGTGCAGTCGCCCTTTATTACACCTGCCATGCTGTGCAAAACGCCGTCCGCAGACTGAATCCGCTCGTGAAGGTACATGAAGCCCCCGCACTCGGCAAGAGACGGAAGCCCCCCGATGATGGCGGACTTAATCGCGTTCCGCATAGAAGCGTTCTGCTCCAGTTTTTCCGCGTAAAGCTCAGGATAACCGCCGCCAAGAAGAAGTCCGTCGATGTCGGGGGGAAGAACTTCGTCCGCGACCGGAGAAAACGGAACGAGTTCCGCGCCAAAACGCTGTAAAAGCTTAAGGTTGTCGTCGTAGTAAAAACAAAACGCGCCGTCCTGCGCAACAGCGATACGAACCGGCGCGAAAGACGAGGCCGGCGCACTAACAAAACTAAAATCTGCCGCCGACACTCCAGAGCTCGGCATACCCGCCCCTGGTAACTCTGGTGCGCTCGCACCAACCCCAGCGGTGCCCGAGCCTGCCCCCGGCGCACTATCCGCTATCTCGATTATCTTATCAACATCAACACTTTCGCTAAGAACGGCGGCAGCCTTCTCTACCGATTGCTGAATATCATTTATCTCATCCGGAAGCGTAAGCCCCAAATATCGGCTTTCCACATTCAGCTCCCGCATTGTCGGCACAAATCCGAGTACGGTTACATCACATTCAGCTTCAATATCGGGTTTTAGCGAACCATAAAGATTTTCCGTCATGTTGTTCAGGATAACGCCCTTTATCAGGTGCTTTTTATCCATCGCGACAAATCCTTTTATCTGCGCAATAACAGACCGCCCCGCCCCACGCGCATTCACGACAAGAATCACAGGCGACTCCAAAACAGACGCAAGATGATACGTCGAGGCTGTTTCCGTGAATCCTGCGATACCGTCGTAAAGCCCCATCACGCCTTCTATCACCGAAATATCGCTTTCGTTGCCGTCGCAGAACAGCTGGCGAGTTGTATCTTCATCAGTAAAAAAAAGATCGAGATTCTTAGACGGAACGCCAGGTATTTTTTTGTGAAAAAGAGGATCGATATAATCAGGCCCGCACTTGAACGCAGCAACTTTTTTACCGCGCCCAGAAAGAGCTTTCATAAGCGCAATGCTGACAAGCGTTTTACCGCTCCCGCTTCCTGGCGCAGCAATTACAATTCGGGGCAGGCGCATATCAAACTTCTCCCGGAAACGTGTCCGAAAACGTAAACGAACAGATAAAAACAGGATTTCCGGCTTTCAAAAGGCTGTGGCTGCCTGCTTTTTCAGCGCGGCTAACAGAAAGCTGGATTATCTCATCATCCGTGACAGGAAACTTTTTTAGCGCGGATTGGATTTCAGCAAGGGTTTCCAAACTGACAGCCGTAACTACGATACTCATCCGCGGATTCTTCGTCCTAAGCGATTCTAAAATCGGGATAAGGCGGCCTTTGCTGCCCCCGATAAACGCATGGGTCGGAGACGGGAGCTCGTCAAAGCCTTCCGGCGCAAGAGCCTTTACGACATGCACGTTATTACAGCCGATTTTTTGCGCATTCTGGCGGATAAGTTCCGTGCCTTCGTCCGTCACTTCGATCGCATAAACAGATATGTCAGGTGAAAGGCGTGCAATCTCGACAGCTACAGAACCCGTGCCGCTTCCGATATCGTACACGACGGAGTTTTTTTCAAGATGAAGCTTGCAGACAGACACAAAACGCACTTCTTCTTTCGTCATGGGAAGCGAGCCACGGATAAAATCAGAGTCGGAAATGTTAGGCGTTATGACAGATTTTTTCATTTTACCCCCATCTGCACAGGAACAAGAAAGCCGGAGCAAAGACCGCTGCCAGCAGCATCTGCACATTCTTCCGGCTTAAGCGACAGTATTTTTTCATCGGGATAAGAAAGCTGATACCCCGCATAAACAGTATACTCCGGCATTGTTGAGTTTTGCCCGAGTGATTTCCTTAGCGACACGAGCACGTCCCCAATCCGGCGGATATCTGCCGCCCCCGATGTAAGAAAAAACACAGCCCGCCCAGATTTTACGTAGCTTTCCAAAGCAGGAAGCCATTCAGATTCCGGAACGCCGTGCATACTGATTATAGCAGCATTTTGCCAACTAAGTCCAAGCTTCGCTGCTAAATATTGAATTGATGAGATGCCGGGAAGCACCTGTACATCGGTGTTTGGTAATGATGAGAGCGCGGCTTTCAGTTTTTCCGCGCCACTGTAAAAACCCGGATCACCCGAAAACAGCACGACAGCACGGATTGTTCCTGTTTTGCCGTGCGGCGGATTTTCGAGCATTTCTTTAAGAACGGGAAGAATGTCGGAGGCGAGGTAATACGGATATGTCGCGCAATTTGAGCCCGCGTTGTTTGCGACCGCGCCAGTTGCACTCACGTCCGCGCCGGTTGCGTCTGCCCTTGTTAAGCCCGCGCTCGCCAGCATACGCGGTGCGCCGAACACACAATCTGCTTTTGAAATACTGTCTCGGACAGCCTGCGTCATCGTTTCCGGGCTGCCCATCCCGATTCCCGCAAGCGTTACAAGCAAACGAGATTTTGCGCATATATGCAAAGGAAGCTGCGTTTCCATCGCGCGGCACAGCTCATCAATCGTTGAAACAGATATAACTGCATCAGCCGTTAAACTTTCGTCCGCCACCAGCTTTTGCGCAGCACTCCCCTGCCCCATCACTTCTTGCGGACGGCATATCACAAAGCACTTAATGCCCGCGTTTTTCGCCGCGCTTATCTTTTCGTCCGCGCCACCAGTTTTCCCGCTTTCTTTCGTAACAAGAACAGAAATGCCATATTCTTTGATAACGGCGCGGTTCATCTGCTCAGAGAAAGGCCCCTGCATCGCAATTATCTGCTTGCCTTCAAGCCCCGCGTCATAGCACAGACGAACGCTTTCCAAGCCGGGAAGCACGCGCACAACAAGCTTTTTTCTAAGTGCGTCGCTCCGGCAAAAATCGCCAAGTTCCTTGCTGCCGGTCGTAAGCAGAATCTTCCCTTCTGTCCGCTCAAAAGCCTTTTCCAAAGCATCTGCGCACGTAGCCACATCATCAAAATAAACAACGCTACCGTCATCATCAAGCTTTATATCAAGTTTTGTATTGCGCTCAAACCGTATAAGTGGGATTTTCGCCCCATCAGAGCAAACGCCCTGCCATATATTCGCGGAAACTTCAACTGCAAACGGATGAGTTGCGTCTATCACGGCACAATATTCTCCGCTCCCTACAAGCTTCGCGATATCACCGGCATCAAGTCTGCCCTGCTTTACATGGACGCACGGCATTTCTTCCATGACCATTTCGCCATATTCCGTCGCAACGCAAACATCACACTCTACTTTGTTTTCTGATAACAGCTCGGCAACGGCGCGTCCTTCCGTCGTTCCGCCAAACACAAGGATTTTTTTCATATCTCGTACCCGCGCTTTGTAACAAGGCGTTTCCCGTTTACCGAACTCGCACACACTTGCGTCTGCGAGTTTCCGATGAATACGGTCGTAAACATGTTAACGTCTGCGTTCATAAGCTCAGAAAGCGTGCAGATTACAGTTTTCTCATCATCCCGCCCGATATTCTGCGCATAGCCGCATGGTGTTTGGGCGTTCGCGCCGGCAGATATCATCACCTCGCAGGCGCGCCTAAGATAATCGGGTCTTTTATGGCTTGCCGGGTTATAAAGCGCGACGGCAAAATCGCCAGCCACCGCCGCCTTAAGCCGCTTTTCTATCGTCTCCCACGGCGTAAGAAGGTCGCTCAAACTTATGACACAGTAGTCGTGATTAAGCGGCGCACCAAGAACAGCAGCTCCGCTGTTTGCCGCCGTAACTCCTGGTACGACAATAATTTCTACATCAGCATACAGTGGAGATTTTTACTGCAATTCAAAAATCGGGGATGCCATACCGTAAACGCCCGCATCGCCGCTGCAAACCATAGCAACTTTTTTTCCGGCGAGCGCGAAATCGAAGCACATTTTGCAACGCTCAATTTCCTGGCGCATTGGAGTTGACGCGAACTCTTTTTGCGGGAACGCTGAGCGCAAAAGGTCGATGTAGACGGTGTAACCCACGATGATATCGCAGTTTTCAAGCGTTGAAAAAGCTTCGCACGTCATCTTTTCAGGCTTTCCAGGCCCTGTTCCCACAACATATATCACTTTGTTCATATTACGCCTCTACTGTTCCAGCTCCGTCCGCCACGTAACGATTTTTGGTTTTCTTTTCGCGACTGCGACAGTTATGCCGTTTCCGGCTGTTTTGGGGCTCACAAGAACGCCGCCGGAGCAGTTGTTTTCTGCGCAAACCGCGCCTGCGCAAGTTGAGTCAGCGCACGATGCGTCCGCGCCTGAAAAGCCGTCGCAGCCCGAGCAAACCGCGCCCGCCCTAGACATGCCGGAACTTGCCCCGCCGGTCGCGCACATTACAGCAGCGCGTTCGCACACATTGGAAACGCCCGTCTGCTCGCGCACAAAGTCTGATTCAGAAAACTCGCCCGGAACTTGTGCCAGCTGTTGCGCCGTGTACGTAACGAAAGGAACATGAAGATATTGAGCAAGCTCCAAAAGTCCTTTTTCGGCTTTTTTAAGGTCGATAGAGGCGATGGCGCAGATGTTTCCGCGCACTTCATCCGGAACAGACTCTTCAAAAAACTGCAAAAGCTCTTCGAAACGCTTGTCTTTTTTGCAGCCCATACCGACGCAGTACAGTTTTGGGACAAGCACTACACGGTGCGTCCGCCTATCCACGTCAGGTGCGCTCGCGTCTGAGGCGCTATCGTTTGAGGCGCGGGCTGCATTTTGATCGCAGGGCGCGTCAGATTCGCAGGGCGCGCCTGTGGCGAATCTGGCTTTTTGCGTATCATCGGCGAAAATCACAATATCGACGTCGTCTAAAGGTTGCGCGGTGTCTGACACGGTACTGATGGCTGCCGAGGAATTCAGCTGCTGCGCGGTGTCCGGCGCGGCACAGCCTGGCGCGGCGGGCATTGTCGAGTCCATCGGTGACGCGTCACAGCTCTGCGCGGCACCACGAACGACAACGAGTTCTTCGGGGATGATGTCCTCAGCGAGCGCGACATCCGGGTGAACCCAAACGCGGATTTTTTCGCCACGAAGAAGTTTCCCGGTCACATGCTTCACTTCCTCGCGGTTCACAATGGAAAAACCGTTTCGCCTTGCGAATACGTCAACAGCGAACTTTTTGGCTACATCAGAAGCCGTTGTTATAACTGGAACCGCGCCAATTCTGTTTGCAATAAGCTGCGCCAGCTCGTTTGCCCCGCCCATGTGACCGGAAAGAAGCGGAATCACAAACTGACCGCGTTCATCAATGACAACAACCGGGCTGTCGTAAAACTTATCTTTGATAAAATCAGCTGATATTCTGGTTGCTATTCCCGCCGCGCCTATAAACACAAGCGGGATATGTTTACTGAACGCCTTTTCTGCGAAATCACGCACGGACGGAACGTTTTCGGTACCGCATGAATCCGCGCCGACACAATCGCCAGCGTCATTACAATCGTCCGCATCACAAAAGTTCGTGCCGGCACAATCGCTCGTGCGCGAAATCCATGTTACATTATCAAAAAGTGATGTAATTTTCTTTTCAAGAGCGCGTCCTGAATCCGTGAAAGAACAGACGTAAACGATAGATGAACGCTGTCCACCGAAAAGTGCTCCTGATGGGTCGTTCGTCCTATGTTTTACTTTGTTAACTCGTTCGCCGCTGGCGTTACCCAATTCACCAGTGCACTCCAGCTCACCCCTGGCGCACCCCAGATCGGCATCGCTACAAACATCTCCACCCTGTTTCTTCTTTCTGAACTCTGTCTCAAAATCAGGTGCATATAGTCGCGACTTAGAATATCCGCGCGCATTCGTGTCGCCCGCGCCGCTGCTGAAACCCGTGCCATCTGCCGCGCCGCTGTCAAAACGCACACAGCTTGTCGCGCCACTGCCGAAACCCGTGCCACCTGCCGCGCATCCCGAATGCGCTACACAATCGCCAACAAGGATTACCGCCGTTTTCGTAATGCCGTTCGCGGCAGCCACTTCCGGCAAAGAGCCAACCGTACACACAAACGTCTTTTCATCCGGCCACGAAGCCTTATACACAATAGCCGCCGGCGTTTCAGGCGAATATCCGCCCGCTATAAGCCGCCGCGAAAGCTCCTTCGTCATGCCGGAACTAAGATACACCGCCATAGAAGCATGATGCGAGGCAAAGCTTTCAATGCTTTCCGCATCCGGAACCGCAGTTTTGCCCGCCATCCGCGTAATTACGAGCGACTGCGAAACATCAGGAAGCGTAAACTCCATATTAAGGCTCGCGGCGGCGCCGAAACACGCCGTAACACCGGGGCAGCTTTCGTATCGGATTCCCCGTTCATCAAGCTCGTCCATCTGCTCGCGTACAGCCCCGTAAAGGCTCGGCTCCCCGGAATGAAGGCGCACAATCGTCTTTTGCGCTGCTTCCGCTTCTAAAACAGCATCCATCACCTCATCGAGCGTAAGCTTTGCGCTGTCAAGAAAGCGGCAATCCTTCTTTGCGTAACTAAGAAGCTCCGGATTCACGAGCGATCCGGCATATATAATCAAATCTGCTTTTTCAAGAAGCTTTTTGCCACGGAGAGTTATCAAATCTGCAGCCCCGCAGCCAGCCCCAACAAAATAAACCATGAAAAAATCCTAAATCGCCTCATGCGCTCGCAAACATCCGCCCGCATAACCGCACAAAGCGACAAAGATATTATGAGCCATAACAGCAAAAAGGTAAACGGCAACGCGCCATCAGTATGCACAACATTGCGAAAATGATATAATTAGCGTCAGGAAACAGGAATAAAAAATGATTGCAAATTACCACACGCACACCACGCGCTGCAAACACGCAGTTGGAACAGAAAAGGAATACATTGAACGCGCCATAGAACGCGGAATCACAGAACTTGGATTTTCAGACCACGTACCACAGCCCTATCCTCCAGAATACAATTCGCATATACGAATGGCAATGAGCGAGCTTCCGGAGTACGTTGAAACGCTCCTTACCCTGCGCGAAGAATACAAAGACAAAATAAAAATCCTTATCGGGTTTGAGGTTGAATACACAAGGGCTTACTTCGACACGCTGATGACGGAGCTCCGCAAATATCCAGTTGATTACATTATTCAGGGACAGCATTTTGTACCCGATGAAGTGAACGGACGCTACGTTGGAATGCCTACGAACGACGAGAAAAACCTTAAAAACTACGTCGACTTTACGATTGAAGGAATGCGCACAGGAGTTTTTTCGTATCTAGCTCATCCCGACCTTATTAACTACACTGGCGACGATGCGACTTTCCAGCGTCATACCCGCCGAATTGTAGAAGCCTCGCTGGAACTTTCTATCCCGCTTGAAATTAACATGTATGGATTTTTGGACGGACGGAATTATCCATGCGACCGATTTTTCAAAATGGCGTCGGAAATGGGTGCAAAGTTCGTCATCGGGTGCGACGCGCATAAGCCGGAGGTTATCCAGCAGCCAGAAGATTTGCCCGGTTTCATCGATTTTTTGAACAGGAACGGCATCAAAATTGGCGATAACATTGTGGATTTAAGGAAAATCGAGGCAAAATAACGGG
>JAEEGJ010028984.1_pt1 | contig 10961 bp, 9 predicted proteins | sample 8958761 | NCBI WGS metagenome assembly JAEEGJ01 (sample SAMN16246546, study PRJNA631951) | gut metagenome | biome: gut microbiome; feature: rumen; material: RS-attached | host: Bos | place: Iran: Karaj | collected 2018-10
CAATATCTATAATAACGGCATTAGGGGCAGAATCCTTTGGCGAGAAGAAGAGTTAGAGAGTGGCGATATGCTGATGGTGACGAAGAACAACTATTTTTGGACAGAGAAAGAGCCAGAGATGGATTTCATTGCTAATGGAGATATGGCTCGTGTAGTGCGCGTCAGAGGAGAACGTGAACAATATGGGTTCCGTTTTGTGGAAGCCATTTTGGCTTTTCCTGATTATAATGAGCTGGAAGTGGATGTCAACCTTCTTCTGGACACTTTGAAGAGCGATGCTCCTTCACTTTCTAAAGCTGACAGTGAGAAACTCTACACACAAGTAATGGAGGATTATTCAGATATTTCCATTAAGCGAGAGAGGATAAAGAAATTGAAATCCGACCCCTATTTTAATGCCTTGCAAGTGAAGTATGCCTATGCAGTCACGTGTCATAAGGCTCAGGGTGGTCAGTGGAAGAATGTTTTTCTTGATCAGGCTTATGTCAATGAGGAGTTCCTTACACCAGATTATTTCAGATGGTTATATACTGCAGTGACTCGTGCAACGGATACATTATTTCTTGTGAATTATCCTAAGAAGAACATAGAGTAATACATTTTGAGAAAGAAAGAGTTTAGACAAAAAAACAGCAGCTATATGTTTCAACGTGAAGCATATAGCTGCTGATAATATTTTTAGAATTGGGTGCTTTAATTAACGCAGAGTTCCACAACTTTATCTACTGCAGCAGAAAGACCTTCCTTGTTCTTTCCACCAGCAGTAGCGAAGTGTGGCTGACCACCACCACCGCCTTGAATTAATTTCGCGGCTTCGCGTACCAACTTACCTGCATTGAGCTGACGGTCGTTTACCAGATTATCACTGATCATCACATTCAGTGAAGGCTTATCTGCAGAGAAGGTACCAATGACAGCAAGCATATTCTCAGGGATGGCTGCACGCAACTTAAATACCAAATCCTTCGCAGCATCGGGTGCCAAAGGTAAAACAGCTTTGACTACCTTCATGCCATCGATTTCTTCCACACGTCCCAATAGCTGGTTCTTTATGGTTTCAACGGCCTGTGCCTGGAATGACTCAATTTCCTTCTTCATACCATCATGCTCTTCGATATACTTCTTCAGTACGCCAGGAAGGTCTTTGGCATTGTTGAACAATGCACGCACGGCATTGAGGGTGTCTTCCATCACATAGAGAGACTCCTCGAAATTCTGACCAGTAATGGCCTCAATACGACGAACACCAGCAGCTACACTGCTTTCAGAGATGATTTTAAAGAAACCAATGCGACCTGTACTTTGTGCATGAATACCGCCACAGAACTCTACGCTATCACCAAACTGAATGACGCGCACTGTATCTCCGTATTTCTCACCAAAAAGGGCGATGGCACCCATTTTCTTGGCTTCTTCTATAGGAGTATCGCGATGCTCTTGCAAAGGAAGGTCGGCACGTATCTTTGCATTTACCAATCGTTCAACCTGTCGCAATTCTTCATCTGTCACTTTTTGGAAGTGAGAGAAGTCGAAACGAAGAGTATTGCCTGATACGAAAGATCCCTTCTGTTCTACATGCTCACCCAATACCTGACGTAAAGCCTGATCAAGAAGGTGCGTAGCAGAGTGATTAGCAGCACTGGCATTTCGCTTCTCTACATCCACACATGCCATAAATTCAGCTTCTGGATGCTCTGGCAATTTGGTAGTGAGATGGATATTGATACCATTCTCATGCTTGGTATCAGTAATCTCAATGGTTTCATGTTCGCTGACGATGACGCCACTCTCACCAACTTGACCTCCCATCTCTCCATAGAATGGCGTATAGTCGAATACCAACTGGTAGAAAGTATTCTTCTTTTGGGTAACTTTGCGATATCGCAGTATGTGGCATTCATGCTCTGTGAAATCATATCCTACAAACTGAGGCTCGCCTTCACGCAAGATAATCCAGTCGCCTGTTTCCATGGCAGCTGCATTGCGTGCACGTTCTTTCTGTTTCTGCATCTCTTCATTAAACTGTTTTTCGTTCACAGAAATACCGTTCTCACGACAAATCAATTCAGTAAGGTCGAGAGGGAATCCGTAAGTATCAAACAAGGTAAATGCTTGTACACCATCAAGTTCGGTTTTACCTGAGGCTTTCAACTCTTCCATGGCCTTGGTTAGCAGGCCGATACCATTGGAGAGGGTGCGCAGAAATGCATCTTCTTCCTCTTTCATCACTTTGCTAATCAACGTCTGCTGTGCCACAAGTTCAGGATAAGAGTCTCCCATTTCTCTAGTAAGCACAGGTAATAATTTATAGAGGAAGGCTTCTTTTTGTCCTAAGAAAGTGTAAGCATAACGTACAGCACGACGCAGTATACGACGAATCACATAACCAGCTTTGGCATTGCTAGGAAGCTGTCCGTCAGCGATGCTGAAAGATACGGCACGAATATGGTCAGCAATCACACGCATGGCAACATCTGTTTCTTCCTTGTTGCCATAATTCAAACCAGAAAGGCGTTCGATTTCATGAATGATAGGCTGGAAGATGTCTGTGTCATAGTTGGAATGCTTTCCTTGAAGGGCACGCACCAAACGCTCGAAACCCATACCTGTGTCGATGACGTTCATGGAAAGTTTTTCCAAAGAACCGTCAGCCTTACGATTGAACTGCATGAATACGAGGTTCCAGATTTCAATGACTTGTGGATCATCTTTATTTACTAATTCACGACCAGGCACTGTTGCCTTCTCCTCGGGTGTGCGACTGTCGAGATGGATTTCAGAACAAGGACCACAAGGACCTGTATCGCCCATTTCCCAGAAATTGTCATGTTTGTTTCCATTGATTATATGATCAGGAGACACGTGCTTTGCCCAATAAGAGGCGGCTTCATCGTCACGAGGTATATTCTCTTCAGGAGATCCTTCGAAGACGGTGACATAAAGGTCAGCAGGATTCAATCCAAGGACATCTACCAAGTATTCCCATGCCATATCAATGGCGCCCTCCTTGAAATAATCTCCAAAGCTCCAGTTGCCCAACATTTCGAACATGGTGTGATGGTAAGTATCATGGCCTACTTCTTCCAAGTCATTGTGCTTACCACTTACACGTAGGCACTTCTGTGAGTCGGCTCTACGACGTGGTTCTGGATCTCGAGTGCCCAAAATAATATCTTTCCACTGATTCATACCAGCATTGGTGAACATCAGTGTAGGATCGTCCTTAATTACCATAGGAGCAGAAGGCACAATAAGATGGCCTTTTGACTCGAAAAACTTCTTAAATGATTCGCGTATTTCGTTAGCAGTCATCATAGTAAAACTTTTTCTTAAAAAAACTGTGCAAAGATAAGATGAAATTATTATTTTTGCAACACACCTAATATATAATATTCAAAGAAGATGCTGAACTCAACAAATGATTTAAAACTTTATTACTCCATAGGGGAAGTATCCCAAATGTGTGGAATCACTGAAACGACATTGCGTTATTGGGAAAGAGAGATACCTCAATTGAAGCCAAAGAAGGCAGGACGCAACATACGTCAATATACCAAGGAGGATCTTGAGATTGTCAGACTTATTCAGCATTTGTTGAAAGAACGTGGAATGACAATAGAAGGCGTTCGTAAGCGCTTAAGCAAAAACAAGGAGGCTGCCTCAAAAGATGCTGAAGTGGTGGAGCGTTTGCGTGGAATTAGGCAGAAGCTTGTTCAGATGCGTGATGCATTAGATGCGTTTACTTATCAACAAGTGGATGATTTGAAGGATAATATTGCTTCTATTTCTGAACCTACTCCCTGATGATGTTCTTAATGTTCTTGATCTTCTTCAAGCCATTGATGATGGTCTGGACATCTTGAACATCGTAAGCGTATAGTTGGATATCTCCATGGAAGATGCCTTCGTTGGTTTCTATGGACAACTTGCGGATGTTTACATTGAATTGACGAGAAATAATCTGGGTGACATCATTGACCAGTCCTAAGCAATCCACGCCTTCGATGTGCAGTGTCACAATGAAGGAAAGTTGTCTGTGTGTATCCCATTGTGTAGCAAGAATTCGTCTGCCATAACTGCTTTTGAGTTTCATGGCAACAGGACATTGACGCTTGTGGATAATGACATTTCCATTATCGTCAATATATCCTAAAACATCATCTCCAGGGATTGGATGACAACAATCTGCCATCTTATACTTGCTCTGAATGGCTTCTTCGTCAAGTTTAATGATCTGCTTAGTATTGATTTTTTCTTTCTCTTGCGGAGAATCTGGTTGTGGTTTGCTATTTTTGTCTTGTTTGTCTCCTTTAATAAATGGTATTTTGAGGAATTTCTTCCATCCGGAGTTTTGTTTGCCTTTCAACTCATTCAAATCATTCTCATTCATTACTAACTTCTTGGAACCAATTTCAGTGAGGAAAACTTCAGGAGTCTTATTGTGTAATCTTGCAAGTCTTCCTATCAATGCTTCGTCGGCATGTAGGTTCTCTGACTTAAGCAAATCATTTAAGATTTTAACTCCCTCGGCTTGAAGGGCTTTTGATTCTTTTCGAAGAATCGAAGCAATCTTATTTCTGGCTTTGGCAGTCGCAGCTATGCTCAACCATTCTGATTGGACATGCTGTGATCTTGAAGTCAGCACCTCTACTTGGTCGCCACTTTGCAACTTGTGGCTAAGTGGGACCAACTTGTGATTCACTTTAGCTCCGATGCAATGACAGCCGATTTCTGTATGAAGAGAGAATGCAAAGTCTAAGGCTGTGGAGTTTTGTGGCAAAGTTTTTATTTCACCCTTAGGTGTGAACACAAAGATCTCTTGTGCGAAAAGGTTTAGTTTAATGGTGTCCAAAAAGTCTATGGCATCTGGTTGTGGATCATCCAGAATCTCCTTAATGGTATTCAACCACTTCTCCAATTCTCCTTCGTCTTCTCCTACAGCTCCTTCTTTGTATTTCCAATGGGCGGCAAAGCCCTGCTCAGCAATGTCGTTCATGCGCTCACTCCTGATCTGTACCTCAATCCATTGACCATTATTGGCCATCAGCGTAACGTGCAATGCTTGATAACCATTGGATTTCGGATGACTAACCCAGTCGCGTATGCGATCGGGGTGTGCCTTATAGATTTTGGAGATAGATACATAGATATCAAAACAATCGTTCAACTCTTCCTCTTTACTTTTAGGTTCAAAGATGATACGTACTGCCAGAATGTCGAATACTTCTTCGAAAGGCACATGTTTTAATTGCATCTTGCTCCAGATGGAATAGACCGTCTTTACACGAGCCATGATACTGTATTTCAGCCCCATCTTGTCAAGTGCCTGGCGGATAGGTGCGGTAAATTCCTGGAATACCTTGTCACGTTCAGAAGCAGTGGCTTCCAGTTTCTTCTTTATGGCATTGTACTCCTCTGGATGCTCATACTTGAAACTCAGATCTTCAAGTTCAGATTTTATCTTGTTCAGTCCCAAGCGATAGGCGAGGGGAGCATAGAGGTAGAGCGTTTCTCCTGCTATTTTATATTGCTTGTTGGGTGCTTGTGAAGCCAACGTGCGCATATTATGCAGACGGTCAGCTATTTTGATGAGAATCACACGAATATCGCTTGACATGGTGAGGAGCAACTTCTTGAAGTTCTCTGCTTGTGCGGAAGCATGGTCACCAAAAATACCTCCAGAAATCTTGGTTAATCCGTCAACGATTTGTGCAATCTTCGCTCCGAAAAGATTTTCAATATCTTCAGTTGTGTAATCAGTATCTTCCACGACATCGTGAAGTAAGGCTGCACAGATAGAAGTAGAACCTAATCCTATTTCATTACAAACAATCTTTGCAACTGCCAAAGGGTGCATGATGTAAGGTTCACCAGAGAGGCGCTTCACACCACGATGGGCTTGATTGGCAAAATTAAAGGCCTTTGTGATTATTTCAACACGTTTACGATGGTTAGTGGCAAGATAATCATTCAGCAACCCTTCAAAAGCTTGCTGTATCATCTCATCATCTGTCATTTCCTTATGTTCGTTAAGGTCTTCCATAGTAAACGTGATTAATGCTTCACACAAAGATACATAAAAAGTTCAAAAAAGAAGTTATTTTACTCTAAGGTTTTTGCCTGCAGTAATTTTAGAACCAGAAATACCATTCAAACTACGAAGTCTTGCAACGGTTGTTCCATAACGCGCAGCAATGGTAGAGAGTGTTTCACCTGACCTGATTTTGTGATATGTAGGTGTGTTCCCACTTGCTGCACTGGTTCTACTAGAAGAAGTGCTTCTGGAAGCGGTAGTCCTTGTATTAGATGGCACACTCGCTGTTCTCCTATTCCTAAAGAATTGGGCGCTCTTATAAGCCAGAATGTCATCTTGCTTCTCTAGGAAGGTTGAAACATACTTTTGGGGAAGTCTTAGGGTTTGGGTCTTAGTATCTCCAGGTATAATGTTCTGTCTGAATTGTGGATTCAGACTTTTCAGTGCATCCAGCTCTACATCACATACTTCAGCAATCTGTTGTAAATGAATGCGTTGGTTCACCTGTATTGTATCACTGGCAACAGGCAATGTGGTTTCTTTTGGACAGATGTTGTGTTTACAGTAATAGTTCATCACATAATTTGCTGCAATGAAGGAAGGCACATAGCCTTGAGTCTCTGTGCGCAGGTAATTGTAAATTTCCCAATAGTCTCTTTTCCCTCCTGCACGAGTGATGGCTTTATTGATATTGCCAGGACCACTGTTGTATGCAGCAATGACCAGTGTCCAATCGTGGTAGATGTCATACAGGTCTTTCAGATAACGTACTGCTGCCCATGTGGACTTGATAGGATCACGACGTTCGTCCAATAAACTGTTGGTTTCCAAACCATAAATCTTACCTGTTGCAACCATAAACTGCCATAGACCTGCTGCTCCTGCACGTGAAACGGCATTGGGATCAAGGGCAGATTCGATAATTGGAAGGTACTTAAGCTCCATTGGAAGGCCATAGGCTTCTAAAGCCTCTTCGAAGATAGGCATGTAGAAATTACTGGCACTCACCATATAAGACACCCTTTCACGGAGGTTGGTTGTATAGAGGTCGATAAATTTGCGTACTACTTCATTGAAAGGCATCTCAATGACGGTGGGCATGCGGGAAAGACGATCCATGATAACAGAATCGCTTACGACAGGGTTCACGTTCTCCATATTACAGTCGGAAACCGTACTGATAAGATTCTTCACTTTCCAGTCGGCCAGAAGGCTGTCGATAGGATAAGTCATACTCAGAGGCAGTCCTATTTCTTCTTTCTTTTCCTGTCCATTCTCATGAACGATAACCTCTATGCTTTCTCCTACTTCTTGTCCGAGCACTGGAAAAGTGCCTCCCAAGAGGAATCCGCATAGCAAGCTTTGGATGATAGTTCTAAGTCTCATATTGGGTCTTTATTATTATCTAGTTTAAAAAGTGAAACTGCATTGTACACCTACCGATTGCTTGGATTTGAAACCTGTTGCTCCATTCAGCAGAGTTGGTTCCACTCGCATGCTCAAATCGGGCGATATGTCGAAATTCGACAGTTCCGCGTCTATGTAAGCATCTACTACTGACAGCAGATAAACACCTACAAAAGCGAAAATGCTGAGGTCTCTATATTTTCTGTACATATCTTTTCGTTTGCGAAGCACTTCCGTAATCTGATTGTGCGATGTACGTCTCAGATAACTGGCAGGCAGAAGGTCGGTAATGTTGCTTGAGCTCCAATTATTGTTCACGGCATCTTTATAAGCATTGGCATAATCCTTATACATTCGATTATTCCAATTCAGTGCATATGTACATCCCACAAAGCCACCATAGAAAATAGGCAACTTCCAGTATTTCCTGTTGTATATTTGTCCACCTCCTGGAATGACAATAGCCAACCAAGTGGCTTTAGTAGGGTTAGGAATCCATACATTGCTGTTGATGCCCACTTCCTGGAGGCTGTCTTCCAGCATCTGAGGACTGATGGGAGGAATTTCTGGAGTGACCAACGTGCTGTCTGTCAGCGGACCTTGGAGTCTCCTACGTTCTGCTCTTGGAATATCTTGACCGTATGCATTGAATATCAGTGCTTCTGTCAAACAGAGCAAGACTACCATCAGCCATCGGTATGTGAATCCTCTCAGCTTCATCTTTTCTTCATCCCGTCAAAGAGTACCATGATTCTTTCCAGCTCTTCTTCATTATTGAAAGGGATGGTTATTTTGCCTTTACCTTTCTCGGAACAAGTAAATTGTACATTGGTTTGGAAGAATGTGGACAATTGCTGCTTCAGCAAATTGAACTCTTTGGGAAGTCTGGTTTGAGTCTTCGCATTAGGTTCATCGCCATTTAGAAATGCTTTAACCAATTCCTCTACCTTACGTACGGAGTAATCACGGTTTAGTATATCTTCGTAGAGTTTCATCTGCTTTTTGGGATCATCCAATGCGAGAAGCGCACGCGCATGTCCCATGTCAATCTGTTTATTCTGCAAGCCCAACTGTATAGGAGCTGGAAGCTTGAGTAGTCGCAGATAGTTGGCAATGGTGGCCCTTTTCTTTCCTACACGTTCGCTTAGTCGTTCTTGTGTCAATCCATACTGATCGAGCAAATGCTGATAAGCCAAGGCTATTTCCACAGAATTCAAATCCTCGCGTTGGATGTTCTCTATCAATGCCATCTCCATCACATTTTCATCATCAGCGGTGCGGATGTAAGCAGGGATAGTGGTGAGATGAGCCATTTGTGAAGCTCGGAATCTACGTTCTCCAGCAATGATTTGATATTCATCGTCTGAAAGCTTACGTAAGGTAATAGGCTGTATGATACCTATTTCTGTAATAGAATCTGCCAATTCTTGCAAAGCCACAGGATCGAATTCCCGACGTGGCTGATTAGGATTAACCTTGATCTTACTCAGTTCTATCTCATTGATGGAGGAAGACCCTTCTGTTTGGATATTGTCCATATCGAGCAAGGCATCCAAACCTCTTCCCAATGCATTTCTCTGTTGTTTAGCCATCTTGCTTTACTCCTTTCCTTCGTTTCTGCTGATAAGTTCCTTTGCCAATGCCATGTGGTTCTTCGCACCGTTAGAATCAGCATCGTAGAGAATAGCGGGTACTCCGTAGCTAGGAGCCTCACTCAGTTTCACATTGCGCTGAATCACAGTGTTGAAGACCAATTCTTGGAAATGGCGTTTCACTTCATCGTAGATTTGATTGGCTTGACGAAGACGTGAATCGTACATAGTGAGAAGGAAGCCTTCAATCTCCAATGTAGGGTTCAGTCTCGACTTTATGATTTTGATGGTGTTCAAGAGCTTGCTGATACCCTCCAGCGCGAAATATTCTGCTTGAACGGGAATAATGACAGAATTGGAGGCTGTTAGTGAATTCACAGTGATGAGTCCCAAAGAGGGAGAGCAATCTATCAGTATATAATCAAAATCGTCTTTCAAAGGTGCCAGCACATTACGCATGATTTTCTCACGGTTTGGCATGTTGAGCATCTCTATTTCTGCTCCTACCAAATTGATGTGTGACGGAATTACTTTCAGTGTTTCTATTTCTGTGTCATGAATAGCCTCCTTCACATCGGCATTGTCTATCAAGCACTCGTAAATGGAGCAATCCACCTGCTTGATGTTGATGCCTAATCCTGAAGAAGCATTAGCCTGAGGGTCAGCGTCAACGACCAAGACTTTCTTTTCTAAAGTGGCCAATGAAGCTGCCAAATTAATGGTGGTTGTGGTCTTTCCCACACCTCCTTTTTGGTTGGCTAAAGCGATAATTTTACCCATAATAATCTATTTATACCTATATTATAAAATGCAAAGATAGCACAATTCTTTGTGCTATCCTTATTTCAGCCTATTTTTTTGATTTTTTTAAGGGCACTTCGCTCTCATAATGCCTATATTTACTTGAATAGCTAGAGATGAACGTAGCACACTACTCAACATAGCTATTCCAAAATCAGGAAAAGACAGTTCGTCTGAACGGAGTGCTTGTGTTGCATGTTGCATTGTTGCATTTCGATAATTCAATGTCAGGTATAGGTTAAGTTGTTTGGGCTATTAACTACAATAAGGCTGGCACTTCATGTGTCAGCCTTATTTGCTCTCATCAGGAACGAACGGTGAAAGGTTTAATAGGTTAATGGAAAACTCTTTTCAAACTTTTACATTTCGTAAATATGCCCCCACCAGCTACATCATTCAGCTCCTTGTCAGAGATTTCTTCAGCCTCCACTTTGACATCTTCGTTCTTTACTTTCTCTTCGAGTTCTTCGCTCGCTACAGCTTTTTTGTCTTCGTTTTCCATAATATGTTTTTTAAGTGAATTACAAATTAAGTTTGCTTTATGGGTTGAGTGCCTTCCCTGCTTTCTGCCACGCTGTGATGCCTCCCTCCAACTCTACCAATTGCTGGAAACCGGCTTTATGCATGAGCTCAGCTGCCGAGTGACTGCGCCTGCCACCACGACAATAGAGGGCTACGGGGCGGTCTTTCTTCAACAGGGCCTCAGCCTTTGCTGCAAAGCCAACAGAATCGGTGCGATAGTCAATCAGTACGGCACCGGCGATGTGACCAGCCTCGAATTCTTCAGGTGTGCGCACATCAAGCAACTGTACATCGGCTTGGGTGATGAACTTTTCGAACTCATCTGCTGGAACAACACTCATGCCCTCAGGTGCAGGCTGACAAGCGCCAAACAGGAATGTGAATAATGCTACAATAAGAAGTTTCATATCAATCAATTTTTAGGTTTATATGCAAAGGATAGCTGCTGTATCTGACCATCGTAGTCGAGGTAGTTGACCTTGACATCAAGCTGGCGAACAGACGAACTGAGGTAAGGATACAGGGGCAGGGAGGCGTAAGCACGCGACTGGTATATCTGGGCATCGCCACCATCGTTGTGATGGATGCTGAAGGTGGCGGACGAG
>JAEEGJ010028985.1_pt1 | contig 10960 bp, 10 predicted proteins | sample 8958761 | NCBI WGS metagenome assembly JAEEGJ01 (sample SAMN16246546, study PRJNA631951) | gut metagenome | biome: gut microbiome; feature: rumen; material: RS-attached | host: Bos | place: Iran: Karaj | collected 2018-10
TGGAACATCCGGAGAAGGAAGAATACCAGAACTTCACAATCCGCGTTTCTGGCTACGCCGTGCGCTTCATCAAGCTCACTCGCGAACAGCAGCTCGACGTGATTGCCCGCCAGGCACACGGCGTGCTTTAATTGTTTTACAAGTCACGCCCAACAGGGCGTCGCTTGGCAAAGCGCGAAAGCGAATTTAAGCGAAAAGGTTCCCTTTCGGGAACCTTTTTTTTGTTCTTGAGAAGGGCGCAAAGTCCCGAATTTGGCAAAAAGTGCTACCAAATCGACATTTCAGTGCAATTTGGTAGCATAAATTTTACTTTACACGTAATAAAATTCAGCATCCAGCCAACTTCGATGCTACCAATCATGGATTTTCACATCGTTTAGTAGCATTTTCAATGCAGACTTTGTGCTTTGCGACCACAAAACGAATTACTTTATTATAAAATTACGCTACCAAACTGAGTTTTTTCGGCTTTGTGGTAGCATTTTTTCGCATTTTTCGCTTTTTCAGAATCCCAAATCACGCTACGATGTAATTTTCGTTCTTTTGGCGGCGAGCAAACACAGATTCCAAAAACTGGATAACGGAACTTTTATCGCGCACGAGTCCGCGCTTGTGGCTCAAGCAAAAACGCGATGCACTAAGCGACTTGAGCATCTTGATTTGCTGTTCGAGGATCTGCACGTTGTACACGTCAGGCTCCCCATGCCCTACCATCGGGTATGTCGCATCGCCCAAGAAAACAAAATCGTCCACGACAAGCGCCAACGAACCTTTCGCATGGCTATTCGGAATAGGCAAGATTTCGATATGCATGCCATCGTCAAACGAAAGCGGCGCCGCTACGGTAACCTTTTCGCGGTCACTCATTTCGCCCACAACTTTAGACGCATGCGAGCCGACATAAAGCGTATCGAAATCGAGCAAGACCTCGCCATTGCAATGTCGCACGACATTCAGCAAATGATCGCGATGGAAATGCGAAATGACGATGTTCTTTTTGAGCGGAATTGCGACAGGCGCTACGCTTTCGCTATTTTCGAGAGAGCTACGAGAAGCATTTTCATTTATAGGATTGCGCGGCAAGGCATTGATAAAATCGACCGCCATATCGCAGGCGCCCACGTCAAAAATCCACCATGCGCTATCGCCACGCACGGCGACAACGTCTGCACTCAGCGGCTCGTACGAGACCTGCAAATACTGGATTCTATCGGTAAGTTTAACAATTTTTGGCACGATGCCAAAGATAGAATTTTTATTTACTCGAGATCCTTGTAAACGATGGTGTAAACATCGTTAAAATTCAAGTACTTGACACCAATATACTCTGCAGGAACTTTTATCCTGTAATCAGCAAAACAAATGCAATTATGCTCAACTAGGCGGCTACCGTAATCTGGATAATATTCAAAAACATCGTGGACGAATAAAGTATCTTCTTTTCGATCCAGCTTGACATCTGTTACATGCCCATAATCGGCGCACACAGAAAACGTATTCAGCCAAAAAACAGCGGAACCATCTTCGTTCATCACAAAATCAACGGATTCATCGCGCCACTCAGCTCTTTTCGCCAAATGCCCGCCACTACACGAGCCTTTCCCCACTTCAAAATTCGAATTTTTCAACGCAACCGACTCCTGGCCCGCAGTGGCTCCACTCGCATTGTCAACGCCAGAATCATCGGAACAGGCCGCAAGCATAGCAAAAGCCGTCACAGCTATAAAAGCAATCAATGATTTTTTCATAATGATATTCTCCTCATCTCTCCTTTAAATATAAATGAATTCGCTATCAAAAAAGGCACATTTTCTAAACAATACAGCACATAAAATCCGCAGCGACCAACTTTTTTTCGGGGTTTGTATTATATAGAACTTTCGCCTCTACCGAAAGGGGCAAGACTTTTTTATTTTTAGTTCATGACTCTCGGAAGGATCAATAAGCTTGAAACGTTCGGCTCGGTCGATGGGCCGGGAATTCGATTCGTCGTCTTTACGCAGGGCTGCCCCATGCGCTGCAAGTTCTGCCACAATCCGGAAACTTGGGACTTCGGGACAAAAAGCGCAAACGGGACCGAGAACGGATCGTTCGAAATTTCCGCAGAGGATTTGTTGAAGAAGGCCATCCGCTACAAGCCCTACTGGGGAAGCAACGGCGGCATTACTGTGAGCGGCGGCGAACCGCTTGCGCAAATCGACTTTATGATCGAATTCTTCGAAGCCGCAAAAGCCGCGGGCGTTCACACGTGTGTCGACACATGCGGAATCACGTTCCGACGCACCGGCGACGCATTCGCAAAAATCGAACGACTCATGAAATCGACCGACCTTTTGCTCGTGGACATCAAGCACATCGATGGCGAAGCGCACAAGAGCCTCACGGGCCTTGGCAACGAGAACATCATCGAATTCTTCCGCTACTTGGACGAAATCAAAAAGCCTATCTGGATCCGCCATGTGCTCGTTCCGGGCATCAGCGATAATGACGAAGCGCTCACGCGCACCCGCGATTTCATCCGCACACTAAGCAACGTCAAGCGCGTCGAAGTCCTCCCCTATCACGCATTCGCATTGAGCAAGTACAAGGAACTCGAAATCGACTACGCGCTCAAAGACACGCAATCGCCCACCGCCGAACGCGTCAAAAACGCCAACGAGATTCTCGAAACAGCAAAGTATGTGGGATGGAAAGAGAAGTAGGCAGTAGACAGTAGGAAGTAGTAAGGGATCGTTATACGAGATGGTCGGGCATGACAATGCAAAAAAAGACGAGGCGCACAGCTTCGTCTTTAAAATTTAAATCAAAATTTCGCTCAAAACAGGAGACGCCCGCTCGGTGGCGGGCATGACAAGATGTGTTTGAGTAAAGGTTTACCTTTCAGCAAGGGTTAACGAAGCGCCGAACCCTAAAACCGTTTAGCTTTTCAAATTTCGCTCAAAACAGAAAAAGCCCGCTCAATAGCGGGCCTGACAAGATTATTTGAGTAAAGGTTTAAAGGCGAGCAGGACAAGGCGCAAGGCGACGTAGCGTACCCTCGTACGTGAGGAGCACTGCAACGCCGTAATGCGCGAAGCCTTTTTAACCTTTAATCGCGTCGCCCATGCTGAACATCGGCATATACATTGCAATCAAAAGGCCACCGACTGCACCGCCCAAGAACACGATGATCAACGGTTCAATCATACTCACGACGGCATCCACAGCGGCGTCCACTTCTTCATCGTAGAAGTCCGCAAGTTTCAAAAGCATACCGCCGAGGTTACCGGTCTTTTCACCGACGCCTGTCATTTGGATCACCATGGGCGGGAAAATGCCCACTTCTTCCATCGGCTCGGCAATGGATTTACCGCCTGCAATACCAATCGATATTTTATAAATAGCCTTTTCAACGACTTTATTACCTGCGGTTGTCGCGACGACCTTCAAAGCATCCATCACAGACACACCGGCATTCAAAAGTGTTCCTAGCGTTCTCGAGAAACCTGCCGTTGCAGACTTAATCTGCAAATCGCCTAGCTTGGGTAGTTTTAGCGTAAACTTATCCATCGCAAATTGCGCCGCAGGCACTCGCATTATCATTTTATAGGCAAAGATGACAATAATGAGTCCAATAAACATAAACGCGCCGTTAGCTCGCACAAAGTCTGATATATTCATCACAACCTGTGTCGGTGCAGGGAGTTCTGCATCGAGAGCAGCAAACTGTTCAGCGAACGTCGGCACCACGAACGTCATAAGTGCAATCACCACGACAATACCCACGATAATAACCATGATCGGGTAAGTCAAAGCTTTTTTCACCTTGCGTTTGAGGCGCTGGTTGTTTTCGAGCGTTTCGGCCAAACGAGCCAAAATTCCTTCAAGGATACCACCCGCTTCACCTGCAGCCACCATGTTGCAATACAGGGAGTCAAAAACTTTCGGGTGCTGCGCCAAGGCATCGGCAAGCGAAGAACCACCGTTAATCGACTGCGTCAGTTTGTGCACAACACTTTTAAGTTCCGGGTTTTCGCACTGCGCTTCAAGGATGTTCAAGCACTGAAGCATCGGAAGACCTGCCGAGCACATAGACGAGAACATACGCGTAAAACGAGTAATATCTTCGGTCTTGATACCAGAACCAATCTTAATCTTGATTTCGGTCGGCTTTTTCTTGAGGCTCGTAATCACCAAACGGCGACGGAGCAAGAGGGCTTCAGCTTCGGCCTTGTCCTTTGCTTCGAGCGATCCTTCAAAGCTATTGCCTTGCGCGTTTTGCGCCTTGTATAGGAATTCTGCCATCGATTACACCCCTTCTTTTACGAACAATTGCTCCAACTGGTCCGGGCTAGACGAACGAGAAAGCGCATCGAAACGGTCAACCTTGTGATTCTTGACAAGTTCGCACAAGCACATGTTCATCGTGTTCATGCCGAACTTCTGACCAATTTCAATCATGGATTCAATCTGGTGAACCTTGTCATCGCGGATCAAGGCGCGAATACCCGGAGTCACGTTCATCACTTCGTACGCCATCACACGGCCACCGCCAATCTTCGGGATAAGCGTTTGACAAATAACGCCTTGCAACACGAACGAAAGCTGAGTACGCACAGTCTGCTGTTCACCCTTCGGGAACGCGTCCACCACACGGTTAATCGTCTGTACGCAAGAGTTCGTATGCAATGTTGCAAACGTCAAGTGACCGGTTTCTGCAATAGTCAACGCAGAGCGAATTGTTTCGAGGTCACGCATTTCGCCGATAAGCACCACGTCCGGGTCCTGACGGAGAGCCATCTTAAGGGCCTGGGCAAAGCTGTGTGTATCGCTACCAACTTCGCGCTGGTTGATCATGCATCCCTGGTGCTTGTGCAAAAATTCAATCGGGTCTTCGACCGTCAAAATGTGGTCGTGACGTTCCTTATTGATTTTGTCAATCATAGCCGCCAAGGTGGTCGACTTACCGGAACCAGTAGCACCGGTCACAAGGACCAGCCCAGAGGGTCGGGTCGTAAATTCGGCCATGATCTTCGGTAGACCAAGTTCCTTGAATGTCTTGATATCAAGTGGAATAATACGGAGGGCAAGCGCTACGCAGCCTCGCTGCAAGTAGGCGTTCGCACGGAAACGCGCAAGATTTGCAATGCCGAATGAAAAGTCGCATTCCTTTTGCTGTTCAAAAGTCTTTTTCTGGGCTTCATTCATCAAGCTGTAAGTCATACGCATGGTTTCGTCTGGTTTGAGCTTATTCTCCCCAATGGGAGTAAGCTTACCGGAAAGACGAATAAGGGGGGGAGCACCGGCTGTAATATGCAAGTCGGAAGCACCTCGTTTGACCATTTCTGCTAAAAGATCCTGAATGTTATATGCCATACTCTAGAATATAATTTAAAAACCTCGAAAATTTCATAAATTCTTTACACAATGCGTTCATCCACTTATAAAATACTCGCATGGGTAGGGGCAATCTTATTCTTCGCGTTCGCTTTTTATGCGATGGAATCTCGTTCGCGCCCTAAACTAGTCTTTCCGGAGACAGTTGTGAATTTTGCTGCCGAAAATGTGATGGGCGGCACATCAAGCTATGCAAACGAGAAAGGGACGGCTACGCTCATTGTGCTTACGGCATCTTGGTGCCCTGCATGCCGCGCAGAATTGCCCGTGCTCAAGCAATTCTATAAAGAATTCGGATCGAAAGGCCTCAAAATTGTGATGATTGACGAGGACGATTCCAAGAAGGTCGCCCGCAAGTACAAGAAAAGCATGGGCATTCCGTGGACGATGCTCCACTGGAACTACGATGCCATCAAGGCGCTCGGCAATCCGGGCGTGATTCCCGTGAGCTTTGTCGTGGACAAGGACGACAAGATCCAGCACGTCGACGTCGGTTCGTTGAACGAACTGAGAGTGAGACAGGAACTCACGAGACTGTTAGGGAAGTAGGTTTTAGGTTACAGGTCTTAGGAAAGATATCACGTGCTTCGCACGTCTTTATAAGATGGCGAAGCCATGATTATCGGGCCTAATACCTAACTCCTAAAACCTAAACACCTAATCAAGCTATCGGACTGGGGAACAAAATCACGTCGGCGATTTCGTTTTTGCCGAGGGCGAGCATGAACAGGCGGTCCAGCCCAAGCGCCACACCAGAACAAGCAGGCATTCCCGATTCAAGCGCCGCGAGGAAACGTTCGTCCAGCGGAGGAAGAGGCTTGTTCATTGCACGGCGAATGTCCAAGTCCGCATTGAAGCGGCGGCGCTGTTCCACAGCATCCGTGAGCTCCGTATAGCCGTTGCACAGTTCCACCTGATTCACGAAAAGTTCGAAGCGGCGAGCCCACACACGACCGTCAGCGTCGGTGTAGGTCTGCGCAAGCGCAGCCTGCGATGGCGGATAGTCAAGAATGAACTCGGGGCCGTTACTCGCCAGCGCGGGCTCGACCAAGAACACCATCATGTAGTCCCACCACTCTTCGCGAGTAAGCGTTTCACTCTTTTCGGGCACGGGAATCTCGCGGGTGCGGCAGGCGTCTGCAAAGTCCGAAAGCTTTTCACAGAACGGATCGATACCGGCGTAGTTCTTAAACGCATCAATCCAGCGGGTGCGGCGCGCGTTTAGTTTAGTCCCAATGATTTCGCTCACGAGGTCTTCGACTTCGTCCATGAGCTTTTCTTGCGGCATGCCCACGCGGTACCATTCCACCATCGAGAATTCGTTGTTGTGGTGGCCGCCGAATTCGTCCTTGCGGAACGACTTGGTAATCTGGAAAATATCCCCGAAGTTCGCGGCAAGCAAACGCTTCATGTGAAATTCCGGGCTCGTCATCATGAAGCGCTTTGGATCTTCGATTTCAAAGTAATCGAGTTGCGGGTCCGTTCCGCCATAGGCAGAAAGCACCGGCGTCTCGACTTCAAGCGCATTACGACGAACAAAGAAATCACGGACCTTGGTCATCAACGCTTGGCGCTTGATCCAAGTTTCTCGCGAACAGGTGGGCGCAAACGCGCCCGATTTCAAATTCTCCATTTATTCAGCTCCGGCTACACAACGGACCGCAAGATAGAAACTCGGGTCCACCGTGATAGAGCCAACATCCTTGTCAGAAGCAAACATGGTGCGGGCTTTGCCGCGAGAATCAGTATCGACGTCAGCCGTCCAGAAGTAAGCGCCATCGCCCATCGTCGTGCAGACGCCGCTCTTGTTAGCATAACCGCCGAACATTGCCGTGAATGCGTAATCGTCGCTGCCGTTGCTCTTGAGCTTAAGCGCTGCTTCGCGAGAACCGCCAGCGTATTCTTCAAGCTTTTTCCAGTCTGCATCCGTGGCGAGATGATAGCCATCCGGGCAAGCGGTCTTGGCGGCTTCTTGCGTGTAGAGTCGGCCGAAGGTCTTGCAATTTCCGTCATCGCGGTCATAGCACATCGAGCCATCCTTGGCATCGTAATTCAAGTTTTCTACGAACCAATTAACGCCACCGATTTCCTTGACCTTATAAACTTGTTTGTCACGTTTGTCAACAAAGTTCTTGAACACCGGGCAACGCGTGCTGAAGCCTTCGGCAGAAAGAATCGGATCCACCTTGCCCTTCCACGCCGTGCAGAAACGGAACAGTTGACCGCCCGGAAGCGAAGTCTTTGCAGCCTTGTGCTTGGCAGCCCAAGTCTTTACATAATTCACGCCCGTCACTGCGGTATCAGGAATCGAAAGCACCTTGGCGTACTTGCTCGTGTAAGCGGCATAAGTTCCGGCAACGGACATCGGAGCCTTCCAGAAGCCTTCCGTAAACCCTGTGCGGAGAGCGGCAAAAACGGGAGACGGTTTGTAAACGCGAATCGTCTTGTCCACCATCTGCTCTGGATTCTTTTTGCAATCCACATCGTGATCAATAGCCATCAAAGAATTTGCATCCACCTTGCATTGGGCGAGACACTTTGTTCGCGCCGCACCTTTCTTGGGACACGGTTTCCAAACCGTCGTATCGACTTTCACGAGGGACTGTTTTCCAAATGCCTTCGTCTTTGTTGCAGCCTTAGCCACTTCGTCAAGCGTCTTGAGAGCCTTGCCACTCCCCTTTTCGGCATCGCTAAACAAATACTTAATTACACCCGTGCAGGCATTAGCCGCATTTGCCATCCCGCAAACCTTTGTTCCAAATCCATATGCAAATTGCGATGGGCAAGCCGCGAAAGCTTCATCCGGCATCTGCTTGAAAACTTTAGCGTAAATATTGGACGCATTTTTTGCAGACATCTTGCCGCAATAAATTTCTTCCATTTCACCGGAATCCACAATTTTGCGAACCTTTTTCCAGTTGTTCGAATCGACAGCATTGCGGAGAGCTTCCTGTGCAAACGCCCCCTGAGCCAAAAATGCGGAAACCAACCCCGCCATAAAAAATTTCTTCATTTTTTCCTCTTTTAAAACTTTACAATAGTCTAAATATATTACGAATTATAACCAATACTTAACGCAGATGCAAAAAAATTGTTGCACACTAATAATATTTTACTATTAGAAGCCACCTATCATATAGGTTTTCTATCTTTGGCACCATGTTTAATGCAGAACTCACACGCAATGAATTTCCGATGCTAGTCGCTGGCGACAAGGAGCAAAAGCCCCTCGCCTTTTTGGACAGCACCGCCACGACACAAAAACCAGCCTGCGTCATCGACGCCATGGACGATTTTTACCGCGAGCATTACAGCTCCGTAAAACGCGGCGTTTACCGTTTGAGCGCCCGCACCACGGAAGCGTTCGAAAAGACGCGCAAGGACATTGCGAAGTTCATCAACGCAAAAACCGAAGACGAAATCGTTTTCACCCGCGGCACCACCGAGAGTATCAATCTCGTGGCCTGGAGCTACGGACGCAAATTCTTTAACGAAGGCGATGAAGTTTTAATCAGCGCTTTGGAACATCACGCAAACATCGTGAGCTGGCAACTCGTTGCCGAAATGAAGGGCGCAAAAATCAAGGTCATCCCCGTCAAGGACGATGGTGACTTGGATTTAGCAGCACTCCCTGAACTCCTCACGCCACGCACCAAGATGGTCGCCGTTGCTCACGTGAGTAACTCCGTCGGAACGGTCAACCCCATTGCAGAAATCATAGCAACCGTCCGCAAGCTCGCCCCGCAATCGAAAATTTTGATTGACGCCGCCCAGAGTTCTAGCCACATCAAGATTGACGTGCAGAAACTCGACTGCGATTTTCTCGCCTTCAGCGGCCACAAGATGTACGGCCCGACAGGCATTGGCGTTCTTTACGGCAAATACGACGTACTCGACAGCATGCCACCTTGGCACGGCGGTGGCGAAATGATCAAGAACGTGACTTTCGAAAAGACGACCTACGCTGATGTTCCAGCACGCTTTGAAGCTGGTACCCCAGCCATTGCCGAAGTTATCGGCCTTGGAAAAGCGGTGGAATGGCTGAACGAAAAAGGCCTCGACAACATCCATGTGCACGAAGCGCAAATTACGCAGTACGCCTTGAAGCAGCTCGCCGAAATCCCGCAAGTGAAAGTCCTCGGCAACCCGAAGGAACGCGGCGCGCTCATCAGCATTACTTTGGACGGAATCGCCGTCGGTGACGCAGCCATGATTCTCGACGAAGAAAACGTCGCCGTACGCAGCGGGCATCACTGCGCGCAGCCGGTAATGGACCGCTTTGGCGTAGACGCCACACTCCGCTTGAGCTTTGGCGCTTACACGCTCGAACGCGACATCGATCGATTTGTTGCAGGAATCAAGCGCGTTTTGCGTTTGTTCGGGTAAAAGCTCCACCATGGAACTAGACATTTTCAATCGCACCAGACGCCTTGTCGGCGACAGCGTTTTGGAAAAAATTTTCCAGAAACGCGTCATTCTCTTTGGCATCGGCGGTGTCGGCAGCTGGTGCGCTGAAAGCCTAATCCGTTCCGGCATCAAGGAACTCGTCATTGTCGATTCTGACCGAGTGAGCGTTACCAACGTGAAACGACAGCTGATGGCCACTACAAAAACGTAGGTCAAGTTAAAGTCGAAGTTCTCAAGAATCGTTTGCTCGAAATCAACCCGAACGCAAACATCATTGCATTGCAAGACATCTACGAAGAAGCGAACACCGATAAGTTCCAGCTGGATACATTCGACTACATCATCGATGCTATCGACAGCCTCGAAAACAAGATGCAGTTGCTGTGGCACGCCACACGCACCAAGGCTACAGTTCTCTCTTCGATGGGAGCCGCCCTCAAGATGGACCCGACACGAATCAAGGTTGCCGAATTCTGGAAAGTCACAGGTTGCCCGCTCGCCCGAGCACTGCGCGACAAGTTCAAGCGCAAAAAACTCAAGCCCGCCAAAAACGTGATGTGCGTCTATAGCGAAGAGCTGTTGGAAAACCTCGGAGAAATTCCCGAGAATGACGGTGCTCCTGCAGAATTCCACAAAGTCGCCTACAACGGCACAATGGCCCACGCAGTCGCTATCTTTGGATTCACGCTCGCCGGTCTCGTGATGAACGACATTTACCAGAAAACGTTAGCACAAGCTGAGTGATTTAACTTGCTCTTGACTTTTTTAACTTAATAAGTTAAATTAAAGTTAAAAGGAGAGAGCATGAGCATCGGCGGAATTACATTTAAGACCATCAACGGCAAGCGTTACGCTTACTATCAATGGACCGAAAACGGCAAGCAGCACAGTCGCCGTGTCAAGGATGATGAATTTGCGGAACTCGCTGCAAAAATTGCAACAGAAAAAGCGAAAAAGAACTCGTCAAAAGACATTCAGCAACTGATGGTCGCTGAAAATATAGCTCCATATTCAGCAAAACCCGAATTCAAAACCGACATAAAAATCGGAGCACAACTCACCCGTTTTTTTGAACCCGTCATGAAATGGAAAAAACGCGAATGTTTCGGGGCGCTCCACGATTACATTTACGGAGAAAACAACGACCGAGTTCTCATCCTATACGGGCTACGTCGCA
>JAEEGJ010028987.1_pt1 | contig 10960 bp, 4 predicted proteins | sample 8958761 | NCBI WGS metagenome assembly JAEEGJ01 (sample SAMN16246546, study PRJNA631951) | gut metagenome | biome: gut microbiome; feature: rumen; material: RS-attached | host: Bos | place: Iran: Karaj | collected 2018-10
GCCTGTGGCGGTTTCAACTGCAATGGCTATTGCGCCTTGCACGGGTGTTATGGTGGAGGCGGAAGGAACAGGAGAGTCGGTCACTTTCAGTAAGACCGTGCCTGAAATGGCTGCCAATCAGGGTAATGTGCAAATCGCCTTAAGTCAGGTCGTTGATAGGGGTGGCGTTTCGACAGGCTCAACGGCCGCTGTTGATAAGGTCATCGTCAGCTTCAACATGGGCGATCAATTGGAGAAATTCGTCTTCAACCAAGGCAATGCGAACCTCAGCATCCCGCAAGGCGGCAAGGACTTTGCCATTGCTTGTGCCGAGAAACAGGGCGAAATGCCTCTTAATTTCAAGACTGCGAAGAACGGCTCATATACGCTCAGTGTGAATGCCGAGAATGCGGAATTAGAATACCTGCACCTTATTGATAATTTGACAGGTGCGGATGTTGACCTGTTGGCCACGCCAAGTTATACCTTTGAGGTCAAGACATCAGATTATGCTTCACGTTTCCGTTTGGTGTTCAATGCCAACGAGACAGACGGCCCTTCGACAGGCTCAAGGAGCTTTGCCTTTATCAGCAATGGAAACATTATTATCACTGGTGCCGAGGCCGATGCTGTGTTGCAAATTGTGGATGAAATGGGACGTGTTCTTGTTTCGTTCAAGGGAGACGCGATGAATCGCGTCTCTACAGGCGGGATGACCCCAGGCGTGTATGTTCTCCGCCTCATTCAAGGTGAAAACATGAAGACGCAGAAGATTGTCGTGTGGTGATTTTAGGTGATGCGGCACAAGACAGAAGGAAGTCGGCGAACAATCGTCGGCTTCTTTTTTGTGCAAAAAAACGCCCATTTTCTTGCACTTATATTAAAATTCCTATATTTGCATGGATTTTTCCGCGAAAACTAACTCATATTTCATAATATCATGTTCGAGATTTTACACAAAGAAACCTTCGCGGCTGAGACCTACCTCATGGATGTCTACGCGCCGCGTATCGCGCATTCGGCTCTTCCCGGGCAGTTCCTCATCGTCAAGATGGAAGAGAACTCGGAGCGTATTCCGTTGACCATAAGTGACTACCATCGCGTCAGAGGAACGGTGACCATCGTGTTCAAGGCCATTGGTGAATCCACCAAGAAGATGGCTGAATACAAGGAAGGCGACCGTTTTGCTGACATCGTCGGCCCCTTGGGCAAGCCCTCGGAGTTCGCCACGATGACGGCTGAGGAATTGCGTAAGCGTTCGTTCGTCTTTATCGGCGGCGGCGTGGGTATCGCCCCGATTTATCCCCAAGTGAAGTGGTTGAACGACCACGGTGCCACTGCTGACTGCATCATTGGTGCTCGTACCAAAGATTTGCTCATCTTCGAAAAGGAACTGGCTGAAGTCAGTAACCTGTATGTTACCTCCGACGACGGCTCAACTGGTCGTAAGGGCTTGGTGACCGATGTGTTGCGTCAGCTCGTGGCCAGCGGCAAGCAGTATGATGAAGCCGTGGCTATCGGCCCCATGATTATGATGAAGTTCGCCACCAAGACTTGCGAGGAATTGGGCATCCGTTGCACGGTGTCGCTCAACTCGATTATGGTCGACGGTACAGGCATGTGCGGTGCCTGCCGTGTGAGTATCGCTGGCAAGACCAAGTTCACCTGCATCGACGGTCCTGAGTTCTTGGGTCGTGATGTCGACTTCGATGGTGCCATGAAGCGTCAGGCCATGTACAACAATGTGGAAACGCGTAAGCAACTCGAAGCAGAGGAGAAAGCTGAAGGCCACAAGTGCCACATCGGCGGCATCTCGGAAGAGACCTTTGATAAGAAAAAGCGTGTGCCCTGCCCAGAGCAAAAGCCTGAAATTCGTGCCCACAACTTCGATGAGGTATGTTTGGGTTATTCCGCTGACATGGCCATCATGGAGGCCCAACGCTGCTTGAACTGCAAGAGCCCACAATGTGTGGCGCATTGCCCGGTGAATGTGAATATTCCTGGCTTCATTGCCCGTGTTGCCAAAGGCGACTTTGAGGGTGCTGCTGGTGTTATCAGCTGCGACTCGGCACTGCCGGCTGTTTGCGGTCGTGTGTGCCCACAGGAGACCCAGTGTGAAGGCAGCTGCGTGATGGGCAAGAAGTTTGAGCCTATTGCCATCGGTAAGTTAGAGCGTTTCGTCGGCGACTATGCCATCGAACACGACCTACATTTCAGCAGCCAAAGCATCCCGAACGGTCACAAGGTGGCCATCATCGGTAGCGGTCCTTCCGGTCTGACCTGCGCCAAGGATTTGTTGTCCATGGGTTATGATGTCACCATTTTCGAGGCTTTACACGAGATGGGCGGCGTGTTGGTCTATGGTATTCCTTCGTTCCGTCTGCCTAAGGACACCGTCGTGAAGAAGGAAGTGGAGAGCGTGCGCAAGTTAGGTGCCAAGTTCGAGAAGGACGTGGTCGTCGGTCGTACCATCACCATCGACGAACTGATGAAACGCGAAGGCTTTGAGGCTGTTTTCGTCGGTTCTGGCGCTGGTTTCCCGATGATGATGAACGTGCCTGGCGAAAACCTCTGTGGTGTGGTTTCGGCCAATGAATTCCTGACCCGCAACAACCTGCTCTATGCCTATAAGGAAGGCTATGAGACTCCGAACTTCGTCGGCAAGAAAGTCGCTGTGGTCGGTGGCGGCAACGTGGCTATGGACGCTGCTCGTACAGCATTGCGTCTTGGCTCGGAGGTGCATATCGTCTATCGCCGCTCCGAGGCTGAACTGCCTGCAAGAGTGGAGGAGGTGCATCACGCCAAGGAAGAAGGCGTCATCTTCGACCTGCTGACGGCTCCCGTTGAGGTGTTGGGCGACGAAAACGGTTGGGTGAACGGCTTCAAGTGCGTGAAATGCGAACTTGGCGAGCCTGATGCCTCTGGTCGCCGCAGCCCCGTCCCGATCAAGGATTCGGAGTTTGTCCTCGATGTCGATATGATTATCATGGCCCTCGGTACTTCGCCCAACCCGCTGATTGGCAGCACCACGCGCAACCTTGACCTGAACAAGAAGGGCTGCATCGTGGCCGACGAAGTGGGCACGACCTCACGTCCAGGCATCTTTGCTGGAGGCGATGCCGTGAGCGGTGCCGCTACGGTCATTCTGGCTATGGGTGCTGGTAAGAAGTCTGCTAAAGCGATTGATGAGTATATCAAGTCGTTACATTGATTTGATGAAATGATTGGTCAAGAAAAAGCCTCGCTGCGATGATAGCGGCGAGGCTTTTTTTATGTCTTGTAGGGCTGTCCTATCAGGGCAGCCGCGTATGGGTTATCCCCAATGCGGCTGCCACGGTGTGACAGCCCTACAAACAGGATCAATCAATGATTATTTTTTGCGTCCTCACATCGTCGCCATTGATGAGGCGTAACACGTAAACGCCAGGTGCCATCCCGCTTGTAGAGACGTGGCGCGTCGCGTCTCTACTGAAGATCACTCGTCCCATCACGTCAATCACCTGTAAGGTACAGGTCCCTGAGCCTGTCGAAGGGCCGTCCGTGATAATGATGTTGCCCGAAGCATCGATAAACGCAAACGCCTCATTGTCGCCGTTTGCGTCCCCGCTGGCGGAAAACACCAATTTGAAACGCGATTCATAATCCGCTGTCTGGGCCGTGAACACGTATTCAGGCGTTTGCAGCAAATCCACATTCGCACCGGTGAGGTTGTCAATCAGGTGCAGATAACCCATTTCCACATTCTTGGGGTTCACTGTGATGGTGTACTCGCCATTTTCGTGGGCCTTGAAATTGATGGGCATTTCGCCCGTGTTGCCAACGGAAACGATGGCATATTCCTTGTTGCCCTGCGGGATGTAGATGTTGGCATCTTGTGTTCCGAAGTAGAACTTGCCGAGCTGGTCGCCTTCGTTGAAGCTGACGATGGCGTTGTCCATCAAGGCATTGCTGCGGTTGCCCGCTTGGGTCAAAGCGATCTGCAAGGTGCCGAAACCGGTTTCCTGCTGTCCTTTGGCGTTCGACTTGGTGAAGAGGACGGTTTCATCCTCACCTTCGGCCTTCACTATCACACCAGTGCAAGCATCGATGGCGGTGTAGCCCGAAACCGCTTCAGCCACCAGGCCTGTACCTTCCGGATTCATCTTGTAGTACGACTTATTGAGGGTGGCAGGAGCATGGAACGGGTTGCCCACCAAGTTCCAGCCTTCGCTAAGGCCGACCGCCTGCTCAGTCGCTGTGATGGGTGTTCCGGCAAAGGTCAGGGTGACATTGTTCTTGTTGGCGTAGAGGTAGCCGCGACCGTTGACCAAGGTGGTGAAGTCGGGGTGGTTTTGGGTTGAGGTGGCCTTGATGTTCTCCCACATCGTGGTGCCCGGGTTGAGGCGGTAAAGGTCATATTCCGATGCTGTGGAAGCCACGAGGTTGGTGACGACGCTCGGGGCGAGTGCTTCCGCAACGGGTGAGGCGATAAACGCCCAGTGGTCGCTCGCGGTGCTGTTGCCCCAGCCGGTAATTGTCGTGGTGAATTGTTGCCCCGCCAATGTGCTGAAACTCACCGTCTGCGTCGGGTCGCTGTAGCCTTCGCTGCCGCAGTTGCCTCGCAGGTAGGCTTCGTAGGCGGTGCCGGCAAGCAGGTTGTTGAGCGTGGCGGTGGTTTCGGTGGTGCTGGCGGTCTGCCATGGGCCGGCGGGCACCGTTGCGCCGACCAACACATTGTCTATGTGCAGGTTATTGTTGGCGTTTTGCACCGTTGATTCGCCGTAGAAGGCGATGCGCACCGTCTGCCCCTCGTAGGCGGAGAGGTCGAGGCTCACGCGCTCGCCCGTGGCGGTATTAGCGATGTTGTTGTAAACATATTCCGAGCCACTGTTGTTCCACTCGCGCAGGATGGTCCAGGTTTCCTTGTTGTCGGTGGTGATGAGCACAACGAACCGGTCATCGTTGCCGTTGGTATCTGGTGCGATTAATGAAGAAGTGGAATAACCAGTTAGGGCGAGGTCAAAGTGAAGGCCGCCGCCCTCTCCCACGGCGACCTGCGGAGTGATGAGCCAGTTATTTCTATTATCATCCTTGATATTGAAATAGGCATGACGGTCAAACACACCGCTCATGGTGCCAATAGTCCAATAAACAGCAGGGGAAAAATTACCGCCACTCAAGATACTGCTCAACTTGCCGCCTTTGCGCTCCCAGCCATCGGGTGGATTGCCTGTTTCGAACCCTTCGCTCGTGCCGACATCATACGCTGCCGTTCGGTAACTCACCTCGTATTCTGCGCTGCTGCCCGTCCAAGTGAGTGTGGCGGAATGAATGTCGGTGGCGGTGACGGCAAAGCCGGTGGGCGTGCTGCAGTTCGCAATGGTGTGGAAGGCCATCATGGCGATGGTGCTGAAGTCGCCCTCGTCGCACTTCTTGCGCAGGAAGAAGCCATAGTCGCAGTTGGGTGTCAAGTTGTTCCAGTTGAGGCTGCTGCCTTGCGTCTCGTTGCCGAAGGTCAGGTTTTGGAGGTTTTCAGGGGCGAGGGTGATGAGCGCGTATTGGAAGGTGGCGCCCGCTACGGCATCCCAAGCGACACCGGCCCCGTGGGTGGTGGGGGCAGTGGTGATATGCAGGCCCGTGGGGGCAGTGCATGATACCAGGGTGTGGAAACTCACCCAGTCCGTCTCGTCGCTTTGGCCATTCTCGCCGCAGTCGCCTTTCACCTTCGCGTAGTACCAAGTGTCGGGGGTGAGGGTGCTGAAGGCAAGGGTCTCGTCAGTGGTGGTGTGTTCGCTCAACGAGCCGACGCCCGTGCTGATGACGATGTCGTCCAAATAGAGGCAGTCGTCGTTGCTGACAGTACCACTGCCTTTTTCATAGTTCCAGCGGAGGGTGTGTATGCCGGCGGCGAGGGGATAGGAATAGGCCGTCCAGTCGCCTGCGCCCGTGAGGTCGAGTTGCTGGACGCCGTCGATGTAGAAGCGGCCGTGTTGAGCGTCTGTGGCAATCTTGGCCCAGAAACTGACATTCATGTCCCAGGGCAGATACACATCGAGCACCATGTCGGAATTGGTATTATTATGGCCTGCATTGCCGCTCTTGGCGCAATAGTTTCCGTTGTGGCCGTTGGCCGACACTATCCACGGATAGGTGGAGGTGGTGGTGAACGGGGCTTGGCTGAAGTCGTTCGTCTCGAAGTCGGCCTCAAGGGTGCGGTGTTCCTCGCCCATCGTCACGATGTAACTGCCGCTGTAGCCGGTCCAGGCAAGGGTGGCGGTGGTGGTGCCGATGTTGCTCACGGCGAAGCCGGTGGGGGCAGCGCAGGGGATGGCCGAAATCACGGTGTTGTTGGCTTCCATGGTGAGGGTGAACGAGGAGCCGGAACCTGACAGGGTGCCGTGGTCGGTTTCGTAGAAGCCCGAGGGGCTGCCGCTGAGGGTGAGGCTGATTTCCGCGCCAGCGGGAGCGTAGATGACATTGCCGTAGCGGAGAAAGCCCGCGTAAACCTCGATGCCGTTGTAGTCGTAGGTGGTGGTGGGAGTGCCATTCACGGTGAGGGTGACCCCTTGGCCCGCGCTGACGGTGTAGGCCTGGCAGGCACCGGTTTGGTCTCCAGCAGGGTGGCCCATGCCAATATTTGTGGTGACACCGCCTACGGAGCAGTTGTGGTAATAGTTTGCAGTAGGCTCGTATAAATCATTAGAAGATTGACCTATAATGGCACCGCTATTAATGCCATTAATAACTGTGGCGCCATGGGCGAGGCAGTTGGCGACGATAGCGTCACTTCCAACATCGCCCACAATGCCGCCGAAATCCGAGCCTCCGTCAGCGAGGGTGGCCGCGCTGGTGCAGCCCCTGATGGTGGAATTGCTTCCACCCGCAATGCCGCCGTGATTACTTGCTCCTGATGTTGATGAATGGATAACCACGGTGGAGGTGACATGGCAGTTTTCAACCGTGCCGTAAAGTCTTCCTGCGATGCCGCCTATGTAGTCGCGACCTCTGATGGAGGCATCGGCGAGGGTGAGGTTTTTCACTGTGCCATCCACGCGGCCGAAAAGACCGTATTCGTTGGCCATATTATCAGAAGCATCATCATAGATGCGGATGCCGCTGATGGTGTGGCCTTGGCCGTCGAAGGTGCCGTCGAAGTGGCGGTTTCCGTTTTTGGGGTCGTGGCCGATGGCGGAGAAGTTGTTCTCGGTGCTGTTGGCGTTCCATGCGGTTTGGGGGTGGTAGGCGATGTCGTTGGCCAGCACGAAGTATTGGTTAGCGAAGAGATGGCCGCTGTTCACCAACTGTGACAACCCGTTGAGGCCCACGGTATCGGTAATGACGAAGGGGTCGGTGGCAGTGCCGCTGCCGTTCCAAGGAATGGCCAACCACTGGGCGTAAAGGTCAACGATGGCACCGTTTTGGTCGGTAAGGTTCTCTACCTTCTGTTTGTTTCTGTAGGCGGTGCCGCTACCGTCGGCCTTGGTGTTCCATCCGTCGAAGTAATGGCCCGGGCGGCTGAAGGCGTTGTCTCTGAGGGACTTTGCATTGTCGTAGGTAAAGGTTTGGTTGCTCATCGTGCCGGTGGCGTCGTCGGCATTCTTATTGAAGCGGACAGTGTAAGTGTTGGGCGTCCATTGGGGGTAGAGTTCTACGATGCCGCCGTCGATAGCAGTGAGGTTGATGACGCTTTGCCCGTTGGAGTATTGATGATAACCGCCTTCGTCGAGCCAGTAGGTGAAGGTGTAGCCCGTGCGGATGAGGGTGTTGGGGGTGAGGTTTTGCGCGGTATTGTAGGTGAAGGTTTGGTCGTCCATCTCTCCGCTGATACCATTATAACCGGAAACAAAGCGTACGGTGTAGGTGGCCCAATGCAAGGTGTATTGGGAGCTGGCGCTGCCGGTGAAGATGCCCGTAGCGTTGGCGGTGACGGTGGCCGTGCCGGGGGAGGTGTTGTTGGCCCACGCGAGGGTGTAGTGGGTGTTGCGGGTGAGCGTGTTGCCGTGCCAAGTGACGGTGGGAATTGGCGCAACAGCCGTATCGCTGACGGGATAATTAGCCTCGATGCCGGAGAGCACCGCATCGCCGAAGGGAATTTGGTCGGCATACTCCACCTCGATAGTCACGACACCCATCTGTTGGAAGCGGTAGGTGTAACTATTTGTCATGTTCCACACCTCGTAGGTGACGCCGTTTTTGTCCGTCAGGGTGACATGATAGATGTACATGGAGCCGTGAGTTAGGGTGATGTAGCCGCCGGTGGTGCCATTTGCCTCAATGTTTAGTCGGTCTTGGACGGCGAGCGAACTGGTTTTGTCAGAGCCGAAGTTGATGGTGATGTTGCCTGGCAAAGTGAGAGTGCGACTTTGGGTTGTGGCGTAGTCCCACACGTCGGTGACAGTACCTGTAACACTGCCCGAGGCGGTGACGATGAGGTTGCAGGTGATGTCACCTAGATGGGGGTAGTCGGTCTCGGTGTAGCCCGAGAAGGTATAGGTCACGTTTTCGGCCAAGGCCTGTTGCCCGGTCATCACTGCCGCTGCGAGCAGGAGGAGGGCGAGGATTGATGATAGATGTTTGGTCATAGTTGTCAGTTATCAGTTGTTAGTTGTTTGTTCGTGTTAGCGCAGGGACTGACGTCGCTTGCTTACTGGAGTGTCGCCCCTACGGGACTTTGCTTCCACATCCTGAAACCACTATATTTTATAGGGTTTTCTTCGCTTTTTAGTTTTCAAAAGATTTGATTTTTAGGGCATTGGTGCCAGTTTTGTTTGAAAGCGCAAAAATACGAAATTAAAGATACAATAAGACAAATGCAAAAGTTTTTTTTTGCAAACGAATTCATCCCCAATCCACTAAAGACATAGCCGCTCAAGCAAGGGGCTATAAGTAAGTGTTCAGAATTAGACAGCATCATTTTTTACTACAGGACTTTTCTCGCTTCGCGTCATTGCGAGGAGGAACGACGAAGCAATCCAGACATCAAGCCAAATGACTATTGTCAGGATTGCTTCACTGCGTTCGCAATGACGCAAAGCGTGTTATTCCTTGATTTCAACGTAGAACACCGTCGGGTCTTCGTCTTCACAAAACGATTCGTCGGTGTAGTATTGTCCGGGCTTGCCGTCGTCTTGGAAAAGGAGGAGTGTCACCTTTTTGAAAGGAATGGGTTGGCCGTTTTTGCTGTAACGTTCGATGTCGGTTTCGGTGAGGCCTTCCATACGCATCATTTTCAGCATCATGGCGAGGTCTAAGTTGACATTGAGCAATTCCTGTTTCCACTCGATGCTGATGACCGCTGTGGTGTAGAGCTTGAAATTCTTGACTTCAATCTTTTTCATGGCTTGAATTTTTCTGCAAAGATGAGAAATTTGCACGAAGTTTGCAGTCGTTTGCGCCAAAATTTATACTTTTGTACAACTTTTAAAATCTAAGAAAATGCGTAAAACTTTGATTATCACAATGATGGCATTATTTGCCATGCCTATGTTCGCACAAACCATTGAAAGTGTGGACGTTTCGAAAGCCAAGGACGGAAAGTTCACCACACAATCCGGCGAATGCACTATTGAAGGTAATGTCTTGAACAGCCAAAAAGTGGGCACTTGGATTGAGTATTTCAACGGCACCTATCTGCCAAAGAAAATCGTGAACTATGAAAACGGAAAGAAAAACGGCGTTTATGTTGAGATTGACAAGACGGGTTCCATCGTGAAAAAGGCTGAGTATAAGAACGATATGCTTGATGGACAGGCTAGCGAGTGGTATCGTGGCGGTCGTCTCTCGAAGCTGAACACCTATAAGAACGGCAAAATGGATGGCAAACAAATCCTGTGCTACGAGAAGGGCGGCAATCTTGAAGTTTCCAACTACAAGGACGGTGAACGTGACGGCGAGACCACTTGGTATTATGAAGATGGTCAAAAGAAAATGACCATTGAGTATTCCAATGGCCAGTTCAACGGCAAGCAGGAAAGTTTCTATCCTGATGGCTCAGTCAAGAGCGAAGCCACCTACAAAAACGGTGTGTTGCAAGGTAAAAAGAAGACCTACGCCGAGAAGCAGAAGCCGCAAGACGAGAAAAAGGTGACAGACACTAAACAGGTGAAGGACAAAGAGATAAAGGGGAATGCAACCGATATAAAGAAGGACAAAGAGCTTAAAGGAAAAGTGAATGCCAGCAAAAAGGATGTGAAGAAACCTTGAACCGCTTTGGACTTATTGTTTTGATTTTGTTGGGCATGGGGCTCTCGCAGCTTCATGCCCAAGATACTATTATACTGCATTCCGTTGAGGTGACGGCGGAGCGGAGTGATATTGAGGTGCTGAAACCTCTGGTGGCAAAAAAACTGGACACCCTCGTGCTGCAATCCAAAAGCACTTCAAGCCTTGCAGATTTGCTCATCCAACACAGTCCTGTTTTCATCAAGACATACGGCCCTGGCGGTACTTCCACGGCTTCGTTTCGCGGCACGACCGCCAGTCATACCTTGGTGCTTTGGAACGGTTTCCAACTCAATGCGCCAAGCCTTGGACAAGTGGATTTCAGCACCATCCCTGTGTTTTTGGCTGACGATGTGAGCCTTAACTGGGGTAGTGGCACCTCTAATAATAGCGGCGGTTTGGGCGGTGCGGTCAACATTGACAATACGCACCACTTTGGCGATGGTTTTTTGTTGGATTTGAAGCAGACCTACGGAAGTTTCAATACTTTGGGTAGCTTTTTAACGGTGGGTAACTATGGCAAAAAGTTCTCTTTTCGTGTGAAAGCTTACCGCAATTCATCGGACAACGATTTTGAATACGAGAATTTGGCCACCATTCCGCACCAAAAGATGAAGCAGCGCAATGCCGATTTTGTCGACTATGGCGTGATGCCCGAGATGAGCCTGATGTTGGGCAACAATGTCATTTCCGTCTCGTCGTGGAACCAGTGGAACAACCGCAACCTGCCGCCCATCATGCCCAACGTGTTCAACGTCAATTCAGAGGAGTGGACGAGGGA
>JAEEGJ010028988.1_pt1 | contig 10959 bp, 13 predicted proteins | sample 8958761 | NCBI WGS metagenome assembly JAEEGJ01 (sample SAMN16246546, study PRJNA631951) | gut metagenome | biome: gut microbiome; feature: rumen; material: RS-attached | host: Bos | place: Iran: Karaj | collected 2018-10
TGAATTCAATCGTTTAAATTCAGGAAACTTATCACGAAATTTATTTCCTGCGCCACACCTTGATCAGGCTGTGGTTCTTTCTAGTAGCAAGCCAGAGCGTGGGCCAAATCAGGATCAAGTCGCGAATCAGGCTTGTCCAGGCTTCGGCCTTGTCGTGGGCATCGCCGTCTTCAAGCTCGAAGCAGCCGCAAGTGATTCCGAGGTCGTTGCCCAAGGCCCAGGTGAGGGCGATGATAAAGCTTACGAACATCCAGAAAATGGCGAAGGCCGATTCACGTACGAACGGCGTTACAATCATGGCGAGACCAAACCAGAATTCAAATTGCGGGTAAACCAGCGCAAAGAAATTGTTCACGCTTTCCAGGTGCAAAGCGGGGAAGAACTGGTACTGGGCCACCAGAACCGCAAACTGGTGCGGGTCTTGAATCTTGTAGATGCTGGCGAAAATGAACATGCCGCCGATGCCCACGCGGAACAAGGTTTCGAGCGCACGGATGGCAAAGTCTTTTTGCAGGCGGTAAGCCGGAACGCAAATGCCCGTGGCGATAATGATGGCGGCAAGGCCCACATGAATATTGTAGCGGTATGCCTTCGGCCAAATGTCAATCAGCCAATCCTGGTCGGTGAAAGTCAAGAAAGATTCCGGGAACGAAATTTCGGCAACGCCAATCGCTACCAAAATTGAGGCCACCACAAGGAGAGCTGCAGAGATAATCGTCTTCTTCATTACAGCACCTCGTCCGGCTTGGCAAGTATTTCCTGGCTGCCGATCCAATCGACAGACTTGGAATCTTCAACGCGAATATTGTTGATAACGGCAAGGGCTATGCAGAATGCCGCAATTCCGAGCAAAACAATCCAGTTCAAGGATTTTAAATAATTCTTGAGATAATCGAAAACTTTAAGAGCAATAGATTTCATATCCACAAGATACAAAATCTTCGGTCTTACTTTGTCCACAGGCTCTTTTCTTTTTCAATAAACTTCGTGAAATCTTCGGGGGATACCGGTTTCGAGAAGAAATACCCCTGGATTACGTCGCAGCCCATTCTTCGGAGTGTACGCAATTGGGATTCCGTCTCGACGCCTTCGGCAACGCAAGGAACCTTCAAGAACTTGGCGATGTCAATGATCAGTTCCACCATCCTCTTGTTCTTTTCGTGCTTTTCCATGCTGCGGACAAAAGACATATCGATTTTCAGAATGTCGATAGGAATTTCGGTCAGCATGCCGAGCGAAGAATAACCGGTGCCAAAGTCGTCCATTTCGATTTTGAACCCTTTTTGTCGCATGCTTTCGAGAACTTCGATTAAGCCCTGTGCGTTTTCGGCGTAGGCGCTTTCGGTAATCTCGATCATGTATTCGCTAGGCGAAAGGTTGTTCTCTTTCAAAATGTTGCAGAACTTGTTTTCAAGATCCGGATCGTAAATGTCGATACGTGATACGTTTACCGAAACAGGGACGGTAAAGTCGTATTCGTCTTTCCAGCGGCGGATTTGGGCGGCAGCCTCTTTCCACACGTAGTAGTCCACCATCTGGATCAGACCGTTCGATTCGAACAAAGGAATAAAGTCGCCCGGGCTGATAAAGCCGAGTGTCGGGTGAATCCAGCGGATGAGGGCTTCGGCGCTACGCAGGTGCGGCTTGTCGCCTTGAATGGCGTACTTGGGCTGGTAGAATACCTTAAGGTCTTTGTGTTCAATCGCTTCGTAAATGTCCCTAATCAAGCGTTCTTCGCGAAGGTGCTTGGTGTGCAAACCGCTGTTGTATACCGCCACGGAAGTGGTGTAGTTCCCGCTAATGCGGTCGCTTGCGCTCTTGGCTCGGTCGAACCACGATTCGGGGTCAATCAAACCACGTTCAACGTATTGCCATATCCCGATTCGAATGCGGATGTTGCTGACCTTGATAATGCGGGCAAGAATGGTCTGGAGTGCTTCTTGAAGATCCTGGTAGTTGTCCTGGTGAATGCAGTAGACAAAGAACACATCTCCGCCTGCACGGCAGGCAATCGCGTTCAGGTTGGTAAGCACTTGCTGCAAGTAGGCGCCGATTTCCGCCAAGACCTGGTCTCCGGTACCGCGTCCGTAAATCTCGTTGATCAGGCGGAAATGCTCCACGTCAATCACGATGGCATCACGATCAGACCCCATGTCCAGCGGGATAATCTGCTTCAGGTATTCAAAGAAATAGTCAATGGTGTAAAGCCCTGTGAGTTTGTCCTTTTCGGTCTGCTGCACCAGGTTCTTGCTTTCGTACAGGTCCAAGGTGCGCTCGCAGCGGGCGAGAATAATATCGGGGGTGTTCAGGGGCTTTCGTATGAATTCGTCGGCGCCCAGTTTGTAACACCCGTTGTCATCGCCTTCTCCTGTAATGACGATAACGGGAATGTTCTGCAAAAAGCTTTGGGCGCTTCGTTGCTTTAAAAATTCGATGCAGGCGTCGTCGGGTAGTTCCAGCTCTAGTAAAATAAGGGAATAGGTCGTGGGGGCGTCCATCAACAAAAGCAAGGCTTCTTGCGTGTTGCCGACTACGGTGATATTGTAAGACTCTTCCAGGACGTTCTGGAGAATTTCCTGGCAATTCGGATCGTCTTCGATCACCATTATATTTTGTCTACTCTTAAACGAGGCCATCGTATTTTCTCACTTCGTAAGATAAATATATGTTTTTGACGGCCGTCTGTTTTTGTGAATGCAAAAAAACACCCTGCTGAAGCAGGGTGTCCAAACTCTTGGTTTGAGTGGTTACTACCTGGAGTAGTATTCCACGACGAGCTGTTCTTCGAGCTTGACCGGGATCTGGTCGCGGAGCGGGAGCTTCACGAGAGAGCCTTCCATCTTGCCAGCGTCAACAGTCACGTATTCAGGGGTAGCCGGAGCGTTAGCAATGGCTTCCTTGATCTGCACGTGTTCCTTAGAACCTTCGCGAACTGCAATCACGTCACCGGCCTTGATCTGGCGAGACGGAGAGTAGCTGCGAACACCGTTCACGGTGAAGTGGCCGTGAGCGACATACTGACGAGCAGCGAAAATCGTGCGAGCAAAGCCCATGCGGTAGACGAGGGCGTCCAGACGGGTTTCGAGCAAGATCATCAGGTTGTCACCAGCAGAACCGGCGCGACGGTTGGCTTCGTCATAAGCCTTGGCCAACTGAGCTTCGGAAATGTTGTAGGTGAAACGCAGACGCTGCTTTTCAACGAGCTGCTGCTTGTACACAGAAGAAGACTTCTTGCGGGTCTGGCCATGCTGGCCGGGTGCAAAGTTGCGGCGATCGAGAGCCTTCTGAGTCTTCTGAGAGACGGCGAGTCCGAGAGAACGGGCTACCTTACCTTTTGGTCCACGGAAAGAGGACATGTTTACCTCGTTAAAGGAAGCTCTTTGGTTAACATGCATGTTGGCAGAGCTTGGCGCGACATGCACTAGTTTGGAGTCCCATATATAGCAATTTTTGGAGTTTTTTCAAGCCGAACCTCCTTCCGAGGTCGGTTTTGTTATATTAGGGGCATGGATTGGACCGAAAAACAGCTGAAAGAACCCCGTTTGATCGATATTCCCATTGCCCATGACCAGCGTGGCAACCTGAGCGTCGTGGAAGGGGGCGAATTGATTCCGTTTGACATCAAACGCCTGTACTACCTGTACGATGTCCCCGGTGGCACTACCCGTGGGGGTCATGCCCACAGGAATCTCCGTCAGCTGATCATTGCCGCAAGCGGTAGTTTCGATGTGGTTCTGGACGACGGCAAGACCCGTACCAAGTACTCGCTGAACCGCTCCTACCATGGTCTCTATATTCCGACCATGCATTGGCGTGAAATCGAGAATTTCTCGTCGGGTGCGGTTTGCATGGTCCTTGCGTCCGAACATTACGACGAATCGGACTACATCTACGAATACGAAGACTTTATAAAAGAAGTGAACGGAAAATAAGACCGGAATTACTTCTCGAATCTAGCGTTCAGGCAGGGGAGCGCTCCGAAGTTTTCCTTGAACCGGTAAAGGTTCTCGTTCAGGTATTTACCACCGTCTTCTGTCGAAATTCCCCAGGAGAATCTTTCAAACTCGTTCTGGGCGGCTTCGCGCATGACGTTTACGTACAATGCAGTCGTGGCATTGGTTTCTCGCTGGTTGTCGTCAGGTGCGAGGTACTGAAAGTGGTAAGTCTTTGCCTGCCTGAAAACAAAAATCATCATGCCCGAAAGGTAAACGCCGTCTTTCCAGATTCCGCGGAAAAGAATCTCTTCGGGGAACCTTCCCTTGAGGTCTCGCAGTTCAGACAAAGTATGAACGGGCTTGGTGTTGTGGCGAGCCTTCGAAAGGACCAGAAATTCGTAGAACTTTTCCATTTCGCTGTCGGGAATTTCGCCGTAGGTGAGGTTCAGTTTTTCGGCTTGCCTATAATTGTGGCGGCATTCGCGCTTGCAGTTTTCAAGCGGGTCGATATCCTTGCTCAGCGGTGTGTAGCAGCTGAGTTCGGTGTGCCGCGTAAAACCTTTGTTTTCTAGTGCGTATTCCAACAGCTCTGTGGGGGCGGTCGCAAAAATCGGGGCGGTGGGCTTGAGGCGGATTCCCTTGAAATTCTTTTCGATATGGTCGTTCATGACCTGGATGATTTCAAGAATCTTGTTTCCGGAATAAAAATCCCTGGAAATAACGGGGCCGCCAAAAGTAGAACCCTGGTGCGAAATAAAATTGCCCTCGACGTTGCAACCGGGAACGACTGCGACAACGATTCCGCTTTTTTCGATCAGGAACGAGGCGTCAGAAAACCTGCCTTCCGGATGGTAGTTCAGGAATTTGCGAGTCTGCAAAAATGTCCCGTTCATGGATTCATCCATGACGAATCGGTCCCAGCGCGATTCTTTTTCGGGGCTGTAGGGCAAAATTTCGTACATGCCTGTAAAATAGCAAATGATAAAGCAAAAAAGTGGATTGTTCTGCGTTACTGGTTATTTGAGGTACTAATTTTACTATTTTCCTATTGATGATTCAGGTTCCTTTTTATTCGCTAGACTACGTGGAACGCGACTTGGGCTCGTCTTTGGCGGAGTCCGTTGATGCTGTTATAAAGTCAAACTGGTATATTCGCGGTTCGCGTTGCTCGGCCTTCGAAGAGGCTTTTGCCGCTTATTGCGGTGCAAAGGTCTGTGTCGGTGTAGGCAATGGCCTTGATGCGCTGACTTTGATGTTGAGGGCTTCTATTCAACTGGGTCGCTTGCAACAGGGCGATGAGGTGATTGTTCCGGCGAATACTTTTGTGGCGACCGTTTTGGCGGTGCGCGCGGCAGGGCTTGTGCCAGTGCTGGTAGAACCGAATCCTGAAACTTGTGTGCTGGATGCATCCCGATTGGCGGAATCTTGCTCGGAAAAGACCCGAGCCATTTTAGTGGTCCACTTGTACGGTCGCCTGACGGATATGCCCGCCGTTTGTGAATTTGCAAAATCACGCGGGTTGCTTGTGTTTGAAGATGCCGCCCAGGCTCACGGAGCTTGTGGCGTGCCCTATTCGTCCAACGCGGCGGCTTACAGCTTTTATCCGACCAAAAACCTCGGCGCCATGGGTGACGGGGGTGCTGTCGTGACCGATGACTTGGAACTTGCCCAAGTGGTAAGGTCCCTCGGCAATTATGGCTCTGTCGAAAAGTATGTGAACAAGTATGTAGGCGTGAATTCCCGCCTGGACGAAATCCAGGCTGCCATACTGCTTGCAAAACTCCCGCATCTGGATTCCTGGAATGCGCGCCGTCAGCAAATTGCGGCCCGCTACTGTGCCGAAATAAAGAGCCCGCTGGTGCGAGTAACGCCTGTTCCTCAAAATCCGAAGTCGCATGTATGGCATGTTTTCCCGGTGTTCTGTGAACGCCGAGACGAACTGCAAAAGTTCTTGAAGGCTCGCGGAGTCGAAACATTGATTCATTATCCGATTCCGCCGCATTTGCAAGAGGCTTTTTCCGGAGCGGTTGTCCGCGGTGAACTCCGTCATAGCGTGTTACCCATTGCCGAAAAATTGGCAAAGACCGAACTCAGCATTCCCATGGGACCGTCCCTGACCGACGATCAAGTTTCTTACGTCATTGAATCCTTGAACGAATTTGCCTAAATGCAGTCTGATTTGAACTTTACAAAACTTTTTGCCGGCTCCGGTGCAGTCACGTTGTTCAACGCGCTGCGTGCTTTTGCAATCAACAAGTTGCTTGCGATATTCCTGCCGCCGGCGGCATTTGCATGCGTAGGGCAGTTTCTGAATTTCATGAGCATTGGCTCGGCGACGTCTTCGCTTGCCTTGCAGAACGGCTGGACTGCTCTGACGGCGCAGAATAAGGACAATCGTGAAAAATTGCTGGGCATTTGGCGTGGCGGTTTTCGTCTAACTACTTTTGCTAGCCTTTTCACGTTTGTTGTAGCTGTCCTGTTTTGCTTTATGGCGCCTTTGCAAACCCTGTTGCCGGGTGTTCCGACGCGTCTTGCACAGGCGGCGATTCTCTTTGCGTTGCCGGGTATCTTGTCGACAAACATCATTACGATTACAGCTGCCGTTATGAACGGCCTTGGCGAAAATCACAAGTGGGCACTGATCAATATCGTAACGTCGGTGTGGCAAGTGATTTGGGTGGCGTTTTTCCTTTATACGGGGCGACTGTCGGTGCTTTCAATTATTGCGACCCAGTCGATTGTGGCGGCCATTTTTGCGGGTAGAATTTCTAGCCGAGCCGGTTTTAGCATCAATCAAATTTGGAAAACGGCGCTTGATACGCGTGAACCGTGGCTTTCGTATGCCTTAATGGGCCTGATTCCGATGGTGATGACGCCCGTGGTGCTCACTTTGATGCGTACTATGGTGGCTTACCATTTTGGAAACGATGCGGCTGGCATTTGGCAGAGCGTATGGAAAGTTTCTGACTTTTTGTTCATGGCGATGTCTGCCATTTTGACGGTCATTATCTTGCCGCGGGTTTCTGCAAGCATGAGCCGCGGAGATTTTTTCAAGATGTTTAATCCGTTGCTGCTTCGCATTATGGGAATTTCGCTTGCGATGATTGCTGCCCTGTACTTTGGCCGTAGTATCCTGGTACAAGTGCTGTTTTCGCAGGCGTACATGGGTGCGGTCGATTACTTGCCTTTGCAACTGGTGGGCGATTTCTTTAGGGCTGGTGGCTTTGCGCTTGCGCTCGTGCTGATTGCCCGTCGTGAAACGGTGGCCTTTCTGTCTGTAGAAGTGGGCTCAGAATTGTTGCTGGCCGCAGGCACTTTTGTGGGAATCAAGTTCGTTGAATTTAACGGCCCGATGGCTTCTTACGCGTTTGAAAATTTCGTCTATTTTGTGGTGCTTTACATTTTGGTGAGGAGGCTTAAATGGAATACTCCGTAACGAACATGTTTGCACAGAAGATGACCGAAAACGTTTACGTGAAGGCTTTCGCGCAGGGGGAAGAAACCGAACAGCGTGAGCTTCCGCCTGTTGTTTCGGTGCTCCTGACGAGTTATAATCACGAGAAATATGTTGAAGCGGCAGTTCGTTCTATTCTTTCGCAAAAGGGTGTCGCTTTTGAACTGATAGCTCTTGACGATGGTAGCAAGGATAGCTCTCCCGAAATCTTGAAAAAGCTTTCCGAAGAATTCAAGTTCCGCTTTATTCATCGTGAAAACAAGGGCGTTATCGCGACGTTGAATGAATTGCTGGAACATGCTCGCGGCAAGTATTTCTGTACGTTTGCGTCCGATGATATCATGCCGCCGGACCGTTTGAGAAAACAGTCGGATTTTTTGCAAGCCCATCCGAATGCAGTGGCCTGCTTCGGGCAGGTAAAGCCCATGAGCGAAGACGGTGTCGTGGCCGAACAAGTGGATCCGGCTTACTTGAAAGCGGTGCCCGAAATCCATTTTGAAGAATTCCTGTTAGGACTCAAGCCGCTGCATGGTTGCGCCGAGATGCTTTCGGTCGAGGCGGTACGCCGCGTGGGCGGGTACGATTCCAGATTCTTCTTTGAAGACTATCCGCTGTTCTTGAAATTGCTTTATGAGTACGGCCCGCAGCCTGTGACGCCCGATGTCGTGTGTTGCCATTATCGCACTCACGGGAACAACTTGCATGCCAATCACAATCGCATGTATGCAGAGTTCTTGCGCATTATTGAATTGTACAAGGATCATAAGCTTTACCCGCAGGCAGTCAAGAACTGGAAGGCGAACTGGTTCTCGATGTTGGCTTATGCGCAAAAAGGCGAAGCGCTCAGACGCTTGCCGCAATTGGCTTCGTTTAGTCCGGCATTCCTCAAACGCCTGCCCAAATTGTTCATTCCGAAGTTCCTGTTAAAACGGTAGGGCGAAAATGATTTCAGTCTGCATGGCGACATATAATGGCGGCAAGTTTATCCGCGAACAGCTCGAAAGCATTCTTTCGCAGTTGTCGCCTGATGCCGAAATCGTTATCGCCGACGACGGTTCTACTGACGATACGCTCGCTGTAGTGGAATCTCTCGGAGATTCTCGAATCCGCGTGCTGCCTGCCGAAAAGCATTTGGGCGTTATCTACAATTACGAGCGTGCGCTGCAGGCGTCCAGGGGTGAAATCGTTTTCCTTGCAGACCAAGATGATATCTGGCTTTCGGGAAAAGTGGAGAAGACTCTTGCGGCGCTGAATGAGGCTGACCTGGTGACTCATGACGCGTGGATGCTTCGCCCTTCCGGCGAGTCAGATTCTTCTTGGGTTCGCTCCGGCAAATTGAGCGATATTCGCGCCTACAGGAGCGGGGTAGTCGCCAACTGGTGGAAGAATACCTTTACGGGTTGCTGCATGGCGTTCCGTCGAAATATCCTGGACAAGGCACTTCCGTTCCCCAAGAATCTTCCGATGCACGATCAATGGCTTGGCGTTGTGGCCGAAAAGAATTTCAAGGTGAAGTCTATGGACGAACCGCTGGTGGAATACCGTCAACATTCTACCAATGCGACGCATATCGGAAATTCTCCTGCAGGCATGCTTCAGAAGATTAAATGGCGAGTGAACTTGCTAAAAGCGATTATTTGATGGCTTGAACGACTTCGCCCCAGCCCATTTGCACAATGGCGCCGGCGCGAACCAGGTTGCCTTGTGCATCTTCATATTCCTTCAGAATTCGGCTCCATTCCGACACGTCGCGGCGGAGCTTGACATCTTTGTGGATTTTCTTCATCAGCATGTCCTGCTTCCATTGGGCGGCGGCAGAGAGTTTCTGGCAAGAAATATCGAGAGCGTCCAGGTAAGCGGGAACCGCGTTCAGGAATGTCTTTTCAAAATCCTTCGCCTTGCCTTGAGCTTGTAGTACAAGATTCTTCTGGTTGATGGCGTTCTTGCGGATTTCGCTCATGAGTCGAACGATACGTTCGAAATCCACTTGCGGCCAGAACAGGCTGAACGGCCACATCTTTTTCCAGTGGAATTTGAACATGGATTCGTGGGCTGTATTTTTAGCCCTGATAAGCTCCTTCAGGTTTTCGAAAATGACCTGCGATGGGAGCATTTCTTTGTTTTCTTGTTCGCTCATGGGCTGCAATATACTAAAAAAGGGGGTGTTTTCTGTAAAAAAGCCTTAAAATTCGGAAAGTTTGCTTGTTTTTTTTTATTTTGGAAGTAAATTCTATATGCAAAAAACTTGCAAAAGGATACTTATGGACAAAAAGAAATTCAAAATTTTGATGATTGTCGATATTGTGCTCATTATCGGCTTGTTTGCCTTGATGATGGTTCTGAAAGGTCAGTACAACGACCAGGCACAGAAGACGGTGAAGGAACAGGTGGATGCCTATCTTGAACTTTCCAACGGAGCCGTTCAGGACCAGTGGAAGGCTGTGGACCAGTACGGTATGGCTTGGCGTCTTGTCTATGCAACTCTGACCACTGCAAAGACCGAAGCTGCCTTTGATGCCGCTGTCAAGGCCATCGAAGAAGACAAGGATGCTCGTTTCAAGCAGCTTTCCTACATGTACGAAGCTGCTGGCATTCCGGCCCAGGCTCAGAATTCCATTTACGAAAAGGCCGGCCTTGCTGACAAGTTCCTCTTGAAGAACGAAGGCGGTGTCAAGGAAGTGGCTTGCGGCAAGAACTGCGTCATTTCGTTCACGTTTGCAAAGGGCAAGCTGAAGTCCAGCGACTATAGTGCTCTTTCCAACTACAATATGGCCGAACACTTTAAGCTCGAAGCCCCTGCGGCTTACCACTTTGAATAAGGAGTTGTACCAATGAACGTAAAGAATATTTCAATTGCACTCACCGTTCTGGTTATCGCTCTCCTTGCAACGCTTTTGATGCAGAAGGGTAGCTACGTTTCTCAGGCTACGGAACACTACACCAAGACTACCACCAATTCCTACAAGGGTGCCTCCAAGATCATCGAATACGTGAACAACTCTATCGATGTGAACAAGGGCGTATGGTCTCTGGCTTGCGAAACCGTGCAGTCTGTAAAGACTTCTCAGGACCAGGCTCGTCTGGAATCCAAGTATTTCCCGTCTACCAAGGGCTCCATGAGCATTGCGAACATGACTCGCCGCTTTGAAGCTACGGGCGCCTACTACATCGTTTCCAAGTTCTCCAAGGTCGAAGTCGACAAGAAGACCGAAGTCAAGTCTCTTGCTGGCCTCGTCTCCGTGAACGTGAACGCTCTCGTCGGTAATCCGGGTGAAGAAATCGAAGAAGCTGAAGAAGGCGAAGAAGGTGCAGAAGAAGCTGTCGAAGAAGCTCCGGCTCCGAAGAAGGCCGCAAAGCCTGCTAAGGCCGCCAAGGGCAAAAAAGGCAAGAAGGGCAAAAAGCGCTAATTAATTGTCTTTCAATAAGTTATGGCAAAATGCAACACGATTCTAAAAAAGAGTCGTGTTTTTTTTATGAAAGGAAATAAAGCGTCGGCCAAGGATGGGGTGGGTGCAGGGAGGGGCCCGTGCGGCCTTCGCAACTCCGAGCTGGGGCCCCTCCCGCATGATT
>JAEEGJ010028989.1_pt1 | contig 10959 bp, 7 predicted proteins | sample 8958761 | NCBI WGS metagenome assembly JAEEGJ01 (sample SAMN16246546, study PRJNA631951) | gut metagenome | biome: gut microbiome; feature: rumen; material: RS-attached | host: Bos | place: Iran: Karaj | collected 2018-10
AAGATATAAGCCAAAAGGTTTTGACAAAGGAAGAAAGCAACAACAACCAGCAAAATTAGGATCCGTTACTCAGGAAAATTTTAGAGCTGAGAATTTGACAATTTAGTGGACTGTTTTGATGACAAACTAACTTGGCTGTGACAACCATAAAACGATCTGAAAACCTGCTGAAAGCAATAAAGTCTCTTGACGGAAATAAAACCGCAGAACTTATACAGGAGGTACACAATTCTCCATCTGTTTCAATTTATGATTACAACTCTGAATCAGCACTCACCTTCTGTGTAATCACAGGACTGCTCTTGTCAACACTCGATGACTATGACTACCACAGGGAGGATCAGTCAGGTAAAGGCAGAGTGGATTTAGTATATGAGCCAACCGTTAGAGGTTCAGACCCTCTGATTCTGATTGAGTTTAAATTCGGAGAGTCAGCTGAAACTGCCATTCAGCAAATCAAGACACAGGAATACTACATGCGTTATACCCCAAAATACACCAGAAACATAATTCTGGTAGGCATTAACTATGATCCTAAAACCAAGGAGCATCAGTGTCTGATTGAAAAACTTGATTAAAAAAATCAAAAAACAAACGGTTCTTTTTTACCGCCGTAATCAGCGCACCAGTTTTCCATGGAATAGATAGTAACTGAATTTACAAACATCCATGCTTCATCGTACAGTTTCTTAAACTCAGGATCATTAAGTTTTTCAGCTCTAATCTGTCTTTCCTGTTCAGTCAGTTCCACCCCGCGGCAGAACTTTACTGCATAATCCGCAGTAGCCAGCTGATAGGCAAATTTCAGTTCAGGAAAATCAACTTTGCGTTCAACGGCCATAGTACAGAGTTTATAATCACTGGAAGGCTTTTTATTGAGATAATAGCCGCAGGGATCATCCGTAACACTTTCTGCTGTTCCAGAAAGCGGAGAAAGCATCGCAACCAGCGCTGCGGTTATTTTTACAAACATGATTTTCATAAATACCCCTATAAAAAGGCAGTGCAGACTGCACTGCCGAAAAACAAATCAACCACGGTTCAGACGTACCGGTCCGGATATTCCCGGCATATTGATAATCAGGACATTTCCTGATATGGAGAAGGTCCAGACAGTGGACGAGCCATTCTGAAAGTTGAGTTTAATTTCATTACCCGAAACCTCATATTTGGCACGATCTACCTCATTGGCATTTTTATACATCGTATAGATCCCGTTTTCAAATCTGAATACCAGATAATTGGAGGCAGTACTGCCGTAATGGATCCATCTTCCGTTAAGAGCCTGTTTCTGCTGCTCCGAGAATCTGCCGGGCTTAAAATTAGGATCTCTGGTAAAGGTATATTTACTATTCTTGAAGGTAATGGTCAGCGTATTGCCGTTAAGTTCAAGATAATCCACCCCGGTCTCACCGGCACCCTTACCGGTGGTTTCATTATAGTGAAGCTCATTACCGTTCAGATAGAACGTTCCACCTCCCACCTGGATATCGTTGAGCAGACTGCGGTAGGTATTACCGTCAAAGATGAAACTGAAAACTCCCTGCTGCATATTGCAGTTCCAGCGTCCTTCGATATTAATGCTCTGAGAAGCTGTCACCGGATTGGTACCCGGTGGAGGATTGTCAACAACAGGCGGAGGATTGTTGATTACCGGCGGAGGATTATCAACAACCGGTGGAGGATTGTTGACTACCGGAACGGTATTCGGCTGATTCTGTCTTACCAGCACGGCGACGCCGTTATCGAGAGTCAGATTGTTACCCTCAATCCTGAAGCTGTGGGTTTCGTAGCTGTTGTTATAAAAGAAAGTAATATTTGAACCGCTGTACTGCCAGGTTCCTGATGCTGCACCTTTGTTCATTGATATGGTGAAATTACTGCCGTTGAAAACCAGCATCAGAAAATTAATACCGTCACTGGCAAGCCATGTTCCCTGCAGTTGCTGGAACAAATCGGAACCGGCATTCGTGGTATTATTTTTGTCACCCGTCAGAAAAGAAAACGGGTTTACCGTTGGATCCGGCACCGGAGGTTCAGCATTAATCCCGCTGGTACCGTTTCCTGGTGAGGTGTTATCAATAAACGGATTTGCCATTGCAAAGTTCAGGTCCCCATTCTGACTCAGAGTTCCGGTTATTCCGAGAGGAATGGCTGAAATGAAAGGATTATCTGCAGGATCTGCCGCGGCACAGTGGGCACCGCTGATAAAGACCGCAGCAAGTAGCAGATTAAAAAACGTCTTGTTCATAACTTTTTTCCTATTAAAGGGGGTATTACCTTTCGACGGATATACCACAGATTGTGTAAATTCCCCCTGAGCATTAGTCTTAAACAGAACGATCGGATCTACTGCTGTCTGGTAAGAACATTCTTTGCCCCGTTAGGGAACTCCATAATCAGCTGATTACCCTGAACGTAGATCCTGTTGGTACCAGACTGTCCGGCAGCCTGTCCGGTAAGGATCCTGAACTGGCATTCGCCGGTCTGAGGATTATAGGAGTAGGTACCGGTTTCCATTACCTGTCCGTTTATGCCGAAGGAATACTGACCTCCCCTGAAGGCATACTGCATGAGTCCATTCGGCGACTGTGCACCCCAGACACCATCTATAACAGATCCGGCTGCAGGTCCCGGATTCGGGGTAGGATTAGGTCCAGGGTTTGGTCCAGGTCCCCATATACCGTCAGTCGAACCCGGGTTAGGTCCTGGGTTAGGTCCAGGATTTGGTACAGGTCCCCATATACCGTCAGTCGAACCCGGGTTAGGTCCTGGGTTAGGTCCAGGATTTGGTACAGGATTTGGAGCTGGCCCCCATATTCCACCAGACGGAGCACCGCCGCCGTTACCAGGAGTCGGGTTCGGATTAGGGGTCGGTGGTGTATAATGGGTCGGTGGTGTATAAGGTCCCGGGGCATTAATCTGCTGACGCTGGAGAATCATGCCGTCAAGATTCAGCTGATTTCCCTGAACAGTAAAATTCCAGCTCTGGGTTTCGCCGGTCTGAGCACTGAAAATCAGCTGGTTGCCGCTGATCATAAATGTACCGTAGGCCGTCATGTTGTCATAGGTAATGCCCATCATATTGTTCATGAAGATAACTATTACATTATGTCCGCCCTGTGTTGAAGCCCATGCACCCTGCAGCTGCTGTTCAAAACCTGAACTCATGGCCGGATTGATCTGGGATGCTCCAGGCAGCGGAAGAATATCGGCGTTTGCAATGCCGGTGGCGGTAACAGACAGTCCTATAACTGCTGATAACAATAATTTCATTTTCATTTTTATTTTTTTCATCGGTACACCTCTATAGTTAATTTCTGAAAAAAGTAATCGGCGGCATGTTCGGGAAGTACAGCGTAACTGTATCCGGACCGTTCATGGAAAAATTAATCACCTCTCTGGTCCCGTTCGGGAAGGTGGCGTCAAGGGAATTTCCCCTGACAGAGAAGGAACAGATCACCGTTCCCTGGCCCTGACTTATAATCTGCATGCTGTAGTACGGAGTTCCCGGGAACGCAGTTACCGTCATGCGAGCATTACCGGTTTCACTGCCGGAGGTCCATTTTCCTTCAAGACCGCTGGCTACGGGAACCGCAACCGGCTCCGACGGTTTATCACCAGAGGAAATATCCGCGGTGGAGGAAACTCTCCTGAGTACGGATACACGATGGTCTCGGGTAACCAGAGTCAGCTGGTCGTTCAAATGATCATAATAGAATGCATACTCGTCAAACGGGAAATTGTCTACATGCAGCATATCACCTTCAATTGTATAGGTTCCCTTGGCCACCAGTTTTTCCTTCAGGCGCATATACTCAACCTTTCCGTTGTTAAAATGCCACAGTTCACTGCTGGAACGCCAGCTTCCGGTCAAAAAAGCGGGATCTTGATAACGTTTCAGCGGAATCAGCAGAGATCTGGTCCCGTCAACCTCGTTGACAAGGTACCACTGTTTATCTGTCCCGGTTCCTTCAAGGAAGGCATACCAGGTTTCCACCGTATCCCTGGCTGCGTTGTCCTTGAACAGATGAAGGATCGGCACCCCTACATCATTGAATGAATACAGTCCGTTACCGAGCAGTTCATTTTTAGAATCATAAAGTTCCCACAACATCTTTCCGTCCAGATATCTTATAACCAGAATATTGAAATTTGGAACAGGCAGAAACTCATTGCCGAAGGTTATGTACTGAAGCATTGAATAAACCCCGGTAAGCGATGTTCTCCAGTTGTTCATGGTATTCTGAATCATATTTTTCTGAACTTCAGTTGTTCTGATCGTCACCGCCTTACTCATAGACATTGACACTTCCCCATCAAGAGTATTGACCACGAAAGCCATCTGAATCTGGGTATTGTCCTCAATCAGATCAAGAGTCAGACAAGGAAGAGATCGGAGAGTAACCGGTGCACCGTACTCTGTAGTGATATTATCCTTCTCGTCAAGAATCATACGGCCGAGTCTCAGCGTTCCTCCTACCCTTGGAACGAGCTGGGTAACCGAAGGACCTGCGGTCATCATGGTATACAGCTGGTGGGTGGTATTAAAAAACTTAAGCACCACCGGAAATTCACGACCGCCGAGCGTATCATCCGTGTACATGGCATACACATAGGACAGATTTTCATAGGTGCGGCTTGATGTTGCCATATTTACCACGGAGACATCATAAGCTTCGCTGCTACCATCCTGGTATAATTTGTATTTGACTCCGCTTACCTCAAGCACCTGATAGTTGTCACCGTCCCGGTAGTCCGGGGTAATGCTGGCATAAAATCCGTTGGTTTCATCCTCTAGCGCTTTCTGACGATCGATACGGTTTGTTGTTACCAGCTGGATGGAATCAATAATTCTTTTCCCGTTTTTCAGTTCCAGGTTCATGACTTTGGAACTGGATATATTAGTACCTTTGACATTAAACCGGACTACATACTTGCTAAGAGGAGATATCACATCCTTTGGTCTGATCTCGAAATCATCGGCAGAACGTCCGCTACTGCCGTCCCTGAGCCGGTAGGTACCGATTTCAATATTTTCAACCGTCGGTTTTTCCTGGGTTGCAGATTTCTGGGCAGTATAAAGTTCATTAAGAAAATCCATTATTCCGGAACTGCGGGAAAATTCAAGTTTATCGTACAGAGGATTAAGAAATTGGCGGTTAATTGGCAGATAGATGCCGATAAATCTGGAATCCTGGGCACCTTCTGTGGCGGCAGTTTCCAGAACCATACGTGAGACTGCATCCTGCAGCCGTGAGATGTGTGTACTGCTGATCCCCGGTACATTTTTTTTCAGTTTAGCCAGCCAGTCATCAAGACGGATGGACCAGGAGGAATTTTTCCCGTTAAAGAAATCACTTTCGAGATCCTGCAGATGAGTTGCCAGATACATGGTTTTACTGATCGGTCCGAAATATTTAGGGGCAAGGGCCTTCAGTTCCGCCGCCAGATCATGCAGACCGGCGGTGATTTCCGGAACCACACTGAGATCATAGGCACTCAGAGCTCCATTAATCAGGGAATTGGTCCTGATGGACTCAATAGTCTCCTTTACCACATTCTTTGCGGTATCGGCAGTGGAAATGCCGGGGGCGAAATTTTTGAGTGAAACGGTAAAATCGGTGCCGACCATCGGCAGGGACGGAGGTGAGGCAATGGCATAATCGGCAAATTTATAAGTTTCAGCCATTACATCCATCTGTCCCATCAGGCACAGATAGTAATAAACAAGATCAAATTTTTTCCTTGGAAGCAACTTTGCCGCTTTCTGCATGGTGGCGGAAAAATCTTTCAAACGGATAAGAGCCTTCCCAGGTCTTCCGCTACCGCCGTCATCATCTGTCAGAAGTCCGATCATGGCAAGACCGTGATTCCACGGAATAAAGGCGTAACGTTCAGCCGGTGCAATGCTGACCGCAGTTCTGATAAAATTATACAGATTATCAGGATCACTGAGATCAAGCTCCCCGTAATCCTTTATAAGTTCAGATGAAAGAGCCGGCGGTACGATTCCCTTATCCAGATCAATATTGAAAGCGGGGGCCTTTCTGATGCGGAAAAGTTTTGCATGTCCGGAATTATCGTAAAAATTGATTCCTTTTTTCGGACGGTCCATCAGCACAATGATATTCATGTCACCGGTAATACCCTGCTCCATTTCAAGAAAATCGGCAATGGCATTTGCCTCAAGATTATTATCGGCACTCATGTAGACCATGATGGTCCATTCCTTCTTTTCCACAGAAACAGCAGGCACTGCCGGCTCCGGTAAAGAACCTGCATCACCGGCCGGCGCAGACAGACTTATCTGAGTTCCTCCACTGCCCTCCGGTTCAAGGATCCTCTCGAGTACAAAGACAGAACCGAAGAATCCGATCACCATAGCAAGCAATACATAAACAACACTCTTCATTGTCAATCCTTAGCCGCAACCTTCGATAATTCTACATCTGTCTGGTCAGACTGAGAGGCGGCATATTCGGAAAATAAAGCACCATGGTTCTGCCGTCGTAGGTAAATCTGATCTCTGAACGGGAACCGTCAGGATAGGTGGCATTCATGATATTTCCTGCAACCGAGAAATTGCATACGATATTTCCCTGGCCCTTGGTCTCAAGGAACATGCTGTAAAATTCCGTACCCTCAAATTTTCTGATAGTCAGTCTGGCGTTACCGGTGTCGGCTCCACTGATATACACTCCGTCAAGTGCTCCTGAAGCCGGTGCCGGGGCAGGAACATCAGGTTTGGTTTTGTCAGCTGAAACCGGAGCTGTAATCGTGGAAGGATCACGGCTGAGTACCGAGTAATGACCGTCACGGGCGATCAGATATAGTTTCCCTGCAGCACGATCAACATGTACGGCAAACTGCGGATATCTGGCACCATCGGTAACAAGCAGATTTCCCTTCAGAGAATATGAACCCTCCTTTTTGAGTTCCTCCCCCTTTTTAATCCTTTCATAGTTGAGGTGCCCGTTGCTGAATTTCCAGATTTCAGTGTCGGATTTCCATTCCCCTTCCAGAACCTGTGCACTGAGATTACGCAGAGGATAGAGACCGTAACGAACCCCGGACGGTGTCTGCACCGAATACCAGTCAGCCGAATACTGATTCTGATCCAGGAACATATACCAGGTTCTCTTCAGTTCATAAGAAGGCGAATAGAACATGCCCATGGCAACTCCGCCGTTAACAGCAAAGAATTTTCCATGGCTGACCGGAGTACCGTCAGAGTCCTTAAGAGCCCAGTCAACAGAGGACCCGTTATCAGCAGTACTGAAGGCAAGGTTCTGGAAAACCGGAAGAATCAGCGTCTCATTCAGACCGTTAAGGCCGTATTCCACCAGATAGAAATTATCAAACAGATATTTTCTCAATGTTTCACCGGTTACGGCATCCTTCATGCGGCGCTGCTGCGGATCTGCAACAAATTTAACCTCAGGTGACACAGCATAAGATTTTGCTCCGTTGACAGTGTTCAGCACAAACACTGTTCCGGTAACCGCGTTGTCAGGAAGAAGATCCACAGTAAGAAACAGCTGGTTTGCCGAGAATGAAATCGGCTGGCCGTACTCATAGTAGGTATTGCCGTTGTCATCCATTACTTCAAGGCGCGGCTTAATCTGGGAACCTGGCCGCGGTATTACCGGACTGATGTTGTTACCGGTCTGCGGATCAATTGCCAGAACCGACTTCAGATGTTTGCTCCGGTTATCAAAGGTAAGTTTGACAAAAGTCTCCCTGCCGTACAACATTGAATCGGTATACAGACCGTACCCGAATGAAACATCCTCGTCAGACTCGGTCATGGAATTGACAATAAATATATCTCTTGATTCAACCCCGTTGTAAAGCTTGTAGCAGATCCCGTCCAGTTCGCGGATAAACGAGGTTCTTCCCTTATTGTAAACAGGAGAAAAATAACTGAAATTACTCTCTTCGGCATCATTTCCGCTGTGATCCTTCATGGCATCCATCAGCATCACCATAAAGTTTTTGTAGCGGCGGTTGCCGACCCTGGTGTACTGGATCATATTGGTCCACAGCACATTTTCACCGACAACATCAAATTTAATTACGTTCTTTGCCATCGGTTTTACCGTCTGCTGGATCTTCACGTTAAAATCGTCCGCATTTTTACCGCTGCGGCCGGGGATCAACTGAGGAATTCCGATTTGGATGTTTTCAATCCTCGGACTGCTGTTGCCGTTCAGATCCTGATATTGGAAAAGAGACTCCAGCAGGTTGCCGAGACCGGTTGCGGCAGCCCATCCAGTCCTGAAATATTCAGGAACAGTATTGGCACGGTTAATCGGAAAATATAAAGCAGTTCCTCCTAGAATCTCAGCCCCTGCTGATGTTCCGGACTTCACCACCAGACCGGACAGAGCACTGCGGACTTCAGCAATAATTTTGTGATCTATTCCCGGAACAGATACTTCCAGTTCATGAAGCCAGCTTGAAAAATTAATTGACCACGGACTGTTAGCCCCCACTTCCAAATCTGTCGGAAGTTTCATCATATGCCCTGCGTATGCCAGCGTCTTGGAAATTTCAAAATATCTGCTCTGCACCAGTGACTGCAGATGTGCAGTAAGTTTTCTGGTGGCAGCCGTCAGAGCCGGCATTTTTGAGGTGTCGTAGGCAGTCATGGCGGAATCATACTTGCCATCTAAATTCCGGCTGACTTCATTCATGGTACCGATATAATCATCCACGATCGCTGTTGCAATTTCCCGGCTGCTGTGTCTGCCGTCAAAAACACTCAGCAGATTTTCATATGCCGGAGCCAAAGCCCATTTTACAGGCGGCGAGGCTATTACATAATCGGCAAGATCTGCAACCTCATTGATGATATCAGCCTGCCCCATGAGACACATATCAAACATAAGAATATCAAAGCGGCCGTTCGGAAGGACATGGGAGGCGTCCTTAATCGCGCGGGCGAATTCCTGGATGGTCATGAACGGTTTGCTGGCAAAACCGGTGCCGGCATCCACATCATTCAGAAGGTTTTTCCAGCCGCCTCCGTGATTCCACGGAATAAAAGCATAATGTTTGGCCGGAGCAGCCTTTACAGCATACTGGATAAAACCGGTAATATTGGCAGGCAGGCTCATATCAATTTCTCCCAGATCCTGCAGTAGCGGCGAGGTTATCGGGCTGTCATCAATCAACTGGTATGGAGCATTGTTTTTCTGCAGCATGTGTATTTTTGCCCCGAAGGAAACCGTCGGATTGCGACTGTACTGGGCAGAGCCGTCAACCAGGGCGATCACGTTTACATTGTCATGAACCCCGCGCTCCATCCGGTGAATATTCGAAAGTGCCATCGGACTTAGATTGTTATCCCCGTTCATATAAACAATAACGGTCCATTCCTTCATCTGCTGGGCGGAAACACCGCTCCACGACATAAAAAGCAGAATGCACAGAAGAATAAATTGAATAAGAGATTTGAAACAGAAAAATTTTTTAATAAACGACTCAGTCTTCATGATATTAAAAGTCCATCCGGCAGTTAACCTGTTCCTAGTTTATTACCGAATAAAGATTTATAAAAAATATTCCGCTATTTAATCTTTATAAACATGTAACAGTACACAAAACGGACAGATTCTGTGACAAAACCCACATTGAGTAAAGTATGCAAACATATGATGATTGCGCACTGCTCTGCTGACTGCTGTCCTTATACATAAACCGGAGTTTTATTGTTACTTTTTTTGTAGAGTCAGGTGCCTGTCGGTTCCGCATTGTGCTGCCGTTACTCCGGTAGAACCCAACCCGCAAAACACATTCAAGCGATCGAATTCCGCTGCCCATCAGTTATTAGGTGACAGAATTACCGCTACAATGGCATGAATCAGTTTCTCTTCGCACTTTTTTTGCCGTGAACACAAATGTTATTTTTCCTACACTGAATATGAAGTACGGCAGTCAGCCGAAAAAAATAATTGAACAACACGCTTAGACGCGTTAACACGGAGGATGACAATGATTGAATACAGTGAAAAATATAAGTCCTATGCCGAAGAATTTCCGGATGCCATTGTGTGTTGGAAAGAGCCGGCAGAAAACCACACCGAGGAAGGGGAGAAAATCATCGAAGCCTATCATCAGAATTACCTGGTGATCGCGCATGAAATTATGTACGAGGTTGGCGATATGCTTGCTGGTCTATGTGGAGATGATACAATCCAAAAAATTTATGATTCATACATCTATAAAGATGAAAGCAAAGCCCTGAACAAACTTAAAAAACTTCTGGGAAGACCGATCATTTTTCCTGAAGATTCAGTGTTTTACTATGCAGATACACCGTACAAAAAAATTAGATTCATCGAATTGGGCTACAAAAATAACTTTGAAAAAGTCGATACCTGGTCTGTATGCAATTCAGATGGTTTCTGCATTAACCGCTGATGTATTGAGCCCCTAAACTATGTACCAGAGAAAGGAACGAAGGATCTCGTTTCATACGAGTTCCTTTACACTTATCCACAGTGCTCCATTGATGATGAACAATTACAGCAGTTAAACACACCATAATAACTTTCAGTTGAGGTATGGAGTTTTCCCCTCTCATACTACCCGCTTGTATTAATTTTTTTGTAAAAAGGTGTGATACGGCCTGCCGTTTCCGGAAAAAGTTAAGTGTTGATATTTCGGATGAGTTCGATAGATAGTTTATGCTTATATTCTTATCAAAATTAGGATGTTGTCGTTGACGATTAAGAGGGTTATGGGATAATGAAGTAGATAGAGTCTTTCTTCGTTTCAATCACTTTGTAAGCAGCGGACCGGAGAAAAAACTTTTCAGCTGTGATGAATAATTGTATTCAGAGGTGGAACATAATGTTGAAGTCTATAGGGATCGGAGCGGAATTATTTCATAAGCTCATTGAAAATGACTGCTATTACGTTGACAAGACTCCTTTTATCAGAACCGTGTTT
>JAEEGJ010028991.1_pt1 | contig 10959 bp, 8 predicted proteins | sample 8958761 | NCBI WGS metagenome assembly JAEEGJ01 (sample SAMN16246546, study PRJNA631951) | gut metagenome | biome: gut microbiome; feature: rumen; material: RS-attached | host: Bos | place: Iran: Karaj | collected 2018-10
TGTATCATCCGGAGAGTTATCCCGCAGCGGCGGCCCAGTTCTTCCTGGGTGATTCCCAGGGCCTTCCGCAGGCGCTTGACCGGATTTGTCTGCCCATTCTCAAACTCCCGTATCCTGCCGAGGGCGATGTCGGCAAATTTACTGATGTCCGCTTCGTGCAGGGGATGATACATTCCCGCCACATCCCCGACCGGCAGCCCGTGGCTCTGGATATACGCAAACGACCATCCGGTATGCCACTGCAGATATGCCAGCGTCCATCCGCACCAATATTCGCATCCGGGCTTGCCCGGGATGAAGACTGTGGGGAGGGACTCGGAACCGCCTGTTTCTTCCAGCACCGCCTCGGCAAGTTCCGGCCCCGACATCCCGGCCACGTATTTGGGCAGGCCGTTTCCGAATCCTTCCGCAACCCTGCTGGCGAGAAAACGTGCGTAGAAGTCTTCCAGGGCTATGCCGCAGCCGTTTACGGCATAATCCAGCATCGCTCCGAGAGACTCCATCGCATCGGGAAGATATGTTTCAGCGTAGGCGTTCATCGTCGTTTTTCCATTTGCCGCGAAGGATGTCCAGTATATATGTTCCCGCCAGGGGTTCTACGGTAGATTTAAGTCTGAAGAAGTCTTCCCTCGCCGCCTCGTCCCTGGCCTTGCGCCTGGCCGCATAAATATCAGGCGCAGGGGTGACGCCGAGATAATGAATCCTTCCGAAAGCCTTTTCGCTCTTGAGGACGATCTGCTCCCCCAGTTGCCCCAGTTTCATGGCGGAAGACAGTTGCTCCAGGGAGATGCTTCCGTTTAGGAAGGCCTTGGCGAAAGAGAAATAGGAGTCGTCCGCCCGCCACCCTCTGATAATATCATAGCCGGAACAGTCTGTCAAGAATTCGGAAAGGATGTATTCCCGAGCCTCGAAAGCCAGCCCCTCCGGGATATAGAACCGCCTGTTCTGCAGCAGGATGGCCAGCCAGTTGAGCGCATGGCAGGGCCTTTCGGACAGATTCAGTACGGTCAATCCTTCGTCCTCAAGGTAGTATTTGTTAACAAAGCCCGCCCGGGCTTCCGGCCTGGCCCATTCGCAGGCAAGGTCTATGCTCTCGGTACAATAGAACCCGGGCCCATAATCGTTGTTCGGCCGCCCTCCTCCGAAGAAGGGCCGCTCGACGATTTTCGGCGAGCCGTGATATAATATGATCTGTTGTTCCATATTACTATCGTTATAACGAGAGTATCGCAAATGTAAGCAAAAATATTTATCTTTGAAAAATAAAACGCACAAGCCATGCTCAAATGCCTCATAGTCGCAATAGCCGACAATTATGGAATCGGTGTGAAGGGTGACCTGCCCTGGCACATCTCCGAAGACCTGCAGTATTTCAAGGCCACGACCAAGGGATATCCCGTCATAATGGGCCGTACGACCTATTTCTCCCTACCTTTCCGTCCGTTGAAGGGCCGCAAGAACATAGTTCTGAACCTGGGCGGAGACCCGATTCCGGAGGTGACCTGCGTCTATTCTTTCGACGAGGCGTTCGCAGAGGCCGAGGCCACGGGCAAGGACAAGTGCTTCATCATGGGCGGAGCTTCCGTCTATCGCGCAGCCCTTCCCCTGATGGACCGCCTCTACATCACCCACGTGCATACCGAGGTGAAGGAGGCGGATGCTTTCTTCCCGGTCATCGACCCGGAGGTCTGGCAGCGCGTCAGCACCTCAGAAACCCATGTCGATCCGGAAACCGGATATGAATTCGAGTTTGTAGTCTACGAAAAGAAGTAGCCTCATAATCCTGGCGATCCTGCTCTGTTCCTGCTCCGCCACCCGTTTCATAGGGGAGGAGAAGCCGGTGATAGACGAGCTCGTGCTGGTGTCGCCATACTGCCGCATCGACTGTCTGGTTCCCAACTCTAACTACTTTTACCACGACAGCCTCTCCACATTGGCTGAAGCACTGATAATCAAAGGAATAGAGCAGCAAAACCTTCCCATAAGGCAGACCATTTCCGTGGTCGGCCGCAGCAATCAGGAAACCCTGGACCGGGACTATGAGTGGTTGAAGAACCTCAGTCCCTACGACGACCTCACAAAGAAGCGTCTCCCGGCGGCTATGCAGGCCTTCCTTTCCACCCAGCCCTGCCGCTATGCCCTGATGGCATATTCCGAAGGTTTTGTCTGGTCCCGCCGCATCTCCCTGGAAGAGGGCCAGCGCCGCTACGAGTCGAACATCTGGATCCTTGTCGCCGATGTGCGCACCGGTCGTCTGGTATTTTTCACCAGATCCTTGCCGGAAGAAGCTAACCCCCTCAGCGAGAGGGATATCACCCGCCGAATCACCTATCTTCTAAAAGAGTTGAAGGGTGAGTAACAGGGGAAAATTCAACAGCCGTTTCGCAGCTATCATGGCAATGGCCGGGTCCGCCGTGGGCCTGGGCAACATCTGGCGCTTTCCCTACATGGTGGGAGAGCACGGAGGGGCAGCCTTCATCATCGTCTATATCATTTGCTGCCTGCTGGTGAGTCTGCCTATCTTCTTCGCGGAGGCCATCATCGGCAAGGCGACCAGGAAGGATACCTTCGGCGCCCTCGGAACCCTGGCCCCCAGGCAGCGCAACGTGGGATTCATCGCCATCCTGGCATCCTTCGTCATCCTTTCCTTCTACAGCGTGGTGGGAGGATGGAGCATCGATTACCTCATCCGCTCCCTTGGCGGGAGTTTCAGCGGCAGGAGCATCGCCGAGGCCCGGGAAGTCTTCGCGGCCATGAGCGCATCCTCCGTGGAGAACGTCAGCTGCATGCTGGTGTTCCTGGGCCTGACGGCCTTAATCGTGGGCGCCGGGGTGGAAAAGGGTATAGGCCGTTTCTCCAAGATATCCATGCCCGTGCTGTTTATAATGGTGGTGATGATCGCAGTGGTGTCCCTGAGTCTCCCGGGTGCGGGGAAAGGGGTGGAGTACCTGGTCAAACCGGATTTCAGCAAACTCGACGGGCCTGCCGTGGCCGCCGCGCTGGGCCAATCCTTCTTCAGCCTGTCGCTCGGCGTCGGCACCATCCTCACCTACTCGTCCTACATGAAGGAGGAGGACAGCATCCTGGCCACCGGAGGATGGACGGCCTTCTTCGATACGGTCTTCGCCCTGATCGCCGGCTTCGCGATAATGCCGGCCGTGTTCGCAGCGGGGATAGAGCCCGCCGCCGGCCCTTCGCTGGTGTTCGAGACCCTTCCGGTGATCTTTTCGCAGATGGGGAAGGTGCTGCCAGTGGTCTTTTTCCTGTCCATCCTGATTGCGGCCCTCAGTTCGTCGATTTCGATGCTGGAGGTGGTCGTGGCCTGGCTGGTAGACCAGAAGAAGATGCGTCGCAGCCATGCCGTCCTGGCCGTTTTCGGAGCCGCAGCGGTGCTGGGTTCCGCCTGCGCGGTGGTTCCTCGGGTGTTCAGCACCTGCGACTTCATCTCCTCCAACGTGCTGATGATGATCGGCGCCCTGGCTTTCGCCATGATCGTGGGCTGGAAGATGCCGCGCGAGGAGGTTCTGCGCTATGTGCGCTACCGCTTCGTCTACTGGCTCATCCGCTACGCCGCTCCCGTGATGATCATCGCCATCGCCGTGACGAACCTGGTGTAATTTTTATTATATTTGCCAGATATGGCAAAACCCAAGGAAGATACTCCGCTCCTCAAACAGTATTTCAGCATCAAGGCCCAGAATCCTGAGGCCGTGCTGCTGTTCCGCGTGGGGGATTTCTACGAATCGTACAGCGACGACGCCCTCATCACCAGCAAGGTGCTGGGGATAGTGCTGACGCGCAAATCCAACGGAGAAAAGGGAGACACGCCCATGGCCGGAATTCCGCATCATGCTCTGGCACAGTATCTTCCGAAGCTGGTCCGTGCCGGCTACAAGGTCGCGATCTGCGACCAGCTGGAGGATCCGAAGCTCGCCCAGGCCAAGCTTGTAAAGCGCGGCATTACCGAGATACTTACCCCTGGAATCGCTTTCGGCGAGGGGATGCTGGAGCAGAAGGAACACAACTGGCTCTGCGGCCTCACCTTCGACGGCGACCAGGCGGGCGCAGCCTTCCTGGACGCATCTACCGGCACTTTCCGCACCGCGCAGGGATCCCTGGAATACATCTCCACCCTGCTCGCATCCTTCTCTCCCAAGGAGCTGGTGGTGCAGAGGGACTGTCTGAGGGCCGTCCGCGAGCGATTCGGCGACTACTACATCACCCCGCTGGAAGAGTGGGCGTTCGTGTATGATTCGGCGGCCGAGAAACTGCGTTCGCAGCTGCGCGTGGAGTCGCTGAAGGGCTTTGGAATCGAGGCCCAGCCGCTTGCCATATGCTCCGCCGGTGCACTCATCTATTACCTCGAGCAGACCCATCACGAGGGGCTCCGCAACATCTGTGGCGTCTCCCGCATAGACGAAGGCAAGTTTGTGTGGATGGACCGCTTTACCATCCGCAACCTGGAAATCTTCGCGTCGAACGCCGGCCGCGAGGGCGTCAGCCTGGTGGACGTGCTGGACCGCTGCTCTTCCCCCATGGGTGCGCGTCTTCTGCGTTCCTGGCTCTCCATGCCCATCATGGACCGCGCCGCCCTGAACGCCCGTTACGACTGCGTGCAGTTCTTCTACGACAACGACGGACCGCTGGATGAGGTGCGGAGGCTGATTTCGGATGTTGGCGACCTCGAGCGCATCCTTTCCCGCGCAGCCACCGGCAAGCTCCTGCCCCGCGAGATGATGCAGCTGAGGCGGTCGCTCCGGCAGATGGAACCCATCAAGGTCCTCTGTTCCGACACCGGCGTGGAGGCCCTGGACAGGCTCCTGAAGGGGATGAAGAACTGCGGCAAGCTGCTCGCGCGCATCGAAGCCACCATGGCCGAGGATCCCGCTGCGGCCATAGGCAAGGGCCCCGTCATCGCCCCCGGAGTGGACAAGACCCTGGACGAACTCCGCAGCATCTCCACCGGCGGCAAGGACTACCTCCTCCAGATGCAGGCCCGCGAGGTGGAGCGCACGGGGATATCTTCCTTGAGGATAGGTTACAACAACGTTTTCGGTTACTACCTCGAGGTCCGCAACACCTTCAAGGACCAGGTGCCGCCCGAGTGGGTTCGCAAGCAGACCCTGGTGGGTGCGGAACGCTACATCACAGAGGAACTCAAGGAATACGAGCAGAAGATCCTTTCGGCCGAAGGGACCATCTACGAGATAGAAAGCCGCATCTACGGCGGGCTGATCGCCGAGGTGCAGAAGGCCATCCGGGACATCAAGACCAACTGCGACATAATCTCCCAGCTGGACGTGCTGGCCGGATTCGCCGTCCAGGCCATAGAGCGCCGCTACTGCCGGCCCGAGGTGGACGGCGGCACCGTGCTGGACATCAAGGCCGGCCGGCATCCTGTCATCGAGACCCTGATGGCCCCGGGCGAAGAATACGTGCCCAACGACGTGCACATGGACTCGTCCGCCACGCAGATAATGATACTGACCGGTCCGAACATGGCTGGTAAATCCGCCCTCCTGCGGCAAACCGCGCTGATAGTTCTGATGGCCCAGGTGGGATCGTTCGTGCCGGCGGAGTCGGTACGGATGGGCTATTTCGACAAGATATTCACCCGCGTCGGCGCCACCGACAACATCTCCCGCGGCGAGTCCACTTTCATGGTGGAGATGCTGGAGACGGCGATGATCATGCACAACCTTTCCGCCCGCTCGCTGGTGCTGCTGGATGAGATCGGGCGCGGTACTTCCACCTACGACGGCATGAGCATAGCCCGCGCCCTGGTGGAATATATCCACAAGTTCGGCAAAGGGGCCAAGACCCTCTTCGCCACCCACTACCACGAGCTGAACGACCTCGAGGAAATCTACCCGCGCGTAAAGAACTACCATATCGCGGTCAAGGAGGTGGGGAAGGATATCATCTTCCTTCGCAAGTTGACCGAGGGCGGCGTGTCCCACAGTTTCGGTATCCATGTGGCCCGCCTGGCCGGGATGCCCAGGGAGATTGTGGAGAGCGCCGAACGCACGCTTAAGGACCTGGAACGCAAGGAAAACAGCGTGAAGGCTGTGGCCTCCGCCGGCGCCGTGCAGGATGACGGAAGCGTGCAGCTGAACCTCTTCCAGCTCGACGATCCTACTCTGGGAGCCATCCGTGCCCAGCTCGAGGGAGCGGACTTGAACAACATGACCCCGATGCAGGCCTTCGACCTGCTGCGGGCGATGAAAGAGGAGATAGGGCTCGATGCGTAGAGTTCTCATCATAAGTTACTATTGGCCGCCGACCGGTGGTTCCGGGGTGCAGAGATGGGTGAAGTTCGCCAAGTACCTGCCCTCGCTCGGCTGGCAGCCCGTCGTGTATACCCCTTCCAATCCCGAGCAGCTCGCTGTGGATGAGAGCCTTCTGGCGGAGATCCCCGCCGAGGTCGAGGTGCTGAAGCAGCCCATACGCGAGCCTTATGCCATCTACCATAAGCTGGTGGGTCGCGGTTCCGGCAAGGGTGCCGGGGTGAACCCGATAAACGCCCAGAAGAAAAGCTGGAAGCAGAAACTGATGCTGTGGGTTCGGAGCAATTTCTTTGTGCCGGATCCGCGTGCCGGATGGGTCCGCCCGTCAGTAGGTTTTTTATGTAGGTATTTATCTGAACACCCTGTGGATGTGATAGTTACGACGGGCCCTCCGCAGTCGGTGCATCTGATAGGGAGGGGGCTGAAACGCGCTCTCGGTGTGCCGTGGGTGGTGGATTTCCGGGATCCCTGGACGCGGATGTTCTTCTTTGAGAACCTGCCCTTGCTGCCCTGGGTGCGCCGCAATCATTTTAAGTTGGAGAAATCCGTGCTGGACGAGGCTTCGGCCATTATTTCAGTGACTCCCCGCGTGCAGGCCGACTTCGCCTCAATGACTTCCACCCCCGTTCATCTGATTACGAACGGGTATGATGAATCCGATTTCGCCGCGGAACTGCCTGCCAGGAACGATGGCAAGTTCCGCATAGTGCATACTGGCCTTTTCGCCTCTGACGGCAACCCCCTCGAATTGTGGAAAGCCCTTGCGGGTTTATGCTCCGAATCTGCCGATTTCGCCTCGCGCCTGGAAATCAGGCTTGCTGGCAAAGTCGATCCCGAAATAGTCGATGCAATCACCGAGGCGGGCCTTGGAGCACAGCTGCGTCTGCTTGGCTATCTGCCTCATCCTGAATCGGTTGCCGAATTGCGGCAGGCCGATATCATTCTATTGCCGCTCCGCCATTCCCCCGAGTATTCCAAGGTCTATCCTGGGAAAATCTTTGAGTGCATGGCGGCAGGACCTTTCGTTTTAGGCATCGGTCCGGTTGATAGCGCTGCTGCGGACTTACTGGAAGCTACTGGTACCGGAGTAATGATTGATTGGTCTGATGATCCAGCTCGAATAATACGTGAAACTGCGGGCTCTTGCGTTGGCGTTTTCGCGGACGGGGAATGCAGGTACCGGGCCCCTTTTTCTGGGGCACGGACCTGCCCTTTCCCCGTCGCGGACAGCGAGCCCGCAGTTTCTGGATTCAGCCGCCGGGCATTGACCGTGAAACTGGCCGACCTACTGGCAACAATCAGCAAATAAAGCTTTCCAGAATCGACATTCACCACACCCCGCCCACCGCGGGGTGTTCTTGTTAATTCCCCTAACCCATTATAAATTACTGCGTTATATCATAAGATTTTTCTTATGGTTGACCAAAAAAAATAATTTCGCCACATTTTATGTTTCAGGGGGTTCTGTTTATGTAGAAAGAGGTAGTTTAGCAAGAAAAAGTTTTGCATTTGATATTAAAACTACTATCTTTGCGATGAAGTACAGTGAATTGGAAAAGAGACTGAGAAAGGCTGGTTGCTACATGATAGATGCAAATGGAAGACATCCAACCTGGTATAGCCCCATTACGGCAAGAGAATTCCAGACCAGCCATCATAAGTCTGAAGAAGTGAAAAGAAAGACCTTGTTTAACATTTTAAAAGACGCAGGTATAAAATGAAAAGGATTGTTACTGTCACATTGGAAAGGGGGAAGGATGGATCATATTCAGCTTTTATTTCGAGCGACAATTGTCCATTTGGATGTATAGGCGAGGGGATGACTGCCAAAGAAACCGAAGAGGATTTCTTTGCCGGAGTAGAAGACATGAGAAGAGTATATGCTAAAAGCAACAAGCCCTTCCCAGACCTTGAGTTTAGGTTTAAATACGATGTTCCTTCGTTCCTAGGGTACTATGCTTACGCCTTTTCTCTTGCGGGACTACAAAGAATCACCGGCATCAACCAACGGCAATTAAGCCATTATGTAAACGGGGTTCGCAGGCCGTCCAAACAGACCACACAGAAAATAGAAACCGCCCTGAAACGATTCGCCACGGAGCTTTCTCAAATCACGCTGCTTTAACCCTACCCTTCGTGCCCGTAGAGGTCGGTGGGGTAGCGGCCGGAGAAACAGGCGGTGCAGAGGGTGGTGCGGCCGGAAGCGGTGAAGAGGGCTTTTTCAGACAAATAGTTCAGTGTGTCGGCGCCGATGAAGGCGCGGATTTCCTCGACGCTCTTCGAGGAGCCGATCAGCTGTTCCTTCGTGCCTGTGTCGATGCCGTAGAAGCATGGCCAGGCGTATTTAGGGCTGGCGATCAGCATATGCACTTCCTTCGCCCCGGCATCGCGCAGCATCTTTACAATCTGCCTGGAGGTGGTGCCGCGCACTATCGAATCGTCTATCACGGCCACTCTCTTGCCACGGACCACGCCACGCACCGGAGTCAGCTTCATCTTCACGCCTATCTCCCGCAGGGACTGTGCCGGCTGGATGAAGGTGCGGGCCACGTACATGTTCTTCAGCAGGCCCATTTCCAGCGGCAGTCCGGCCGCCTCGGCATAGCCTATGGCCGCGCTCATGCTGGATTCAGGCACGCATGTCACCAGATCCGCCGGCACTGGATGCTCTTCGAACAGCAGCTTTCCCGAACGCTTGCGGAACGCATGCACGTTGCACCCCTCGATATCGCTGTCCGGCCGGGCGAAATAGATGTATTCCATCGCGCACATCCGCCTCCCTACATAAAGCGAATGGCGGTAGCTTTTCAGCCCTTCCGGGCCGATTGAGATCAGCTCTCCGGGTTCTACATCCCGGATAAATTCCGCCCCCAGGGCCGCCAGGGCGCAGGTTTCGCTCGCAACCACGTACCCGTCTCCCAGGCGCCCGACCGACAGGGGATGAAAGCCGTACTTATCCCTGCAGGCATACAGCACGCCGTCGGCGAGGATGACTATGCAGAAAGCGCCGTCCAGCAGGTGCGCGGCGGAGATGATGTTCTCCACCCAGCCGTTCGACGTGTGCCCGATTCCTATCAGATGGCCGAAGAGTTCGCTGTCGGAAGATGAGCTGAAGATGTGTCCCAGAGCCTCGAGGTGCTCCCGGATGATATCTACGTTGACGATGTTGCCGTTGTGAGCAAGGGCGAAGCGACCGGCTTTGCCTGTCATCTTGAAGGGCTGGATGTTCTCCATTCCGCCCACGTCGGTGGTGGGATAGCGGACGTGGCCTATGCAATTGCGGCCTTCCAGCCTGTTCAGGTCGGTCCCCACGAAGACTTCCTTCACCAGCCCTGCCCCTTTGTGCAGGCGGATGACGCCATCGTCGCCCTCGGCGGCGATTCCGCAGCCCTGCTGGCCGCGGTGCTGAAGGCTCTGCAGGCCAAGGAATGCGAGGCGGGAGGATTGCTCTACGCCATAGATTCCGAGGACGCCGCATTCTTCGTGGATTTCTTTCATGGCGTTATTTGCTGATTGTTGCCAGTAGGTCGGCCAGTTTTGCCGTCAAGGCCCGGCGGCTGAAGTCGGATGCCGATGCTTTGCCGTGAGATTCCTTCGCTTCGCTCGGAATGACAGGGGTTTCATCCCAATCAAACATCTTTCCGGTGCCGGTAGAGGCCAGCAGTTCGGCGGCGGCACTGTCGGAAGGGCCGATGCCCAGGACGAAAGGTCCTGCCGCCATGCACTCGAAGATTTTCCCAGGATAGACCTTGGAATACTCTGCACCATGGCGCAGAGGAAGCAGAATAATATCCGCCTGCCGCAATTCTGCAACCGATTCAGGATGAGGAAGATAGCCAAGTAGTTTCAATTGGGCGCCAAGGCCGGCTTCGGTAATCGCCTCGACTATTTCAGGATCGACTTTGCCCGCAAGGCGAATCTCCAGACGCGCAGCAAAGTCCGCGGATTCGGAGCAAAGCCCGGCGAGGGCCCGCCATAATTCCAACGGATTGCCGTCGGATGCGAAAAGCCCGGTATGCACCACCCGGAACTTTCCATCCTCGCGCGGCGGCAACTCCGCGGCAAAATCGGATTCGTCGTATCCGTTGGTAATCAGATGCACCGGGGTAGATGTCCGGGCCTGAAAATCCGCCTGCACGCGGGGAGTCACGGAAATAATGGCCGAAGCCTCGTCCAGAACAGACTTCTCCAACTTGAAATGGCGGCGGCGAACCCAGGGCAGAAGCGGCAGGTTCTCAAAGTAGAACATACGCGTCCACGGGTCCCGGAAATCAGCCACCCACGGCACTCCCAGGCGCCTGTGAAGACCTCGCCCGATCAGATGCACCGACTGCGGAGGGCCCGTCGTAACTATCACATCCACAGGATGTTCGGCCAGGTACCTACACAAGAAACCTACTGACGGACGAACCCATCCGGCACGCGGATCGGGCACGAAGAAATTGCTCCGCACCCACAGCATCAGCTTCTGCTTCCAGCTCTTCTTCTGGGAATTTATGGGATTCACGCCGGCGCCCTTGCCGGAGCTGCGGCCCATCAACTTATGATAAATCGCATATGGCTCGCGGATAGGCTGCTTCAGCACCTCGACCTCGGCGGGGACCTCCGCCAGAAGGCTCTCATCCACAGCGAGCTGCTCGGGATTGGAAGGGGTATACACGACGGGCTGCCA
>JAEEGJ010028997.1_pt1 | contig 10957 bp, 10 predicted proteins | sample 8958761 | NCBI WGS metagenome assembly JAEEGJ01 (sample SAMN16246546, study PRJNA631951) | gut metagenome | biome: gut microbiome; feature: rumen; material: RS-attached | host: Bos | place: Iran: Karaj | collected 2018-10
GGCAGCGTACCGCAGATAGCTGCATTCAGTTTTGATGCCTTGTCCTGCAGCCAGTTAACGATGGGGCTGTTCATGGTCTGAACAACTTCTGCGGGGTCAATGTACTGTCCGGTGGCAAACATCTCAGGCAGGACATATATGTCTGCACCGCATCCACCACCTATTATCTGATCCAGATCTGTAAGGTTTTGTTTCCAGTCACCTTTCTCCGGGGCATTTTGTACTATTGAGATTTTCATTAGAGGATAGTATCGTTATCTTTTAAGTTGTTTGACAGGGAATGTAAAATATGTATCGGGGTAAGGTTCATCCTTGAGCGTAAAATGCCACCATTCACTGTCAAGCGCTTTGAATCCGTGACTTATCATTGCTGTGCGCAGAATCATTCTGTTGCAGAACTGCTCCTCAGTAAGTTCTCCGCCTGTATATGTCTGGGTTGTGGGGTCTCCGCAGTAATCGGGATGGCTCTCATGACCGAACCAGTCAAATGTTCCGCCCATATCAACCTCTTTCTCCAAATTCATGTCAAACAGCGTAAGGTCCACGGTTGATCCGCGCGTGTGGCCTGATTTTTCCATGATATATTCCTGCTCAAACAGAACGGATTTGTCAAGGTCGGGATAGAAATATTTTTTCATGCGTGTATCCGTAATATCGGCAGCCCAACGGACAAAGTGATCCACTGCACATTGCGGACGGTATGCATCGAATATCTTGATCCGATAGCCTTGGCGTATAAGGTCATCGCTGACGGCCTTAAGGCTGTCTGCTGCACGGCGAGTCAAAAGGGCTGTAGGTTCCAGATATCCGTCAATCCTTTGACCTACAAAGTTATAGGTTCCAAAGTATCTGATTTCTAAGATTGCATCGGGAATCACGTCTGTCAGCGTTACAAAACCGCTGGAATCAGATGATGCGTTTTTGTATGAGCATGAGGTTATTGTGAGCCCGATTGCTATGAAAACAGATAGTAATTGTTTTACTTTCATAAGTATCATTTTATGATTTGCAAAATTACTTTATTTCCAGATTTATATCCTCTGTATCGCTGTGAATGTTCAGTTGATTCATACTGGTCACATGTTGCTCTTCAGCATCCGATATAACTGATTCATAGCCGGTCAGGGCCGCAAACGGCGAGAACTGTGCCGCCCGGTTATAGAGCGGCATAGGCTTATGTATGGCCGATGTGTGGTGCGGCATATCCAAAATATTCTCGTATCTCTTATCCATAAATTATGTTACTTCTCACTTGCTACGCACCGCATGGCTTTTTTTCAATTTTCAATTCTCAATTTTCAATTCTCAATTTTTTACGCCTTATGTCCTCCCACCTGCTTGTTCCGTTCCCGAGCCGTAGAGCCCTCCTCAAAATTCATCCCCCGCAATATGGAGTTCTTGCCATATTTGTTACGTATGGCCAGCACCGCCTCCTGCCGGCGCCGCTCACGCCCGTCAGTGGGCGCGTTCTCACCAAACATATCCAGTTGTCGAGGCTGGGCATCGGCCTCATGGATTACATTCTGTGCCGTCACATTAAGCCTGCGTACCGTTAGCTTAGGGTTGACAATGCGGTTATACAGCTTTGTGACAGCCTTAAGTATGTATTCTGATGATGACGTATGTCCGTTCAGGTCAACTGAACCGTGGGCCGGCTTGGGTACCTTGCGGCCGTAATAATCGGTTGCTACGGGGCCCTCATACTCTATGCCTGGCTGTTCCAGATTGCCGGAATCATAACTTATATAGAGGGTTATTCGGTCGGTGACAAGACGTTTGCTGACAAGGTCAAACACCAGGGAGTCTGTCATCTCCTTGGCTATGAGGCGTCCTTTCTTGAAATCATAAGGCTCAGACAATACCTGGCCGGAGCTGATGCTGTTTACCTGTGGCTTGTAGGCCTTTATCTCTGCCATAGTGCAGGGCTCCCATCCCCAGGCGTGGTCAATGATGAGCTCTGCATTTACTCCAAACAGACTGTACAGTTGCTCTTCCCACTGCGGATATGTGGAGTAGAGGGCAACATCGCCCATGGTGCGCATACCGTAGCTCTCAAGCTTGGCTGCTATTCCACGCCCTATGCGCCAGAAATCTGTGAGCGGGCGGTGATTCCACAGCTGCCGGCGGTAACTCATCTCATCGAGTTCAGCTATGCGCACGCCGTCCTTATCGGCCTCAGTATGCTTTGCCACTATGTCCATTGCCACCTTGGCCAGATAGAGGTTGGTGCCGATGCCGGCAGTGGCGGTGATGCCCGTCTCGCGGAGCACCTCGCGGATCATCTTCATCGCCATTTCATGGGGCGTGAGGCGGTTGTAGTGGAGATAGTCGGTGACGTCCATGAAGACCTCGTCGACGGAATAGGGATGGATGTCCTCGGGCGCCACGTGACGCAGGTAGATGTTGTAGATCTGCCGACTCACCTCCACATAGCGCGCCATGCGCGGCGGCGCCACAAGATAATTCAGCTTGAGGTCGGGGCGGGCCTGCAACTCGACGACGTCGGACGAAGATCCCGTGAAGCAGCCCGAAGGCAGACGGCGCCGGCGCTCCTCATTGACCTCCCTGACGCGCTCCACGACCTCGAAGAGGCGCGCCCGTCCGCTGATGCCGTGCTGCTTGAGCGACGGCGTGACGGCCAGGCAGATGGTCTTCTCCGTGCGGCTCAAGTCGGCCACAACGCGATTTGTGGTGAGAGGGTTGAGCCCGCGGTCCACACACTCCACGGAGGCGTAGAACGACTTCAGGTCGATGGCGATATAGGCTCTCTCCTTCTCCTCCATAGCGACAGGCTGTATCAGTCCGGGATCTGACACTCTCCCGTCACCAGATTGAGGCGGAAGCGCTCACAGTAGTGGAAGCGGCACTCGGTGCCCTCGAAGGTGATGGGGAAGATGATGATCTTGGAATTAGGCAGGTCGGGGTCCATCCAGCGATCGCCCACATAGAGATAGGTGGTCTGCTTCGTGCCTTTGATCGTGAGCACGGCGGCAGCCTGCGTCCGGTAGGCTACAGCATCGCCGATGTTCTCCAGCGGCGTCCAGCCCGAGGTGAGGCTGTCGGAATGGGAGATCTTGCACTGGTTGGGACGCCAGCCCGTGCAGGCGGAAGAGAGCATGAAGTAGCGCCCGTCAACTCGCACAATGGCAGGAGCCTCACGGCTCTTGCCGGGAAAGAGCTGCGTGTGCTCCGTGACGGAGAGCAGGTCGTCGGAGAGGCGGAAGAGGCCCAGGTCCTGATTCTCCTCAGTGGTGGAGATGAACCAGGCCGTGCCGTCGTCGTCGGTGAAGACGTTGCAGTCGCGGCTCTTGATGCCCAGAGGACGTCCGCTCCAAACTTTTCGGTAGGGGCCCTGCACGCTGTCGGCCACAAAGCAGGCGGCCTCGGAGGCGCCGTAGTTGTGCGACTCCCAATGACACCAAACGACGTATTTCCCCGTCTTCTCCGAGTAGAGCAACTTGGCGCGCTCAATCATGCGGCGGTGTCCAAGTTCGGGATCGGTGACGCCGTTTTCGATGATTTTACCGAGAAAAGTCCAGTGCACGAGGTCGCGCGAAGAGTAGAGATTCACGTCGGGTCGGAAGGCGCGGCCGCGATCCTCGCCGCACATGTACCACACGCCGTCGCGATAGAGGAAACCGGGCGCATGGGCCTGCACGGTGTTGCCGTCGGTGTCCTGCCACAGCGTGCCGTTGACGATGTCCACCCACTCTCCCTCCGCATGCATCGGGAGCCACAGGGTCAAAGCCGCAAGAAGGGCTGTCAGAGTCTTTTTCATAGTTGTGATGTTTTGATGTTGTTTGTGTAGATTTGCCCCACGAAGATACACACTTTTTGTCAACAATACGCCTCATTTAACACTTGTTAATGACAAAATCGACGCTATCGCTCCCCTTTTTGCCGTTTTTCCGCTACCTTTGCACGCAAAACCGAAAACAGAAAGACTCAATATGTGGTGGCGCTCCGTCATATTTCACGCCGTGACCTCCGGCATCATCCTCACGGTGGCCGTGCATGCACTCTGGCTCCTCTCGTGGATCATCGGCAAGCTGGCCGGATGGCGGATTCACTATGCGCCCTTCGGATGGACGGCGCTGGCGCTGGTGCTCTTCTTCTGGGCCCTCTTCGCCTACGGCCACTATTTCGGCCGCTACCGCTATGAGGTGAACCGCATCACCTTCAGCCACAAAGCGCTGCCGAGAGCCTTCTCCGGGCTGCGCATCATCCACATCTCCGACCTCCATGTGGACTCCTACCTCGACCGTCCCGAAGCGCTCGACCGCATCGTTGACGCCGTCAACGCCGAAAAGGCCGACATCATCTGCTTCACGGGCGATCTCACCACAGGGCCCTTCCGCGAAATAGAGCCCTTCATCCCCACCCTGCGCCGCCTGAAGGCCAAAGAGGGCGTGGTGAGCATCCTGGGCAACCACGACTTCTTTATCTACAGCCCCGAATACCACAACGACATGGAGCGCTCCGACGCTGCCGACCGGCTGACGCGTCTGGAGGAAGACAGCCTGGGCTGGCGCGTCGTGCGCAACAGCAGCATCATGCTCCGCAGGGGCGGCGACAGCATCGCCGTGGCTGGAGTGGACAACATCAACGGAGGAGAGGGATTCGCCACCATACAGAAGGGCGACCTGGCCCGCGCCATCGAGGGGCTGGAGGGCGTGTTCACCGTGATGATGACCCACGATCCGAGCCACTGGCGCGCAGAGGTTCTGCCTCGCAGCGAGGCGCAGCTGACGCTCTCGGGCCACACACATGCGGCCCAGTTTCGCATCCTGGGATGGTCGTTGTCCAATCTGTTTTTCAGCGAATGTGACGGGCGCTACGACGAAGGCGAGCGCACGCTCTATGTCAACGCCGGCATCGGCTGCACGGCGCCGTTTCGCATCGATTGTCCCTCAGAGATCACCGTCATCACACTCACGGCTCCCTGACAAGCTCGAAGTCGCAGGCCGAGAACCACGTCAGCTTGCTCGAGGCGTGGTGCGTCAGGCGCGGATCGGTGGTGATGCCGTAGTAGATGGTTTGGCCGGCCTTCAACGGAATGTTTTGCACCTTGCGCAGCGACCAGCCTTTGGCGTCACCCTCCCAATCGGGCATCGCGCCACCTTCACGTCCGAGCGCCCTTACGGGGACCGTCTTTTCGAAGATCGGCCTCTCATCCGGATGGCGGGCAGAAGTCCCGATGCGCACATAAAGGTAAGCGCCTGGAGCGTCGGCTCTGGCCGCCGCCGTCAATGTGTAGGTGCCGCCCTCCAAGGTGCTGTCGCAGAGCTCGGCGGTGTAGAGGAGCCGCTTGCCCTCTTTGGCGTGGCCCTCCAGATAAGCATAGTCCTGCGTGCCGTCGTAGTATTCGCCGGAGGCCACTGCGCCGTCGCCGTTGTTGACAATAAGTTGCCAGTCCCAGCTTTTGAGATATTCGTCCGCCGTCATCTGATCATCGGCGGCGTCCTGTTCGCTCCATTCCACCGACTGTATGGGCAACGAAGAGATCCACTGCTTCACGCTCTTGCCCATGGCCAGACACCAGGTGGCGGTCAATGCAACCAGGGGAATCAGCACCAGGACGGCAATCCACCACTTCAGGCCTTGACGCTCGCCGCGCGTCCAGCGGGCGACCACCACAACGAGGAGCGCCAGCATCACCGCCGCACCGATGAAATAGAACCACAGCGTGACGCCGGCAGGCTCCAGCATGCGGGACATCGTCTCCAGCGTGGTGTCCATCAGGCCGTGCAGGCCGAATCCCACAAGGCCCAGCATCATCGCCGCCAACAACAGCAGCGGCAGCAGGACAATCGCCAGCGGCACCAGCAACAGGGCAAAGAAGAGCGCCTTCAGACAGCCGTTACCGCTCTGAGGCGTCACACTTCTGTCCACTGGCACCACAATCCACATCACCACATAGACAATCATCACCGGCACATTGGCAAAGAGCGCCAACAACACGGCACCGATGCGCCAAAGCGTGGGATCTCCGCCCACATAACGGGACAGTCCTGAGCACACTCCGCCCAAAACACTGTTGGATGTATCGCGCATGAGGCGCTTCCCTTCAAAACGGTTTGTCATACAGTCTGTTTTTCTCGGTTTTCGTGACAAATGTACAAATTATTTGTGAGAAAAGAGCGCGTCACAGAGGATTTTAAGATTATTTTTGTATCTTTGCTTTTTGTAAGAAAGGAAAAGACAGATATGAAATACTTTGTACAAGCATTTCGGGCGTGGAACAGCACCACACTCGTGTTCCGAATCTTCATCGGTCTGGTCGTAGGCGCCATACTCGGTATCCTCGTGCCCGAGTGGACCGGCATCGCCATCCTCGGCCAGGTGTTTGTGAGTGCGCTGAAAGCCATCGCTCCGGTGCTGGTGGCCGTCCTGGTGACGTCGAGCATCGCCAAAGCCGGCAGCGGCTTAGGGACGAGATTCCGCACGGTGATGGCATGCTATCTCGTCAGCACCTTCGTCGCCACACTGTGCGCCGTGGCTGGCAGCTTCCTCTTCCCCGTCGATCTGCAGTTCGCCGACACCGCCGGCGCCACGGCACCGAGTGCATTGGCCGACGTATTCAACAACCTGCTGACCAATATGGTGACCAACCCCCTCATCTCCGTCTCCTCAGCCAACTACATCGGCATACTCTGCTGGGCCATCCTGTTGGGCCTCGCGCTGAAAAGACACGGACGGGTGAATACGATCAACGTGGTGAGCGACTTCGCCGAAAGCGTTTCCCGCATCGTGAAATGGGTGATCCAGACCGCGCCTTTCGGCATCATGGGTCTGGTGTTCGCCACCGTGTCGGAAGGCGGGCTTGAGGTGTTCACCGTCTACGGAAAGCTGGTGCTACTGCTGGTAGCCTGCATGCTGGTCAACGCCTTCGTCTTCAATCCCCTGATTGCCTACCTGATGGTGAAGAAGAACCCTTACCCCCTGCTCTTCAGATGTTTGAAAGAGAGCGGACTCAACGCCTTCTTCACCCGCTCGTCGGCAGCCAACATCCCCATCAACCTGAACCTCTGCCGTAAGCTGGGGCTTGACGAAGAATTCTACTCCGTGAGCATTCCTCTGGGCGCCACCATCAACATGGACGGCGCCGCCGTGACCATCACGGTGATGACACTGGCAGTGGCTCACACTTTGGGCATTGAAGTCACCTTCACGACAGCGCTCTTCCTGGGCATCATCGCTACGCTGGGCGCCTGCGGCGCTTCGGGCGTGGCCGGCGGTTCGCTGCTGCTGATCCCGATGGCCTGCTCGTTCCTGGGCATCGGCAACGACGTGGCCATGCAGGCCGTTGCCGTGGGCTTCATCATCAGCGTCGTGCAGGACAGCGTGGAGACGGCGCTTAACTCCAGCGGCGATGTGTTCTTCACCGCCACAGCCGAATACTACGACCAAAAGAGATTGGGAAAGAAAAAGGCTTCAGGAGAATAAGTCGCCCTGAAGCGGATTGCCGTATTTGCTGCCCATCGTGCGCCCCAGATGGGAGTAGGCCAACTCCGTCACCTCACGCCCGCGCGGCGTGCGCTTGATAAAACCTTCTTTAATAAGGAAAGGCTCGTAGACCTCCTCCACAGTGCCGGGATCCTCCCCCACTGCGGTGGCAATGGTGCCAATGCCCACGGGACCGCCCTTAAACTTGTCGATGATGGCCGTCAGAATCTTGTTGTCGATCTCGTCCAGACCGTAGCGATCGATGTTGAGGGCCTCCAAAGCTACACGGGCAATATGGATGTCGATGGTGCCGTCGCCTTTCACCTGAGCGAAATCGCGCACACGGCGCAGCAGAGCGTTGGCAATACGCGGCGTGCCGCGACTGCGACTGGCAATCTCGCCGGCAGCCTCCTCATCGATGGAGAGGCCCAGAATGGTGGCCGAACGGATGATGATGCGCTGAAGCGTCTCGCTGTCGTAGTACTCCAAGTGCAAGTTAATGCCGAAGCGCGCTCTTAAAGGCGCCGTCAAGAGACCGCTGCGCGTGGTGGCACCGACCAGCGTGAAGGGCGCGAGGTCAATCTGAATGCTGCGTGCAGATGGGCCCTTGTCGAGCATGATGTCGATGCGATAGTCCTCCATTGCCGAATACAGATACTCCTCCACCACGGGCGAGAGACGATGAATCTCGTCGATGAAGAGGACATCGTTCTCCTCCAGCGAAGTGAGAATGCCGGCCAAGTCGCCGGGCTTGTCAAGCACGGGGCCGGAAGTCAGCTTGAATCCGACGCCCAACTCGTTGGCAATGATGTTGGAAAGTGTGGTTTTACCCAATCCCGGAGGGCCGTGAAGCAGCGTGTGGTCGAGCGGTTCGCCACGGAACTTGGCCGCCTCAACAAAAATGCGCAAATTCTCCACCACCTTCGCCTGACCGCTGAAGTCATCGAACGCGAGAGGACGAAGGGCATTCTCAAAGTCCTTCTCCTTCTGCTGGCCGCTCTGGTGGATGTCAAATTCCATATAACCTCCGGATAGGGGCTGAATTACTCGTCTTCGGTGATGGCGTCCATGACGCGGTGGAATTTATCGGCCACGCTGTTGGCATAAAACGAATAATCCAACGCGGCGAAAATATAGACTGCGGCGCAAAAAGCGAGCCACACCACGAGAATAATGCACCAAACACTCATAGTTCTTATGTTTTCAGGCGCAAAGATACGAAAAAAGTTTGAATGAGGCCGTATTTACCCCTTAATTTTTTACGGCATGAAAGGTTTATACTCCGGACTGCCCACATGAATCAGTCGTCAAGCATCACGAAGGAAGCCCAAAAAACGGGGGCGCTGTATTCCGGGGTGTTTCGCACAGCCTCTTGGGCAGTGCGAAACGCCTGACGGCGCGTCTGACCGGAAACCAAGGCAGAATAGAACTGCGTCATCATCAGCTGCGTGGCTCCGTCGCTGACGCTCCATAAACTCATCAACAGGGTGCGTGCACCGGCCTTTTTGAAGCCTCGCTGCAAACCGAACACGCCGTCCTCCTTCAGCTCTCCAAGACCCGTCTGGCAGGCGGATAGCACGGCTAGATCGAGTCCACGGAAATCCAGTTTGGCAATTTCGCGCGCCGTGAGCACTCCGTTTTCTACGCCGGAGGACATCTTCCTGCCCTTGATGGCATTGTTGGCACCCGCCAAAAGAAGGCCGGAATAGCAGAGGCTGTTGTCTGCCTGAGCAGACTCATCGCCGCTCACTTCAAGATAACTCATCGTGACACTGTTGCCCCGTACCGCATCCTCACTGAGCGAGAAGCCGTGCGTGGCAATATGGAGGAGCGATACGCCCTTGCCGCTAAGCGATTTAAAAGCCTCCTCTGTGCCGTAAGCACCATCGTACTTCTGGGTCTCCACGCCATGCATGAGAAGGGTTTCACAAATCTTATCTGCCTCAACAGCGGTGCCGGGGAGATAGCCCACCTCACGCTGTCCGTCGCGCAGGAATCCTTCCAGAGTGCGCGTTTCGGCCAGGGCCCAATCTTCCACGTCGTCATTAATGTTGGCCAAGAACTCGTCCGCCTTCATGTATATCTCCTCATGCTCCTTGTTGGCCGCCTGTATCTCTGCTTGGGTTGCATTGTAGCGGATGCCGCCAAAGACTGCAGCCATGTTGACAGATGAAGCCACGCGCTCGCGCTGTGTCAGCAGTTTGGTGGAGGATACACGGTGCAGGGCATAGAGGTCACCTATACGGCGTTGGTCATACTGCAAATATTCGATACCCCACTGATAGAAAAGTCCGGAGGGCGCAAACCAGATGTTGCTGATGCCGTCAAGATAGGGAATGAGGCGCCCCCAAACAAATTGGCCCACCTGAGTTGACTCAAAAACAGCGTTAATGCTTTCGGGTCTGGTGAGCGCCTGAGTGAGCGGCAGCCCGCCAAAGCGCAGGCGATCGAGTTCGTTCTCGCTGAAAAGACGAATCAAACTGGGGGCCGCAGCGCCCGGACGAGCCAGAAGTGCCCAATAGGTGCGTCCTTCCTCCGGAGTGTCGAGGTCGAAGAATTCGATGGCGGCGTCACTGCTGCCGAGCGCCTGCACCACCTGGCGGAAATCGATGCTCATGGCCTCGGTGAAGTCGCCGAATTCCTTGCTGCCGCGCACCAGCTCACGCTCCAGGCGGCTTGCGCTGCTCTGGAGAGAAGGCATACGGTTGCGTGTCTCCTCGGTCGGATTGCGCCAAGCCTGTTCTATCTCCTGGCGAATGGCCACGAGGCGGTCGTATTTGTCGCGCAAATCCGCACTAGCCGTGCGGGCGAGCAGATTGCGGAAATCCACTTCGGAATTAAGCAGAAGCCCCTTGGTGAAAAGCAGACTGTTGTAAGCATCGACAAGCGCAGAGTCCACATTCTCCATCAGGCAGGCCATTGCCGGCGCAGCTCGGAAGATGTAGCTCTTTGTGCCCCAATACAGTTCGCGGCCGCGCGTCGTGAGATGAGAGAAGTTGCTCCTCACGTTTTGCATCTGCATGGTCAGCGCCCGATGGAAAAGACTCTGCGCCTCATACTTCTTGCCCATACGCAGGAAGAGGTTGGACATGTTGAAGAACAAGGTGACGTTGTCCGGATGCATGTCACCCAAAACGCGCTGCTGTATGGTGTCGGCACGCTCGTAAAGCGCCGCAGCACGCCCCAGGCTGTCGCGCCGCACCTCGTAGAGCGCCTGGTTGGTGAGCATCTTGGCAAAGAAGGAGCTGTTGGTGTTGCCGGTCTTCTCATATCGCTCCACCGCCTCCATAGAGGTCGTGAGGGCCTCATCGTATGCTCCGTTGGCATAATAATATATGGAAAGGCTGTTGAGCGCCAAAGCACGGTCTTCATCGTGACCGGGCACCTTCTCATAGAGACTCAGGGCCAGACGGCAGGTGTCAATGGCTTCGGGAAGCATGTTCAGATGGGAGAGATATCCGGAAATGTCCTTCAGGCTGGTGGCCTAGGAGGACACGTCTTTGCGCAAGTC
>JAEEGJ010028998.1_pt1 | contig 10956 bp, 9 predicted proteins | sample 8958761 | NCBI WGS metagenome assembly JAEEGJ01 (sample SAMN16246546, study PRJNA631951) | gut metagenome | biome: gut microbiome; feature: rumen; material: RS-attached | host: Bos | place: Iran: Karaj | collected 2018-10
CCAAGCTGCCCATCAGCCGCCTGCAGCGTGACCTCACCGACTCCACCGTCACCCGCAACATCGGCGTGCCAATTGCCCATACCTTGATTGCGCTCAAGTCGCTGATGAAGGGTTTGGACAAACTCTTGCTCAACGAGGACAAGATCCGCCAAGACCTGCAACAAAACTATGCCGTGGTGGCCGAAGCCATCCAGACCATCCTCCGCCGCGAGCAGGTGGAAGGTGCTTACGAGTTGCTGAAAGGCCTCACCCGCACGAACAAGCATATCGACAAGGCCGCTATCGATGAGTTCATCAAGGGCTTGCCTGTGAGCGAGAAAATCAAGGCGGAATTGGCTGCCATCACGCCGGAGAATTACACGGGATACAATTATTGAGCGGAAACCGCGTTTGAGATAAGAGCAAACCAACGCCTATGGCCAAGCAAAAGACTTTCTCCCGCGTCCTCACCTACGTCAAGCCCTACTGGGGCAGCATCGTCTTGAATCTGGTCTTCAACCTGATGACCATTTTCTTCTCGCTGTTTTCCTTCGCTTTGGTGGGACCGTTCCTCACCTTATTATTCAAGGAAGGCGCGGTGGAAGTCATGGCCAAGCCCGAGTTCTCTTTCACTTCCGACTACCTAATGGGCTATCTCAACTGGTTCATGAGCAGCCTCATTGCCGATGGAGGCAAGTACCATGCTTTGGTCTTCATGTGCCTGCTGCTGTTGGTTGCGTTTTTCTTCCGCAACCTCGGACGCTTCTTCGCTTGTTATTTCATGGCCAATGTGCGCGTCGGGGCAGTCCACGACCTGCGCCGCGACGTCTACAACAAAATCCTCATTCTGCCTCTCTCCTTCTACCACAGCCGGCAGAAAGGTGACACCATTGCCCGTATCACCACCGATGTGCAAGAGGTCGAGGTCTCGATTTTGAACTACTTGGAGATGCTCATCAAGGACCCGCTGACCATCTTTTTCTATTTCGCCTTCATGATTACCCTCAGCCCGAAGCTCACCCTTTTCGTGCTGATTGTCTTGCCTTTGGCAGGTCTGATTATCGGCAAGGTCGGCAAGATGCTAAAGAAGGAATCGAAAGAAGGACAAACCAAGTTAGCGGGCATCATCTCCACCGTGGAAGAAACCATTTCTGGCTTGCGTATCATCAAGGCTTTCAACGCCATACGATATTCTAGCGACAAGTTTGAAGAACAAAATGCCGATTATACCAAAGTGCTTCGTGGCATCCACCGCAAGCGCGACATGAGTTCGCCGATGAGTGAGTTCCTATCATCAGCTGTGGTTATCCTCGTATTGTGGTTTGGAGGCAAGCTCATCCTCGGCGGCAACGGCAGCATCGATGCGGGCAGTTTTATCAGTTACATCGTCGTTTTCTCACAAATCATCTCCCCTGCCAAGTCGTTCTCGCAAGGCTACTACAACGTGCAGAAAGGCATCGCCTCGGCCGAACGCATCTTCGAAATATTGGACGCCGAAGAGGTGATTACTGAGAAAGAAAACGCTCTGCATATCAAAGACTTCAAAGACAGCATCGAATACAAAGACGTACATTTCAGCTATGGCAAAGACGAGGTCTTGAAAGGTATCGACTTGAAGATACCGAAAGGCAAGTTCGTCGCCCTCGTTGGCGAAAGCGGTGGCGGCAAGTCAACCATGGCCGACCTCCTGCCACGTTTCTACGAAGTAGGCAGCGGTTGCGTCAGCATCGATGGTCACGACATCCGCGACTACAAGATTGGCGACTTGCGCGGCTTGATGGGTGTAGTGTCACAGGAGACCATCCTCTTCAACGACACCGTGTTCAACAACATCGCCTTCGGCATGAAGGACGTCTCGAAGGAACAGGTCATCGAAGCTGCCAAGATCGCCAACGCGCATGAGTTCATCATGGAGTTGGAGCATGGCTACGACACCCGCATCGGCGACCGAGGCATGAACCTCTCTGGCGGCCAACGCCAACGCTTGAGTATCGCCCGTGCCGTGCTAAAGAACCCGCCCATCCTTATCTTGGACGAAGCCACTTCCTCGTTGGACACCGAAAGCGAGCGTTTGGTGCAAGACGCCTTGTCGAAGGTGATGAGCCAGCGCACCTCCATCGTCATTGCCCACCGTCTATCGACCATCCAATACGCCGACGAAATCGTGGTATTACAGAAAGGCAAAATCATCGAGCGCGGCAAACACGACGACTTGATTGCCTTGGGTGGTGTTTATAAGAAACTGACCGACTTGCAATCCATCGGATAAGCCATGAAAAAACGATTCACCTTTTCCACGGGCGAGCACATCGAGGCCAACCTTGAGGACTTGCAACGCCTCTTGCGCGACAACCAGCAGTATTACGAGAACTATCAAGATATCCTCGGCTCACTCGAAGACGACGACTACGTGGCACGTGGCAACGGCTTCTGCGACCGCAAATACAGCGACGACTTTATTGAAGGACAATTGGAGAAATATGCACAGCGGGTGAAGGAAATCCAACAATGGATTGCTGAGTGGGAATAAACCATTGATTTTGAATGAACAATTTCGCCGCCATAGACTTCGAGACCGCCAACAACGAGCGCACCAGCGTGTGCAGCGTGGGCGTGGTGATTGTGAAAGAAGGCGAGTTCGCGGACTCGTTTTATTCGCTCATTCAGCCTGAGCCGAATTATTACCTCTATTGGAACACCCTCGTCCATGGCATCACTAAGGCCGATACCGAGGATGCACTCGTGTTTCCATACGTCTGGCAAAAGATTGAGCCGCTTATTGAGGGTCTGCCTCTCGTGGCGCACAACAGCCCCTTCGATGAAGGTTGCCTCAAGGCCGTGATGCGCTGCTATCAGATGGATTACCCCGACTATCAGTTCTACTGCACCTGCCGCGCCGCGCGCAAACACTTCGGGAAGCAGTTACCCAACCACCAGCTGCACACCGTGGCGGCAGCCTGCGGCTTCGATTTGGTCAACCATCATAACGCCTTGGCCGATGCCGAAGCTTGCGCTTGGATTGCACGGGAGATTTTGTAATTCCATTCGGAATTTATTGTAGTTTTGCAGAAAATTCCGAATAGAAACAGCTACAAATCTGAATTTATTGTAATTTTACAGAAAAATCGGAATAAAAACGATTTCAATTCGGAATTTATTGTAATTTTGCAGAAAATTCCGAATAAAAATGGAACAAAATTATATCAAGCGCGAGACTTATCTCCAAAAACTCATCGACCGAATGGACAATGGCGAAGTGAAAATCGTCACTGGTCCAAGGCGATGCGGAAAGTCGTGGCTCCTCAAGCGCATCTTCAAGGATTATCTGGTCTCCAACGGTGTAGCCGAAGAAAGCATCGTCATCGTTTCCTTCGACATGGATGACGAAGAGGAACTATATGGCGACCTCACCAAACGTGGCGCCTTGAAAGAGTTCCTTTACAGCCGCATCACTTCACCCAAAACCAATTATTATGTCATTCTAGACGAAGTGCAAGAGGTGGAGGGGTTTGAAAAGATTGTCAACGGACTGAATGCCAAGGACAATGTGGACGTTTACATCACTGGGAGCAATTCGCACTTCCTTTCTTCCGACATTCGAACCATTTTCCGTGGCCGCGGTGATGAAGTGCGAGTTTATCCACTTTCATTCAAGGAGTTTTGCTCAAACAGGACCGAGCCTATTAACGAACTTTGGAAAGAATACTACACCTACGGAGGCATGCCCGGATTGCTCAACCATCATACTCCCGAGCAGAAAGTGGCTTACTTGCAACGGCTTTGGAGCAAGACCTACCTTGACGATGTGGTGGAACGCAACCATGTGAAAAACCGCGAGGCCCTTTCTGCGCTAGCCGATGCACTGTGTTCATCTATCGGTTCCTTGACCAATCCCAACCGCATCAGCAATGTGCTGCAAAGTGTTCAAAAGACCAAAATCGACCCAGAAACTGTTGGAAATTACATTGATTACCTTGAGGAGGCCTTCCTTTTCGAAGGTGCAAAACGCTTCAACATAAAGGGAAACAAATATTTTGAAAGCATTAAGAAATACTATGCCGTCGATGTAGGACTACGCAATGCCAAACTCAATTTCCGTCAGCAAGAAATCACTCACATCATGGAAAATGTCATATATAATGAATTGAGGATGAGAGGCTTCAGCGTAGATGTGGGATTGGTGGAAAGTCGCGAAATGCGTGAAGGCAAGATGGCCTACATACAATACGAAATCGACTTCATCGCACAAAACGGGATGGACAAGTACTATATCCAATCCGCCTTCAAGATGGATGATGCCGAAAAGCAAGAAAATGAAATCCGCTCTCTGCAAAAAGTGGACGACAGTTTCAAAAAAATCGTCATCACTGGAGACGACATCGCCACCTATACCGATGCAAAAGGTATAGTTTATATGGGATTATTTCAGTTTTTAAAGGGAGAATTATTATGAACACAAAACAAGCCTTAGACTTACTCAAAGCCGGCAACGCCCGTTTTGTTTCGGGTGACTTGAGACCAAAAGATGACTATGCATCATTGCGGGAGAAACTCTCTACAGGCCAACATCCTTTTGCTGTGGTACTATGCTGCTCCGACAGTCGCGTGGCACCCGAGATTATCTTCGACCAGAAACTCGGTGACCTCTTTGTCATCCGCAATGCGGGCAACATAGTGGATGAGGAAGTGCTGGGCTCCATTGAATATGCCGTCGAGCATTTGGGAACACCTTTGGTGGTCGTCATGGGACACGCAGCCTGTGGTGCAGTCACAGCGACCTGCCAAGGCGGTGACTTGCCTGGACACATCCTTGATTTGACCAAACGCATCAAGCCTTCAATCAACACAAGTTGCTGCATCGATGACAACGCCCGCAGTCATGCCAAAAGGATGGCACAAATGATTAAAGACGACGAAATCGTCCATCATGTTGGCACTGAAGTCGTTGCTGCCTTCTACGATCTCGAAAGCGGAAAAGTAGAATGGCTGTAACGCAGTTTTCCTTATTTTTGTCGTCTCATTCATAGAAAACAGACCATGAAAACAAACACAAAACACATAACCTTAGCGTTCATCGCTTCAATTCTGACCTTTATGACCGCCTGCAACCAAAAAACACCCGTCGACCTTATCGTTCACAACGCTAATATCTACACTGTTGACGACGACTTCTCCAAAGCCCAAGCCTTTGCCGTGAAAGACGGTAAATTCGTCGCCGTCGGCGACGAAGAGACAATCATGCAGCAATACGATGCCAAGGAAACCATCGATGCCAAAGGCGATGCGGTGTATCCCGGCTTCATGGACGGACACAGCCACTTCACGGGCTACGGCGAGAACCACGTCCGCTGGGCCGACCTGAAAGGCTGCCATTCCTACGACGAAGTCATCGAGCGCCTCAAGGTACACGACAGCCTCTACCCTGCCGAATGGCTCTTGGGTCGCGGCTGGGACCAAAACCTCTGGGAAGTGGCCGAGTTCCCTGATAACACGAAGCTCACTGAAACCTTCCCCAACAAAAAAGTCCTGCTGACCCGAGTGGATGGTCACGCCGTGCTGGTCTCCAAAGAAGTTCTTGCATTAGCCAACATCGACGCGAACACGAAGATAGACGGTGGTATGGCTATCGTCAAAGAAGGTCGTTGCACGGGCGTGTTGTTAGACAACCTCGCTGATGCTGCCAAAGCCTTAGTGCCTAAGATGGAAACTGCCCAAAGCATTCAAGCTCTGCTCAAGGCACAAGAGAACTGCATGGCAGTCGGCTTGACTAGTATCACAGATGCGGGACAGGACATCGCCACCATCGAGCTTATCGACAGCCTGCAACAGGCGGGACAACTCAAAATACACGTCAACGCCATGGTCAACCCTGATGACGAGACGATGGACCACTTCATGCGCCAAGGTGTCATCGACAAGGAAAGGCTCACCGTCCGAAGCGTGAAGATCTACGCCGACGGTGCCTTGGGTTCACGCGGTGCGAAACTACTTGAGCCTTACACTGATGATCCGACCAACGACGGTTTGATTTTGGAAAATGACGAGTTCTACCGTCACGTCTGCCAAAAGGCCTACGATGCTGGCTATCAAGTCTGTTGCCATGCCATCGGCGATGGTGGCGTGCACCATATTTTAGACATCTTTTCGGAATACCTGAAAGGCAAAAACGATTTACGTTGGCGCATCGAGCACTCCCAAACAGTTGCGGATGCGGACTTCCAACGCTTTGGTGAATTATCAGTCATCCCCTCCATCCAAACCACGCACTGCACCTCCGACATGGACTGGGCCGACGAGCGCCTGGGCGAACGCATCAAGAATGCTTACGCCTACCAGCAACTGCTACAGCAAAACGGATGGGTCATCAACGGCACCGACTTCCCCATCGAGGACATCAGCCCCATTTATACCTTCTATGCCGCCGTGGCCCGTAAGCATTTGGACGGCACACCCGCCGAGGGCTTCCAGATGGAGAATGCCTTATCCCGCGAACAAGCCTTGCGTTCCATCACGATTTGGGTAGCCAAAGGCTGCTTCCTCGAAGGTCGTAAAGGCAGCATTGAAGTTGGAAAAGACGCCGATTTTGTGATTCTTGACAGAGACCTTATGACGGTAGCAGAAAGCGAAATCCCAAAGACCAAGGTAAAAGCGTGTCATATTCATTAAGGAAGCTGTTATAATTGAAAAAACTTGCCGATAAAATGCATGATACTTGCTTGACAGCTCTAGATAATTATAAAGTGGTGTTGGAGTATTTTGGGACAAAAACAATCTAAATACCAAGAAACGACAATGTTGGAAAAAGCACAAACAATTCTTGATACCATTTCGAAACTCTATGAGAACGAGAAACAAGTGGAACTTGAGAAACAAGAAAAAGGCGAATTCTTCAATGTGTTCAATACGATTGGATTGCGAACAGAAGAAGTGCGATTGCATTCAGCTTTTATTGCTGAATTATTGAATCCCAAAGGCAGTCATGGATTGTCATATCATTTTCTCCAAGCCTTCCTTGAAATAATAGATCTTCCAAATGATTACATAGATTATCATCGGTGTTCACAAAACATCGTTGAGCGTGTGATTGGGCCCGTGACTGATACGGAAGGCGGTCGAATAGACATTATTATTGAAGATGGGCATCATGCTATCATTATCGAGAACAAGATCTACGCCTATGACCAAAAGAACCAATTACTTCGATATTACAATTATGGGAGGAAGATGTTCCCTGAAGGATTCAAACTTGTCTATTTAACCCTGGATGGACATGAACCAAAAACAGATTGCTTAGGTAAAAACGATTATGAGTATCAGATTCTTTCCTACAAAAATGCAATCGTGGAATGGCTCGAAAATTGTTATGAAATAGCAAAAGCAAAACCTTTAGCGCAGACTGTCATCAAGCAATACTGTGAGCTTATTAAGCAACTAACTAATACTGATATGGATACAAAGTACAAGGAGGAATTGTTGTCAATCATGATTCACCCCGACAATGTCATTGCAGTTGGCGAAATTCTTAGAACCCAAAACGATTGGTTTAATGAAATCTTAGAAACATACATCTGGAAACCATTAGAAAAATACGCCCTATCTAAAGAAATGAATTTTGGGAAAGACTGCTCATATGGAGGAGAGCATGGGGCTTGGATTTACAGGAGCGTTTGGAAGCATTACGGGATATTCATTTGGACTGATAGAAAGAATGACTGGGGTAACATGTTTATAGGTGTAAGTTGGTTCGAAGAACCGAATCGAAAAAGCAAACTATACAAAAAAGACTTTTATCAATTGAATTGTCTTTCTAACATGCCAAATGAAGTATGGCCCTATGGATTGGAGTTCCTTCAAAACAACATCTGCTATTGGGGATATGATATCATCGAAGAAATCGTTCAAGGCAAAGTTTTTGACTATATAAAGACAAAATTTGAAGAAATCATCGCGGAAATAGACGAACTAAAGTTGCCAATGCCATAGCAAATTATCACAAACTTCAGATTTTTTAATTTTGCAACCTCAAAACTGCAAAAATGCAAGATTACGACTATATCATCATCAAAGACGCCACCGAGAACAACCTGAAACACGTCACCGTCAAGATTCCCAAGCGGCAGATCACCGTGGTGACGGGCGTGTCGGGTTCGGGCAAGTCGTCGTTGGTATTGGACACCATTGCCGCCAAGTCGCGAAGGGAACTGAACGATACTTTTCCATCGTTCACGCAACAATATTTGCCCAAATACGGTCGTCCGCATGTTGGCGACATTGAGAATTTGCCCATCGCCATCGTCATTGAGCAAAGGAAACCAGCTTCAAATTCACGTTCAACAGTAGGTACTTACACGGACATTTATGCCCTACTGAGGTTGTTGTTCTCGCGTATTGGGCAGCCTTTCGTCGGCTATTCCGATGCCTTTTCGTTCAACCACCCATCGGGGAGTTGTCCGCGCTGTGCAGGATTGGGTGAAATCCGCGAGTTAGACATCCACAAACTCGTCGACTTCGACAAGTCGCTCAACGATGAGGACACTATCCACTACATCGCCTTCGGCAAAGGCGGCTGGCGTTGGATCCGTTACGCCCACAGCGGTCTGTTCGACTTGGACAAGAAAATCAAAGACTACACTCCTGAGGAGCTTGACTTATTCCTCAACTCACCACAAATCAAGCTGAAGAATCCACCGTCGAACTGGCCGAAGAGCGCTAAATACGAAGGTCTCATCCCGCGCATGTACCGCAGCATCATCAACTCGGAGGAAGGCCTGCTCCACGCCGCCGTGCTCAACCCCATGCTAACCATGGGAACCTGTCCCGACTGCGGCGGCACCCGCCTCAACGAGAAGATTCGCTCCTGCAAAATCAAGGGCGTCAACATCGCGGAGGTAACCGCCATGAGCATCATCGACTGCCGCCAATGGATGGAAACTATCGACAATTCACTCGCTGAGGACATCAAGCGCGCCACCATCGAAAGGCTTGCCGCTTTGGAAGAAATCGGCCTCGGTTACCTCACCCTCGACCGCGCCATTGGCACACTCTCGGGCGGCGAGGCGCAACGCTGCAAGATTGCCAAATACATCAACTCTCCCCTTTCCGACGTGATGTACATCTTGGATGAGCCCAGCGTGGGCCTGCACAACCACGACATCCTGCTCATGCAGAAGTCGGTGCAGAAGCTGAAAAACCACGGCAACACGGTCATCCTCGTCGAGCACCACAAAGACATGATCAAAATCGCCGACCACATCATCGACATGGGCCCTGGTGCGGGCATGAAAGGCGGTGAAATCGTCTTTGAAGGAAGCTATGATGAACTATTGCACAGCCAAACCCTGACTGGCATTTCGCTCAGTGCAACCAGTTCCATTAAGGAACAAGTTCGTCAACCCAAGTCTTTTTTCCACCTTGAAAACGCCACCTTGCATAACATCAAAAACTTGACAGTGGATCTGCCCTTGGGCGTGATGTGCGGCATCGCAGGCGTTGCTGGCTCTGGCAAAAGTTCCCTGATGGAGTGCTTCCGCAAGGCCTATCCTCAGCACGAGGAAATTGTGTACATCAGCCAGAAAAACATTGGCATCAGCCTTCGCTCCACCCCCGCCACCTATCTCGATGTGGCCGACGACATCCGCAAGCTCTTTGCCAAAGTGAACAAGACCAAGGCTGACTTGTTCTCCTTCAACGGTAAAGGTGGCTGTCCTGTCTGCCAAGGCAAAGGCGTCATCGTCAGCGACATGGCTTTCATGGATGCCATCGAGACCACCTGCGAGGCTTGTGGCGGATTGCGTTACAGCAACGAGGTCTTATCTTATAAGGTCAACGGCATGAACATTGCCGAAGTGATGGACATGACCGCCAACAAAGCCTCAGAGATGTTTGCCGGCACCGTCATTGCCGAGAAGTTGGAGCCTTTGCGCAAGGTCGGGTTGGGTTATTTGCATCTGAATCAGTCGCTTTCGACCCTATCAGGCGGCGAACTGCAACGCATCAAGTTGGCGTCTTACCTCCGCGACGCAGGCAAAATCTTCATTATGGACGAGCCTTCCGACGGCCTCCACCTCAACGACATCAAGCGCATCCTTGACCTATTCGACACCATGGTGGAGGCAGGCAACACCATCTTCCTTATCGAGCACAATTTGGAAATGCTGAAGCAGTGCGACTACCTCATCGAACTTGGTCCCGGCGGCGGCGCCATGGGTGGCAAGGTCATTTTCACAGGCTCGCCCAAACAATTGTTGACTTGCAAGGAATCCGTAACAGCACCTTATTTCTCTTCCAATTAGCCTCACCAAAAACACATTTTTTTAATCAATACGAAGACCATAGTATTGCAAAAAAGTGTATTTTTGCATCTTTCAACATTTTGCAAACTTATTTTACACCCATGAAAAGCATTTTCAAACGCGGGTTGCTGCTGTTGGCCTTCATTTTAGGACTGGCATTCCACCTCGCAGCGCAATCCACCCAAATGACCATCCATTTCAACGATGGCACCGAACGCTCCTATTATATGTCGGAAAACGACCGCGTCTACTTTGAAGACAATGAGACTCTTGTCGTGGAACTCGCACCTACCAAATCCGACAGATTCAACTTGGCCGACATCCGTAAAATCACTTGCGCCGAGACGGAAGGTGTTTCGGAAGCTTCAAACGCATCGGTTCAACTCTTCCCCAATCCTTCCCATAATGCCTTTTTGCTTCGCAACCTTAATGAACGACAAATAGTTAGCATCTACGCGCTTGATGGTCGAATCATGAAGTCATTTGAAACCACCGGAGACCAATGGATTGACATCTCCGACCTCCCCATTGGGCTTTATCTTGTTAAAACTGAGCACAAAACCCTTAAAATGATCAAGCTATGAGAAAGACCTTATTTATTATGGCCTTCCTGCTTGGTTGTATAGGCCTCAGTGCACAGGAGTATCACATGAAAGTCTTCAATACAGCCTTCATGCTTTATGAT
>JAEEGJ010029002.1_pt1 | contig 10955 bp, 8 predicted proteins | sample 8958761 | NCBI WGS metagenome assembly JAEEGJ01 (sample SAMN16246546, study PRJNA631951) | gut metagenome | biome: gut microbiome; feature: rumen; material: RS-attached | host: Bos | place: Iran: Karaj | collected 2018-10
CGGTGATGGCGATGTCATGCGCGCCGGTGGCGTTGATGGGCGACACGCAGCGGCGCACGTCCAGACCTTCGAAGTTCGTGTCGATGATGGGATACAGGTCCTGATCCGGATCGAAGACGATGATGGCATCCTTGTCCACGCAGAGTTCGATGTGGCTCTTCAGTTCGATGGGACCCGTACGCCAGACTCCGGCGGGAACGAGAAGGCGTCCACCGCCCTTCTGCGCGAGTTCGGCGATGGCAGCCGCGAATGCGTCCGTGTTCAGCGTCACGCCGTCAGCGATGCCGCCGAAGTCGGTCAGTACGACGGAGCGGTTGGGGATGGACGGGAGTTCCACGCGGGGCATATCGAAGGGAAGTCCCTCATACAGAGCGGCGAATTCATCTTTCTGGCTCCCCTGGCAGGCGACAGCCAAGGCGAGGATCGGCAGGAGGAAAAAGCGTGCTTTCATCAGTGGTTACTTTTCAACGGCTACAAATATAAGTATTAATTTTGAATTTCCGTGCACGGTAACGGAATTATTTTTCAACATCTTGTGTTGATAACGTCCAGAGCCGCCGTGCCCGTGCACGATTTTTCCGTTTTTTCTTGCAAAGTCAAATTATTATTCGCAGATTTGCGAGCGGAAAACCACTATGGCACAGAACGAAAAGATCACCATCAACGACATCGCCCGTCGGACCGGCCTCTCCAAAGGGACGGTGGACCGCGTATTGCATAACCGGGGCGAAGTCTCGCGCAAGAGCTACGAGCGCGTGATGGAGGTAATCCGGGAACTGGGATATGAGCCCAACGTGTATGCTTCCCTCCTCGCGAAGGGCAAGAAACACCTGGTGGCCGTCCTCATTCCCGCCAGCGAACCGGGTTCTTTCTGGGAACTGGCCGCTTCCGGCATCGGCCGGGGCGTCGATCCGGTGACCGCCGCCGGTGTGGAAGCCGTCCCGTTCCCCTACGACCAGTATGACATCGAATCATTCCGTGCCGCCTGCGCGAAAGTGCTGGAGGCTGAACCGTCCGGTGTCGTCCTTGCTCCGCTTTTCCAAGGCGAGACGGAAGTCTTTACGCAGCAGCTGGCCGAGCGCGGAATCCCCTATTGTTTCATCGACTCCAAACCCGATTCGAACGGCTATCTGGCCTATTTCGGCATGCCGCTGTACAAAAGCGGCTACCTTTGCGCGGACCAGCTTACGCGCGGCCGGGACATCCCCGGCGCTCTGATCGTCCGCATCCGCCGCGACCGCTACCAGCAGTCGGATCCTACCGTGAACCGCCGCGCCGGCTTCCTGGACTATATGCTGGAGAACGCCCCTGACTGCAAGATCGACAACGTGTTCGTGGACCCGAACGACCCGGAAGGCATCTATGCCACCCTGGACGGGTATTTCGCGGAACATCCCCAAGTGCGGCACATCGTGATGTTCAACTCCCGCATCCACCTCCTGGTCCCGTGGCTCGCCGCCCATCCGAACCCGGAGCGGCGTGTCGTGGGATTCGACAACCTGAAAGCGAACATGGACGCCCTGCGGGACGGCACGGTTTCCGTCCTCATCGGCCAACGCCCCGACGAGCAGGTACGCCTCGCCATCGAGGCTCTCGCGGAGCACGCCTTGCTGGGCAAAGTTCCGCCGCGCAAGGACCACTTCATGCACATGGACATCCTCACGCGTTACAACGTAGAGGATTACTAGAGATTCTTGTCCGCGAAATCCAGGTACTGTAACCAGTCGTAAAGGAGGATCTCGTGACGGCCGTTGCGGATGTGATAGCCGTTTCGGTCCCGGGTGACAGGCTGTTCCACGGCCGGCCATTCATCGGGCTTAAAACCCTCATACCCATAGAGTTGATAGACCGGAGCGGCATTCGCCAGCCCCAGGAATTCGCCATGCGGATCGGCCCAGCGGTCCTCGCTGCCGCTTTCCACGTAGAGAGGGCGCGGTGCGATAAGGGCCAGCAGTTCATGCTGGTCGAAGGGCAGCATGGACTCGTTGTCCCCGTACTTGTGGAAGTTCTCGCAGAACCAGTACGGGAAATGGGTGTTGATGCGGCGGACGGTTTCGCCGAAGCGGCGGCGGGAAAGGGCCGCTCCCCCGCAGCCGGAGGCGTTGGACACGACCATGGCAAAGCGGGTGTCGCGGGCACCGGCCCAGACCGCCGCCTTGCCCATCCGGGAATGGCCGAAAACCGCCACGCGGGCAGCATCGACATCGGCATCCGTTTCCAGATAGTCCAGGGCGCGGGACAGGCCCCAGCCCCAGGCGGCGAGGGCGCCCCAGGTGTAGCCGTCATAACAGGAGCGGATGCCGGGATAACCGTCCGCATCAGGGACGACATCCTCGCAGCAATAGGTCGCCACGGCATAGCCCCGTTCCAGGATCTCGCGGAGCGGCCAGCGCTGCTGCTGGGAGCCGCGGGGATTCACCGTAAAGTCCTTCCGGTACCGGAGCGAGTCCGGCAGGAAGATGCCGGGATCCGTGCCGATGGTATGGTTTCCAAAGAAATTGACGCCCAGGAAGGCCGGCGCCGGGCCTTTCCGACGGTTCGGAATAAACAGCAGAAGGTCCTCGTATTCAGATTCTTCGGCGTTGAAGAAGATCCGTACCTGGCGCCGGGTGGCGAGACCGCCCAAAGCGGAGGGATCATTGTCCCGAACGCGGAAATGCAGGCCCTCCGGCTTCCCGGGGACACTGCCGAACATCTCGTCCTCGAAGAGTTTAACCAGCTCGGGACGGCGTTTCTTCTCCCAGTCTTTCACGGTGCGCGTACCTGCGAGCAGGTCCGGAAGCTCGTAAGCCGGCACCTTTTCCTCGTCATAGAGGAATCCCTCCAGCGGGTCGAAGGCCGGCTTCACGACGAGGTCCGTCACGTCCACCCAGCCGGAATCGTTCTTGGTCGCGAACCGGTTGCACCAGAAGCCGAACTTCGCACCCACCCACAGCTCGGGCTGCGCGGAAAAGCTTCCTTCCACCCGCGTAAAGCGCTTTCCGTCAAGGCTGTAGCTGAACCGGCACACCGCTTCAGGAACGTTCCCCTCCACGGCTTTCGCCCGGACATCCAGTTCCACCCAGATCACCGCTTCGGGCACATCCGGATAGTTGACCAGCGGGACATTCTTCGACTCCCGGTCATGCGGCAGGGGCTCAAGCCGGTACGGCAGTACGGCCAATTCCCGGGCGGTTTCCACACCGCCCTTATCGGCTTGCAGGCACTCAACAAAATCGAGACGCGCGCCACTGGGAGTATCGGTGAGGCGTAATCCGGCATAATCGTTCCCCATGACAGCGAAACCGGCCTGCTCCCCGCGCTCCTTGAGCTGCGGGTTCGGCCGGAAACAAAGCTTCGCCCGGACGGTGAACCGCTCGGCCGGGAACTTCTGGGCCAGGAAATTCGGGCAGTCCCAGAGGCTCTTGTACGGCCAAGTCTGCTGCACCGAATACAGCCGAACGCCATCCTGCAACGCAAAGTGCCAATACGGCGACGGCAACGCCGGATACTGCCATTCCAGGCCGATGCCGTAGGGTTTGTAAGCGGTTTTAGATTCTTTCGCTTCGCTCAGAATGACAGGGTACTCCTCCACCGGCTGCCCCACGCCGTCCCCGTCGGGGTCCACGCCGATCAGCGGCCAGCCATCGGCCAGCCAGTCCATCGGCTGCAGATGGACGATGCGCCCGTAGGCGCCCTTGTCCTGGAAATGGAGGAACCAGTCCTCCCCGTCGGGGGTATTCACCCAAGCTCCCTGATGGGGACCGTTGATGGTGCCCGGCGCCCAGGCCATCACGATGCGCTCCTCGTAGGGACCGAACGGGTTGTCGGCCCGCAGGGCCGTCTGCCAGCCCGTGGCCACGCCGCCGGCCGGCGAGAAGATGTAATACTTCCCGTCCCGCTTGTAGAACTTGGTTCCTTCGATGGTCGGCTGGCTCAGATGCCCGTCATACACAATTCTGGAAGGGCCCAGCAGATGTGTCCCGTCCGATGCCATCGGCGCGACGAACAGGATGCTCTTGACTCCTGCCCGGGACCCAGCGCAACCATGGGACAGATAAGCCTTTCCATCGTCGTCCCAGAAAGGGCAAGGGTCGATGAACCCCTTCTCCCGGACTACCCATACGGGCGGTTCCCACGGTCCGGTCGGATCCTGCGTCCGCACCATGAAGATGCCCCGGTCCGGATCGCCCACATAGATGTAGTACCAGCCTTCGTGGTACCGGATGGCCGGCGCCCACACAGCCTTGCCGTGGTGCACCGTCGTCCGGAAATCGTTCTCTGGACCTTCCCAGCCGGTGCCGGGATACTCCGTCAACGCCGCACCCACGAGCTCCCAGTGCACCAGGTCCCGCGAATGCAGGATGGGCAGTCCCGGGAAGCAGTTGAACGACGACGCCGTCATCCAGTAGTCCTCCCCCACCCGGCACACGTCCGGATCGGAATAATCGGCATGCAGCACCGGATTCTGGTACCGGAACTGGGCAAAAAGGCCGCCGCTTACGAGCACGGCAGCCAGGAGAGAGAGGAATCTTTTCATACTTACGCCTTAAACCAGTCGAGGCACTTCGCGCAAAGGGCGGAGACGGAGGCCCAGTCGCCGGCCTTGAGGACTTCCTTCGGGAAGAGCTTGGAGCCCATGCCCACGGCGGTGACGCCGGACTTGGCCCAGGCCGTCAGGTTCTCCTCGGTGGGTTCCACCGCGCCGGTGCACATGATCATGGCCCACGGCAGCGGGCCGAGGACGTTCTTCACGAACGCAGGACCGCCCACGGTGCCGGCCGGGAAAACCTTCACGAGGTCGCAGCCCAGCTCCATCGCATGGACAATCTCCGTCACGGTGCCGCAGCCGGGGCTGTAAGGCACGCCGCGGCGATTGCACAGCGGCGCCACCTCGTCCACGAGGCACGGCGACACGAGGAAATCGGCACCAAGCTGCAGATACAGCGCAGCCGTCGGCGCATCCAGGATCGTACCCGCACCGAACGCCATCTCCGGGCACTCCGCCCTTACGAAGGAGATGACCTCCTTGAACACCCGATGGGCCCCATCACCCCGGTTCGTGAACTCAAACGCGCGGATCCCGCCGTCATAGCACGCCTTGACCACCTTCTTGGTCAATTCCACATCCGCATTGTAAAACACCGGCACAATCCCAGTGCCCTTGATGATACCGACGGTATCGAATTTCTTGAATTTTGCCATAGTTCAAATTTATCTGCTGACCCGGCCGGAACCGCCGCCGGCGATGAGACCTTCGACTTCGGCGACGGTGACGCGGTTGTAGTCGCCGATGATGGTGTGCTTGAGGCAGGAGGCCGCCGCCGCGAACTCGATGGCCTGCTGGTCCGTGTCGTAGGCCAGGAGACCGTAGAGGAGACCGCCCATGAAGGAGTCGCCGCCGCCGACGCGGTCGACGATGTGGGTAATGTCATACCGACGGCTCTGCCAGAGGGTCTTGCCGTCATAGAGGACGCCGCCCCAGGTGTTGTGGTTCGCGTTGATGGAGCCGCGGAGGGTCACCGCGACCTTCTTGCAGCGCGGGAACTTGTCCATGAGCTGGCGGCAGACGCTGATGAACGCGGTCTGGTCGATCTCGCCGCCCGTCTTCTCGGCGTCAAAGCCTTCCGGCTTGATGCCGAACTCCTTCTCAGCGTCCTCCTCGTTGCCGAGGATGAGGTCGCAGCCTTCCACGAGGGCGGGCATGACCTCGGAAGCGGACTTGCCGTATTTCCACAGCTTCTTGCGGTAGTTGAGGTCGCAGGAGACCTTCACGCCCATCTCATTGGCGACCTGGATGGCCTCCAGGCAGGCGTCGGCCGCGCCCTGGCTCAGCGCCGGGGTGATGCCGGTCCAATGGAACCAGTCAGCCCCTTCGAGGACCTTGTGCCAGTCCACCATGCCGGGCTGGATCTCGGAGATGGCGGAATGGGCCCGGTCATAGACGACCTTGGAACCGCGCGCCACGGCGCCGGTCTCCAGATAATAGATGCCCACGCGGTCACCGCCCCAGACGATGCCGTCGGTGCCGACACCGAGGCCGCGGAGCTCCGCGACGCACATGTCGGCGATATCATTCTTGGGAAGACGGGTGACGAACTGGGTGTCGATGCCGTAATTGGCGAGGGAGACGGCCACGTTGGCCTCGCCGCCGCCGAAGGTGGCGTCGAACTGATGAGCCTGCGAGAAGCGCAGGTAACCGGGGGTGGAGAGGCGAAGCATCACTTCGCCGAAGGTAACTACTTTAGGCATATTATATCGATAGGTTTTGTTGCTTGTTGCGGCAGGAGGATTCCCGCACTTTCAGTTCCATAGGCACGACGACGGTCCCCTCCTCCCCGGCCAGGAAGGCCTGGGCGGCCTGGCGGCCCATCTCGAAAGGATTCAGGGCGAGGGAACTCATGGACGGCGTCATCAGGGAGGTGAAAGCCTCGTTGGCCGTGCCTACGATGCCGAAGTCCTCCGGGATGCGGAGGCCCCGCTCCCGCGCGGCCTCGATGGCGCCGAGGGCGGAGAAATCACCGGCGCTGTAGAGAGCGTCACAGCGCGCGTCGATGGCCTTGAGGCCCGCCTCGAAGCCGGTTTCCCGGACGATGGTGTCGTAATGGACGATGGATTCGTCCACGGGAAGGCCGCTGTCCCGAAGCGCCTGGCGATACCCTTCGAGCCGGGCGGCATACGCCTCGGAATTCATATAGCCCGCGAGCGTACCGATGCGGCTGTATCCTTGCTCCACCAGATGCTTCGTGGCGGCATACGCGCCTTCGAAGTTGTTGCTTACGACCTTCGCGCCGGGCAGGTCGCTGAAAACGCGGTCGAACTGCACGAGCGGGATCCGGTCGCCGAGGACTTCCAGGATATGGTTTCCATTGTCCGAACCGATGGCATGGGACATCAGGACCCCAGCCACCTGGTTGTTCTTGAGCGTCCGGAGCGCCTTCACCTCCGCCTCGAACCGTTCGTGCGTCTGGCAGATGAGGACGCAGTAGCCGGCCGCTTCCAGGATGGACTCAGCCCCGCCGATGACGTTGGAGAAGAAGTTGCGGTGAATGCGCGGGACGATGATGCCGACGATGTCGGACCTACCCTTCCGGAGATTGGATGCGACTACATTGCGCTCATAGCCCATTTCCGCCGCCATCTTTTCGACGGCCAGGCGGGTTTCCTCCTTCACGCGCGGACTGCCGGAAAGCGCCCGCGAAACCGTGGACGGCGTCACCCCGAGGGCGGCTGCTATGTCGGATATCGTCACCATTCCGCCTGCAAAGATAGACATTCCTTTTCAATAATACAAACGTTTGTACAAAATAACATCCAAACTTCAATAATCTATAAGTGCCTGATTTATAGCACAGTAAATAGAAAGGGGTGCACCGTGCGGTGCACCCCTGCGGAGTCAAATGATTGACTATTAGCCGATTAGTTAAAAATCTCAGCGAGCTTGGCCTCCAGGGCCTCACCGCGCAGGCAGCGGGCGACGACGGTTCCTTCCGGGTCGATCAGCAGGTTGTCCGGGATGGAATTGACGTTGTACACGTCGGAGGCGACGGTTTTCCAATACTTCAGGTCGGAAAGGTGGATCCAGGGCATCTCCCATTCCTTGATGGCTTCCACCCAAGGCTCCTTCTCGCGGTCGAAGGACAGGCCCACGACCTCGAAACCCTTGCCATGGTATTTCTTGTAGGCATTGACCACGTTCGGCATCTCGGCCTTGCAGGGGCCGCACCAGGAGGCCCAGAAATCGACGAGGACCCACTTGCCATTACCCACATATTCGCTCAGCTTGTGCATCTTACCGTCCGTGTCGGGCTCCTCCAGGTCGAGGAACTTCTGACCGATAATGGCCTGCTTCTTCTCTTCGGCTTCCTTCTGGCGGGCGACGGATTCGTCAATCTTGCGCTTGAGGTCGAGCACATACGGATGCTGGGCAAACGGCGCATCGGACTCCAGCAGCTCGTTGAACTTGTCCGGTCCGGCGAGGGAACGGACATTGCGGATGAAGGCGACCGGAATCAAGTTGTCCTTATTCTCCTCGACAACACCGAGGTAGCAGTCGCGTAGCTTTTCGATCCAGGCGTCGTACTCCTTCTCCTTTGCATCCATTTCCTCTTCGGAAAGCTTCATCAGCTCAGACACGAAGGCGTTGTATTCCTGCATCAAAGCATCGGTCTTCGCATCGCAGTCGGCGAGCTTTTCATTGAGTTCGGAACCCTCGAGGGTATTGTCGGCATAGTTAACCTTGATTGGCTTGCCGTCATTGAAGAGCATGAAACTCCAATTGGAAGCGTCAGAGGTGATGTTCAGGTAGGCATCCTTCGGGGCCGTACCCTTGAAAGCGAAAGCGCCGTTCGCGACGACGGCCGTGTCGATGGCCTCGCCGGTAATCTGGTCCACCAGGAGCACCTGCGCGCCGTCTTCCAGACCGGTGCCGCTGATGGCATATTTCTTCACATCACTTTCGTTGCAAGCCAGCAGGGCAGCCGCTGCCACCGCCAGCAAAAGAGCAGATATCTTTTTCATTTCTTAAAATTTTGGCAAAAATACGAATTTTCCACAAATTCCGTCAACCTGCCGGGTGATAATGCCTGTGGAGTCAGCCAGCGGGTTTGTACTGACGGTCGAATAAAGTTTGTACAAACGTTTGTATTATTCCGGATTCTTCCCTATCTTTGCGGTCGGAAACGAATAATCAAACCTATCAAGATATGACAAACCTCTTTTCCCTCGAAGGCAAGAACGCCTGGATCACCGGCGCTTCTTACGGAATCGGCTTCAACATCGCCAAGGCTTTTGTCGAGGCGGGCATCCAGAACATCATCTTCAACGACATCAGCGAGGCCGCGCTGGAGCGGGGCCTGAACAACTATAAGGAAGCGGGCATCACGAACGTGCACGGGTACGTGTGCGACGTGACTAAGGAAGACGACGTGAAGGCGCTTGTGGAAAAGATTCACGAAGAGGTGGGCCAGATCGACATCCTCGTGAACAACGCCGGCATCATCAAGCGCATCCCGATGCACGAGATGAAACGCTCCGAGTTCCAGGCGGTCATCGACGTGGACCTCGTCGCCCCGTTCATCGTTGCCTCCGCCGTCCTCCCCGAGATGATGGAGCGCCGCGAAGGCAAGATCATCAACATCTGCTCGATGATGTCCGAACTCGGCCGCGAGACCGTGAGCGCCTATGCCGCTGCAAAGGGCGGCCTGAAGATGCTCACCCGCAACATCTGCTCCGAGTACGGCGAGTACAACATCCAGTGCAACGGCATCGGCCCCGGCTACATCGCCACACCGCAGACCGCTCCCCTGCGCGAAAAGCAGCCCGACGGCAGCCGCCATCCCTTCGACAGCTTCATCTGCGCGAAGACCCCGGCCGGCCGCTGGCTCGACCCGTCCGAACTCGGCGGCCCCGCCGTGTTCCTCGCCTCCCACGCCTCCGACGCCGTGAACGGCCACATCCTCTATGTGGACGGCGGTATCCTGGCTTATATCGGAAAACAACCTAAATAATAGATTTCTCCACGCGGCCTCCGGCCTTGGTCGAAATGACCATAACCATCGTCTTGTCATTTCGAGCGAAGTCGAGAAATCTGAAAAAAGAATGAATATGGCAAAAGTGAATTGCACCGTCCGTCAGGCGTCCAGCAACGTGGACGCGAAGCATTACGACACCGAGCGCATCCGCAAGGAGTACCTCGTGCAGAACATCATGGTTCCCGGCGAGATCAACATGGTGTATTCCATGTTCGACCGCATCATCGCCGGCGGCGCCGTCCCCGTCGATGAGGAACTCGTCCTCGAGGCCCCGGAGATCCTCCGCGCCGATTTCTTCACCCAGCGCCGCGAAATCGGCATCATCAATGTCGGCGGCACCGGCATCGTGAAAGTCGGTGACGAGGAGTACGAAATCCCTTATAAGGAGGCCATCTACATCGGCCGCGGCAACCGGCACGTCTCTTTCCGCAGCGTCGATTCCGAGAAGCCCGCTCACTTCTACTTCTGCTCCGCCACCGCCCACAAGGAGACCGGCGTGAAGAAGGTTTCCAAGAAGGACGCCGTGGTGATGCACCTTGGTTCCCTGGAGGAGAGCAACGAACGCACAATCAACCGCCTGCTGGTCAAGGAGGTGGTCCCTTGCTGCCAACTCCAGATGGGCATGACCGAGCTCGCCCCGGGCAGCACCTGGAACACGATGCCCGCCCACACCCACGACCGCCGCATGGAGGTCTATTTCTACTTCGAGCTTCCGGAAGACGCGGCCGTGTGCCATTTCATGGGCGAACCCCAGGAGACGCGCCACATCTGGATGCACAACGAGGAAGCCGTCATCTCCCCGCAGTGGAGCATCCACTCCGCCTGCGCCACTCGCAATTACACCTTCATCTGGGGCATGTGCGGCGAGAACGACGACTACAACGACATGGACTGGTGCGCCACCAAAGACCTGAAATAATATGAAACGGATCCTTGTCCTCCTCGCGGCGGCAGCCGCCCTGTGCGCCTGCTCCCAGGAGAAGAAAGTGATGGCCCGCTTCGTCCCGGAGCGGTCCGACGACTTCGTCTTCGAGAACAACCTCATCGCCGGCCGTTTCTACGGCGAGGCGCTGGAGGGGAATCCCACCTCCCCCGGCCTGGACATCTGGGTAAAACTCCCCGGCAAGCTCGTCGCTGACGAGTGGTACAAGGGGTACGAGACCCAGAGCGACGAATACTACCACCACGACCACGGCGGCAAGGACTGCTACAAGGTCGCGGTTTCCCTGGGCGGCGGTGCTTCCGCCCCGCTCATCGACGGAAAATTCTGCTACCCGGCTACGAACTTCCGGTCCTGGGACATCGTGGAGAACAGCCGGAAGAAGGTGGTGTTCACGCTCCACTATCCGCAGTGGCAAACTCCTGACAGCGTGAAGGTTGCGCTGGACAAGACCATCACCGTGGTCCCGGACACCTATTTCTGCGCCGTAGAGGATGTCTATA
>JAEEGJ010029004.1_pt1 | contig 10955 bp, 10 predicted proteins | sample 8958761 | NCBI WGS metagenome assembly JAEEGJ01 (sample SAMN16246546, study PRJNA631951) | gut metagenome | biome: gut microbiome; feature: rumen; material: RS-attached | host: Bos | place: Iran: Karaj | collected 2018-10
TGGGTGTCCTGTTTGTCTTTTTCACTTACGGATTGATGCCCGCTTTCTTTATCCTGGGGGGCTTCGGAAGAAAGGCAAAAATAACGGCGGCCGGTATCTTAAACAATCTTAAGGAAATGCTGGTTCCGTATGTTGTGATTGCTGCTGTTATTATGATTTGCAATACGATTAAGGCATATACGGCTGCGGATTACGGGTTTACGGACTTAAAGAAAGACGGCATATCGCTGGCCGTGATGCTGATACATGATAAAGACATAAAGGGTGAATTTTACAGAACCATAGGACCTTTGTGGTTTACCACTTCTTTTGCCATAGGCAGCATTCTGGTATCTTTCATCCTTAAGGCTAAGGGCTTTCTTAAATATGTTGTTCCGATTGCGGCTACGGCTGCCACCTGGTTCTTAATGTCAAAAGATTTTGCGTATTTTTGCATTACAACGGGAATGATGGCTGCTTTGTACATGTATGTGGGCAATTGGATTTACAAAGAGAAATTTTTTGGCGACAATAAACTTGTCAGGGCCGCAGTTCCGGTGATGATACCCATTGTGATTTTGGCGGCTCTTGCCAACGGTACTTCTTTTGCGGTATCCGGCAATAACATGGGTAACAGTTTTATTCTCGGACTGATAGTAAGCATAGCAGCCGCATATATTTATATCAGGGTTGGCATAGGGCTGAATGATACGTTCTTGAGTAAGGTTAAGATATTCGGCAAAATAGGCTGGTATTCGTACCATATATTCTTTGCGCATGCTCTTGAGTATATGATTATTCCGTGGAATAAGTTGGCAGAGGTGCTTCCTGATATTACGGCGCTTAAAATAATAATCATATTCGTACTCAGGTGCGGAGTGATTGCTGCTTTTACCGCAATATTTGTGGCTTTATCAAGGCGGAAGATTCGCAGGAAAGTAAATGCGCGAGGATAAAAGAAAGGTTTTGACATGGAAAAGGATTTTGAAAGTAAAGTACAGACAATAGCAAAGATAATTGAAGACGTTACAGGAACCTCAGCCGATAAAATAAAGGCAGAGAGTGCATTTCTCGATGATTTGGACCTTTCCTCTCTCGAGGTTTTGTCCATTGTGGCAGAAATTGAAAAAGAATATTCCGTAAAAATATCTGAGCAGGAACTGCTTTCAATCAGAACGGTTAAGGAACTGGCCGAAGCAATTCGCTGAAAAGTGAGTGTGAACATGGAGGAAATGGGTAATGGAGAGCATTAAGGAGCTGATGCAAAATATCCGCAGGCGCCCGGATGACAGTGTCTTGTTGAGGTATGCGGACGATTCCGGAATTCACTGCGTAACTCAAAAAGAATTCGTTTCGGACGTTGAGCGATACATGAGCGGCTTGTGCAAACACTTCGGCGATAAAGTTGAAGGACGCCATATAGCTATAGTTGCACCGGCTTGTTATGAATATGTCCTTGCACTTTTTGCCGGGGAACTGCTGGGTGCAGTGGTTATTCTTATTAATCCGCTGGAAGAAAAAAGCAGAATTCAGGCTATGATTGAGAATGCGGATACCGATCTGGCGCTGTTTGGCAAGGACGGAATAGCAGAGATTGCGTCTGAAGGTAATGACGATAAGACTGATTTTGGCAGTAATATAAAAGACCTGCCTGACAGTTTTTCTTTCCTGGTTTATACCTCGGGAACCGAGGGCGCCATGAAGGGCGCCATGCTTTCACAGAGAGGTATTCTTTCTGCGGCGGGAGATGTTACCGGAGTATTCGGGAAAATTGCTTCCGTACGCTCGGACATTTCTTTTGGCTCATGCTATCTGATGCTTCCGCTGTACCATGTGTTTGGCTTGTCCATTCTTTTTACCGGTCTGGCCGGAGGAGTGGTTGTGGACCTTTGCGTAGACTTCAGACAATTTTACAGAGATTTGCAACTACTGAACAGTGAAATAGTGGCCTGCCCGCCAATGGCTATAAAAATGTTTGTTTCGGATTTAAGGAGAGCCAGGAAAGAAAAATGGGGAACCGGTCTTAAATTTGTGTTCTCGGGTGCCGCAGCTCTTCCTGCCGAGGCTCAGAGGACAATTGCGGAAAACGGCTACTTTGTGGCCTTCGGATATGGTATGACGGAACTGGCGGGACCTTCGGCAATCAATGTTTATATGCAGAAATTTGAATCTGTCGGCAAGGCCGCTCCCAGAACGGAAATTGAGATAAGGGACAAAGAAATATATATAAAAAATGATTCCGTAATGCTGGGATATTACAAAAACCCGGAGAAAACTGCGGAAGTGCTGAAAGACGGATGGATAGCTACCGGCGATCTCGGATATGTTGATGAAGAAGGTTTTCTTTTCCTGACGGGCAGAAAGAAGAACCTCATAATTCTGTCTTCGGGAGAGAACATCAGCCCCGAAGAACTGGAGGACAAGCTTTATTCAAACGAAAAAATCAGGGAATGTAAGGTATACGCAAGGGACGAAAAGATAGCTGTCGATATATATGCCCCCGGAGCAACGGAAGAAGAAATCAGAGGATTTGTGGGCGAGGTTAATTCGAAAATGCCCATGTTTAAGGCTATCTCGGTCATAGAACTGAAAGACTCGGAGCTTCCCAAGACTTCTACAGGAAAAATAAAGAGATAAATGTAATCGATTCTGCCGGTATAGCAGGCAGGAAAGTTTAAGGGCCAAAAATGAAGAAAGTCATAAAAAGAATTGTTATTGCAGTGGTCATACTTGCTACTGTCGCTGTATTGTTGCCCACTGCAGCAGAGTGGATTTATAAGAAGAAATACGGAACTTTATCCATTCCCTCATGGATGAGGCCCACTCATGAGTCCAAACCGGACGTTAAAGATTACCACTCATATCTCAGCTTTGAGGAACCTGAAAACAGTCTGCTTCCGAGAATAGACATATCGATGGATGAGGACTATTTGCTGAGCAGGACAGAGTATACCAACTGTTTTGTCCAAATCAGCAATGCGGATGAGTATAATCTGGAAAGTGAAAAAGCCCGGATCAGAATTCGAGGGAATTCCACTCAGTTTGCGGACAAAAAGCCTTATAAAATTTGTTTTTTTGAAGAAACATCCCTTTTCGGCGGCGGCAAAGAAAGAAACTGGGTGCTTCTGGCCAATGTCAATGACACCACCGGGATTCACAATTATGTATCAATGGAGCTGGCACGCTATTTAATGGCCGATGGCACTTTTGTTCCTATGGTGCAATTTGTCAATCTTTATATAAACGGTGAATACCAGGGTGTATACAATCTGTGCGACCAGGTAGAGCCGGGAGACAAGAGGGTGCCTATCAGCAAAGAGATACAGGCAACACCGGAAGAAACGGACTATTTGATTGTTAACGATAAATACGCCTATTATGACGATAATGTCGAAAATAAAGGGTGGTCATGGTTCTGGCTGGATAAGGCGATAGCCGCCATAGAGGTTAAAAGTCCCGATACGGACGACATTTACTATTCCGAAGAATACACGGATTACATAAAGAAACGTTTGGAAGAGATATACGACATTATTTTGTCGAAAGATTGGGAAGCTATTTGTGAGGCCGTGGATGTCGACTCGGTCATAAACGGATTTTTGGTTTCCATCATTGCCGATAATGCCGACATAGCTTTCAAGAGTGTATATTTTTACCTTCCTGCGGAAGGCAGGTTAACTTACGGACCGGTATGGGACATGGATTTAACCTTCGGTGCGGGTACGAGTAAAGGATATAGAGACGTATTCAGAGAAAAGTCGGACCATAACGTGTTCTGGAAGCAATTAATGAGGGTGGATGAGTTCAGAGACAGATTTGTAAGACGCTACCAAGAAGTATACCCGGAACTCGAAGGTGTTTTGAATGGCATAATCGATGAGGCCGTGGACCGAGGGGGAAAGGATCTTGCGGTTGAATTCGCAAACAGATTTGACTGGGGCCGGTACGGTGTGCAGGAATACAAAGATGTTCAGACATACGAAGAATCCATTGCTCACATGAAGAAATGGATTCACGAAAGACTGGATTATCTGTATGCTTTGTACTGCGAGTAAACGCTCGGGGATGCGTTCTTTGACTGCACGGTTACCCTATGCAAATCAAAAATAAAATTATATATTCCATATTTAACTGTTTTGTTGTAAAATCAACATTGGGTATTTGTACCCAATGAGGTTTAGGGTGGAATGTTGTTGTGGAAAAGAAAATAAGGGATTATCTCAATCTTATTGATGAGTCATTGCACGAAAGTCCTAAGGATGAACCGTATGACTACAGCAATACCGACTGGGAAGAAGTAATTAAGCTGGCTGCCGGAACCGGTATGCTGGGCATCATCTTTAAAAGACTTAAAACATTATCTGCTGAATATGACACACTCAAGCGTCCCCTGTCGGGAATTGAAATGAGTGTTTTTTCCATGGGAATAGCAGAGGCCAAGAAGAAGAATATATTAAAGAACATCCTTAAGACCGCGCGGGAGGAGAATGTGCCCGTACTGTTGTTTAAAGGAATTGTTCTTTCTTCTTTGTACCCTGAGCCTTCCATGCGTTTTTCGTCGGATACGGATATGTATATAGACGAAAGCGAAAGACAGCGCATGGTTGATATACTTGTGCGTATGGGATACGAATTTGATTCGGAAGATTCCAATGAAAACGTAGTAAAATACAGACTTCCCAAGCGCCATTACATTGAGCTTCACAGCAAGCTTTGGTCCTTTGTAAAGGGCACCAAGATAGATATGCTTGAACGTATGAAGCTTACAGAAAAAAGAGTTCACGGCACCTTCGACGGAGTTGAGTGCGATACCATAGATTATGCGGAACAGCTTATTTTCCTTATGTTCCACCTTTATAAGCATTTAATGTTTGAACATGCCACCATCAGGTTTGTTACAGACATTATGTTGTTCTTCTATGCGCATTATCAGGAAATGAATCTGCCCCTTTTAAGGGACAGAATGGCATTCCTTGAATACTGGGATTTCTTTTCGACTTTGTACGAGATTTCAGTAAGGTACCTGGGCTTTGAGAGATTGCCTGAAATGGAAGCGTTGGACCCCGCCCCTTATGATGACTTTGCAGCTGAGGCCGCCATAAATGAGTTCATGCTTCTTAACAGGGATGATTTTGATGAACAGAATCTTTTTCAGCTTACTTACAACATGATGCCTTATCTTACGGGCGACAATTCCGAAAAAGACAAGCTCAGCCAAAGAGAGAAGAGAGTTAAATACCTGTTTCCCGGAGTAAAGGACTTTCCGGAAGAATACGGATATGTTAAAAAGTATCCGATTCTTCTGCCTGTCGGTTGGATTCACAGAATCGTCAAGTATGCATTCGACAGAACCTTTAGAAAAGGCGAGCGAATTGCAGGAACGGTCCGGATGAGTAAAGTGGACGAAAAAGTTAATCGACTACGCAAGATGGGACTTTTTAAGTAGCCTCATCATATTAACAGGAAGGGATAAGGAATAGTATGAACAAAGATCAGAAAATTGTACTGAAGAAACAGATTGAAGTAACCGAGCTTGCAGGCGAGAAAGTTATGATTGACTTCGAATCCGGTAAGTATTTTCTTGTAAAAGGAGTAGGTAACGACATCTGGGATTATCTCCAGACGGAGACAACAGCTGCAGACATTATTAATCACCTGTTGGAGGAGTACGAAGTTTCTCCCGAAGTGTGCGAGGCTCAGGTTATGCAGTTCCTCGGCAAAATGGAAGAGTATAGCTTTATCTGACAATAGGAAGGCATAATATGGCTACAAGAGTAAAAGAACTGTGGGCAGACCGCAGCAACCAGATGCATTATTTTAAGTGGCTTTTAAGTTATTCCAAGCCCTATGCCGGCAGGATTATCTTAAAGATGCTCATGGAGCTGGGCGTAACCGGTATGTCCCTTACTATGGTTGCATACTCCAAAAGAATCATAGACAGTGCCACAACCGGCAATAAGTTTGTAGGCTTTCTCATTGTGTATGTATGTCTGATGATAGCTATGCTGTTTGTTGAGAATATTCTTGGTCTCATTAACACTATACTCAATGAGAAATATTCTTTTGGAATCAGGTTGCAGGTTTACAACAAAATAATCAGATCCAACTGGACTACGGTTGAGAAATATCATACCGGTGACCTTATGACAAGACTCACCAGCGATGCGGGCAATGTGGCCGACGGTATCATTAATACGATACCTCAGGTTATCCGACTCGTAATAGAGCTGGTGGTCGTATTTTTTATGCTTTTTTCCTACTCACCAATGTTAGCGTGTCTGGGACTTTGTGTTGCACCCGTTGCGGGCATAGCCAGCTGGTGGCTTGGTAAAAAAATAACCAAATTACAGGTTAAAGTGCAGGAATCCGAGGCCAAATACAGATCTTTCCTTCAGGAGAGTCTGGCCAACCTTTTGATAGTAAAGTCTTTCAGAAACGAAAATTATGCGTCCGAGAGACTGACCGAATTGAGAGAGAATCGCTTCCATTGGGTATTTAAAAAGACCAAGATGAGTATGGCAAGTTCCGTTGCCATGAGCCTTGCTTTTCAGATTGGTTATATTACCGCTTTTGCATACGGTGCACTGCTAATTTACCGCGGTGAGATTACATACGGTACCATGACAGTGTTCCTTACGCTTGTTAACAGAGTTCAGGCTCCCGTCATGGGCCTTGCTCAGAAGGTTCCGCTTATTGTTATGATACTTGCAAGTGCGGGACGTATCATCGAGCTTCAGAATATTGAGATGGAGCCTGTTTCCGAGAACACTCTGGAGAGTCGCGAAATCGGTGTGAAGATAGACGATCTTTCTTTTGGATATACGGACGAGACTATAATAGAAGATGCTTCGGTGGATATTAAGCCCGGAGAGTTTATGGCGATAGTCGGTGAATCCGGTATAGGTAAGACCACTCTGGTGCGTATTATGATGTCGTTCCTCGACAAATACAGCGGCCGGATTACTTACTACGATGATAAAGGCAATACAGAAAACAATAACGCAGGAATGCGTGATTACATATCCTATGTACCTCAGGGAAATACTCTTTTCAGCGGAACCATTCGTGAGAATATCAGAATGGGTAAAGTCGATGCAACTGAGGAAGAAATGCTTGAAGCACTCAAACTGTCAGCCGGCTATGACTTTGTCATGAGTCTGCCTAAGGGTCTTGATACGGTTATCGGTGAGAGAGGCTTCGGTCTTTCGGAGGGTCAGGCTCAGAGAATTTCGATTGCAAGAGCGTTTATCAGAAAGGCTCCTTTCCTTATTCTCGATGAAGCGACATCGGCGCTTGACGAAGGAACCGAGCAGCAGGTTATTACCGGCCTTATGAACCTTACACCCAGACCTACCTGTGTCATCATTACCCACAGGAAGAGTATTTTGAAGTATTGTGACAGACAGCTTCTCATTGACAAGAAGGTTCAGTGCGTTGATTTGAGAGGAGAGAGATAATGTCGGCTATTTATGGAAAACTTTCTTTTTCCGGAACAATCGGCTCAGATACAGCGGACAGAATGAAGTCGGGATATGCCGATTGCAAGATTGACAGATATTCGGCCGTTATTAAGGACAATGTTCTTATGGGATGTGCCGAACAGTTTCTTATAGAGGGTTCCGAGAGTGAACGATTTCCTTATGAAGATGAGCGCTATATATTTGTCTCCGACGGTATGGTGGATGACAAAGAAGCAGTAGCGAAGGAACTGGGCCTCGACGAAAGTGCGCCGGACGGACTTGTTCTTTTTACGGCGATAAAAAAATGGATGTTTGAATTCGGAGAGCACTTATATGGTGCTTTTTCCGCATGTTTATACGACAAAAAAGATAAGAAGCTGTTTCTTTTTACCGATCAGGTCGGCTGCAGGTGCGTGTATTACCGCAAGACGGAGGATGCTTTCTTTTTCTCCACACTTGCTACACCAATCATTAATGCGTCGGATGACAAGATAGGGCTGTCGGAGCAATGGTTATCCTACTGGGGACTCAATTGTTCACCCAGTATGTATATATTACCGGACTTGTCGCCTTTTGAAGGTATTTATCAGCTGGAGCCTCACAGAGTTCTTGTGGTGGATGCTGCGCATTCGACGGTGGACAAGGTTAACTATTGGGATCCGTACGCTCATATTAAAGAGTATAAAGTAAGCGACGAAGAAGGGCTGGCTCTTTTCAGGGAGACAATTTCAGACTGCATCAGAAAGGCTCTTCGCGCCAACGGCGAAACGGCTGTTACTCTCAGCAGCGGTCTCGATTCTTCCACTATTGCCTGTCTTGCTACCCGTGTTCTGAGTGAGCGGGGCAAGAAGCTTTACAGTTTCACTTCGGTACCGTTAAAAGATTTTAATGAAGAAGTTATGGAAGGCAGGGTGGCCGACGAAACCGCGGGCGTTATGGAAATCGTGGAGGAGAATCCCGACATTGTTCCCGAGTTTTTGTCATGCCCTGGCAAGAATGCCATTAAAGATGCTTATCCTCTTACAAAGGTAATGGAGGCTCCTTATAAAGCCACTTCCAATACCGTATGGATGGATGAAGTATACAAACAGGCAGCGGCTAAAGGCTGTCGCATGCTTTTTACCGGACAGTCGGGAAACGGAACCATATCTTACGGTTTTATTACCAATACGATATATCGTCTTGTGATTGAAGGACATATAAAGAAGGCGATTAAGGAGTTCAATACTTTTTCCAAAACATGGAGATATGCCAGAAAGCTTCTCCTTAAGGACCTGGCGGAGACTTTTTACCATACAAGAATTGCTTCCCACGATTTCATGAACGGAAGGCTTACGCCTTATTCTTTGGTCAAAAAATACGATGCCAAAACAGCGTTTAAAGAAAACATGGCCATTCTCGGTAACATGCAGATGGACAAAAAACGCGAGCAGCTGGCTTTCATGTGGTCGGATACCGTTTATAACAACCTGGCCATGTATGAGACCAAACTGGGACTTTACTACGGAATCTTTAACAGAGATATTACGAGACACCCCAGAGTGATCAATGTTATTGCCGGACTGCCCATTACCTGCACGGCCGGCGGAGGACTTGAACGAAGACTGGTAAGAGCCGGTATGAAAGGGATAGTTCCCAGAAGTACCCGCTTAAATATGACCAAGCGAGGACTTCAGGGCGCAGACTTAACCTATCGAATGGAGCATGCAGATGAAGCTACCTTTGAGGAAGCCTATAAGAGGGTTAACGACAAGGCGGTTGAAAAATACATTGACCCGAAGGTTCTTGAGGAAATCAGGAATTTGTATGACAAGTACAAATTCGACAGGCATGCATCGGATGAAATGAAGAACTATACCTATGGGTTGTTTTTGGTATGTGTTCTTTCAGCGTTTATTGAGCATTATGAAAGGTGATAAATGAATTATTGTACGATTTACGGAATAAATGTTAAATCCAATTTCTGCATTACCGAGGGTATTCAGATTGACCCTGTTGATAATCCCGACGCTTATGTGGAAATGGGTATTGTCCCGGAGTTTATCAAAGAAGAGCGCAAGAATCATCATGTTGCGGAATTCAGGGATAAATATTGCTGGATATACATTGAAGGACTTGGCTACTATTACATAGAAAACGGTGACCACATTGTAATTGAAAAGGATGGCAATGATTCGGAATATACCATCATGACTTTTCTTACGGGACTTGCGTTTGCCCTTCTTTTTACCCAAAGGGGGTTTGTGCCGTTACACGGAAGCGTTTTGGATTATAAGGGCAAGGGCTACCTGATTTCGGGCGCAAGCGGAAGCGGCAAGTCATCCACAGCCTTTGAATTGTTAAAAAGAGGTGCCACATTTGTGGCTGACGACATCGGAATGGTGGACAGCACCAACATGACGGTGAATCCCGGCTTCCCTGTTCAGAGATTGTGCGAAGATCAGATTGAGCGTCTCGGATTTGACAAGAGCAAGCTTGAATATCTCGGCGAAAGAAAGAACAAATATGCAAGGCGACTTGAGCCGAATGAATATATTTATGAGAAGCGTCCTTTTGATGCTATGTTCAGAATCAAAAGATATGACGGTGATGAACTGATCTGTAAAGAAGTTACGGGCGCTGACAAGATTAAAATTGTTGCAGAAAATGTATTCTGTTATTTCTTTATAAGCGATATGAAGATGAAACCTCAGGACATGATGCGATACATGCAGATTGCCACGAAAGTACGGGTTTTCTCTATTATGAGACCCAGAGACAAGAATACCCTGGATGAAATAGTGAATTACGTATTTGACAGGATGGAAAATCTTTGATTGTAACAATGATGTAAGATTTGTTTACAATGCTTTTTGATGATGCTAATATTTGCACATAAGATAAAAAACTTCATTTCGTTGAAGAAGATGTGTTGATAAGGAGGACTTAAAATGAAGAAGTGGAATAATCCTGAACTTGAAGTACTTGGTGTTGAGAATACACAGTACGGTGCTGATCACGTTACCGTAGAAGACGGTGTTTATGTTGATGAAGAGACCGGTAACAAGTATTATGGTTGGGCTTCAGGCGTAACTGAGCAGTAATTTGAAGTAATAATAATTTGTAGGAGGGAAATAACATGAAGAAGATTTGGGAAGCACCCATGCTTGAAACAATTGGAATGAACATGACCGAACAGGGTCAGGGCAACACCGGCACAGACGGTTTTTACACTGATTCTAAGGGCGCTTTATTAATGGGCTTCGGTTCAGGCGTTACTGAAGATGTTGTTGATGGTTCTGTTGAAGGACCTTTCACACCTGTTGCTCCTTAATTAGGAAATTTTGATAAGTTTCAATTGGCCTCTGCACTTATGTGCAGAGGCTTTTTTGTTGTTTATTGATGTATGTCTTATTAAGCATATTGCGCACAATTTTTATTGATGATAAAATGTTAATTGCTTTGAGTATAATAGTAATTGGGGAACAAAGATGGTTGACGTTAAGAATTTTTTCAAGTACAACGAGCACAAACTTA
>JAEEGJ010029010.1_pt1 | contig 10953 bp, 8 predicted proteins | sample 8958761 | NCBI WGS metagenome assembly JAEEGJ01 (sample SAMN16246546, study PRJNA631951) | gut metagenome | biome: gut microbiome; feature: rumen; material: RS-attached | host: Bos | place: Iran: Karaj | collected 2018-10
AGCCGAGAAAACGCTTTTTATTATCAAAGGCAATATAACCGTAGCCTGTACGGTTCTGATAAATATTCAAAAGATTCAGCTGCAAATCATAGGTGTTGGTTTTTGCAGAAAAATACAGAAAGAACATTTCGAGGATAATGTAAATATAAGGCATTAAGTTGATTCTTGTTCCTGCTGCAAGCGGAATAATATAAGAAAGGGTTCCAAAAATCAGCATGCACAAAAGAACCTGAAGTGATTTTCTGGAAACGTTCTTCTTTGTAAAAATAGAGTGAATAACTGTTATTATTGCTCCAAGATTTACGCCGCCCAGATAGGCCATGTAAATATACATTGCCGGTCCCATTTTAAATTTAATGAGTGTAAGACCATACTCGGTTACAATATAAGGCGAAGAAAAGAAAAGCTGAGTTTCTTTTGTCGTGGCAAGAAGAAATCCGATTATTGTTGCTAAAATCAAAAGGCCAAAGCGAAGAAAAAAGTTAAAATGCTTATGGCACAAATCTACGATAACAATGAGTCCAAAAAGAATTGTGAAAATACTACCTATATAGGAAAGAAGGTTACCGGAAAGTGCACCTTCGAGAGTTTCTGCGTGAACAGACATTGCGTAGCCGAAATTAGAAATAAAGGTTGTCAAAAAAAGAGTGAGATAGTTTTTATTTAGATTCGTAGAATTTATTTCATAGTACACAAATAATGCAATCATTGAGATGAATAAAGCTGCTAAATAAATAATTCTCAAGTCCATAATTTTAATTATATGCCTCTTTTAATTATTTCACTAGTTTTTTTTTCTGTAGTATATCTACGCAGTGGCTGCCGGCGCCCACAAGCTCCGGCCGTTCACAGTTTGCAAGCTGAAAGGCGCAGAAGGCTTCGAATTCTTCCGGGCTCATTTCGTTGAGTTCCCGTCTCATATAATCTGCCGGTCCGTCTGCAGAAATTATTTTAATTCTCTCTAAGCCGGCGGCCTCGTTCAGGCGGTTTATATCTTCGAGCCTCACATAATCGTACAGTTCTTCTTCTGTACAAATTGTGTGGAAGTCGCTGCTCAGGCCGCCTTTTGCTGCAACCTCGGCCCATTTGTGTTCCTTAAAGCAGTAAGAAATTACGCTGTACTCATTCATTACCTAGGCAACTAATATTATACCATCTTTTTTAGTAATGCGTTCAGCTTCTTTTAAGGCCTTTAATTTTTCTTCATCGCCATGCAGATGATAAAGCGGGCCAAAGAGTAGGGTAATGTCAAAAGTTCTGTCTTCTAAAAAGGGCAGATTGCGGGCATCACCCTGCCAGGTTTTTATGTTTTCGTGTTTGGCGCGGAGAATCTCAAGGTTGTGTGGAACAAGTTCTACGGCAGTTACATCGTAACCCCGGTGGCAGAGTTCAACAGAGTAGCGGCCGGTGCCTGCACCTATGTCGGCAATTTTGATTCCCTCTGTCATGCCGAACTCGTTTCGGCATCTATTGATAGCCTCTTCGATGTAATGCAGAGTTGTGCGGAATTCTATTTGTCCGTGGCGGGTAGTGAGGCGGTGTTCTTCGTGGAATTTGTTGTAGTATTTCTCGATATTTGTCATGGAGGGGGTCTTAGGGGGCTACCCCCTAGGAGAAGGGGTAGCGAGCAACGGAGTGCGAGCGAGGGGGATACTTCCCCCTACAAACTCCAGGCATCATCAACGGCTTTAACAGCCTTTTTCTTATCGGCATCACTCATAAATGACTGACGGAAGCTGTTCTTAACAAGGTCTTTGATTTCGTCCATTGTAAAGTTCAGGTCGTGATGGCAGATCCAGAACTCGTCGAGCAGGGTAGTCTTAAAGAAAACAGGATCGTCTGTGTTGATGTTTACAGGAAGTCCCTTGTCGTAGAAGGCGCGGACCGGATGATCCTTTGCCTTTTTGACGATTTTCTTTGTAAATGTATTTGAAGTAATACAGATTTCTATTGGAAGCTTTGTCTTTTTGATTTCTTCCATAAGCTTTTCGTCCTGAATTGCAGTAATTCCGTGACCGATACGCTGAGCGTGGAGGAAATTGATGGAATCCCAGATTGATTCTGGGCCTACATCTTCGCCGGCATGAGCAACTGCCTTAAAGCCGTCTTTGAGAGCCTGTTCATAAACAGGAGCAAAGTCTTTTGCAGGACCTTTAGCTTCTGCACCACCCAAGCCGATACCAATAATATCTTCGCATGGGAACTGCTTTAAGAGGTTATAGTTCTTCATTGCATTTTCGCAACCGAAGGTACGGGAAACGTCCATAAGAAGCTTAACTGTAATTCCGCGCTTTTCTTTGATTTTGCTGATTTTTTCGTGGAAGATTTTTACCATATCTTCGTACTTAAAGCCCATTTTGAGGAAGGCAGTTGGTGCAAAGAAAACTTCGGTGTAGGTAATTCCGTTTTTTACAAGGTATTTTTCAAGTTCGTCAAAAACAATCTTAAAATCTTCTACAGAAGAATACATGCCCTGAATCTTGAGGAATGACTGGATAAAACCATTTAAATCGTTATATGAAAAGAGCTCCTTCTGCTCTTCTTTTGTCATTTCCTTGCCAAATTTATTCTTGTATAGTTTTTTGATACCGCTTAAAGAAATTACTGCTTCGAGGTGAAGGTGAAGCTCTGCTTTCGGAATAGCTGATAAAAAGGTTTTAAATTCTGATTTATTCACTTTAATCTTCTCCTAACTTTTTTCACACCCACAATAATTTTAACACGGTTCTGCGGATAATGCAATTAGAGTATAGTAATACCTTTTTAATATCGGACGAAAATCAACGAAACTTTAGGAAAAGTTTAGATTCCCGTGTCAAGCACGGGAATGACGTGATGTGTCATTGTCGGGCTTGACCCGACAATCTCTAGCGTCTTGAAGCGTGCTTTATCTCTTTTTCTTCGTAGAGTTTTTCATCTGCGCGGGAGAGGAGTGTGTCCAGATTTGCATTTTCTGGAGTAAATGAAACAAAACCAAGGCTTATAGACAGGGTAAGAGGAAGTCCTGCTTCCTCAGAGAATATAAGATTTAACTGTTCTATTCTGGTTCTTATTGCAGATATGTATCCCTTTGTGAGTCCTGAAGAAACAATTGCAAATTCATCACCACTTAAGCGGCCGACAATATCTGTTGCACGGAAGGCTTCTGAAAGAACCTTTGCTTCTGTCTGGATAGCAAGGTCTCCGACTTTATGGCCATAGGTGTCGTTGATTTTCTTGAGACCATCCATATCTGCAAAAAATACCATACCGCTCTGGCCGTTTTTACTTGCCTTTCTGAGCTCTTTTTCGGCCTTTTCCATAAATCCGCGGCGGTTTAATACCTGAGTAAGCTCATCTATGCTGTTCTGGAAGTTCAGTTCCTGATTATTCTTTAAAAGCTTTTCATTTTTGCTGGAAAGAACTTCGTTTGTTGTAATGGCCTGAGTGTAATCATAGGCATTTGCAATTGCATTGATTATCAGTTTGAGATAAACATGATGCATTGCGAACTTTACATTTGTCGGTTTTACAATAAGATAGCCGTACTGCTTTTCGCCGGCAAAAATAGGGTGAACAATAAAGGTTCCCCGTAAAGGAGAATAATAAGCTTCCGGCATCAGCTGCTTGTGAGGATTTACTTCAATTCCTTTTTCGTCATAAGGAACAACCTGTCTGTTGCCTGCAATATAAACCTTGAGAAAAGCTTTTTCTGGAATGGTAATTGACTGGTTCTTTTTGAAGAAAAGAGGGTGCTCATAAAGAACTACTGCCATAGATTCAAATTTCATCTGCATGCTTATCTGTGTCAGTGAGTTAAAAAGCTCTTTAAGAGTATGATTTGTATGGAAAGTGTCTATCAGTGTATAGATTCCAATAATATCTTTTGAAGTTTCTGTATATTCTTCAATTGTATTTGAATTGATATGTTGATTTTCTATAGGCTCGCCAAGCTGATTTTTGCTGATAAAAGATATATTGCTTGATTTTACGCAGCCACAGGACTGGCGGTAAACTGGTTCTGCAAAAGTTTTTGTTTCGCGTGGGATTTTTTCTCCCATAAGGATTTTGTGAGCTATTTCTGCGGCTTTATAACCTTGTTCTGCAATATTCTGATTTATGGTAGAAAGTGAAGGGGATGTGAAGGATGCACGTACAGAGTCGTCAAAGCCGACAATCTTTACATCCTTTGGAACTTTAAGTCCCATTTCCTGCAGAGCCTTCATACAGCCTTCTGCCATAAGGTCGTTGGAAGCAATAAAGGCATCAACCTTTACATTATCCTTTGTTTTATACTTTTCTTTAACGAGAGTGCAGGCTGCTTCGCGGATAAACAAACCTTCAATTACATTTTCAGGATCAAATTTAAGGTTATGTTTCTTTAAAGCCTTCTTATATGCCGCAAAACGGGCAAGCCCCTCGCTGGAATTGGTAGAAGCGGCAGAAAGAAAGCCTAAGTTTTTGCAGCCATGTTCTTTTACAAGATGCTCAACAACCTGGTCAAAGGCCTTATCACAATCACTGGTGGTATAATGAACATTATCAAAGGGTAAATCAACTGCAACAGAAACAATCGGCTTTTTTGTAAAAGGCTGAAGGTACTCTTTTAAGTTTTCCGGCGGAATGAAAGTCTGATACGCACTTGAAACTATCATAATCAGGTCTATGTCTTCTGCCTTAAGCAGTTCTGCAGAAGCCCAGTACTGGTATTCAAATAGACCATGAGGGTAGTGAGGCTGATTTGTCTTCGCCATAATGAGTTTTACATCTTTATCAGGTGTAAAATATGCAGCAATCCCCTGTGCTACAGTAAGTGAGTATTCAACTGTTAAATTATGAACAAACAGTGCTATGCGTTTCATTTTTCTGTTCCGAAAGGAATAACAGAGTATAATTAATTATGTAACAGATTTTCTAATTCTGCAACGATTTTTTTGAACTCATCGCAGGCTGCCTGTACCGGTTCTGTCTGAGCCATATCTACGCCGGCAACCTTAAGGGCTTCAATCGGATATCTTGAACCACCGCTCTTAAGGAAGTTGAAGTAGTCTTCACGCTCCTTATCTCCTCCGCCGGTTACGCGTTTTGCAAGGGCCAGAGATGCAGAAATACCTGTTGCATACTTATAAACATAGAAAGCGCTGTAGAAATGAGGAATTCTAAGGCCTTCCATGTCACTGTTAGCTTCAAAAGTCATTTCAGGGCCAAAGTAGAGCTCAAGAAGTTCGCGGTAAATCTTGCGCAAAAGCTCTGCTGTAAGTGGTGTTCCCTCTTCTACAAGCTCGTGGGCCTTAAGTTCAAATTCTGCAAACATTGTCTGACGGTAAAGTGTTGCAAGAATATCGTCTGCACGCATTGAAAGCAGATATTTTTTCATTTCATCATCTTTTGCGTTTTTGTAGAGGTACTCAAATACCAGCTCTTCGTTGAAGGTAGAGGCAACTTCTGCTTCAAAAATGGTGTAGTCGTAGCACATAAATGGGTTGTAGTGTACAGAATACCAGCTGTGCATACTGTGTCCGCCTTCGTGAGCCATTGTAAATACGTCGCGGATATTGTCTTCATTGTAGTTTAGCAGAATATATGGGTCTCCGATGTAGCAGCCGGAACTGAAGGCGCCGCTTCGTTTTCCTATATTTTCATAGCGGTCTGCCCATCCGTTTAAAAGTCCGTTACAGAGGCGGTCTGTGTATTCTTTTCCAAGAGGAGCAAGGGCGGCGCGGCAGATTTCTACTGCTTCTTCGTATTTAGTTGTGGCTTTAACTGATTTTACTAAAGGTACGTATACGTCGTAGTGGCGGAGCTCTCCCTTTGCAAGACCAAGAACCTCGCGTCGCAACTTGTAATACTCATGGAGGGCAGGGAGATTTTTATGAACACAGTCGATAAGGTTATGATAAACCTCTGTTGGAACCTTGTTGCCGTAGAGTGCCATTTCCAGAGAGCTCTTGTAGCCGCGGGCTCGCATACTGAATACATCCTGATTTACAGAACCTGCATAAAGGGCTGCAATAGTATTCTGGTGCTCTTCATATTTTGCATAGAACTTTTTATAAGCTTCTTCGCGAACCTTTCTGTCCTGAGAGTGCATGAAAACTCCCCATGTAGTTTCTGTAAGCTGCTTTTCTTCGCCGTCTTCGGTTACGGTTCCGAAGGTTTTGTTCATATCAACATTGGTAAGCACACTGAAGGCAGTTTCTGCAGTCTGAGCAGGCTGCATGGCAAGAGAAAGAATGCGTTCTTCCTTTTCGCTGAGGATATACTGCTTAAAATGCAAAAGTTTTTCTATATATATACGGTAATCTGCGTATTCAGGAGTAGAAATCCAGCTGCGAAGTTTTTCTTCATCAATTTCCTGGATTTCAGGATCAACAAAGCTTAATTCTGCCTGCATCTGGGTATAAGCCATCATGGCGCGGCCGTCGCGGTCTGTTGCGGCTGTATCGTCTTCGTCTGCCTCGTGCTGGAGAGAAGCGTAATGGTAAACAGTCTCCATTGTAAGATTTACTTTTTCCAGTTCTTTGAGGGCTGCAAGCAGAGTCTGGGCAGATTCTCCCAAACGTCCCTTGTAAGCTGCTGCTTTCTTAGTAAGCTCTGGAAGAGATTTTAAGGCAGCTTCCCATTCGTCATCTGATTTATAAATTGAAGATAAGTTCCATTTATCTTTAGCTGGAACGTCTTTTCTTGCTGGAATTGTTTTTGCACACATTTTTTTATGCCTCCTCGTCTAATCAATAATCATTATACAGTTTTTCTTATATCTTCGCACTAGGTCAGCTCATTTTCAGCGCAACCACATTTTAAATAAAAGTAAATTGAGTTTTATATCCAAATATGATAAAAAGTAAGATATGAATATTGCTTTTTTTACAGATGCTTATTACCCAAGAATTAACGGAGTTGCAGTTTCTGTCCGTTCCTATGCGACAAAACTTGCAGAGATGGGGCATTCTGTATGTATTGTCTGCTGTAACTATGGTGATGGAGAAGATAAAAAAGACAAAAATAAAAAACGTTCTTTTTTGCAGGACGATGAACTTCATCCAAATCTAAAAATCTATAGAATTTCTTCAATCAATGTTTTTGTTTCAAAAGAGGATAAATCTGCAAAACTTTCTGCCTGGCATGATGTAAAGCACACAATGGATGCTTTTAAGCCGGATATTGTTCACATCAATTCAGAATTTATGGTGGGATATTTTGGTCTTATTTATTCAAGGCATAGAAATATAGCTAGTGTTTATACTTTTCATACCCTCTGGGAAGATTATGTAGACGGCTATATTAAATTCATGCCGGTATATCCTGCAAAAAAAATTGCCAAAGAATTCATTAAGTTTTATCTGAAGAGAGCAAATGTTCTTATTGCGCCAACTGTGAATATTGCAAACGTAATCAAAAGTTATGGTATAGAAAGAGATGCAAAAATTCTTCCTACCGGTATTCCACAGGCTCTTGATGTAAAAAAACTGAATGTCAGACCTCTCTTTTTTAATCAGCTTCATACACTTCTTCCTCGTGTACAAAAAAAACATGTTCTTCTTTATGTTGGCCGTGTTGTAAAAGAAAAGAATCTGGATTTTCTCTTTCCGGTGTTAGCAGAAGTTAAAAAAACTTTTAAGGATACAGTGCTTGTCTTTGTTGGTGGTGGCCCTGAACTGGATAATCTTAAAGAAAAAGCCAAAAAAACAGGTTATGCCAGGGATATAGTTTTTGCAGGCTACAGAAGCCGTGAAGAATTAGCTTATTTTTATAGTGTAACTGATGTTTTTGTATTCCCTAGTAAAACAGAAACACAGGGCCTGGTAACTCTGGAAGCAATGATGGCGGGAGTCCCTGTTGTTGCAATTGGCGAACGCGGTACTTTAGATGTTATGAAGGGCGATAACGGCGGCTTTATGGTAAAAGAAGATGTAAACGAGTTCTCGCAAAGAGTTCTTGAGCTTCTTAAAGATAAAGAATTGTATGCTGAAAAAAGCCAGGAAGCTAAAAAATGGGCTTCTCAGTGGTCTTTAGATACCCTTACAGAAAAATTAGTTACTTATTATGAAGAAGCTCTTGCAATTCGTAAAAAACGTTAGCAAAAAAGTGACTGCAGAATTGGGATGCTTTATTCCAGAAAGAGATAGTCTGTAAAATAGATGTCGCTGATTTTTCCCAGAGCCAGATCTGCGTTAATTTCGTCGAGAATTACGCGCACTATCTTTTCTTCTGTTTCGGTCAGCAGTTGATTTTTTGTGCGGGCAGAAAAGTAGGCCTGAAAAATACCTTTGATGGAACCACTTTTGCGGGAAAGCTCTTCGAAAAACACTGTGTCTCCGGCAGGGTAGGCAAGCCATGGTGAAAGAATCATGATGGTTCCGCCTTCATCAGAGTCTGCTTTTGCGGTTGAAATACGGATTGTTCCAAGTTCAAAATAGGCAACTTCGTCTGTGTTTGAAGGTGCCATGAGGGAAACGGCCTTGCCCTGGGCAATCAGAACCTCTGGCTTTTTAGATGGTGCCCTTAGTAGAACTACACATGTTCCCACTATAATTACAAATAGAATTACAGGAATCAAAGCAAGAAGTATAATATTCAAGGTTTTATATTCTGATTTTTGAGACATTTTGTCATTTTCCTTCTATATATAAGTGTTATTCTGTGATGTAAGGTGAAAGGAGAGCTGCAAGGCGGCCGGTGGCGCGGGCTGTAAGGTGAACCCCGTCATCAAGCCATTCTTCCTTTTCTATGCAGCCGGCCTTTTTAAGCTCGCTGATGAGCAGGCCCTGGGTAGCCGGAAGAATGTAGTTTGCAACTTCACCGTAAAGAAGCTCGTAAATCTTAGACTTAAGATCCAGGAAGCCAATTTCCTCTTTTGCACTTATAAGAATTGCATCCGGGAACTTAAGGCGCAGCTTCTGCAGGGTGTGATTATCATCTTCTGTTTTATCTACCTTGTTCAAAAGAATAAGGCGCGGATTTTTGTCGGCTCCAATATCAGTAAGTACATCACAGACTGTTTCATACTGAGCTTCTGCATCCGGGTCTGATGAGTCGAGAACCAGCAGCAGCAAATCAGCATAAACAGCTTCTTCAAGAGTAGACTTAAAGGCGTCAATCAGGTGATGAGGAAGATTGCTGATAAATCCAACGGTATCGGTAATAAGAACTCCGGCACTGTCGTTGAGAGGCAGTTTTCTTGTAAGAGGATCCAGAGTTGCAAAAAGTTTGTTTTCTACGTAGGCATCGGCACCGGTAAGTGCGTTTAAAAGTGATGATTTTCCGGCGTTTGTGTAGCCGACCAGGGCGCAGGAAGGCATTTTGTCGCGCTGCTTGCGCTGGGTCTGGCGGTTGAGCTCAATTTCTGCCAGATCTTTTTTGATTGCGCTGATTTTTTCGCGGACTAAACGCTGATCGAGCTCGAGCTGGGTTTCTCCGGCACCCTTTGCACCAAAGGCACCACCACGCTGTCGTGAAAAGTCCTTGTTCATGTGGGCAAGGCGGGGCAGGGAGTAGGAAAGGCGGGCAAGTTCAACCTGAAGTACAGCCTCTTTTGTCTGAGCCCTTTGTCCAAAAATGCGGATAATTACTTCCTGGCGGTCAAAACAGGAAACGCCCGAAAGCTCTTCCCAGTTTCTCTGCTTGCGTGGCTCAAGATTGAAGTCAAAAATGATGCAGTCTGCCTCAATCTGCTTGGCCAGCTCGGCAATTTCTTCTGCCTTACCCTTACCAATACCGTAAGCAGGATGTGGCTCCATGCGGTTTAAGGTGAGACGCTGAACTACGTCCATGCCCAGAGTGAGCACGAGACCCTTGAGTTCCTGTAAATTGTTTCCAGGCTCACCAACCAGCAAAGCACGTGGCACAGCCGTTTCTTCTTTCTCTACGTCAATCATCGCCTTAAGTTTAACTCATTTATGATTATTCCGCAAATTATTTCGATTGCCCAGTGCAGAAATCCGCCCTATATGCCGATAATATAAGTGGAAAAATGACTTCTGGCCAGAAGATCGCTTTCAGTCTGCTAGCGGCCCTTGCGCTGTTCGCGGTTTTTGTTATGAGCTTGAATTCCAGATTATTTACGGAACTGGAAACCAGGTTTTACGCTCAGGCAAAAATCGAAGAAAAAGCGGGGCAGCTCGATAAGATTTCGGAAAGCTGCGATTCGTACATTTCGGAAATCCTCTCTCTAATTGAAAAAGGCGAAAATGCCTGGGTAAAGAACGCGTCTGTGCGCTCCTATTACGTCCAGAATCCTTCGGAAAGTGACGTAAATGTGCGCCGTCGTCTCACGGAATCCCTCTTTTCTGACATTACAGCCCTGCAAGGCATCAGAATTGTGGATAAAAACGGGCGAAACGTTCATTACAGCTCTTTTGATGACACCGACCTCTTAAAACAGAGCGGAATCACCAAGGTTTACAAAAATTACAACGACATAATTAAAGATGCGGGTGAAATCCCATTCGAAACTCTTCAGAAAATCACTTCGGAAACAAAGGCTGTTCTTTTGTGCGACGAAAGCCGTGGCCGCCTTATTTTGAGTGAGCCATTCTGCTGGGTAGATGGCATTTATTCTGGAGTTGCTCTTTTCTATCTGAACATGCACGAGATTGAAAAGGCCCTTAATGCCCGCGAGGTTCTTTCTCTTGGCCAGAGTCTAACCCTTTATTCTGATGCGGACTATAACGGCGGACTTCTGCTCAATCTTCCGCATGGAAAGAAAAACGATTTCCGTCAGCCGGTCCTCAATTACTGGAAGACTAAAAACGGACAGCAGCCGGAAAAACTGCTTGCAATTCCTGACGGTGGTTTTTATCTTGGTCTTTCAAGTAACCGCATTGGAAAAATCCGCGTAAGTGCCGTTTACACAAGCGACATTTTTGAGCTTTCTACAGAGCTGCGCGTTCTCATTTATATCTGTATTTTCATTTCGATTCTCCTGATTGTCTTCCTGATTTTCAGTTTCTTCCGCGACCCTATGCTTACCCT
>JAEEGJ010029015.1_pt1 | contig 10952 bp, 10 predicted proteins | sample 8958761 | NCBI WGS metagenome assembly JAEEGJ01 (sample SAMN16246546, study PRJNA631951) | gut metagenome | biome: gut microbiome; feature: rumen; material: RS-attached | host: Bos | place: Iran: Karaj | collected 2018-10
AAAAAAACAATAAAATATCTTTACATTAATAAAAATAAATAATAAATAATTAAAATGAAGATGAAAAAAACAAAATTAGATTTAAAAATAATTTTAGTAGGAAAATATAACACAGGGAAAACATCATTTTGTAGGATGTGGTTAAAGAATGAATTTCCAGATGAATACAAAGCAACAATAAACACAGATTTTAATTATAAAATAACAGAATATAAAAATGAATATTATAAAACTCAAATATGGGATATAGGAGGACAAGATAGATATATAGGAATGATAAAAATATTATCAAAAAACGCCCATGGATGTATTATATTTTGTGATATAACTGATAAAAGATCTTTAGATGAGTAATTTTTTTTAATAATAAAAATTTAGAACTTTAAAATGGAAAAGTGCAATTGAAGAAAATGAAAAATTTAAAGATGGCTCTTCTTTGCCTTGTATTTTAGTACAAAATAAAATTGATTTAGTTAATGAAAATGATGCAAAAAATGATGCTTCTTTAAAAGATTTTGCTTTGAAAAATAATTTTGTTAAATCCTTTAGAACCAGTGTTAAAAAAAATATTGGGGTTAATGAAACTATGGATTTTTTTATTGGATATATTGTTGATAAAATCAATGATATGAAAAAAAAAAAAAGTGAACAAAAAAAAAATATTTCTGAAAGTAATATTAATGATAGTGTTAAAGAAAATGTTAAAAATGATTTTAATGAAGATAATGATGAAGATGAAAATAATAAGAATCAAATTATTTTAAGTTCTAAAAATTTAGAAAATGCTAAAGAAACTTTAAAGAAATTAGAACAAACTAATTGTTGTGCTAATCTTAATAAATTAAATTTAGAAAATAAAAATACTAAAGAAAAAATTAGTGGAAATTCTAATTCTACTAATATTAACAGTGAAGAAGAAAAAAAAGAAAATGAGTAAATTTATTAAAATTTTTTTATTTAATTGTTTTTAAGAAATAAATTTTTTATTTAATAAACAAGAAATTTATTTGACAGAGCAATAAATTATTACTTTTTTTCAAATTATTTTTTAAGTAATATACCAATAATATATATTTATTAATTTCGATATATTATTAAACAAAAATTACATTTCCTGTTTCTATGTAATAACTTTTAGATTTAATTAATATATTTGATAAATTAAAAATAATATCTGATATATTTTAACTTAAAAAAAATTAAAAATTAAAACCAAAAATTTTATATTTCTAATTTTTTAAAATAAAAAATTCTAAAAACTCAAAAAACTTTTAATAATTATGATAATTACTATAAGTATTTTGTTGTCCATATCCTCCTCCATAATTATTATTATTATTATTATAATTACTATAAGTGTTAGTTTGTTCTTGATTATTATTATTCCCAATTCCATAACTATAATATTGATTATTATTATTTCTTCTATTTGATTCTTCTCCAGTGATTTTTTCTTTAATAAAATCATATCCATCAATAGTTTTTTCTTTTATAACACTTCCAATTTTAAATACTCCAGATTTAATTTTATCCATAGTAGTTTCAAGTTTACTTTCATGATCAAAACTATTGTAACCAGTATAATTACTTTTAGAATAAAAAGTTTTTGGATTAAATTCATATCTTCTACTATTACCATCAAAAGCACTGTGAAAAGGTTCTACTTTTTTTCCTTTCATTAAATTATCATATCTATATAATGTTTGTTCCATATCATTTCTTATATTTACCATATCTCTTCTTGCTTGATTATCATTCATCATTGAAAATTTTGCTATTAAATTTTCCATTGGTGATAAATTATCTATTATTTCATTTACTCCTTCTTTTAATTTTTCTGAATTATAAGTAAATTTACCTTGATTTATATAATTATTATATGTTGATAATTTTTCTCTCCAATTTTTTTTTATTAATTCTGGTTGATTTAAAATATCTCCTCCTGAAAAATTATTTGTTGAATAATTATAATTATTTGAATTCATATAAGAATTTCCAAAATTATTATCGTTGAAATTGTTATTTTGATTCATGTAAGGATTATCTACTTTAGAATTATCATTAAATATATCATTATAACTATATGATAATTGTTGAGGATTATTAAAATTATTTTGATTCATTCCAAAATTATTATTGTTTCCAAATTGATTCATGTTCATTCCTAAACTTTTTGGATTATTTGATTGATTTTGAACATAGGGATTTCCTAATTGATTCATATAAGGGTTTTGGGAAAATTGATTATTGTTTTGGAAAGAATTATTTGAAAATTGGTTATTATTATTATCTCCAAATGGATTATTATAATTAAATTGATTATTTTTATTAGATTGATTATTATTAATATTTTCAAAAGGATTATTATTATTATTAAAAGCTTGATTATTATTTTGAGGTGGGAAATTATTTCCATTGTTTATTTGATTTATATCAAATTGATTAATGTCATGAAATTGGGTATTTTCTTCTTGATTGATATTATTATTATTATTCCCAGGAAATAAATTATTATTATTTATATTAGTATCTGAAAATAAATTTTCTGAATTATTTTTTGGAAATAAATCATTTGAATTATTTTTGGGAAATAAATTATCATTTTGATTTTTTGGAAATAAATCTTCAGAGTTACTTTTAGGGAATAAATCATTTGATGGATTATTATTACATTTAGGGAATAAATCATTAGGATTATTATTACTTTTAGGAAACAAATCATTAGGATTATTATTACTTTTAGGGAATAAATCATTAGGATTATTATTACTTTTAGGGAATAAATCATTAGGATTATCATTATTTTTAGGGAATAAATCATTAGGATTATCATTACTTTTAGGGAATAAATCATTTGATGGATTATTCATATTATTATTATTTTGATTTATATTAATAGGATTTTTTACATATTTATTATATGTATCCATTTTAAAATCACTTTGAGGAAAAACTATACCATTACTTTTTAAAAATTCATATTTATTTTTAAAATTAGGATAATTTACTTTATTTGACCATTTTTGAATTAAATATATAATTTTCATTTGAACTTGAACAATAACATTATTTTTAAGAGGGGAAATAAAATCATATAAGAAATTATCTTCAGCTATTAATTTTATTGTTTTATCAGAACAATTATCAACAATAAAATCAATAATATCAAAAAATAATTCATTATTTGAATTAGTTGGAATATCATTTTGAATATTTTTTATGAATTCTGTTGTATCTTCTTCACTTTCAATATCTTTTAATAAAGTAATCCAATCTTTTTCATCTTTTCCTCCATTTAACAATAAATTTGTAAATGAAAATATTGAATTTTGACACGACATTTTTTCAATATCTATAGTTTTTTTATAATTTTTATTAAATAAAATAAAAAAATATATACTTCAATTTTTAATAAATATTTTTTTATAAAATAATAATTAATAAAAAAATTGTCATATTATAAAAAAATTGTTGTCCTTAACTTTTAATTTAATTATAAAAATCTTTTTTCATATAAATTAACCGAATAATTCTTAATTAAAAATTTATGAATCTAATAAAAAATTTTATAAGTAAATAAACATCTAAAAATCTTTTTATTCTGATTTTTATTCAAATTTTTATTTTATAATTTATTAAAAATAATTTCAAAATTAAAATAAAATACATTTTTTAAAATAGCAATGTTAAAGGAAACATTTATATATTTTTTTTCGGCATTAAATCTTCTTTTAATTTTTCAAAATCGATGTTATCTTTATGATATAAAGAAGAAGATTTTTGAGAATAATCATAATCATCATAATTATTATAACAATCAAAATAATCTTCTATAGAATATTGATTAATTGAATCATATTCATGTTTATCATTTTTGTTTCTTCCTCTTTTTTGTTTAAGCAATTTTGAATTTTTTTGATTGAAACAATTTTTATTATGTGAATTTGATGAAATTGAAGTCGCAATTTGAGAATTAAAATCAGTGAAATTATAATTTTGATAGTATAAATTACTCATTTTTATTATTATTTATTTAAAATAATAAATATTTATTTATACTAATAAATGTTTATTAATTATAAGATTGTATATTTGATAAATAATAAAAATAAAATAAAAAAAAACATATAAATAAGCTTTCAAAATTATTTTTTTATAATAATAAAATAAAAAATAAATAAATATAAAAATAATTTATTTTTCAATATCATACTTTTTTTGAACTTTTTTAATATTTCTAACAGCTTTATCAATTTTATCTTGATTATTATAATAATTACTATCATTTTGATTTGAATTTTCTTCTTGAACAGTTCCATGAGAAATATTTTTATGGTCAATTTCTTCATCATCATCATCATCCTTTTCATTTTGAACATTTTCAATATTTCCTCCATAACCAGCTTTTTCTTTTTCAATATTATCTTTCTCAACTAATTTATTATAATTACATCCAAGAATAAAATAAAGAACACCATAAAAAAGAATAACAACTGCAAAAATACAACAAGTTAAAATGTAAATAAGTTCAACTTCATCTAATTTTTTATTACATTGAAATTTAGTTCCTTTACAAAATCCATCTAAACAACAAGAATTAACACATTCATCTAATCCATTAATACATTCATAATTAAATTTACTTCTTTTAAAAATTCCTTTTTTTGGATAACCAGTTAAAATTTGTAAAGAAAAATTTGTAGGATTTGATGTTTTTGTCGTATCAATTTGAATTGGAGTTACTGTTGTTGTTGGATAAAATGGTAAGTAACCAGGAAGTAAATAAATTTGTTCTCCATCTTCTGTTTCACTTATTGTACATTTTCCTTCTTTGTCACAACGACTGTACCATGATAATACTTTTTCTAAAAGAAAAATTTGAAAAATTATATTTTTCATTTTTTTTAAATTTTTTATTTTATTTTTTTATTTTAGGGACTTTTTTTTTCTTTCTAAAAAAAGGATATAATTTAATTATTTTTAAATGAATATGAAAGTTTTTTATGGTGAATATAAATTTAGAAAATACTCATTACAATTAAGACAGGATTTTGAGAATTTGAAAAAACACATTGTCAGTCAAATTGCTGAGTTAAAAGGGAAAAATTTTGAAATTGCTTTTATAGACCAAAAACATTATGAAATTTTAAATGAAAGTAATTATTTGGAATTTTATCAAAATTATAAAAATTATAAAGTTATTATTAATGAATTAAAAGATGCAAAAATGACAACTTCATTTCAAAACAAAGTCACAAATGAATTTAAAAAAATAAATGAAATTAAGACACCATACTTTAAAAATCAAAACAATTTTATACAAACTAAAGGAAATAATGATAATATTGTTTTGACTTATAAAAAAGAAAATAAAGAATTAAAAGAAAAAATAAATAATCTTGAAAAAGAAAATCAAGAATTAAAAATAAATTTGGAAAAAATAGAAAACTCCAATTCTGAAAAAAATAAAGAAATTAAAAGATTGAATGAAAAATTAAAAATGAAAAAAAAAGAAGGTAATAAAAATAGTGTAGAAATAATAAAAAAAAATAAAGATGAAATAAATGAATTATATAAAGAAAATTTACAATTAATGTCGATTCAATTAAAAGGATTTTGTGAAAATCAATTTCAAAAATTTCAACAATCAATTTTAAATAAATCATTAGAATTAAACAAATCATTTTTAAACAATCAAAAACAGCAATTTTATAAAATAACAGAAGAAAATAATGGAATTTATAAATATGATAAAATTCAAACTTTAGAAGATAAAAATCAAAAAGAAAATAAATTAGTTGATAAAGGATATCAATGTAATATATGTAATCAAAATCCATTATTAGGAATTAGGTATAAATGTGAAAATTGTTATGATTATAATTTATGTGAAAAATGTTATTATGATGTTTTAAACGAAAAACAAAAACATTTTAATCATAAATCATTTATTAAAATAGATAAAGTAATAGAAAAATATAATAATAGAATAAAGAACAATTCTCTTCCAAAAAAAAAATTTGAAGAAGAAGAAAATGAAAATATAGAATTTTCATATAAAACAAAATCTAATTACATAGAAAAAACAATACCAGCTCATACTTCAGAAACTTCCGTATCAATAACATTAACAAATAATTGTAAATATCAATATAAAACAGATACTAAATTAATATGTGATGAAAAATCAAATTTAAAATGTAAACCTTGTAATATTGAACCTTTAAATACTAATCAAAGTCAAAATTGTTTAATTTTATTTGAAAATTTACAAGAACTTAAATCTGGTGAATATAATATTTTTTTAAATTTTATGGTTGGAAATATTATTTATGGAGACCAAATTATAATTAAATTAATTATTGGTCCCGATAAAAAATTTGAATTATTAAAACAATTTAGAAATGAATATCAGTTATCAAATAAAGATTACAGTAATGAAACTCTATTATTTCATTTAGAAAAAAATAATTTTAAATTTTCCCTTACTTTTAATTCACTATTTGAATAATTTTTTAAATAATAAATAAATTAAAAAATGAATTCATTAAAACAAAAATTAGAATTTTTAAAAAAAAAAGTAAGAAAAAATAATTCAAATGATGTTGGTTATATAAGATATAAAGATATAATAGAAGAAAAATTAAAAGAAAACAAAGAAGAACAAATATATATAAAAAAGAAAATATTTCCAATAAAAAAGCAAAAAATATCAGAAGATGAGAAAAAAGAAAAAGAAAGAAAAGATGGATTTTTTGAAGAAGAAATATTAAATTTTTTAAAAGAAAAAGAGAACATAAAAAAAGAGAAGACATTTATATCAAATATAAATCCTTCAGAAATAATAAGAGAAATAAAAGATAATGATGAGAAAAAGAGAATAATAGAAGTAGAGAAATATACAAATGAATATAAATGCAAAGAATTATATAATTGGTTTCATTTAACATTTATAGAATGGGAAAAATCTCTTTCAGAAGAAATAAAAAATAAAATAGATACAAATGAATTACATAGTAAATTAGGAATATATAAACAATGTAGAGGATATATTAAAACATTATTAATTCATTTAAAAGAAAAAACAGTACCTCAATTTATATTAGATAAATTATTTGAAATAATGGTTTTTTGTATTGATAGAGATTATATTAGAGCAAATGATAATTATATTGATTTATCTATTGGTGATGCTCCATGGCCTATGGGAGTTACTATGGTTGGTATACATGAAAGAACTGGAAGAAGTCGAATTTATAATTCACAAGTTGCTTATATTCTTAATGATGATATTACTAAAAAATATTTACAAAGTGTTAAAAGAGTTATGAGCTTTATTCAAAGAAATCATCCTAAACATCCTTCACAATCTGTTTATAGTTAAATTTTTTTATTCATATTTTTATATTTTTGGAAATGTTAATTTTTTCAAATTTAATTTTATTTATTTAATTATAGAATATTTAAATAACAAAAAAATATATATTATTAATTTTATAGTTATTTCAATTATCACATAATTCAGAAACTTTATCAAATTCTATCAAAGAATATTTTTCTCTAATTGCTTTTAAAGAAGTTAATTTTAATCCTCTGATTAAAATACAAATTTCTTTTCCAGCTTGTTTAACAATTTTTTGAGGAAATAATTCATTGCTCATTCTAGAATCATACATTAATTTATAATTTTTAATTCCAAAATATTTCATAACTAAATAACCACAAGTACAAGCTAAAATAGAAGATTTATATTTAGTCATTCTATAATCAATTAAAGAACTTTCCAAAAAATATTTTCCTAAATTATATTGTTGAGAATTAAAATGATAAATTTGAGAAATAATATCATAAAATTCAATTTGCGTAGGAAATAAAATATTAAAATTTAAAACTTTTAAAATAGAATATTCCATTTCAATTAATTCATTTTTTTCATAAGCTTTATCAGTAATATCAATAAAATCTTTAATAGGAGGAAAATAAATTTCTTGGCTTTTACATGCAATAAATAAAGAAGTAATACCTAATAATTGTAATTTTGACCTTTGAATTGTTTGATATGATAAATATTTATCAATTATATTTATTGTTATATATAAAGTTTGATTTCTTAAATGAAATCTAAAATGAACTTCAATTAACCAATCAATTAATATTGCTCTCATTTGATCATTTATATCAGGTTGTCTTTCCATATAACCATAAATATTATTATTTAATTCTTTTTCTTCTTTTAATAAATTTATATATATTTCATCAATGTATTCATTTGTGTTTTGAATTGGATTTTTTTCATTATCAAAATATATATTTATTATTGATGTTATTGAATTATTATTATTATATGAATTTAAAGTCAAGTATTCTGTTGTTGATTTATTCTGAAAAAATGAATCTTTTGATGATGCTGTTGTCGAAGAATCTTTTGACTGTAATATTTGAGTTTTTTCCATTTGTAAATTTTGAGATTCAATTATCATTGAATCTGTTTCTTTTTCCTTTATTAAAGTTTTTATATTTAAACTTATATTTTTGTTATTTTCTATATTCTATTATAATTAAATGTTAATTATACTTCTTTATTCATTTCTATATCTTTTATAAAGTTTTTTGAACTTATTGTTCCTTCAAACATTTTTTTAAGTTTAAATTTAAATTAATGAATAATTAATTTTAATAAAAATATTTTTTCTTCTATAATATCTAATTTTCAAAAATATAAATAAAATATTATTAAATATATATATATAAAATTTTTTAACTCTCAAACCTTTTATATTTATTTTGAAGAAAATTTATTTTTTAAATAAAAATCATAATCTGAAGAATAAGAAAAAGAATAATTATATAAATAATTTTCAACTTTATTAATACTATCAATTAATTCTTTTCCTCTTTTTGATAAAATTTCATTATCATCATATCCAATTTTAGCTAACCATTTATTATAATAAAATTTAATTGGTAATATACCAATTAAAGTAGAATTAAACAAATAATAAGAAAGAAAAGAAGTTTGATAATGAAAAGTATTTATTGGATTCCAAGAAATAGAAAAATAACTTCTTTCTAATTCTATATCATTAATTTTCACATTATTTAAATTATGAAAAGAATTTAAAATATTATTTATTTGTTCTATAAAAGAGTTTCTTAAAAAAGGAGGTTTATTTTCATTAAATTCTAATAAAATATATTGTCCTATTAAAGAAGTTTTAACTTTATCATTATAAATATATTCCTTATAAAAATTATATTCATTTTGATTTTGTTTTATTGAGTTTAATTTATTTGATATTATTTCATATAATTCTAAATTTTTAATATATAAAACTAATTAAGATAATGATGGTGAATAAGTTTCTTCTAAAAAATTTCCTTGTTCTTTAAATAATGGAATTTTTAATCCAAATGAACTAATTCTTTCAAAACTTTTAAAAAAATCTCCTAATGTTATATATTCTATTAACTTTTGATTTGAAAATGATATTTTTACTAATTTTTTAAATATAAGGAAATTTGAAAGATAATTTGATTTTGTTTTATATTTTTTATATAATATATTAACAAATTTATCACTTTTATTAATAATTATTGGTTTTATTTTAATATTTTCATCAAAATAATTTTGATTTTTTTCATTTTTAATATCCATAAAATTAATAGAATTATTCTTATGAGAATTATAACTTTTATTAATATAAATTGTTTTTTTTGAATAATTATTATTATAAGAACTAATAGCAGATTTCCTTAATTTATCAGTTATAAAATTATTTTTATTATTAAAAGGAGAATTATAACATTGATTAAAACTATTATTTAAAAATTGAAAATCTTTAATTTCTTCATTATTAGAAGAAGAATTAGTAAAGGATAAATTAGGTGAAGCATTTAATTGACAATTTAAATAATTAAAAGTATTTATAATATCAGTTTCACTATACATACTTAATGCTTGAATTCCTTTAGAAGATTGAGATAAATTACTATAACTTATAATATCATCTGAAAATTTAATTTGATTAGTTAAATAATTTGGTATATTAATTGCAATAAACATTTTAATTAAAATAAATTTTTTCATTACATTCGTATTAAAATTAATTTGTAATTTTTCTAAATTACATAAATCCTTTTTATTATTTGTTGAAAATAAAATTCCAATATTAGAATTTCTGATTAAAGGAGTAAAAAAAGTATTTCTATACCTAAATAATTTTTTATTATTATTTCCACATAATTTTAAATAATCTTTTTTATAATCATCAATTCTTCATTCAATACTTTTAATTAAATTTTTAGAGTCAATAGAAAAATAAATATCATTTTTTAATAATTCACTTTCATGAACAATACCATTTAAAGAACAAGTAATTTCTCTATCAATGAAAGATTTATTTATTTCTTTAAAATATTTATTTTGTTCTTTTTTATTATCTAAATCAATTTCAATTAATAAACATGAAGTTTTTTCATTTCCATTTAAAGAAACTGAAGGATCATACCAAATTGAAATTTCATTTTTAAATTGATTATTATTTTGAATTGGAAAATATAATTTTTGTTCTAAATATTCCTCATTATCTGAATTATTATTTATTTTTATTTTTTGAATATTTAATTTATTATTAATGTTAAATCCTTCAGTTTCCTCTTTTTTTTTTAATAATAATAATAATTGATTGCTTGAAATATTAGGAAAAAATAAGTATTATATTATTAAATAAATAACCTACTATTGTTTTATCTTGTTTTATTGTTAAATTTAATTTATAAAGTGTACATTTATTTAAACAATTAATTACTATTTTTGTGAATTAATTTTTTTTTTGTGTTGAATTTTCATTTATATTTTGAGTATCATTTGTATAATCATTACTTATTGTTTGAGAATTATCAGTTTTTAATTCTATATTATCACTTTAAATTTTAATCTCTTAAAACATCTT
>JAEEGJ010029016.1_pt1 | contig 10952 bp, 12 predicted proteins | sample 8958761 | NCBI WGS metagenome assembly JAEEGJ01 (sample SAMN16246546, study PRJNA631951) | gut metagenome | biome: gut microbiome; feature: rumen; material: RS-attached | host: Bos | place: Iran: Karaj | collected 2018-10
GACGCTGAGCATGATGCCGACGAAGATGCAGAGTCCACCGTAAGTGAAGAGTTTTTCTGTCTTGACAGTGATGGTGTCCTTGATATCTTTGAGAATCTGCTGAGCCTTGTCTCCTCCGTTGATGCGCGAGAGTATATGCAATGCCTTCTGGTCCTGACCTATCATCACCAGATAACGTGGTGTCTCAGGCACGAAGCAGATGAGCAAGGCAAAGAGTCCTGCGGGTATAGCCTCGCTACCGAACATATAGCGCCAACCAGTTGTTACCGTCCACTGTGCGTTGGGGTTGATGGCGGCAAGTCCCTTGCCCATTTCCTCCACTAAAGGCTGGATGTGTTCGCCAAGGATGAAGAAATTGACGAAATAGACCACCAACTGACCGAAGATAATGGCGAACTGGTTCCATGACACAAGCATACCACGGATGTTGGAGGGTGCGACCTCGCCGATGTACATCGGGCAGATAGCAGAAGCGAGACCTACACCTACGCCACCGATAACACGATAGATGTTGAACACCACAAGCAGGCTCTTGGTGGCCTCGCCGTGGTTGAAGAGCATGAATTCTGGTTCCATGCTACCCAAAGCGGAGATAAAGAACAAGATACCGGCCAGTATCAGTGAACGCTTACGTCCCAGTCTAGTGGCCAGTATACCCGAGAGTGCGCTACCGATGATGCAGCCGATGAGTGCGCTACTGCTTGTGAAGCCGTGCATGGCATCGGTGTACTCAAAGCCATTCTTGAAGAAAGCCTGCAGACCTTTCTCTGCTCCCGAAATCACTGCTGTGTCGTAGCCGAAGAGCAAACCACCGAGCACAGCCACCATTACGATGGAAATGAGATAGGATTTGGATCCTGATTGTTGATTTGTCATATTGATTGGTTATTTATTGATTTGGCGTTTACATCCGTGTTATCGCCAGCCATGGAATGGCTGGGTACATCACTTCCTTTTGAAGAAGAGTTGGATAGGCATTGTATGAATGAGTTTTCCACAAGCGAAAGCAAAGATAGACATTTTTATCCAACCAATCAAAAATTCTCTCCGTCTATATGACCATCTGACGCAAAATATCAAAAATCTGTAACAAAAAAAGGGTGACGGATTATTGTTCCGCCACCCTTTTTCTGTTTCGGTGTTAACTGTTTGAGAAACAAAATGTCGGTCAGTCTGTCGCTGCTCCGTAGAAACGACTTATTCTGATTAGTATTTCAGCACAAGTGGTTTCTTCACTTTCTGAGCATATTCGCTCAGGTATTTCTCCCAGTCACCGAGTGTCTGGAATGCAGTCTCGGGGTTGTTGCTCCAACCACTGCCGAAGTAGTAGGTATAGGAACCCTCAGGCTTCAGTGTTGTTATCCCCAGAAGATGTCCCAAAGCGCCGCCACGGTTTGGTTTATCGGTTTCCGTGAAAGGCTGATACTTGATGGTGTTCATTTTCTCAGGATAGACAGCGCCCACATAAATGCGTCCGAAGGTCTTGTTGTAGAGCGGGCGGTACTTCTCCTGGAACTGCTTGCTGTCGCCCAGGTCCTCATATCCCATGTAACCCGCAGCCTCGTTGATGACGAAAGCTGTGGGGTTCTCCTCATGTATCACGATACCAGTGGTGATAGGGTTCGCTTTGTTCAGTCCGCTGAACGAAATGCTGGCCTTGTTGAGGTGAGAACCTGCATCGAGCGAGATGATACGTGTTTCCACCACCTCTTGTCCATCTACGGTCTCAGGGTTGAATGTGAGGCGGAAGGTGAAGCGCAAGGGGCCATTATCGAGTATCTCCACAGTCTTGTAGCACCAGGGATAGACGATGTCGTTGCCACCGTTCTCGAGCAATGCGTCAGTGCCGCATCCGAGTGTAGGTCCCACTTTGTAGCAGTCCTGTCCGGTGCCATGGTCCACATGATAGCACATGAGTTCATAGTAAACGTCTTGTGCGAGGTCATTACGTCCCTGTGCGCGCAGTTTGTCGCAAATAGACTGGATGGTTGGGTCGAATTCGAGTGCGAATCGTTCGTTCACCACCAAGCGGCTGGTGCGCTTGTTGAACACGTCGTAGCCAAAAGCGCGTTCTCCGCTACGTTGAAGTGCAGGACCGTACGTACGGTAGCAGGTTCGGTCGTTCTCCCAAGCGAAATCATCCTTGCGTTCTGGTACGGCACGTCCGAAGACGCGAGCCTCATAGGCCTTAGGTTTGCCTGCGCTTATGGTGTATTGCGATGAAGCCTTGCCACCCACGTTGGCTTGGAAGATGAGTTTGCCGTCGTATGTCAGCTGGCTTGGTATTTCCCTGCCGTCGGCATCGCAAACTACAAACTGAGTGGCACCGTCGAGTTTGTTCGACAGTCGGTCAGCGCTCAACTCCACAGTTTCTCCTACTCGGTCGATGGTCAGTGGGTTCGACACCTTCACTGTCACCTTGTCGGCGGCATGGAGACCACAGGTGAGAAGCAGGGCTGATAGGAAAGAGAATAACTTCTTGTTCATGTTCTTCGCTTTTGGTTGATGGACATCAAGGCTGTTTGCCGATATATGCGAGGATACCGCCATCGACATAGAGGATATGTCCGTTGACAGCGTCGGAGGCATGTGAGGCGAGGAACACTGCAGGTCCACCGAGTTCAGATGGGTCGAGCCAGCGTCCTGCTGGAGTCTTGGCGCAGATGAACTTGTCGAAAGGATGACGGCTGCCATCAGGCTGAATCTCTCGCAGTGGAGCGGTCTGTGGAGTGGCAATGTAGCCAGGGCCTATACCATTGCACTGTATGTTGTATTCGCCGTACTCGGAGCAGATGTTGCGTGTGAGCATCTTCAGTCCACCCTTTGCTGCAGCGTAGGCACTAACAGTCTCGCGTCCAAGTTCTGACATCATTGAGCAGATGTTGATAATCTTGCCCTCACGACGTTCCATCATCTCGGGTATCACGGCCGAGCTGACAATGAACGGTCCTACGAGGTCAATGTCGATGACCTGCTGGAATTCGGCGCGTTTCATCTCATGCATAGGGATGCGCTTGATGATGCCTGCGTTGTTGACCAGAATGTCAATCTGACCTACTTCTTTGTGAATCTGCTCCACAAGAGCTTTCACTTGGTCTTCCTTGGTCACGTCGCAGACATAACCTGCAGCGTCGATGCCTTCGGCTTTGTAAGCGGCAATACCTTTATCAACCAGTTCCTGCTTAATGTCATTGAAAATGATTTTCGCGCCAGCAGCATGGAAAGCCTTGGCGATGTTGAATCCGATACCGTAAGAAGCGCCGGTAATCCAAGCGTTCTTGCCTTCGAGTGAAAAAATATTGGTTGCCATAAAATGAATTGATGTAGTTAGTTTATTGTCTTATTTGTACATTACTTTAGGTCTGTAATTTTGGAGAAATCCTGGTCTCCATAGTCGAGGTTCTCACCACCCATACCCCAGATGAAGGTGTAGTTGTGGGTAGCAGCTGCACTGTGGATGCTCCATTCGGGCGAGAGCACAGCTTGGTCGCCTTTCATCCAGATGTGTCGTGTCTCCTCCACTTCTCCCATGAAGTGGCACACAGCCTGGTCTTCAGGTACCTCGAAATAGAAATAGGCTTCCATTCGGCGACTGTGTACATGAGCGGGCATGGTGTTCCAGACGCTTCCAGGAGCCAGTTCGGTCATACCCATTTGGAGTTGGCAAGTGGGCAATACTTGGTTTACAATCATCTTGTTGATGTTGCGCTCATTGCTCATCTCGAGTGAACCCATGTGAGCCACCACGGCGTCGGCTTTGGTGATTTTCTTGCAGGGATACTCCTTGTGTGCTGTGCAACTGTTGATATAGAACTTGGCAGGCTTGGCAGCATCGTCGCTCATGAAGCAGACGTCGCGGTCGCCTCGTCCGATGTAGAGTGCCTCCTTATAGTCGAGGTGGAATTCCTCGTCACCTACTTTCACGGTGCCGGCACCTCCGACATTAAACAGACCTATCTCGCGTCGAGTGGTGAAGTAAGGAGCCTTGAGTGGGTCGATGGCTTCCAGTTTCAGGCATTCATTCACTGGTTTGGCACCACCTACGACCATACGGTCGTACATGGAATACACAAGGTTTACCTCATCGTCGGCAAACACCTTCTCAATGAGGAAATCGTGACGCAGTCGTGTGGTGTCGTAGCTTTTCGCATCGGCTGGATGAGCCGCATAACGAATCTCATAGTTGGTCTTCATATCTTTCTTCTAAATTTGTTTAAAAGGGTCTTCTATCAATAGTCTTTCTGATACATATCAGGATTTCTTGAAAAGAAGACCCTTTTGGTTAATAGTTGCGTTATGTTGCTTTATTCGTAGTACTCTATGGTGCGGGTCTGTTCGATTTCCTGGCCCATCATGCTGGTCTTGCGGCTTATCCAGTTGCCATGGTCATCGTATTTGATGTCCTTGTATTCGGCATTCATCTGCTGGCCGCCCATGTCCATGGACTGGCCCGTCACATTGCCGTTGTCATCATAGATGGGGGATGTGGTAATGGCTTGCCCCATCATGTTAATGCTCGTGCTCTTCACTCTTCCGTTTTCCCATTTATAAGTCATAGTCACTTTTTGTCCCATGGCTTCCATTGTGGCAGATTGAACGAATCCGTCGTTGTCATAAACAACGTCGCTTAGTCCTTCTCTTTGCATTTTGCCTTCCTTTGTGAAGTTGACCACTTGGCTCTGTCCCATTACGCTTGTGGCGATAGACTTAACAGGGCCCTTAGCCTCATTGGCTTCCACGTCGTGGAACTGAGTTTGTGCCTGCAGGGCAAATGGTGCCAACAGCAGAACAAGCATCATCATTGCTTTTTTCATTTTTAACTTGGTTTTAATAGGTTATGAATAAATTTATAATTGTCAAGAGCTGAAAACTCATATACATACGCTCTCTTCCCATCTTTCAATGGGTATAAATCTTTTTATGCCACAAAGATAAGGTTTTTATTTGACAATCACAAAGAATGAATGTCTTTTTTGCTGATAGTTATAGGATGAACGCAGGTATTATGATGGAAAACGGCTGCAAGTCCAAATGGAGCTTGCAGCCATAATCTTGTTTAGGAGTTTATTTGTCCAGTTGGTCGATACCTGTCGGTGTATCGACGGGTTCCTCGCCGTAATCGTTAGGGCCTTGTGTGCCTTCTGTGGCGGCGAGAACGATGTTGTAGATAGGACAGAGCAGCCACCATCCACTCTTGTTGACATCGTGCATGCGGCGAACGCCTACAGCGATGCTGGGAATGAGAGCTCCAAGACTGATGATAATGCCGATGAAGGGAATGTAGCTCAGAGCGAAAACAACAAGCCAGAACCACCAATACTCGGAACGCTTAGCGCGGCCTTCAAAAGTGGCATACTTCTGAGTGAGGCAAGTTTTAACTGATTCAACGATTGTCATAATAAATAAAATTTAGTGGGTTAATAATTAAGTTTGGGAATTTTAGTGTTGCCGGGACATCGGAATATCGAGATAACGACATATTGCAATCAAAAGAGAAGCACTCTATAAGCCAAGTATATTTCTCAAGAACCACCAGATGATGTAGAGTGCAGCGTAGGTATATGCGGCCCATTTGGTGGCGAGATGTTTCCTGACCCATTGCGTGTAGTTGGAGTCGGGTGCGAGATAACCCGTGCTAAGCACGAGTAGGTAGGGTGTGAGCAAGGCAGCAAAGTAGTTGTAACTTATGGCCTTGAGCAGATGTCCGTGAAGCAAGTGGTAGATCATCCTCTGAGTGCCACATCCAGGGCATTTGTAACCTGTGAGTGCGAGCATCACACACTTGGGACTCCATTGAGTGTGGGAAGGGTCGTAGTGGTAGTAGATGTAAATCGCCGCTACCACTACGACTGCTAAAACTATCCTCAAAGCATATTTGCGCATTGCTTATGAGAACTGCGAGAATGCTTCAGCGCCATAGATGAGCATGTAGAGGATATTGACGATGGCTCCGCCTACAAATCCCCATGTGGCCCATTTCTTGGCTTTCTGTGCCCATTCTTCAGCCTTGTCGTACATACCTCCTCTGAAAGCTCCGTCCACTTGTGCAGCGCAGTAGATGGAGTATGCTCCCAGTGGCAGACAGCAGCAGATGGTGCAAATCACAGCCATAACCATGTGGTTGTCGGGTTTTCTCTGGACTGAACCAGTGTTCTGCTGTGGTTGATAGCCTTGGTTCTGAGGCTGGTAGGCTTGGTTCTGAGGCTGGTAGGCTTGGTTCTGTGGTTGGTAACCTTGGTTTTGTGGTTGGTAACCTTGATTCTGAGGCTGGTAAGGTCTTTGTGGACCAAACATGAATTGCAGTTCGGCCACCTCGGCGGCTTTGGTCCACTGGCTCATACCTGCTTTCCAGACTAAAGTTTCTCCATTCACTCCGTTAGCGGCAAGTTGGTTTGCCGGTACAGGGCCTGCTTGCTGGCCCGATGAATTGATGTAGTAATACATAGTGTTTATTATGTTTGTTGTTGTTATAAATAATTTTAATAACTGTTACTTGCTATTGCGGCAACCACGATAAAGATCAATGCGATGAAGTAAATAATCAGTCCTATGGCTATTGAAGCATTGGCCCAACTGTTGGCTTTTCGTGCTTTATTCTCCGCTTCATCATACAAGCCTTGGTTGTAATTGGAATCCACTTGTACGGCATACACGATAGCAACCACACCAAGGATATGTACGCAAAGGAAGGTGGAGAGTATGGCTTTCAGCAGGTGGTTGTCAGGTTTCATGGGTTTGACGTTGTTGTAGTTCTGCTGTGTGTACTCTGGTTGGTAGGTTTGTTGTGTATAGCCAGTTGTTTGGTTGCTGTATTGGCCATATCCGTTCATCAATGGTGGTGGGGGTGGTGGAACAGCCATTCCGTCGTCTTCATCGTAGAATCGAGTACTGTTGTCGTTTGTGTCATTGTTGTGAACATCACTCGAGCCTGTAAACTCAGCCATCTTATAGTCGCCTTCTTCTACAGAATATTGAGACGTGCCATTATCATTGGAGTCTTGGTTATCAGTTAAACCATTTCCTTGGTTATCAATAGAGTCACTTTGGCTATATCCATTGTCGTTATGGTCATATCCATTGTCGTTATGGTCATATCCATTGTTTCCTTGGTCGTACTCATCGGCATTCCCTTGGTCATACTCATTGTTTCCTTGGCTATACTCAGCAGGATCTTTACTGTATTGAGGTGTGTCTTGGCCATACTGAGGTGTGTCCTGACTGTAATCAGGAGACTCAAGTTTTTCCTCTGGCTCGATTTGAGGCAGTTTTGAACCGCACTTTCTACAGAATAAAGCGTTGTCGTTTTCTATTCTGAAGCCACATTTAGGACAAATTCTCATAATCGCGTACTTTTTGTCATTCCACAACAACAGTTGTGATTTCTTTTCTTTCTTTTAGCGTGGACATTTCCACCTTATAAGTTTTAGGCTCTTTGCCCTCTTGCATGACGATGACAGTGCAAGTACCGGTTTTAGGAATTGTAAGTGATTTGTTCGCCCTGTAATAGACGAGCGCAATCTTGTACTTGCCGTGTGGTGGTTCAGCCCAGAAGATGTTCTCTGCTGCCCCTGGCCCTCCTTTCCTGTTATCCACATCGAGTTTTCCTCCTGTGGATCGGTCTGTATGGTACTTGTAGTATATTTCCTTGCCATTGGGTTGCATGACGTGCAAGTCGATGTCGGCAGAGAAGTCCCAAAGCAGTGTCACCTTGAGATTTCCGCTTTGACCCGTCTGTTCCGCTTCCCTGACAGCCGAGGTATCAACAGCCGTGGTATCGGGTTGAGGTGTAACGACCACAGTGTCATGTATGGGTGGTCTCTCCACAACAACAGTATCCACTCTGACAGTAGTTTCTGGTTCCGTCCCGTTGTGGCATTTACGTAGCATGAACAGGAGCAACAGTAGAATGAGCACAATGTAGACGGACGCGAGTACTGTTTTCAGTTTTTTCATAATCGTCGTATTTTTAAGTCAGCATCCTGTATGCGATGTCAATAGCCAGTTGCAAGAAAAGGAATACTGGCACGCAGATGAGGAACGACTTGTGTTTGGTTTTGTGTTCAAAGAGAATCATGGCGCAAAGCGCTCCGAAAGCGCCGGCGAGGAAAGCCAGTGCCAAGAGAACGAATTCAGGCACTCTCCACTTGGCGAAAACGGCGCTGTGTTTGTCCCAGCCATAAACAGCGAAGGCCAGAATACTCATGATGTATATGATGAAAAGGTCGTTCATAATTATAGGCGTTTTATTGATAAGGATAATTTGTGGGATGAAATTCTATCGCATTACAGCATTTGACCGAGATAGCGGAAGGCATCGACGATAGAAGGCCATGCGAAGTAAGCACCTCCCGCCACAGCAAGAACTGCTAGTATTTCCAATATGATGTACCACCAGCCTCCTTCGCCCTTCTCTTGCAGTAGATATTCGTTCTCGTTTTCTTCAAGGGTGAACTTGATGGGTTCGTATTCCTTCTCGCTTCCTATGAAAGTAGTCACAATTTCCGGTCCCACTTGGAACGAGGTCTTGGCGAAATAGGTGTTGCCTTCAGCATCGAGTTGCATCAGTCGTTCGATGTAAGTTCCGTCTGGGAGTGGTTGTTGGAATCGGATATGGTTGCAGCGTATAGGTTTGTTGTCTTTATCCCGTACCATTACCTTGATGTCTCTTGCTTCGTTGTTGGGTACGTATGGTACATGGAAGATGTATTCATCTTGGTTGCAGTCGAGTGTGTAGTTGGCGATATTATCAGGGTTGAGTCCGTCGTTGACTCTCATCTGTTGACCGTTTTCCATCTGTGGGAGATACACGAAGCCGTTGTCGTCGGAGACATAGTTGGTGACAGTTCCGTGGTATTCCACGCTGATGGGATAGCGTGTTCCGATGTATCCTTGGTCGCCCACAATAAGGATATGGGGCATGAGGAAGGTTGGAGGTGGTGGTGGCGGTGTGGGCTCTTCTTCTTCTATGACTGGTGGGAGTGGTGGTTTCTCACTTTCGAACTCAAATGTCACGAGGTTGCCTTCTGGTTCGAGCACTCCGCTTTGTGTGTTATCACGCATAGTGGCAGTGAAAGGTTCACCAGGACGTAGTGTTACCTGTGTCCCTATAGTACCCATTTCTCCTGTTGTCAGTGAGATGGTCTGTCCATTGTAGTCGATGGTCAATGGTTCATCCGCAAGTGGTTGACCGTCGATTGTGGCTTTCACCTCGATATTGGTGTATGTTGTGACATCAAACTCATAGAGCGACTTGCCTTCTTCGACTACCAGCGTGAAATCTCGACCGCTTTTCAGGTCCTTGAAGAAATAATTCTCTCCCACCTTGAGGTTGTTGAAGTGGTAGAGTCCCTCAGCATCGGTCTTCAGTTGTTTCAACTGTTTAGGCAGTTGTATACCGAACTCATAATCGGGTAGCCGTTCACCATCGAATGAGAAACAGATATCCGCAGGTATTCTCTTCTCTACACTGTCTATATCTGGGCGTCCAATGGTTCGAACAGGTTTTTTGAATCCCCATCCGGTGTATAGCAGCTTGACACCGCTTCCATCGTTGTTGTAGAAGATGTAGCTTTCGTCGGGGACGGTGAAGATGGCATCGGCGGTTTTCTCACCCACCTTTTTCGACACTTGCTTGTGCAGTTCCACGATGGCGCTGTTCACCATCTCTTGTTCTATGTCTTCGGCATCTGCTAGGCACTGCCATTGTCCTGAAGGGTGTGACCAAACATAGAAACCGCTTCCGATGCTGAACTTGGCAAATGGATTATTGTCGCCAAGAGCCTCGCTCAGTTTCTTGTACAGTTCCTGGATGTCTTGTCCCTTTTGTATGGACTGATAGATATCATTTACAGATGTTTTTTTTATATCCATATTATATCTGTTTTTGAAGTTATTTCTTATTCTCTAATATCTGTGGCCTATCACTGTTCCAGAATCTCTTTTTCGATGGCGGGTTGTTTGGTGGGTTCCGCTTGCAGCGCCTTGATGTAGGCTTGGTACTTATTCTTGAGATAAGGAACTTTCATGACCTGGTCATTGATTCTCCCTTTGAGATTATCCCTCTTGAGGATGATGTCAAGTTCGTCGTCAAGATCGCGTTTGGAGAATATGGCTCCCCGTTTTTTTGCGATGGCATTGATGAGTTCCTTGAAGGTATTGAGTCCTTGTTCGAACCCTTGTAATTCGGTTCTGACAGTGTTCATTTCTTCAGTTTGAACATTGTTCATATCAGTTTTAGGCAGCAGGTTTAACGCTTGGTTGACATTCGTTCGGTTGAAGGGTTGTGACAGCACATTGATGGCATTGTCGTATGCTTGTTTGATGCTGATGACCTTGTCGACTTTTTCAATGAATTGTTTCACGTTCTTGTCGTCTTTGTATCTGTCGCAGTCGCTTTTGATGGAATAGAGGTTGTTGAGGTCCATGTTTGAGAAAGCCTTCTCGAGGTAGTCTTGGTTGCTTTCGATGAGTTTCTTGCCTACATTGTCGCGTACATTCTCCAGATTCTGTCTCTTCTTGTTGAATTCCTCCATCAGTCGGTCGAGTTCGAAGATTTTTTTGTTCAATTCTTGGATTTCGGTGATGTAACTGTCGATGAAAAGCTGCAGTTGAGCTTGTCTTTTCTGCAGTTCAGGTACTTTGTCCATGTTCGTCTTGCCTTGGTTCTTGGCCAGTGCCTTTTCCTCCTTCTTGATGTCGGTTTCCAAGGTCTTTATTTGTCCTTCTTGTGCTTTGACGGAGTCGGAGAGTTCCTTCTGTTTTTCGGTGAGTGTCTTGATTTCGGTTTCCAATCGGGCATTCTCGTCGTTGAGACTCGCCACATCGGTCTGAGCGGATGCCGTGGTGGTAACCATGAGCATCAGCAGTGTCCATATCAGTATTATCTTGGTTCCTCTCATGATGGTCTTGTCTTTAGAGTTCGAAAGCTAGGATTTCTTTTTCAATGTCAGTTG
>JAEEGJ010029017.1_pt1 | contig 10951 bp, 6 predicted proteins | sample 8958761 | NCBI WGS metagenome assembly JAEEGJ01 (sample SAMN16246546, study PRJNA631951) | gut metagenome | biome: gut microbiome; feature: rumen; material: RS-attached | host: Bos | place: Iran: Karaj | collected 2018-10
TACCAGCAGGTGGCCAACGGCATCGCCACCTGTATGTACAACGGCTACCCCACCCTTTACATGCAGATGAATCACAAACCCAAATTCGTCTTTGACCCGCACTGGTACAAAGACATCGAGTACATCAAGGACCAAGAGCGAGGCATCCCCTACAGCGAGGACCTGTATGTGCCCGGTTACTTTGAGGTGGAAATCAAGAAGGGCGAACCGCTCATCTTCTCGGCAGGCATCGAAGAGGTCAACACCCGCACGCTGACCAAGATGTATGAGGACGAAATCAAGCCGCGCACTCCACGCACGAGTTTCTACAACTGCATGAAGAACAGTGCCAAGCAGTTCTATATCACCAACAACGAGGGACACTACCTGCTGGCGGGATACCCGTGGTTCAAGATTCGCGCCCGCGACGAGTTCATTGCTCTGCCGGGTTGCACCCTGTCGGTGCACCATCGCCAGGACTTCGAACTGATTATGGACACCGCCATGCGTGCCCTCAACGACTGGATGCGTGACGGCACCCTCGACAAGCACCTTGACGGTCTTGAGCTGCCCGACATCCCCTTGTGGGCAATTTGGGCCGTGCAGCGCTATGCTCACGACCTCAATGCCGATGCAGCACGAGAGCGTTACGGCCAGCTGGTCAAGGACCTCATCAACTTTATTGCCGACGGCCGGCACCCCAACCTGAAGCTTGACGACAACGGCCTGGTAGCCACCGACGGCACCAAGCGTCCCGTTTCCTGGATGAACAGCACTCATCCCGACGGAACACCGCTCATCCCGCGCACGGGCTATCTGGTGGAATTCAATGCCCTGTGGTACAATGCCCTGCGCTTTGCTACCGAGGAGTTATTCAAGGACATTGACGAGGAGAAGGAATTCATCGAGCGCTGCAACACGATTGCCGACAAGTGTAAGCCTGCCTTCATCGAGACATTCATGACCGACTACGGCTACTTGTATGACTATGTGAACGGCAGCTACACCGACTTGAGTGTGCGGCCCAGCATGATTATCGCCGCCGCCACCGACTACAGCCCGCTTGACCGCCGTCAGCGCAAGCGTGTGCTCGACATCACCACCCGCGAATTACTGACGCCCAAGGGTTTGCGCACGTTGAGTCCCAACAGCTATGGCTACATTCCCTGGTATGTGGGCACACCCGAGGAGCGCCAAACGGCCTACTATGCCGGCAGCGCCCGTCCTTGGCTGATGGACTTCTACAGCAAGGCCTACATCCGCGTGTTCGGCCTGAACAGCATCTCGTTCATCGAACGCATGATGATCGGATTCGAAGACGAGATGAAGGAAGGCTGCATCGGCTCGTTGAGCGAGCTCTATGACGGCAACCCACCGTTCATCGGCCGCGGCGCCGTGAGCTTCGCACCCAATGTGGGCGGCATCCTGCGCGTTCTGCGCACCTTCAAGAACCTTCACATCATTGACGAATAAAAACTGACAAGATATGAAAGCATTAATGTTCGGCTGGGAGTTTCCTCCTCACATCCTGGGAGGACTGGGAACCGCAAGTTACGGCCTCACCAAGGGCATGTGGGAGAACGGTGACATGGACATCACCTTCGTCATTCCCAAGCCTTGGGGCGACGAGCCCAAAGATTTCGCCAACATCATCGGCGCAAACTGCACGCCGGTAGCATGGCGCGACGTGAACTGGGACTATGTGCAAAGTCGCATCGGCAATGTGATGGACCCGCAGTTGTATTACAACCTGCGTGATCACATCTACGGCGATTTCAATTACATGAGCACCAACGACCTGGGATGCATTGAGTTCTCGGGACGCTATCCCGAGAACCTGCTGGAAGAGATCAACAACTACTCGATTGTGGCCGGTGTGATTGCGCGCACCGTGGACTGCGACGTCATCCACAGCCACGACTGGCTCACTTACCCTGCCGGCATCCATGCCAAGCAGGTGACGGGCAAGCCGCTGGTCATCCACGTTCATGCTACCGACTTTGACCGCAGCCGCGGCAATGTCAACCCGACGGTATTCAGTATTGAGAAAGACGGCATGAACAATGCCGATCACATCATCACTGTGAGCAACCTGACTCGTCGCACAGTCATCGAGAAATACGGCATCAGCCCTGACAAGGTAACCACAGTCCACAATGCCGTTGAGCCGCTGAACGAGGAACTGCTCAACCTGGAGGCTCCTCCCGGAAAGACGAGCAAGGTCATCACATTCTTGGGGCGCATCACCATGCAAAAGGGTCCCGAATATTTTGTTGAGGCTGCCGCACAGGTGCTGCACAAGGTAAACGATGCACAATTTGTCATGGCCGGCAGTGGTGACATGATGGACAAGATGATTCGACTTGCCGCCAAGCGCGACATTGCCGACCGCTTCCACTTCACCGGCTTCCTTAAAGGCAAGCAGGTATATGAAATGCTGGCAGCTAGCGACGTGTATATCATGCCGTCGGTGAGCGAGCCTTTCGGTATTTCACCGCTTGAGGCCATGCAAATGGGTGTGCCGTCGATCATCAGCAAGCAGAGCGGCTGTGCCGAAATCCTGGACAACGTCATCAAGATTGACTATTGGGACACCAACGCCATGGCCGATGCCATCTACAGTATCATCAAGTATCCTGCTATGTATAATGAGCTGCGGGAGCAAGGACTGGCCGAGGTGAACCAGATCACTTGGGACAAGGCTGGAGCCAAAGTCATCAACATCTACCGCAACCTAATCAACCGCTAGCCTCTTTTGCTATTGTATCAACCGCCCTTCGGGCGGGAAATTAAACAAATTTTAATTGTTTAAATGACAGTTAAAGAACATAATGAGTTTTACAAGTTCTTCTATGACATCACAGGTGAAGCCATGAGTGTTCACAGTGAATATCATGAAGGATTGCTGGAATCGGCTTACGAAGCGGCGTTAACATATCTGCTCAAGTCCAAGGGTTATTCAGTAGAAAGACAAGTATATCTGCCTATCTATTGGAAAGACGTGAAATTAGAACAACATTATTGTATGGATCTGGTTATCAACAAGGATATTATAGTTGAACTCAAAGCCATAACTAATATTGGTAAGCCACATCGCAAACAATTGTGGAATTATATGAACCTCACTCACAAACCCTTCGGAATGTTAATGAACTTTGGAGCAGAGACATTTTATAGTGAATGGTATCACCGTCACGAGGATGGAGCCATCGAAAAAATAATCTGGCGCAATCCTATCGAAGAGTTGATTGAGCAAAGGACAGATAGAATCATCAACAAACTCATGTGATCTAAAAAAATTGAATTTGATTAATTTCCCGTGCGAAGCACGGTTACATGTTGCGTGGTTCTTTAGTAGGGCCAGTTTCTATGTCAGGGCCTTATTTAATGGGCATCGAGCCAGTTGCCGGCAGCACCGTGGCTGGCGGTGAGACGGACATTGCCCTTATAGACGCCTTCCATCTCCTCGATGACGATGTGCTGCACGCGGTAAAGTTCGCTGGGGATGACGTCAAAGTTGAGTTCGTCGTGCACCTGCAGTATCATCTTGGACTGGATGCCCTCTTGCTCGAAGCGACGGTGGATGCGCACCATGGCCAGTTTGATGACGTCGGCCGCGGTGCCTTGGATGGGTGCGTTGATGGCGTTGCGCTCGCTGAAGGCCCTCACCACAGCATTTCTGGAATTGATGTCGGGCAACATGCGGCGACGGCCGTAAACTGTTGTCACATAGCCCTTCTCGCGTGCTTGGGCGATGCTGCGGTCGATATAGTCGCGCACCTGCGGGAAAGTCGTGTAGTAGCCGTCGATGAGCATCTTGGCCTCATCTCGCGGGATGTTCAGGCGTTGTGCCAGACCAAAGGCGCTGATGCCGTACAGGATGCCGAAGTTGGCCGTCTTGGCCTTGCGGCGCTCGTCGCCGGTAACCTGTTCCAGCGGCTTGTGGTAGATGCGTGCAGCGGTGATGGCATGGATGTCATGCCCATGGGCAAATGCATCGAGCATCGTCTTGTCGTGGCTCAGGTCGGCAACCAGGCGCAGCTCGATCTGCGAATAGTCGGCGCTGAAGAAGACGTTGCCCTCGGCAGGAATGAAGGCACGGCGAATTTCCTTGCCATCGTCGGTGCGTACCGGGATGTTCTGCAGGTTGGGATTGGTCGAGGACAGGCGCCCCGTGGCGGTGACGGTCTGGTTGTAGGTCGTGTGGATGCGGCCTGTTTGCGGATTGATGAGGGCGGGCAGGGCATTGACGTAGGTGGATAGCAGTTTACGGATGCCTCTCAACTCCAGTATCTTATCCACGAGCGGATGGCGGTTGCGCAGTTTCAAGAGAATCTCCTCGGTAGTGCTGTATTGGCCTGTTTTGGTCTTTTTGGCCTTGGGGTCGATTTTCAGGTGGTCAAAAAGCACTTCGCCCACTTGTGCAGGCGATGCGGTGTTGAACGGCACACCTGCCAGCTGGTGACACTCGGCTTCCAGACGGTTCATCTGCTCGGTCAGGGTCACTGAGTAGTCGTTCAGGGCCTTCACGTCGATGCGTGCGCCCGCCAACTCCATGCTGGCCAGTACCTTAATGAGCGGTAACTCAATGTCAGTCAATAATTTGTATAATCCCTGCTCCTTGAGCGCCTTGTCAAGTTCGTCGGGCAGTTGCAGGGTCAGGTCAGCAGCTTCGCAGGCCCATCGGCTGATGGCTTCGGGCGACAGCTGGCTGGGTTTGAGCTGATTACGTCCCTTGGGTCCGAGCAGGCTCTCGGGCGTGATGGCGGTGTAGTGCAGCAGTTCGTAGGCCACCTCGGCAGTGGAGTGACCGCGTTCGGGCTGCAGCAGGTAATGGGCAACGGCGGTGTCATAATAAGGGGCCGTGAACGGAATGCCGTGGCGGTCCAGCGCGACCATCGTGCGCTTGACGTCGCTGCTCACGATGCGCGTTTGTCCGGCAAACAGCGGTGCCATGGCGCGCAACATGTCCTGCTTGCCGTCGCACTTGACGAATGCCGCCTCGTGCGGCTTTGCGCAGATGGCGATGCCCAATATCTTGAGCTGCATGGCGTTATCGCCCGTTCCCAACAGGCTGATGGCCACGCGGGGTGCGCCCTGTACGTCGCTCACCAGTGTGGCAGCCTCGATGGGCGAGGTAATCAGGCGATAGTTGTGAGGTACGTCGGCCAGCGACTGATAGATCGGGGCCGCGTCTTGCACGGGGGCGGGTTCATCCAGGTCAAACAGCGACATCTGCTGGCCACGGGCGGCAGGGCGGGAGGGAGTGGCAGCTGGCTCAGGTGCAGGTGCTGTGGCGGGCTGTTTCGTTTCAACTGTTGTAGTGGGCTTGACATCCAAGTCCACATTGGCCTCCCCACCGTCAATCAGGCGCTGGGTGAGGGTGCGGAATTCCAGCTCGTTGAAGACCTCGCGCAATGCCTCCAAATCAACGGGTTTGCGGCTCAGTTTGTCGGCCTCGAGGGTGACGGGTACATCTGTTATGATGGTGGCCAGCCATTTCGACATGCGGATCTGATCGGCGTTCTCGACGACTTTCTTCTGCTGAGCGCCCTTGAGTTCATCGGTGTGGGTGAGCAGATTCTCGATGGAACCGAACTGCTGGATGAGTTTCTCGGCATTCTTGGGGCCCACGCCCGGGCAACCGGGGATGTTGTCGGCGGTGTCGCCCATCAGGCCCAGGATGTCGATGAGTTGTTTGGGAGACTGGATGCCGTATTTGGCATTGACCTCCTCCACTCCCAGAATCTCTTTCTTGAGCGGGTCATAGACCTTGATGTTGGGGGTAACCAGCTGCCCGAAGTCCTTGTCTCCCGTGACCATATAGGTGAAAAAACCTTGTTGCTCGGCCTGGTGGGAGAGGGTGCCGATGACATCATCGGCCTCATAGCCCTCAACCTCAAAGATGGGGATGCGGTAGGCCTGCAGGATGCGTTTGATGTAGGGGACAGCCACGAGGATGCCTTCGGGAGTCTTTTCGCGGTTGGCCTTGTAGGGTTCGTAATTCTCGTGCCTGAAGGTCTTGCCGCCCGGCGGGTCAAAGCACACGGCGATGTGCGACGGCCGCTCGCGCTTGAGCAGGTCTTGCAGGGTGTTGACAAAGCCGAACACGGCCGATGTGTCGATGCCCGTCGATGTTACGCGCGGGTTGCGTATCATTGCATAGAATGCCCTGAAAATCAATGCATAGGCATCCAGGAGGAGGAGTTTCTTGTCAGGTTCCATAATCGATGGTTATTTTACAGGCCATAAAGATAATCATTTTTTTTCAGTTGCCGGTTTTTCGGTTGCCAGTTTTAAGTGACCAACCGCGCCAACAACCCTTGGTTGTTGCCATTTATAAAAATAACTCTTAAAAATGGTGGCATACCCGGGAATTATTGTTACCTTTGCACTCTCATGGCAATTACCCTGACATATCTGCAAGAACAGCTGAGGCCTCATCTCGATGCCCTCAACGAGATTATTGTCAGCACGCTGAACAGTAACAGCGAGTTGACAAACAATATCGTGACGACTTACCTCAAGAACAAAGGCAAGCTCTTGAGGCCCATCGTGACGTTGTTGAGCGCCCAGTTCTTTGGCGGCATCAACGACAAGGCTCTGCAGGGTGCAGCTGCCCTGGAGATGTTGCACAACGCCTCGCTCATCCATGACGACGTCATCGACGAGGCGACAGAGCGACGAGGCGAGCCCACCATCAACAGCGTGTGGAGCAACCATGTGGCAGTGCTTGTCGGTGACTTCTTTGTCACTGGTGCGCTGCGCTGCGGTGTGGCTACAGGCGACGGACGCATCCTGAGCGCGCTGGCCGACATGGGCCGCGACCTCTCGTTGGGCGAGATTGACCAGGTGGACATCGCGCGCAACCACAACATCGACGAGGACACTTACATGGAAATCATCCGTGCCAAGACGGCGTCGCTGTTTGAGTGCTGTGCGGCAGTGGGCGGTTATGCCAACGACGCGCCTCAGACGGCCATCGACGAGTTGTGCCGCTATGCCCGCTTGCTGGGCATCTGTTTCCAGATCAAGGACGATACCTTTGATTACTTTAACGATCCCATCATCGGCAAGCCCACGGGTAACGACCTGCGCGAGGGCAAGGTGACCTTGCCGCTGATTTATGCCTTGCGTCGCGATGATCTGCCCGAGCATGACGAGATGCTCGCGTTGATCAACAAAGAAACGCTCACGGGCGAGGATATTGACCGCCTGGTGGACTTTGCCAAGCGTGCCGGCGGCATCGAGTATGCCTACGAGACGATGCGGCGCCTGCGCGACGAGGCCAGTGCCATCCTCTCACCCTATCAGCCTGACGAGACCGTGGACCGCTTCCGCGACATCTTTGACTATGTCATCGAGCGCAAGCTCTAGGCTTCAGGAGTTAGGAGTTAGAAGTGAGGCGGATGCCAACTAGTGACTAAAAACTATGTTACAGCCTTATTTGATAGCAGGACGTGTCGAGGCCGGCTGTGACGAGGCGGGCCGCGGATGCCTTGCCGGCCCTGTAACGGCCGCTGCCGTCATTTTGCCGCCCGATTTCCACAATGACTTGATCAACGATAGCAAGCAGTTGACCGAGCGGCAGCGCGAGCAGTTGCGCTCCATCATCGAGCGCGAGGCGTTGGCATGGGCCGTGGCGATGGTCTCGCCCGAGGAGATTGACCGCATCAACATCCTGCGGGCATCCATCACTGCCATGCATCGTGCCTTGGACCAGCTGATGGTGCGCCCTGAGGGCATACTAGTGGACGGCAACCGTTTCTTCCCCTACCATGACATTCCTCACACGACCATCATTAAGGGTGACGGCAAGATGCTGAGCATTGCTGCTGCATCAATCCTGGCCAAAACCCATCGTGACGAATTCATGCGCCAGCTCGACAATGAATACCCGCAATATGGCTGGGCCCGCAACAAGGGTTACCCCACGCCCGACCACCGTGCCGCCATCGCCCAGCATGGTGCTAGTCCCTATCACCGTCACACCTTCCAGCTCCTCCCGCAACCCACATTATTTGATTTGTAAAAATAGAGACGCAAAATCTTGCGTCTCAAAGTATGCATAATTCTTTTGACAGGAGACGCAAGATTTTGCGTCTCTACGTTATAATGCTTTTTTCATCGACTTCCCAACAAAAAAACAGGGCCCCAAACGGGGTCCTGTTTTTTAATGATGGAATCGATGATTACTCGTTTGCGGGCCAATTACCACTCAGCAGGAAGTCAATCAGAGCGGTAACATCGCTAATGTTAATAGCCTCATCCAGGTTGACATTAGCATTGGCCTGGTTGATCGAGGTAGCAGGATTCAGCAGGAAGTCAATCAGGGCGGTTACGTCGCTGATGTTCACTGCCTTGTCATTGTTCACGTCGCCACGGAGACCCTCAGCAGCAGCCTCAACAACCTCGGTGATGTAGAGCTGGGCTACATTGTTGTAGAGGGTAACAACACCGGTTACATCATAGGTCTTACCATCTTCGATAGTGGGAATAGTAATGCCAAAGGTGTTAAACAGCACGGTGCTATCGGCAGCGTTATAGAAACGCTTAGCCTCATCGGCATCGGACAGCATATTGATGCCCTTAAAGATTACGTACTCGTTAACATTGGTGGAGTCGATGCTCTGGCGCTCGTAGGGAGCAGCCTCGCGGGTGTCACCGCTTGCAGCAACGTCTTCGGTGTTCTGGAACTGGGGCACTCCAAAGCGGGTGTAGTTCTTGCCGGTCCAACCATCGCTGAGGATGGTACCATTGACGATATCATTGGTATTCTCTACGCCATAGATCAGACCGCTGTTACCCTGGGTATCGCGGATCCACATACGCTTGGTGGAAGCATGGTTGAAGGTTACAACAATGTCATCATACATGGTAAAGGTGACATTGGGTCCCACGGCAATTGCCTCGGGAATGCTGTACACGTTGTGCTCCTCAGGAACATAACCCTTGACACTGAGGATAATGAGCTGCATGCCATTGTGAGTGCTGACAACGCCCTCTACGGTATAGTTGCCTTCCGTGGTGGGCAGCGACTCATTAAAGGTGTTGTACATTACCATGGTTGTGCCATTGGTCAGGGTTGCGGTGACGTTCTGGCCACTTATATCAAAACTCTTGACGTTCAGAACCTGAACGTAGGCGTTAACCATCGTGGTATCAAGTTCAGTAATTGTCTGGATGGCAGCGAGAGCAGGGTTAGTGTCGCTGCTTGCGATAACGTTGGCAGAGTTGACATACTCCATCAGACCACTATAGATTTTGGTCTTGGCGGTCCAACCCGGGTTCAAGACGGTACCAGAGGGGAAGGTTACATTATTTTCACCATTGATTTTGCCATAGATCAGACCATAGCCGCTAGCGTCGCGCAGCCACAGGTAACCATCCTTCTGAACAGTTACAACAGCATTGCCCTGGAAGGTAAACTCAGCATTATTGCCCAGAGCGTTAACCTGTGCCAGGGTAGTGATGGCTTCAGCCTCTACCAAGGTGTAGGTAGCGCTTACAACGTTGCTGCGGATACCCTCATACTCGGCATAGGCCTTTACGGTAGTGGTCTCGTTGATGGTGAAGGGATTACGGTACTCAGTGTAGTCGCCGTCGTTGATAGCATACATGATAGTTGAGCCTTCCTCATTATTGATAATCTCAATGGTCTTGCTATCCTCAAATTCACAGCTCTCAGGAAGAGTGGGAGCAAGAACATAAACGGTGGTGCCGTCGTCCAGAGTGAAGACGATCTGGGTGGCGCGAACCTGATCGGTGATAGCCTTGAAGGCTACACTGTTGGTCTTGCCGGTCCAGGTGCCGATGTAACCCTCATAGGAGTAAGTGCCATTCTCACCCTGCAGAGCAAAGCAGCCAGGGCCATACTTGTTAGTACCTTCGGTGGTGCAGGTAAACTCAATCTTCACGATGTCGGCAACACCCTCACCAGCGGTAAAGGTGGCTGTCTGATTCTTGAAGATGCGGAACTGATCATCGGTAATGGTACCTTGAGTGCAGGCAAAAGTCACACCATCCTTCTCAATCGAGAAAGCCTTACTATCTACGGCGTCATATTCAGCAGGCAGGAAGGTATAAGCGGGAGCGGGATCCACCTTGGTGAAGGTCACAGTGGTTGGAGCACTCTCGACATTGCCCTTATAGGCGATGGCAGTGTAGGTCTTAGTCTCGGTTACATAGAAGGGAGCATTGTAGTACCAGTAGTTGGCAGTCCAATCTACTTGGTCGCCCTCGAAGACATAAATGTCACAGGGGCTGTCGGCACAGGTGACGGTCACCTCCAGGCTGTTCACGCTGAACTTGCCACCATTGGGGTTGAATACAGGAGCAGCAACTGAAACAGCCTCGCCCTCGTAAACAATCTCAATGCTCTTGATGTAGAGAGCCTTGCTGGTGCTGGGTTGCTCTAACTTGATAACAACCTCGCCCGTTGCGCTGCCAGTGCCAATATAGTTGGTAGCGGTGCTAGTAAGGTCAGTCGAGATAAAGCTGTCTCCACCTACAGTTACTTCCATAGTGGCGGTAGCTTGGCTACCAGTGCTTGCGTTGACGGTAACCTTGGTGATAGTTCCGCTAATGCCACTGGTGGACAGAGTCACCTCGCTGCAAGGCTTGCTGCCAGAACCAAACTGCTGACCCTTAGTGCCGTCGTAACCGTAGTAGCCGCCATCAGTGGCCACGGTGGCAAGGGTCCATTCAACTTCGTTCAGCGTAAGGGTGCCATCGGCGCTGAACGTCTTGCTGCCAAACGTATAAGAGTACGTGTTGGTAGCTGCCCAAGCCGACATGGTCAGCAGGGCAAGCGTGAGGAGAGAAAATAATTTCTTCATAAATGATTGTAATGAAAAAGAGTTAATTAAATATGTGAATAAACAAAAATGTTCATTTTGAGCGCTTTAGATGAGCGAGGTTCGTTTCATGCCGCAAAGGTACTGACATTTGGCGAGATTTGCAATACTTTCAC
>JAEEGJ010029019.1_pt1 | contig 10951 bp, 6 predicted proteins | sample 8958761 | NCBI WGS metagenome assembly JAEEGJ01 (sample SAMN16246546, study PRJNA631951) | gut metagenome | biome: gut microbiome; feature: rumen; material: RS-attached | host: Bos | place: Iran: Karaj | collected 2018-10
ACATCCAGAAGCTCGTCGGTGGACTTGGAATCAAGGGCACCTGTAGGCTCGTCTGCAAGAAGAAGCTGGGGGTCTGTGATAATGGCTCTTGCCACTGCGGCTCTCTGCTTCTGACCGCCGGATACTTCGTAAGGGTATTTGTCCAGAAGATCGGATATACCTAACTGTTTGGCTATAGGCTGAAGCTTCGCTTCCATCTCCTTGTGCTTCTCACCGCGCAGTACCAGGGGAAGGAAAATATTGTCTCTTATGGAAAAAGAATCGATAAGGTTAAAGTCCTGGAACACGTAACCTAAGTTGTCGCGTCTGAACACTGCCATGTCGCTTTCTTTGATATCCACAACGTTTTTGCCTCTTAAGAATACGGAACCGCCGGTAGGCTTGTCGAGAGCGGCAAGAATATTAAGAAGTGTGGTCTTACCGGAACCGGACTCGCCCATTATAGCCACGTATTCGCCTTCTTCAACGGAAAAGAAAACGCCCTTGAGCGCATCCACTCTGTTGGTGCCGAGGCGGCTTACGTATGTTTTCTTTAAATCATCTACTTTTAAAATGTTCATTCTCAATTTACCTCCTGTTTATGTAACCATTCTACCAGCGGTACATATCCGGTTCTATCGATTCTCCTTACAATTAAAGGTTCAAATCTTACACAAACGTAAGAAATGAACCTTTTAAGTGCATTTACTCGTAAAAAGCAAGGTTTCTCGGGAAAGTTAAGTACATCTTGGTACCCACATTCTCCTGGGATTCTACTCTTATATTTATCTTTAAATTGTCGCAGATGCTCTTAACAAGGTATAAGCCTATACCGCTTGAATGAGCCTCGCCGCGGCCGTTAAAGCCGGTGTAGCCCCGTTCAAAGATACGCGGAAGGTTCGTGGCATCGATGCCGATACCCGTGTCTTCTATCACAAGCAGGCTGTCGTCTTCTTTGAACGCCACACGGATGTAGCCCTCCTGCGTGTATTTAAGACTGTTTGAAAGAATCTGCTCTATTACTATAAGTGCCCATTTTTTGTCCGTAAGGACATAGGCATCTTCCACTTCCATCTTGAAACTTAATTTCTTCTCTATGAAATCAAGTCTGAACTTTTTGACCGTAGCGGCCACAAGTTCCTTGATGTTTTCTTTGCGAATTACGTAGTCGGTATGCTCGGACTGAAGGCGCAAGTAGGACATTACCATGTCAACGTAGCCTTCTATGGCCTGAAGGTTTCTGAGCAGATTACGGGAATCGTCGGAGTCCATGGCCTGAAGGTTTAAGCGCATGGATGCGATGGGGGTCTTAATCTGATGAACCCAGGTGGAATAATAGTCCGTGGTGTCACGCATCCTTTTTTCGTGGGAAGTAATTACTTCCGAAAGCTCATTGATTACGTTATTGATAATGAGCGTGTAATCTTCTTCAAGCGTCGAAACAGGTGCGGGAAGCTGCTCTGCCACACTTACAGCCGGGAGTTTGGCCACATCCGCAAGCTTTTTGTGTTTGGAACGTTTGCGGGCGCTGTCTATTATCAAAAGAACTATTACATATGCCAGGCTGAAAACAGCGGGATAGATAACAGCCTTGAGGGGAAGTCCGTAGAGATAAAAAATGACTCCGAAGATTATCATTACTCCAAGATATGTTATAATGCCGAATCTGTGATTCAAAATCCAACGTGAAAATCTGCTCATCCTTAAGTCTCCACTATATAGCCCACGCCGAATTTGGTGGTAATAAAGCCTTCAAGGCCGGCAGCGTCAAGCTTCTTGCGAAGGCGGTTAACGTTAACCGTAAGGGTATTCTCGTCCACGAAGCTGTCGGTCTCCCAAAGAGCCTCCATAAGCTTTTCGCGGCTTACCACAACTCCCTTGTTCTTAAGAAGGGTCAAAAGAATCTTAAACTCATTGCCGCTTAAATCAATCTTCTGTCCCTCGTATGTCAGGGAATTGTCGCCGAGGTTCAAAATAGCGCCCTTATGCTCCATTACAGGCACAGACTCACCGAAATCGTAGGTGCGGCGTAAAAGTGCCTGAATCTTGGCAACAAGCACGTTACCGTCAAAGGGCTTCGCAATAAAATCGTCGGCTCCCATGTTCATGGCCATAACTATATTCATATTCTCAGCGGTAGAGCTGATAAAGATAATCGGAACCTTGGACTGGGCTCTTATCTGAGTGCACCAGTAATATCCGTCGAAAGCGGGCAAAGAAATATCAAGGAGCACCAGCTGAGGATTGTACTCGGCAAACTCTCCCATTACGTTTCTGAAATCCTTAACGGGTCTTACCTCAAGATTCCACTGGGATGCAACCTTAACAATACCCTCTGCTATTCCTTCATCATCTTCTACCAATAAAATCTTGTGCATAAATTAACTCTCCTCACTTAAATGTGACTGTGCGTCACCAATATGAAACATGATATCACATTTTCATCATATCGAAAATACTGATTTGGTCCGTCTCGGGGATTGCTCCCAGTATGCCGAGCTCACCCAGTTTGTCCGCAATGGTCTGTGAAACGTGGGCTCTTGACTTAAAGTCATCCTTACTGGTGAAAGGTCCCACCTTGCAAGCCTCCACGATAGAATCCGCCGCGTTTTCACCAAGACCGTCTATGCTGGTAAAAGAAGGCATAATCTTGTTGCCCACAACAGAGAACAGTCTGGATTTGGCCTTAAACAAATCTATAGGTTCAAACTCAAAGCCGCGGGCGTACATCTCCTGAACGATACGCATATCTCTTATGGAGTCTTCGTCCTTGGGGGAAGGATTGTCAAGTGCCCTTAAACGCTTAAGTTCTTCCTCAAGTCTGTCTCTTCCGAAGCACATGGTCTCATAGTTAAAGGCCTTCGCTCTGATGGAAAAGAAAGCGGCATAATAAGCCAAAGGATAATAAACCTTACAATAAGCTATACGCCATGCCATCATAACGTAAGCCGCCGCATGGGCTCTCGGGAACATGTATTTAATCTTCTGGCAGGATTCGATATACCATTCGGGAACGTTACAGGCGCGCATGTCGGCCTTCCAGCCTTCCCATTTGTCGCATTTGCCGGCCGCAACCTTACCTTTACGAACCATTTCCATGATCTTAAAGGATTCCTCGGACTCAACGCCCATGTTGATAAGGTAAGTCATAATGTCGTCACGGGTACAGATGGCGGTTGAAATGGTGGCTATACCGTCACGGATTAAGTCCTGAGCGTTATTAAGCCAAACGTCGGTGCCGTGGGAAAGACCCGCAATACGGATTAAGTCTGAAAAATACTTGGGCTTTGCTTCCTGAACCATGCCCATGGAGAAGTCCGTACCAAACTCAGGTACACCAAGGCAGCCTATCTCTACGCCGCCGATGTCCGAAGGCTTGACTCCGAGGGCTTCCGTGGATTCAAACAGCGACATAACCTTGGGGTCGTCCAACGGAATGGTAAGAGGGTCGATGCCCGTTAAGTCCTGAAGCATACGAATCATGGTAGGATCATCGTGTCCCAGTATATCAAGTTTAAGTAAGTTATGGTCTATGGAGTGATAGTCAAAGTGTGTGGTAATAATATCCGTTTCCGTATCGTTGGCGGGATGCTGAACAGGGGTAAAAGAATTGATATCCTCTCCCACGGGAAGCACTATGATACCGCCGGGATGCTGACCGGTACTTCTGCGCACTCCCACGCAGCCCTGAACTATACGGTCGATTTCGCAGTTTCTTTTGCTGATGCCCTTCTCTTCAAAGTATTTCTTAACGTAACCGAAAGCAGTCTTGTCAGCAAGGGTTGCAATGGTACCTGCTCTGAAGGTCTGGCCTGCACCAAAGATAACTTCTGTATATTTGTGAGCTTTGGACTGGTATTCGCCCGAGAAGTTTAAGTCGATATCGGGCTCTTTGTCGCCTTTAAAGCCCAGGAATGTTTCAAAAGGAATGTCAAATCCGTCTTTTTTGAGCTTCTCGCCGCAGACGGGGCAGACTCTGTCGGGCATGTCGACACCGGCCATACCTCTGAACTTTTTAACTTCTTCCGAGTCAAAGTCGTAGAAATGGCACTTGGAGCAATAATAGTGGGGTACCAAAGGGTTAACCTCGGTAATACCCGCCATGGTGGCCACGAAGCTGGAACCTACGGAACCACGGGAGCCTACGAGATAACCGTCTTCAACGGACTTCCACACAAGCTTCTGGGCTATAATGTACATTACGGCGAATCCGTTGGTGATGATGGAGTGAAGCTCTCGCTCAAGGCGTTCTTTTACTATTTCCGGAAGGTCGGGGCCGTACATTTCGTGAGCCTTGTTATAACAAATTGTTGTAAGAATTTCATCCGAATTCTCGATGACAGGAGGACACTTGTCGGGGCGTACAGGCGACATGGATTCAATCTGGTCCGCAATCATGTTGGGATTGGTGACCACCACTTCCATGGCCTTGTCACGTCCGAGATAGCCAAACTCCTCAAGCATCTCGTCGGTGGTATGAAGGTACAAAGGTGCCTGGTCGTCGGCATCGTCAAAGCCCTGGCCCTTCATGATGATACGTCTGTAGATTTCGTCCTCGGGGTCCAGAAAATGCACGTCACAGGTGGCGCACACGGGTTTATTGTAAACTTCTCCGAGACGCACTATCTCACGGTTTAAATTTAATATATCTTCCTCGGAATTGACACTTTCAATCTTTTCGTCTCTTATCATGAAAGCGTTGTTGCCGCGGGGCTGAATCTCAAGGTAGTCGTAGAAATTAACGATACGCGCAATGGTATCCTCGCTTCTTTCGTCCACCAATGCTCTGTATAACTCTCCCGCTTCGCAGGCACTGCCGATTATAAGGCCTTCTCTGTGCTTCATTACCTCGCTCTTGGGAATGCGGGGGTGTCTTGCAAAATAATCAAGGTGGGACTTGGAAATGAGGGTATACAAATTAACTCGCCCGGTATTGTTCTTGGCAAGGATTATTACGTGATGGGTGGGAAGCTTCTTGATAACATCGGCGGCAACCTTGGTGCCTTCGTTGATGTCATCCATGGTCTTAAAGCCCTTTTCGCGGCATATCTTTAAAAGCTTAACAAAAGCTCCGCCGGTGGCCGTGGCATCGTCTACGGCTCTGTGGTGGGTAATAAGGGTTACGTTTAACTCTTTACAGATTGAATCAAGGGTAAACTTGTGAAGCTTCTTTAAAAAGCATCTGGAGAGTCCCAGTGTATCCACGCAGGTAAAGTCGTAGGTATATCCTAAACGCTCACAGTTGGCCTTGATAAAAGAAGTATCAAAGGTAGCGTTGTGGGCTACCAGTATGCATCCTTTACAAAACTCAAGGAATCTCGGAAGCACCTCTTCAATCGTGCCCGCATCCTTGACCTGTGCATCGGTGATGGTGGTAAGCTTCGTAATACGGTAAGGAATGGGCACTTCGGGATTGACAAACTCCGAAAAAGTATCCGTAATCTCTCCATTTTCAACCTTAACCGCACCGATTTCGATAATACGGTTCTTGGTAGCTGAGAATCCTGTGGTCTCTATATCAAACACCACATAGTCACTGTCTATGCTTTGATTCTTGGAATCTAAAACCGTTTCGATAAGGTCGTCCACGAGGTAGCCTTCCACTCCGTAAATAACCTTAAAGAAATCCTGCTTGTCAGGATTCTCATCTCCGGCTTCGATTCTTTTTGCTTTTTCTTTTTTCCAAAGGTCTTCCCAGGTGTGATTGGCATCGGGGAAGGACTGAACTACGCCGTGGTCCGTCACCGCAATGGCCTTGTGGCCCCAGGAATAGGCGCGCTTAACAATGTCCGACACTTCGCTGATGCCGTCCATATCGCTCATCTTGGTATGACAGTGAAGCTCCACTCTCTTAACGGGAGCGGTATCCACTCTTGAGGTTCTGAAGTCTTTGCCCACCATAATGGATTTGGGAGAGGTGACGCTTAACTCGTGGTCGAATTTGTCCTCCTGAGGCACGCCCATAACCCGCACAAACTTGCCGGGAGAGAGCTTGTTCATATAATCAGGCGCCTCTGCCGTGGGCGCAAAGAACTTAACCTTAATGGTGTCCGTAAAATCTGTTACGTTAAAAGAAATAATACTCTTTTCGTTTCTTATGTCTCTTTGTTCGTTGGCCGTTATTTTGCCTCTGAACACAACTGTGGTGAAGTCTTCCACCATTTCTTCAATCTTGGTGAATTCCTCTTCATCACTCATTTCCATTCCGTAGATAACGTCGGGATTGTCCGATTTTTCCTGAGGCTCTCTTGTCCTTCTTGGGAAGTCTTTCTTGAAGCCGCCCTTTTCAAACTTCTTGCCGGAATATTTTTCTTTGGCGGGTGTTTTTTCTTTTTGGGCCTTGGGCGTTGCGGGAGCGCTTTCGGACTCGGTTTCTGCCTTGGGGGCTTCTTCGGGCTTACCGATACGGCTCTCCACAAGTTTGGCAATTCTGTACTCGTCCCACTTGGTGCGTTCCGTAATGTCGCCGGTTTCCTCATGTCTGTAGGTCACGGTAATTAAGATGTCCGACATGTTAAAACGTTCGCACACCACTTTTTTTAAGTAATCAAGTATTGAACTTTCGCGCTTTTTGATAATCTCCGAATCCGGCAAAGAAATCTCAAGATGATTGCGGTCAAGTTCCGAAAACTCGGCCTTCTTGAGAGTATTAAAAAGAATGGGGTCCACCTCCGAAAGCTCGTCAAACAAACTGTCCTTGTACTCGTCAAGAAGAGTTCTTACGGTGTAGCCTTCGGATAGATGGTAATCCTCGATGATATAAACGTCCACGTTAATACCCGAAAACATCTGCTTTCGGATTTCACGTATTACTGCGTATACGTCTTTCTTGGGAATAATATGATTGCTCGAAATGTATATTCTTAAAATGTCCCTGCGTTTATTGGATGATACCTTGGTAACAAGTACTTCATCAAAAATCTCCCGTAACCCGGGCTTTAAATCAAGAGCTTTAAAAACTTCCAAAAACGCTTTCGGTTCCATGTATTATTTTCCCCAATTTCTAAGTTCTTCTTCAAGTGCCGAGAAGAGTTCGCTCTCCGGCATTTTCCTGATAATCTCGCCTTTCTTAAAAAGAAGGCCTTCGCCGTCGCCGCCGGCTACTCCAATATCCGCTTCTCTGGCTTCTCCGGGACCGTTAACCGCACAGCCCATAACGGCAAGTTTAATGTTAAGCGGATATTTCTCCGCTATCTCCTCGACCCTGGTGGCAAGGCCGATAAGGTCAATTTTGGTACGTCCGCAGGTGGGACAGGAAATAACTTCGATGCCTTCATTCCTGAGTCCCAGTGTTCTTAATACTATTCTTGCGGAGCGAACTTCATCCACCACATCGCCGGTAAGGGATACACGAATGGTATCACCCACACCCTTCGAAAGAATGAGTCCGAGGCCGATTCCCGACTTAATGTTGCCGGAAAAAGCAGTTCCCGACTCGGTAATGCCCACATGAATAGGGTAAGGAATCTTGCCCGCTATATTCTCATGAGCCTCTGCACACATTAAAACATTTGTGGATTTAAGACTTACCACAAGGTTGTCGTACCCCATGTCTTCTATGCGCTGAACGTTTCTTAAAGCGCTCTCCACAAGACCTTTGGCTGTAACTCCGTGATATTTTTCAACAAGGTCCTTCTCCATGGAACCTGAGTTAACGCCCACACGGATAGGGATATTACGCTCTCTTGCCGCTTTAACGACCTCCAAAAGTTTCTCGTCGGTACCGATGTTGCCCGGGTTGATACGAACCTTGTCAGCGCCGTTTTCAATGGCCGCAACAGCCATCTTATAGTCAAAGTGAATATCCGCTACCAGAGGAATGGATATTTCTTTTTTAATCTCTTTAATGGCACGAGCCGCCTCAAGAGTGGGAACCGTGGAACGGATAATCTCACAGCCCGCTTCCTCAAGTCTGTGAATCTGGGCTACAGTAGCCTTTACATCCTCGGTTCTGGTATTGGTCATGGACTGAATAAGGATAGGGTTACCGTGACCGATTACTCTGTTACCTATATGAATTTCTTTGGTCTCGTCTCTGAATGCCATGTGCTATGTCCTTTCGTTTATCTGAAGAACCTCATAATATCGTTAAAAAGAATAAAGATGGTAAGGGCAAAGAAAAGGAAGATGCCGATAAGGTGAACGATTCCTTCTTTGTCCGCGGGAACGGGCTTGCCGCGCACCACTTCGATGAATAAGAATACCAGTCTGCCGCCGTCAAGTGCCGGAAGAGGCAAAAGGTTCAATACGCCTAAGTTAACGCTTAAGAGCATTGCTATATTCATCATGGTGAGTACCACGCTTGAAAATCCGTAGTTCTTAACCGAGTCGTAACTCTCTCCCACTATCTGGGCAACACCCACGGGGCCCGCCACATCGTCCTTGGAGAGACGGCCGAGCAGGAGCTGTTTTAAGCTCTTTAAGGTGTTCTTAAAGTTAAAGCCAAGCTCGTACCAGCTGTATTTAAAAAGATTTAAGCCTTTGCATTCCACAATGTTGTTGCCGCCCTCGATACCGATGTAGTAACGTCCGTCTTCTTCGCTGTATAAGGGTGCAAAAGAAACCTTACCCTTCTCACCGTTTCTCTCATACTCGATAGTAAGTTCTTCGCCTCTGTTGAGTATGGAAATAAGGGTAATATCTCTCCAGATATGAATCTTCTCGCCGTTAATGGCTGTAATGGTATCGCCTACCTGAAGTCCCGATTCCGCGGCGGGACGACCCTCTGTAAGGCCGCCGATGGTGGGAAGATCGCTTCCGCAATTGGCCACGATAATCATGGAGAAAATCATTGCAATTATAAAGTTAAAGAAAGGTCCCGCGAAAACCGAGGAAATTCTGGCCCAGACATTGGCCTCCCTGAAGGGAATGCCGGCGGGAGTCTCAAGCTTTTCATCCTCGTCCTTGTCAAATTCCGCGTCTTTCTTTTGCTCTAAGGATACATCCGAATCAAAGATGCAGGCACCTCCGAAGGGAAGAAGCTTAAGAGCAAATTTGGTGCCTTTCTTGGTAAAGTGAAATAATGTGGGGCCGAATCCCACGTCAAACTCAAGTACCCTGATTCCGTTGATTCTGGCCACAATGAAGTGACCGAACTCGTGGGAAATTACGATAACGGAAAGGATAATGATAAACCAGATTATCGATGCCATAAATTCTTTCGTCCGCATCCGTTTGTATTAGCTTAAGCTGCGAATGCGTCCCGGGTCAGACCCGTGTATCAGTTAAAACGTTTCTTTAAAATCTCGTATACCTGCGCCTCGGTGTTAAGAATCTCCTCAACGGTGGGGTTTTCAATGTTCTTAACTTCTGCCATGGCAGCCTCAATATAGTCGTAAATGCCGGTAAAGCCTATCTTACGGGACAGGAAATCCTTGACCGCAAGTTCATTGGCCGCATTGAATACGGTAGGCATGATGCCGCCCTCGCCGATGGCCTTATATGCAAACTTAAGGCCCTTAAAGGTCTCCGTATCGGGCTCAAAGAAGGTTAAATCCCTAAGCTTAAAGAAATCCACTCTGTTGTCGTACATGGGCTTTCTGTGAGGGTAGAAAAGGGCATACTGAATGGGAAGCTTCATGTCCGGAACTCCCAGCTGTGCTATAACGGCGCCGTCGGTGTACTCCACCATTGAATGAATGATGCTCTGGGGGTGAATTACCACCTGAATATCGCTTGCGGATACATCAAAGAGCCATTTGGCCTCAATAACCTCAAGTCCCTTATTCACAAGTGTAGCCGAGTCAATGGTAACTTTTTTGCCCATGCTCCAGTTGGGATGCTTAAGGGCATCTTCCACCGTCATATTCTTGATTTCATCAAAGGTCTTGCCTCTGAAGGGTCCGCCGGAAGCAGTCAGTAAAATCTTAGATAAAGTCTTTCTGTCTTCGCCGTTTAAGGACTGGAAAATTGCGCTGTGCTCGGAATCCACAGGAAGAATGGATACACCGTTCTCAGCCGCAAGAGGCATTATGATGTGACCTGCGGTAACCAGTGTTTCTTTGTTGGCAAGGGCTATGGTCTTGTGCGCCTTAATGGCTGCGATGGTGGGCTGAATGCCTATCATACCTACAAGAGCAGTTACCACTATATCGCCTTCGGGCTCGGAACAAATCTTTAAAAGGCCGTCCATACCCTCAAGTACGGTAACGTCCGTGTCCTTAACTCTGTCCTTTAAGTCATGGTAAGCCTGCGAATCATACATAACCGCAAACTTAGGCTTAAACTCACGAATCTGAGCCTCCATAAGGGTCACGTTGGTGGAAGCTGCAAGAGCAAATACCTTAAGGCCTTCCTGAGCCCTCACTATTTCAAGTGTCTGTGTTCCGATGGATCCGGTGGAACCGAGTATTACAAGATTTTTCATAAACTGTCCTTATCTGCTTGCGACTATCCATAAAACTGCAAGGAAATATGTAATGGGTGCGGTAAATATCATACTGTCAAAACGGTCCATAACACCGCCGTGACCGGGTATGCATCTGCCGTAATCCTTAATGTCTTTGTTACGCTTGATGGCCGATGCAGCAAGGTCTCCCACCTGAGCAATAATGCCGCCGATGGCTGCCATTGCACAAAGAAACCACTTAACATCGGGCATGAAGAAGTTACCGAATACGTAAGCGATAATGCCGGCGCCCACAACACCGCCCACAACTCCCTCAATGGATTTCTTGGGACTTAACTTCGGAAGGAACTTGTGATTACCGATAGTCTTGCCGGTCAGCATTCCCACGCAATAAGCGCAAGTATCGTATCCCCATGAAGAGATAATAATCATCCATACGATAAGATGGCCGTCCTCAAGGTGCCTGGTAAGGTATACAAAAGAAAGCATTACAGGGGCATAAGCAAAAGAAAATACCGCCGACATAATGTCTTCAACCCGGTATTTTGGAAACGTAAACACATAGAGGCACAAAAACGCTATAACCGTAAAGGCTGCCGCCATGCACAAAAGAAGCAAATCCTG
>JAEEGJ010029020.1_pt1 | contig 10950 bp, 15 predicted proteins | sample 8958761 | NCBI WGS metagenome assembly JAEEGJ01 (sample SAMN16246546, study PRJNA631951) | gut metagenome | biome: gut microbiome; feature: rumen; material: RS-attached | host: Bos | place: Iran: Karaj | collected 2018-10
GTGAGGAATACCAGGATGGCTACAAGAGCTTGTTGTCGCACAGACCTGAACTTGTTCATGTATACGCAGGCTATGATTATGACCTTGGAGTATGCGGACATGCTCATGGAGGACAGTGGAGGATCCCTTTTACAGGAGTAGGCGTTGTTTCCCCAAATCAGGGGCGTTTTCCAAAATATGTTGACGGTCTATATGAGCTTTCAAATGGTACAGATATGGTTGTAAGCAGAGGCCTTTGCCGTGAAAGAATGCCTTATCCAAGATTTTTTAATCATCCTGAAGTTGTAATAATAGACGTTGAATGATCTGTTTTTGAAGAAAGAGGTTACTTGTAATGAAGAGTACTTATAAAACAAAGGCCCGAGAAGAAATCATGGCATATCTTAAAGAACATACTGAGCAGAGGTTTACTGCGAGAGAGATTTTTGAAGCTGTAAGCGGGAAGGCCGAAGGAATCAACAGAACAACGGTATATAGAAATCTGGATCGTTTATGTGAAACGGGGGAACTACTGAAATTCAAGGAGCCTAACCGGGACTCATGGTACTATCAGTATTCTTCCGATCATGATCACTGTGATGAGCATATGCACGCACAGTGCAGTGAATGCGGCCGTATCTATCATCTGGAAAAATCATTTGCAGATACTTTTGAAAAAAAGGTACTTAAAGAGTATGGACTGATGATCGATCCATCCAAGACGATTATTATTGGGAAATGCGATAAATGCAGAGATAAGTAAAAAATACAGTAGCTTTAATTTGCAACATAATTGCAAATTCTATTGACATGATTGCAACCGGGGCATATAATATGCAACTGAGTTGCAATTTGTTTTTTTAGGAGAAGAATCATGTCTACAAAAGAAGTACCGATAGTGATAATAACCGGATATCTCGGTTCCGGTAAAACAACGCTGATGCAGAATATCCTTAAACAGGAGCAAAGGAAGATAGCCTTGATCGTAAACGATATGGGGAGCATTAATATAGATGCCTCCATCCTGAACAAGACCGGGAATCGTGTTGCGCAGGTTGAGATGGTTGAAATGCAGAATGGATGTATATGCTGCACTCTCAGGGATGAATTTATGGCAGAGATCGAAAGGCTGTCAGCGGATAACAGTATAGAGGCTATATTCGTGGAAGCATCCGGTATCAGTGAACCCTCATCCATAGCGGGAGCATTTCTTAACTATGAAGAGATGACAGAGGATACAAGAGTTTATTTGAAAAGCGTGGTATCTGTAGTTGATGTTGACAGAATCTACAGGGAGTTCCTTCACAGCCTGACAGAGGACGAAGATACAGAGGATGGGGATGTGATCAACCTGATCATGGATCAGATAGAATTTTGTAATCTCATGATCTTAAATAAAACTGATCTTTTGACAGGAGAACAGCTTGCCGAAGTAAAGGAAGGCCTCAGAGGACTTCAACAGGAAGCCGAGATGATCGAATGCGTAAATGGAAATGTAGATCTTGAAGTGATACTAAATCGTGAGGATTTTGATTTTGAAGAGGTGGAAGCATACAGCGCCGTCCAGAGGGCTCTAAATAACTGTGAGCACGATGATGAGAAGGCCTGTGTTGATGAATATGGTATTTCTTCTTTCGTCTTTGAGGAAAGGAGACCATTTAACAGAGAGGCATTTAATAAGCTGATAGAGGATTATCCCGAAGTGTTGATCCGTACAAAGGGTTATATATGGTTTTCAGATGACTGGAAGCATATTCAGCTTTTTGAACAGGCAGGAAGAAATGCATCGATCACTGAACTGTCGGAATGGGTATCTGCATGGCCTGAGTATGAACTTGAAAAAGTTGTCTCGGATTTCCCTGATATCAAGGATGACTGGGACAAAACATACGGAGACAGATGCAATCAGGTCGTTTTCATTGGAAAAGGATATGAAAAGGCAGAGATTGTTAAGCTTCTGTATGATTGCATAGAGAAAGCAGGGTGAGCATAAATGGGGACCGTATATTTTGTAAATGGGTTCCTCGAAGCAGGTAAAACAACTTTCATAAAAGAATTGATAGGAAGAGAGTCTTTCCGAATTTCCGGGAAGACTCTGATATTATTATGCGAAGAAGGGGATCTGGAATATACCGATGAGGAACTTGCAACATCGGATTCGGTGGTAGAGATCATCGAAGACGAGGAGAATTTTAACGAAGATAACATTGCTGCTTTGGAGAAAAGACACAGACCGGAAAGGATCATCGTAGAATATAATGGAATGTGGGACAGAAAGAATCTCGAGTTCCCGTGGTATTGGGATGATGTTATGGAGATAGCCGTATTCGATGCATCTACGTTCAAACTGTATTCCGACAATATGCGCTCCCTTCTCGCCGAGCAGGTAAGGCGTGCAGAGCTCATTCTTTTCTATAAGGCCGATGAAGTAAGAGAAAAACTGGCTTCTTATGTCAGAAATATCAAGGCTATAAATATGGGAGCTGCGTTTGTGTTCAGAGGAGCGGAGGGAGATATCATTCTTGATCCTGACGAGCATCTTCCCTATGATATCAATGCGGATGAGATCTTCCTTGATGACGAGGGATTTGCTGTACTTAGTATGGATTCTCTTCAGAGATGTGAAGTATATGAGGGCAAGAAAGTACACTTCACCGCGTGCGCATATAAAATGAAAGAAGGCTGTGACTTGGAGTTTATAGCGGGAAGGATGATCATGACCTGCTGTGAAGCGGACATGTCTTTTGTCGGATTCATCTGCGGATATCCGAAAGCTTATGAACTTGATGACCGGGAATGGGTTGAAATATCCGGAATCCTTAGAGTCAGGTTTGATGATGAAATACAAAGAAATATTCCTGTATGCAGAGTCATAGAACTTAAGGAGATTGATAAACCGGATAAGGAAATCATATCTTTGATTTAGTACCGGCACCTCTTAGTGAACGATTATTTCGGAATATATTCCAGTTTTATCGGCTTAGGATATATTACAGCAAATTTAGTTTTTGCTCCTTAACAAATAAAAAAGTGAGTTAAGGAGCAAAATTAGAGGATAATGGACGATGGATAAGACAGAGCTTTACAAACCCTGTCTTTTTTTTGAAATAATACATTGACAGGTATCTATGTATATGTTACTATCAACACATAGACGAATATCAATGTAAGGAGGAGGTTATGGCTAAATTTAACGAAGTATTGATATGTAAGGCTCTTGGCGATCCCAACAGAATGGAAATAGTTAAGATGCTTTCTGATCAGGAGAAGTGCGGATGTAAGCTTCTTGAAAAGTTTGATATTACACAGCCTACTCTATCTCATCACATGAAGATATTAGTGGACTCAGGCCTTGTTAATGACAGAAAGGAAGGCAAGTGGCATTACTATTCAATTAACACAGATATTATGAAAGAATTCTGTGGTTTTATTAAAACTTTATGTAATGAAACTACTGGCAAATGCTGCAAGGGGGAGGCGTGATGTGGGACTTTATTCAGATGCAGATTCTGGGAATGAAGTGGCTGAACATTTTGATTAGCAGGCTCTTATCAACGTTAGGATTGGATATAGATAGCCGTATTGGTTCCAGCATACAATTTTTTATTTATGATGTGATAAAAATTACGATTCTTCTCTGTTTGTTGATTTTTGTGATTTCATATATCCAAAGTTTTTTTCCACCAGAGCGTAGTAGAAAGATAATGGGTAGATTTCATGGAATTGGAGCAAACATCGTAGGAGCTTTACTTGGAACGGTGACACCTTTTTGTTCATGTTCTTCAATCCCGATATTTATGGGATTTACGAGTGCGGGGTTACCACTTGGAGTAACGTTTTCTTTTCTGATTTCATCACCGATGGTGGATCTGGGGAGCCTGGTGCTGCTAATGAGTATCTTTGGGGTACGGATAGCCATTGTTTATGTAGTGATGGGGCTGATGATTGCTGTTGCAGGTGGGACATTGATTGAGAAGCTGCATATGGAAGATCAAATCGCGGATTTTATCAGGAATGCAAATAGTAGTGTTGACATAGAAACTCCGGAGCTATCTGTTAAAGAACGACTTCTCTACGCGAAGGACCAGGTAGTATCTACACTAAAAAAAGTTTTTCCGTATATTCTGATAGGAGTCGGTATCGGTGCTGTGATTCATAACTGGATACCGGAAAGTTGGATTAGGACAGTGCTCGGAGGACGAAATCCCCTTGGAGTCATACTTGCAACGATTATTGGAATTCCAATGTATGCAGATATTTTTGGTGTGATTTCAATAGCAGAGGCACTCCTGTCTAAAGGGGCTTTGCTTGGTACGATCTTAAGCTTTATGATGGCAGTGACTACACTCAGTCTTCCGTCGCTCATTATGCTGAAGAAAGCTATCAAGACAAAGTTGTTAGGAACATTTATAGCCATCTGTACAGTGGGCATCATCATTGTCGGATATGGTTTCAACATATTTCAATATTTATTCATCTGAAGGAGGATATGGTCATGAATATCAAGGTATTAGGCGGAGGATGCAAAAGTTGTGAGGCGCTCTTTGCATCTGCAAAAGAAGCAGTAGCGAAAAAAGGGATCGATGCAGAGATAGAGTATATCACGGATATGGAAAAGATCATGGGCTTCGGAGTGATGAGTATGCCGGCTCTTGTGATCGACGGAAAAGTTGTTTCAGCCGGAAAAGTTCTTAAGGCTAAGGAAGTTGAAAAATTCTTATAGGAGATGTCAGGGAAAACATGAATAAACGTGATAAGGCAATCGGATCTTACATATGCAATAATCTTCTTGGATATGATATTTCAACTCCGGAAGGAAGACAGAAGGCCAGGAATGAAGGGCTATTTACGGAGTTTTGCCCTAAGATGGTTGCAAGCGCAGTAGATATATTAGAAGAAATCATAGAGGAGGTGGAACATGACAGATCGATTAAGTGTTAGACCGGTTCAGATAAGCGATGCCGAACGGCTGGCGGAAATCTATTTGTACTATGTTAATGACACGGCTGTATCATTCGAGTATAAGGCACCGTCAGCAGAAGAGTTTATTAAAAGGATAGAGCATACTACAGAAAAGTATCCGTATCTGGTCTGTGAAAAGGACGATCTGGTAGTAGGATATGCATATGCCGGAGCATACAGCGTTAGAGAAGCATACACATGGACGGTAAGTATGTCAATTTATATAGATAAGGATCATCGGAGAGAAGGGATAGGATCTCTATTATATGCATCCCTTGAGAAAGAGCTGAAAAAGCAGGGGGTAATCAATCTTCTTGCCGGAGTTGCCTTTTCAGAGAAAGAGGATGAGTATCTGTCTCACGACAGTTATCTGTTCCACTTGAAAGAAGGATATGAAAAGGTAGCACATATGAAGACTGTCGGTAAGAAGTTTGACAGGTGGTATGATCTTTTATGGATGCAGAAAAAAATATAAAGGATAGAAATTGGGATATATAAGCTGTTTCACAAGTGAATTGTACGAAGGACTTATCTTTTAAGGAAGCTGGGCTGTAGAATCTGACAACAAAAATTCAAAAAGACAACAATCTGACAACAAATTCATTTATGAGACACAGGATATCAGACCATGACAATATGGTGAGGGGCCGTTGAAATCGAGAGGTCAAGCGATGATTTTTCAAATGTAAAGATTGAGCCATTATTCGAGGAGTCAGTAGATTTTGAGACATTCTCTAAGTCAGACTTTAGAGCAGTAAAAGTTAAGGCTTGTCAGGCAGTTCCAAAGAGCAAGAAGCTTCTTCAGTTTACTCTTGATGATGGAACAGGTACAGATAGAACAATCCTTTCTGGTATCCATGAATTCTATGAGCCAGAAGAGCTTCACCTTCTAATGGTTGACAACCATATCCCTGCAGGTGCAAAACTTTACTAGAAATGGTCCATGGGGACGGGGTTAATGGTCCAAAATTGAATGATTAAATTATTTGAAGGAGTGGTGTAATGCCACTCCTTTTTATATTCAATGTTAACCTACCTTAATCGCATGCTCAAAAAATATAGTACGGTGCTTTATTTATGCACAGAAAATAGATATAGTAGATGATGAATGATTTTTACGAATAGAAGGGAGAATCTATATGACCAAGGATGCAATTATAGATGATGCCATTAAGTATATTGGTGAATTGTTTGAAGGAAATTCAGATGGTCATGGCAGGGATCATGCTTTGAGAGTATATCGCAATGCACAAACAATCACTGAGTCATATCCGGATGCTGATAGATTTGTCGTTGCATTGGCTGCATTATTACATGATGTGGATGATCACAAGCTTTTTGATACTGAAAACAATGCAAATGCCAGAGCATTTTTAAGCAAAGAGCAATTGCCTAAAGAAATGATAGATTTGATATGCGAAATAATTAATTCCGTATCCTTTAGCAAGAATAGAGGAAGAAAACCAGATACTCTAGAAGGAAAAATTGTTCAAGACGCTGACAGAATAGATGCAATTGGAGCAATAGGAATTGCGAGGACTTTTGCATATGGAGGAAAGGCCGGTAGAACACTGGAAGATTCTATAAAGCATTTTTACGATAAACTCCTTTTACTAAAAGATGAAATGAATACAGATGTTGCAAAGAGACTGGCACAGAAGCGGCATGATTACATGCAAGATTTTCTTGAGGAATATTACTTAGAAACAGGATACAAATAGAGTTGAAAAATAAATAGAGGTTTTTGACATAGATGAACTACAGACTTGGAAAAATAGAAGATTTAGATGAAATAGAAAGATTGATTAAGGATGCAATATCCTTAATGAGAGAGCAAGGTATAGAGCAGTGGGATGAGGTGTATCCAGCCCGCGAAGATTTTGCAAAGGACATAGAGCAGGGCTATTTATATGTTGCTGATAAAGAGGATAAAATGGCTGCAATTTATGTTATAAGCGAAGAGTGTGATGCTGCGTACATGAATGGACAATGGGAAAATGAAAAGCCTTGCATTATTCATAGACTCTGCGTGTCTGCAGACTGTCAAAACGAGGGCATAGGAAAGAAGGTGCTTAAGCATATAGAAAATCAGCTTGTCGACATGGGATATGATTCAGTAAGGCTAGACGTTTTTTCTGAAAACCCTTATGCACTTAAATTATATGACAAAAACGGATACACCAAGCGCGGTTACGCTGACTGGCGAAAGGGAAGATTTTATCTCATGGAGAAAAGCATATGAAAGTAAATAGAGTTTATTCGCCGGACATATACAAAAAGATAATGCTGGCAGAAGCGGATAAAAAAGATGATATATATCGATATGATATGATGATGCCCTTTAAGGGTAAGTGGGATTGTTATCACATTCCTATGAAACCAACACATCCAGGCGGATATGACATCATCCAGGCTAATAACAGACTAGGACTACTGCCTCCATCAGAGGTGGATAGTGGATATGAAGCACAGATAGAAGCATTGGCTGACGAAGCGATTTGGGATTCATGTCAAAAGTCAATTGAAACGGCGTTAAAGAGATTTGAAGAGCAGGGAGTAGAACTAAAAGTTCAAGAGTATTTGTATTCAATCTTCTTGGCTAATCCAAAGAATCCATATACAGTTATGAACGAAGGCTATTGTGGCGATGGAGGAATACCAGGGTATATTATGGGATGGCTCGTTCCTTCTGATAATACAATTAAGAGGCTGCCTTCAGCATTAGCTCACGAAACTAACCATAATGTGCGGTATCAATATATCAAGTGGACTAACGATATCAATTTGGCAGAAATGATAGTTAGTGAGGGGCTTGCAGAAAACTATGCTACAACTATTTTTGGCGAAGAATTCCTTGGACCATGGGTTACTAAAACAGATATGGAACTTATGCCGCTCATAAAAGAGATAATCCATGACGGTTTGAATGTAACTGGATTTGATAACATAACAACCTATCTATATGGTGATGAGATGGCAGAGATTCAAGGCTTTCCTAAAGTAGGACTGCCTTACTGTGCCGGATATGCCACCGGATACTACCTAATCAAGTATTACTTAGAGAAGACAAAGCTCCCGATTGAAAAGGCGACAATTCTTCCGGCTGAGGAGATACTCAAAGAAGTAAGCGAGTTTTGGGAACTATAGCATATATCTGGCGCAATGAGGATGACGACCTATTTTTTAAAGTGGAAACATGTTAAAATGAAGTTAGATAGGTACGAGTATACATGGGTAACTATATGAAAGGCGAAAACAATGATGTATGAATATATGACTTTGGATGATGAGACTACTATTGCACATTCAGAGATGAAAAAAGATGGAACAGTGAAGGTATATATAGAAAAACCTGTTGAAGGTGGATTTCATCATGCAACATGCTTCTTGCCTAAGTATGATTGGGTTGAAAATGAAGGGTTCTCAGATTCGGAAATAGAAGCATTAAAAAAATTTGTAGAGAACAATGCTCATCTGATAATAGAGTTATCTCAAAAAGGAGGATTTCTTAATGCCTCAGGTTTTTAAAATTGGCTCATATATAGTATTCTTTTGGATTGGAGAAGGAGAACCTTTAGAGCCAGTTCATGTTCATATTTCAGAAAAGAAACCAACGGAAAATGCCACTAAAATTTGGATAACAAAAAGTGGAAAAGCATTGCTAGTCAATAATAATTCTAGGATACCCGAAAGTATGCTTAGGAAGATGCTTAGAATGATAGAAGCTAATACAGATAAGATATGTGATAAGTGGTTGGAATACTTTGATGAAATTAGTTATTATTGTTAGTAGGAAAGTATATAGTATAAGAATGCAGATGCTCAATCGCGTCTGCATATTTTTTTAGAAAAATCTTATTATAGATATTGACCCTCACGTTGCGTCATGGGTTAGGATGATTATATCAAGAGACAGGGGGACATAATAATGCGAACAGTAAAGGAAGTATCAGGGCTTACAGGCATCTCAGTGCGCACTCTTCATTACTACGATGAAATAGGGCTTTTAAAACCTACGGAAGTTAATGATGCGGGATATAGGCTTTATGACGATAAAGCAATCAGTAGGCTCAGCCAAATTCTTGTGTTTAAAGAGCTTGATCTTCCACTTGCTGACATCAAACTTATTATGGATAATCCAAAGCTTGATAGTAGTTGTGTGTTGGCGAAACAGCGTAAAATGTTATGTTTGAAAAAGCAGAGGATTGAACGTATTATCGCCGGAATAGACGAAATGATGAAAGGGGACAATATGGACTTTACAGTATTTGATGAAACAGAACTTCAAATTATGTTTGACGATATGTTTGAGAATATGAATGAATCCCAGAAGCAGATATTCATAGACACATATGGAAGTGTTGAAGAGTGGGAAAAGCAATTTAAAGAAAGTGCTTCTGATGAAAAAACTCAAAAGAATTTTGCAAAGATGATTGAATGGTATGGCACTAAGGATGGGGTTAAAGAAAGTATAAAGACTACTCCTAAGCCAGAAGTGTTCATGTCATATCAAAAGCGAATGGATGAAATTCAAAAGAAAATCGCTGATAAGAAGGGAGTAGATGTTAATAGTTTTGAGATTCGGCAGCTAGTGGGAGAATACGATTTTGTTGCAAAACAGCTTTATCAAATTAAAGAACCAAAGGCACTATTACTTGATATAGCAAGAGGATATCAAGAGAATGAGGAACTAGCTGCAGGTATTGATTCTATATATGGAAGTGGGGCCGCTAAATATATTGGAGAAGCAATCGAAGCGTTCTATGTATAAATCCTTTAATATACCCACTTGAAATATATAACCAAAAGATGTAAAGTTTTATGAAAGACAAGGGCGTCTGCATTAATATGCAGGCGCCTTTAGGTTTTAGGAGGTTTATTTGAGACCAGTAATAGGAATAATTCCGCTTTATGACGATGAAAAAGAGAGTATATGGATGTTGCCTGGGTATATGAAGGCAGTGGAAATGGCTGGAGGACTCCCTGTGATTTTACCCTTCACTGAGGATGAGCATGAATTATTGCAAGCCTACAGTTTGTGCGATGGAATTCTTTTTACAGGCGGACATGACGTGGCGCCGGAAGTTTATAACCAGCAGGAAAAAAGTTATTGTGGAAAAAGTTGTAAAACAAGGGATATAATGGAGAGTATAATGCTAGATGAGTGTTTGAAGGACGACAAACCTTTCCTTGGTATATGTCGAGGTATCCAATTTATTAATGCTTATCTAGGAGGAAGTCTTTATCAGGATTTGCCAAAAGAATATGATTCCAAAGTTGAGCATCACATGGAGCCGCCTTATGACAGAGGGGCCCATAAGGTTGAGGTGTTAGACGGTACAATGCTAGCAGATATAATTGGAACTGGCATTCACAGCGTCAACAGCTATCACCATCAGGCTATTAAGGAATTGTCCCCAAAGGTCGATGCCATGGCATATTCTGAGGATGGATTAGTGGAAGCAATATCTGTAAAGAATCACAGATTTGCAATAGGTGTGCAGTGGCACCCAGAGTTTTCCTATGAAAATAACGAGGAAAGCTTAAAATTAGTTAGGGCATTTATAAAAGAATGTGAATAGAGGAAGGAGATATTTGATTATGAAGAAAAGAATTTTAGCAGTTTTAATGGCAGTTGCAACAATGGCAACTATGGTAGGATGTGGTGGCAGCTCAGCAGCGGAGACTTCATCAGATTCTGCACAGGCTTCATCTGATAAGACATGGATTATCGCTACAGACACAGCGTTTAAGCCATTTGAGTATACAGATGACAACGGGGATTTTGTTGGTATTGATATGGATATTCTTGATGCTGTAGCAAAGGATCAGGGATTCAAGTACGAAGTACAGTCACTTGGATGGGATGCAGCAATTGCTGCTTGTCAGGCTGGACAGGCAGACGGTCTTATTGCAGGTGCTTCAATTACAGATGAGAGAAAAGAATCAGGCTGGATTTTCTCAGATGGATACTATGATGCAAATCAGAGCATGGCTGTAGAAGCTTCT
>JAEEGJ010029021.1_pt1 | contig 10950 bp, 7 predicted proteins | sample 8958761 | NCBI WGS metagenome assembly JAEEGJ01 (sample SAMN16246546, study PRJNA631951) | gut metagenome | biome: gut microbiome; feature: rumen; material: RS-attached | host: Bos | place: Iran: Karaj | collected 2018-10
GACGACGAAATTGCACTTTGGGAAGGATATTTCCGTCTCCTGAGTTCCCGTATGCAGGAATGTACTTCGCCTGCGAAGGGAAGTATCGTACATATGCTGTTCGGCGCCATGGTGCTGGAATCACTCAGCATGCTCCGCCGTGAACATGAGGGTCTCAACCTGTCCAAAGACCATGGCACGATCAATACGTTACGGGGCCGCTGCCTGACCGAGCGCTTCATCCACCTTCTGGAGGACTGCGACGGCAGGACCCGCCGGATTGACGATTTTGCCAAGCAATTGAATGTCACGCCCAAATACCTGGCGCGCCAGCTGAAGGAGGTCTCCAACCACACCCCCAGCGAGTACATTTCCATGTACACGGCCAAGGCCATCGAGCGCCGTCTGCGCTTTACGGACATGACCATGCAGGAAATCGCTGATGATCTGAACTTTGCCAGCGCGTCCTTTTTCGGACGTTATGCGAAGGAGCATTTAGGTATGACTCCTCTGGAATATCGCAAAAAATTCCAGAATGCCAGGGAGGTGTAACCGAAAAGGACAGTTTGGTCATGTGAAATATTTTGGGAAAAATCGAACATTACATTTTTCCCCAATCGTTGCAAATTTGCGCTGTCAACCCTTATAACACGCAAATGAGCATGTCTAAACGTCTCTTTTTTCTTTTCGTGCTTGTCTCAATGTACGAATTGGTACAGGCACAAACGCCCCCTCCCTATGAACCTTACTGGTCCGTAGAGTATCAGATGGGGCTGATTAATGTCAATGGAGAAGGAAACTTCTTCCGGATGACCTCCCCTTCCTTTTCTTTCAATGCGGAATATCGCTTTTCTGAACCCCTCGGTGTCCGGGCGGTTTTAGGCGGTTTCCAGGGAAAAGGGTATGTCGTCCGTCTCAAAGAGTACTATCGTTACCATTATATAAGGGGAGGGGCCGATGTCATGTGGTATCCTTCCTCCTTCCCGGTGAAGAATATGTACTTTTTCGCCGGACTGGGCCTGATGGTGGGAACATCCAACGGAGCCCAAAACGTCGATGTCAGTTTCAAGCCTGACTATTTCGAGGGCCTCTGGAGCGCCCCCAAGGTCTTTGTGACGGGTCGCATCGGCGCTGGATATGCCTATCCCCTCACCGACAAGATCGCCGTTACCGGCGAGGCCGCCTTCTCCCTGTATCCTGACTCCGTCAACTCCAAGATGGGCGGAAACATGGACTGCAGCCTGTCCCTGATGGCCGGCATCAAGTATTCCTTCGGCCCTTGCCGGAAGAAGCAGAAGCCCCAGCCCGTTTACGTCCCTCAGCCCGCACCGGTACAGCCGGTCATCGCGGTGGTGGAGGAACCCGCTCCGGAACCGGCCCCTGTCGAAGTGGTTCCTGAACCGGTCGTGGAACCGGAACCTGCCGTCGAAGAAGAGGTGATTCCCGAATCCGTCCGCATCTATTTCACCAGCGATTCCGCTGTGATCAAGGACGAGTACAAATCCAGTCTGGCCACTCTGGCCCAGTTCCTCGCCACCCATCCGGACTGGTACGTCTTCGTGGAAGCCTACGGTGACAGCAAGTTCGGCTCGGCTGCGCACAATCAGGAACTCAGCGAGCGCCGCGTCGCATCGGCCGTCAAGCAGCTCAAGGCGGCCGGCGTCCCGAAAAGCCGGATCCAGACCGTCGCCGGCGGCGGTACCAACAAATTTACGGTAGGCAAGAACGTAAAGAAGAACCGCCTGGTCATTTGCCATCTTCTCCAGAATAATTAATCACAAATAATAATATGAAAAAACCTATTCTGACCATTTCGCTGGCAATCCTTGCCAGCGCGCTGACCACTGTGTCCTGTACCTCGGACCTCAAACCCGACATCGAGCGTATCGAACAGCAGCAGATCGAGGCCGACAAGAGACTCGAAGAAAAGATCGAACAGACGGAATCTTCCCTCCTGGCTTCCCTGAAGAAGACCAGCGATGACCTCGCCGCCGCCAAGGCCGAGCTGGAAGCCGCCATCGCCGAAAAGGTGAGCATCGCCGACTATCAGGCCGCCCTCACCGAATACAGCAACCGCCTGAACCAGATCGTATCGGCCCAGAAGACCGTGGACAACGAGCAGAACGCCGCCCTGGAGGATATCTATGAGAAGATCGGCCAGCTGAAGACCTACGTGGACGGCCAGATCGCCGACCTCAAGACCTACGTGGACGGCGAAGTGACCAAGCTCTACAATACCATCAGCGAGAAAGAGACGGCGCTGTACAATTATATCAATGCCGAAATCGCCAGGCTGCAGGCCCAGATTGATATCCTGAAGGCCCGCGTGCAGTCCATCGTCTTCGTGCCCCAGTACACGGACATGAAGTTCGGCTTGCCTTTCTCCGTGGTGAAGGACAACGCCCCCGCTCCCCACTACGCAGCAGCCGCCGTGGATACCGTGAAGAACATCGTCTATAAGGTATCTCCCGACTCCCTGGCCGGGAGCCTGGCCAAGAACGCGAAGGACATCTTCGGCTTCCTGGTCAAGGATGACCTCAAGACCCGCGCCGTCGCTGCACAGCCGGAACTGGTCATCCTGGAAGCCAAGGGCGACAACACCAACGGTGAAATCGAGTTTGTCCTCAAGCAGAAGGGCTTCGAGCCCACGGCCGTAAAGGGCGACTATGACGTGGACCTGGACCGCTACGCCATCGCCCTCGGCATTGTGGACAGCGACCGCAACCTGGGTATCACCTCTCCTTACACGCAGGCTACCCTGGCCCCCAGCTCCCTGATCACCGTGGACCTCTACAACGTTTATCGTAAGGTAAAGGCCTGTAAGGATGCCAACGGGACCATCGTCATCTCGCCCAACGAGGCCGTGGACGACAACAAGGGCGCCAGCCCCGAGAACCTCGAAATCAAGTACACCGGCGACGTGGCCAAGGCTCCTTCCTACAAGACCGGCTACAAGCCCTCTTACAAAGCAGTCAGCACCTTCCAGAAGGATACGGTAGTCCTCTATGAGAACACCTACCTGGCTGCCTGGGTCTCTTCCAAGAACGGTATCGCCATCGGTCCTTATACCTATGACCAGCTCGACTCCCTGGGCTACAACATCTCTGCGTACGTAAAGCACTCCGAGTCCGAGACCATCGAGACCTCCGTCCCCGGCTACGAGACCACTGCTGCCATCTCCGGTGCCAATGCCGTCGTGAGTGCCCCCGTCACCGAGGCCTTCTCTCCCATCTCCCTGTACTACGATGCTGCCACCAAGTCTTCCAAGATGAGCACCCGCAAGCACCTGGTAGGCAAGTGCGTGGCCAAGACCATCGTCTATAAGACAGGCATCAGCGACGACAGTTACCTCACCCGTACCGCCAAGGTGGATTTCATCCAGGCCGATGATATCTACTTCCTCTTCTCCCTGGATACCCTCAAGTGGTCCTACGCCCAGGATGCCGCCCAGGACAACGCCGCCTTCAAAGGCCTGGATCCCGTCTATGACCGCGCCACGCTGAAGACGCTCAAAGTGGAAGCCAGTGTCGATAACGGCGCTACCTACAAACGTTTCGTGGACGGCTCCGACGAGTTCTGGGGTGTGGAACTCAAGGACTTCGACGCCCTGACCCGCCAGCCCTACTATGCCGCTTCTGAGACCACCGCGACCGACTACGAGTCCGACAAGATTCTGAACCCGGTCAAGAAGGGCACCACCCAAGATGAAGCCACCTTTATCAATACCTACGCAGCTTACGACGCCGCTACCAAGGCCCTGACCTTCGGCCACGCCGCCACCCCCGAGAAGAGCAACTACGCCTTCGTTCACCGGGCTGCCTTTGACAACGGTACGGCCGCCAACAAGAGGACGGCCACCTACGTCCTGAACACCCGCGCCACGGACCTGACCAACGCCAACTCCGTCAACGCCGGCGCCTACATCCTTCCGAACACCTCCGGTTCCCAGTACATCGCCGCCAAATCGGCCTTCGCCGTGACTACGCAGGACCGCAAGCGTGACGTGATCTACGTAACGGGCCAGTCCGGCAGCACCATCCCGCAGTATCCCGCCACCGTCGTGCCTTCCGTGACCACCGCCTCCCTGAACCGCTTCGATGTCCTGGTGAACGGTAACCACTCCTTCACGAATCACGGTGAATACCTCCTCCAGTACGGATACAACGGCGGTACCAGCGTCGCTGAACACTATGAGATCCAGTCCGGTGATATCAAGGACGCCGTTTACGACGCCTTCATCGCCCAGGGCATCTTCACCACCGGCGATTTCGCCTCCTCCGCCGACGCCCTCACCGCCGAGATTGTCAACAACGGCAACATGAACCCCGGTACCGCTTACAATAGCGGTTATAACAGCTACTTCAAGCTGGTCTCCACCGCCAACGACCTCACCCTGCGTTCCCAGGGCGGTTACGGTGCCGACGATACCGCCGACAACAGCGCCGTCCTGCTCACCTCCGAGCGCCTGAAGAACCTCGTCCGCATCTATCCGGACTACACCGAGAAGCCCTTCGTCGAAGACGGCCGATTCATCGAGTACGTGTTCTTCACCTATACCGGCCAGGAGGTCCACGTGTTCTGGTCCCTGGGCTCCATCGCCGCCGTCTCCGGTACGTATGAGTTCCGCACCAAGGTCGCTCCCGCCACCTCCGGCAACCGCGACTTCGCCTTCAAGGCCAACACCGCCGGCAGCTACGCCAATCCCAAGTGGATGTACATGAGCAACATCGTGGGCATCTATCCTTCGGCCAGCTCCACCGAAATCGAAAAGTATGACGTGGACGGCAATAACTACTACTTCGGCACCTCCGTGGCTGATACGCACCTCGTCCCGGAATTCAAGTTGGTCCACAACGAGAACTACACCGGTACCGACATGTTCGGCCTCAATGCCAGCTACTACATCCTGGGCGGCACTTCCAACCTGCTCAAGTACGAAGGTACCTCCGCCAACGTAGAGGTGGCCGGCCAGCTGTGGATGTACTCCGGTACCACCAGCGTCCGCTTCCCGGTGACCGCCAAGATCAAGGTGAACGGTGCCAAAGGCGATTCCATCTTCATTCTCAGACCTTAATTAGTCATATGGATACCAATACCAACTTAAATGATGTAAACCGTATCGCATCCGGTACGGTGTTTAAAGGCCAGATCATTTCTGCCAATGACATTCGCATTGACGGACATTTTGAAGGCCGCCTTGAGTCCAAGAAACGCCTGGTCGTCGGTGAGCACGCCGTCGTGAACGGTGATATCATCAGCAACAACGTGGATTTCAGCGGACGCATGTCCAGCGGAACGCTCTACGTGGAGGATACCCTATCCCTCAAGTCGGGCTGTACCGTCAACGGAGATGTCCGTTTCAAAAGTCTTCAGGTAGAACTGGGCGCCGTTATCAACGGAACTTGCCAGGTGATTGGGGACAAGGATACAAAACCCTTGTCCCCGGCCACCCCGGCAAAAAAAACAGAAAAACAGAATGACCATGGGAATGTGGAAGAGTAGTGAGTCTCGTACCGTACCGGTAGAGTCCGAAGCCAAAGTCATACCTGTATCGCATAGTCCCATTGTCGCCCGAAGCAAAAATTCTTCGGTCAAGGCCGACGAAGTCAACCGCATTGCAGAGGGAACCTGTTTCATCGGCGATTTTGCCTCCTGCTCGGATATTCGCATTGACGGCTCCTTCGAGGGCCGCCTTTACTGCGAGGCCCGGGTGGTCGTAGGGGAGAAAGCTACCATCAAGGGAGACATTTTCTGCTCGTACATAGACTTCAATGGTACCATGCTGGATGGGAATTTCTATGTAAAGGAAACCCTTTCCCTCAAATCCGGCTGCATGGTCAAGGGCGATATGTATTTCAACAGGCTGCAGGTAGAATTGGACGCCCGGTTCACCGGTAAGTGTCAAGTAATGGAGGCGGGCGAATTTTCTAAAATCGCCGCCTCCATGTCAAGCTTATTGGCAAAGTAGTAAGTCTTATTGTATCACAAATTTTCTAGTGCCTTCCTGAGTGGGAGGCATTTTTATTAGTGGTGTGTAAGAGACGATGGATAAGCAGGCGTAGTAGCGCCGGAAGATACCTTCAACCCATTTTTCGGCCTCCAGTCTGGCGCCCATATATTCCTTGGTCATAGGGTCGTTTCCGCGGATGACGTCCACTTCCTCGTAGAGGGCAATCACTTTTTTGATGTTGGCCTTTTCTCTTTCTGCGAAGGGTCTCAGCTTGGCTACCCAGGCCTGGACTATATGCCGGTTGTAGGCCTGGACTTCGGCCTGTTCGGCCTTGCGGCCCTCGATGAACCAGTCGGGGGCGCGTCGCGGGGACTCCGCTTTGGCGCGCTCAATGAGCGGAGCATCCATCTGCTCGATTTTCTTGCAGCAGGCCGATGCAAACCATTCCTGGCACATCTGCTTTCGCAGGGGTGTCATTGCATTGTAGACGTCTCTCTCCGCGTAAAAGTTATTGTAGCTGACAAGATCTGCGCAGCCGGGATCCGACGCAACGGCGTATGGCGATACCGTATTTTCGGCTTTCTTCATCAGGGGGGTAACAAAGGCGCCTATCTTTTTGTTCAGGAAGTCCAGGTAGCGCGATGCCTTTGGATCGAAGTGGAGTTCTGTGTCGTAGGGAAGTCCCTTGGAAGCGCGGATGGCGTTGTCCATCATGGCTTTATCTACGGAGTCCTTGAAATGTAGCAGCTCATCCTTGGGCTTGACAAAATCTATGGCGAATATGTACTTTTCGAGTTCATCGAGGAATGCCACTATCTTTTCTTCGGTGTCGATATCTTCGGGTTCCGGGAGTACCGGGAGATGGTCGAAGGCTTCCCGGTAGCCGTGGTATACCTTTTCTTCAATCAGGTGCTTGTTCTTTTTCTTGTTCAGGTCCAGTTTGTTGTCGTACAGAGTGTAATCGTCCATGGAGTAACCGCCCAGATTCTGGGCAAAATTCCTTTCTGGTCTGGGTACGTAGAATGTGGCCTTTTTCTGTTTCTGTGCGTGCGCAGCCTGGCCTGCACCTGCCATGACGAGAAGGCCGGCCAGCGTGCTGATGAGGAGTTTGGATGCTTTCATGTAAGGATACTGCTAAAACAATATCCAAATGTGCATTATTCTGAGAAAATAGTAATGTCCGATTTTTCCTTAATTCTGTCACTATTTTTGACAGAGTGACATTTAGTCCACCATCACCAGTGCTGGAGCGGGATGCGAGAAGTGCAGGGAAACGATGGGGGCCGATGTCCGGTTGAGCGTGGCTTTCCACCAGGCGTCAAAGACAACGTTGTCCGTGGGCCATACCAGCCCTTCGGACGAGATGCGGACGGAATTGTCGGCGCAGAAGAGAGAGAAGCGCCGTCCTTCGCCCAGATGGAGGTCGCAGGAGTCGGTGATGGCAAACGCGGTGCCGTAGTCGGAGACCATGGACACCTTGCGCTCTCCCAGCTCGAACATGCGCGTATATTCCATGAGAAGTCCCAGGTTGCCGATGGTGTGGTCTTCCCGCAGCCCCGTTGCTCCCAGGATGGTAATCTCGGACACTTCCGGATGCTCCCGGAGCACCCACCGCATGGCCTTGGTGAGGTCGTTGTAGTCCTGCTCGGTCTCGTGGAACAGCGTGGCGGCAAAACGCGCCTGGAGCTCCTTGGGAAGGGAATCCATGTCTCCCACCACCATGAGCGGGCGGGCCGATGGCGTATGCGCGAGCCACTTCGTGAGGGCTCCGTCGCAGCACACCACGCCCTCGGCCGAATCCAGCAGATACAGCGGATAAGGCTCGGTGGGGAAGGCCCCGTTACAGAGGATGACGATGCTATTCATCTTCTTTGGGAGCGGCCTTGGCCATCTCGGCCCTGGAAGTGCCCTGGGTGGCAACATAGGAAGTAGGATTGCGGAAGCCCAGGAGGAAGGACTTGACGTCCATGCGCTTCTTGCCGGCGAGCTGCAGGTCTGTGATGGCAATAGCGCCATCCTCGGTGGCAATGGCCAGGTAGGTCTTTCCGTCACTGAGAACGGTTCCGGGCGTGGCATGGAGGTCCGTGCGCATTTCCCCGAAGTAGATCTTGAGCTGGACAGGAGCTGCCTCACCTGTTACTAACTCCGTGAAAGCGCAGGGGAACGGAGACAGGCCGCGGATGAGGTTGTAGATGTGGCGGGTGGTGTCGTTCCAGTCAATGTGCTGGAGTTCGCGCGTGAGCTTCGGGGCGGGCTTGAGGAGCTCGGAGCCCTGGATGAAGCTGCGCTGGACACGCAGTTCCACATTCTTCTGGACAAGGCCTTCCACGGTTTCCAGCACCAGCTGGGAGCCCAGTTCCATGAGCTTGTCGTGGACGTCTCCGGCAGTGTCGGTGGGCTCGATATGGCATTCGGTACGGAGGATGATGCCGCCCGTATCGATCTTCTTGTCAATCATGAAGGTGGTGACACCCGTAATGTTCTCCCCGTTGATCACGGCCCAGTTGATGGGGGCGGCGCCGCGGTACTGCGGCAGCAGGGCGGCGTGCAGGTTGAAGGTTCCCAGCTTGGGCATGCTCCAGACTACTTCCGGCAGCATGCGGAAGCCCACCACCACAAAGAGGTCGGCCTTCCATGCCGCCAAATCCTTCAGGAACTGTTCGTCCTTGAGTTTCTCCGGCTGCAGCAGCGGAAGCCCCTTCTCTACAGCGTACTTCTTGACGGCGCTCTCATTCATCTTGAGGCCGCGGCCGCTGGGCTTGTCGGGGACGGTGACAACGCCCACTACCTTGAATCCGCTCTGCATGAGGGCATCCAGCGGACCTACGGAGAACTCGGGCGTTCCCATATATACGATACGTGTCTTTCTGAACATACGGAAGAATTTACTCTTGATCTTACGGAACCAGATTTTGCCGCCGTCCAGGTTGAACAGGCTGGCATCCTTGACCGCCTTCACGGTAAGGAACGCGCCGATGGGCGCCAGTACGAAGGCCGATATGAACTTGCCGATGAAAGCGGTGGTGGCACCGTTGTTGGCCAGGCGTTCGCCGGTGATGTCAATGACCCAGTACAGCACGAAGAACAGCATGGAAATGACCGCCGGTGCACCCAGACCGCCCTTTTTCAGGAGCGCACCCACCGGTGCGCCGATGAAAAACAGCAAGAGACAGGCCAGCGCCTGCGCGTACTTTTTCCAGATTTCGACGTCGGTCCGGTAGATAAGGCGCGTGTAGTCGTAGGCTTCCATCGTGTGACCGCGGGCCAGGCTCTCATACTGCCGGGCATTGGCCGCCGCCTTCTCCAGGCCGCGTTTCTTGTCCTGAAGGCTTTTCCATCGGCCCTCCGCGGGACCCTCCAGGCGGGGACGGTCCTCCTTTTGCCGCCATGCCGTGTCCAGCTGCTCCCGGTAGCCGATATAGCTCTGATTGCTGAACTCGCGCACGTGCTTGAGCGTGCCCTGGTGCTCCAGATTGCTGAGGGAGTCGTAGCCGTGCCGCAGGGACGCGAGGTTCATGGAACGGACCTGCTCGCCGTAGCGGGCGCTGTCGGAGTGGTGGAAGGCGTAGTTCTCCAGCTGGATCACCATCTCCTGGCTGTGGAACTGGATGCGCTGCAGGGCCAGGGAAGTATCCCTGTACTTGCGCCGGTTCTCTTCCTGGTAGTTGATGCCGTCAAACAGCTGGAAGGTGAGGTAGTCCTTGGCCTTGGACATGCGGATGATGCCGCTGTCGGCTACGGTAAGGCGGGTGTTTCCCTTTCCTGTGGTGTGGTCGTACACCTGGATGTTGTACATCATGCCCGTCTTCTTGTCCCGGCGCTCCACCCGGAGGATGTATCCCTCGATACCGTCGTAGAAGGTACCGGTGGGGATTTTGATCTCACTCTTGGTGCGGCCGATGTCGTCGCGCATGGTGTAGATCTGGTTGATGGAGTAGGGGACCAGCCGGTCTCCCACGTAGAAAGCGCCTACGCAGATGAGGACGGCGACCACCGTCATGGGCGCCAGGATACGGGCGAGGGAGATGCCCGAGGCCTTCATGGCCGTGAGCTCGAACTTCTCGCCCATGTCTCCCAGCGTCATCATGGCACTGAGGAGGGTAGCCAGCGGGATGGCCATGGGCAGCGTCTGACAGCTGCCCCACATGAGGAACTCAAGGATTACCTTGAATTCCAGGCCTTTTCCCACCAGTTCGTCAATGTACAGCCACAGAAACTGCATGACCAGTATGAACGTGACAATCGCGAGGATCGCGAAAAACGGACCCACAAACGATTTGAGCAGGAACTGGTCAAGCTTTTTCAATTATGCTGTAGCGATGCTTACAAGTTTGTCAAGTGCCTCGGAGAGGCCTTCGAGGTTGCGGCCGCCGGCGGTTGCCAGTCCGGGCTGTCCGCCGCCACCGCCCTGGATGAACTTGGCGGCCTCGCGGATGTCCTTTCCGGCATTTTTTCCTGCAGCGACTAGGTCATTGGAGTACATGAGCACCAGGTTGGGCTTTCCGTCAAAGGCAAAGGCGCCGGCCAGCACAAATTTCTGGACCTTCTTCTGCAAAAGCAGGGCCACGTTGCGGACGATGGCAGGGTCCATGGAGAGGTCGAACTTGACCAGCTTCACGCCGTTCACCTCCTGGGCCTCGGCCTCCAGTTTGGCGGCGAGGGCGGCAGCCTTCTCGCTCGCTACGGCCTCCAGCTGCTTGCGGGCCTCGGCGTTCTCGGCCACCAGCTTCTCGATGGCGCCGGTGAGGTCGGGAACGTTGTTGAACATGCTCTTAAGGTTCTTCAGGGTATCCTCTACCTGGTGGACATATTCCACGGCTTTGGCGCCCGTGACGGCCTCGATGCGGCGTACGCCGGCAGCCACTGCGCTCTCGGATACGATGTGGAACAGGCCGATGGTGCCGGTGGAAGGGGTGTGCGTACCGCCGCAGAGCTCGACGCCGTCGCCGTAGCGTACTACGCGCACGACGTCGCCGTACTTCTCGCCGAACAGGGCCATGGCGCCCATGGCCTTGGCTTCT
>JAEEGJ010029022.1_pt1 | contig 10950 bp, 7 predicted proteins | sample 8958761 | NCBI WGS metagenome assembly JAEEGJ01 (sample SAMN16246546, study PRJNA631951) | gut metagenome | biome: gut microbiome; feature: rumen; material: RS-attached | host: Bos | place: Iran: Karaj | collected 2018-10
TCACATTGTTGTCGCGTAGCTTTTTGTTGAACTCGGGATTCGATAACATATATGTATTACCGTCGGTCAAATTGATACATTCCCTAGCATTTATATACGCAACATAACCATTCTCAACTTTTGTCTTGCATGATGCAAGCATGCTGGCAGCACCAATGAAAAATACTAAAAATCTTAAAAATCTCATATTAAAACTATTTGATTGTCAGTAAATAAAAATTCTCTCCCTCGAAATGCAGGACATGCAGGTTTTCGCCAATAAAATCGATTGTGCGGATGTCCAGTCCGGCAGGAATGCTGTATCTGCATTCTATTGGCTTCTGCGTACTTAGCGAATATGCATTGGCTGAATATATTTTGGCGGTGTCTTCCTCTATGGTATATACTGTGTCACCATCAAATCTGAACGCGGTTATGCTGTTTTGTGCCGGGCTTGCCAACTTTGACACTTCTCCATTACGATATTCGTAAATGTCCACTCCATTGGATAGGTATATCTTCCCGTTGGCAGTATGGAATGAGAACGAAGACACGCTGTGGCATTCGTCACTTTTATCGTCGCAGGTGCATGTATTGTTGGCTGGCACATTCTTAAAATACAAATCCTTTTTATAGCTCAAGTCTCCGTCATTGTCGATTGAAAATACCGACAATAGCGGTAAAGTGTCGGGGGTGGTGTTTTTTGTGAAGTATGCAACTCTAGGCATAATAACCAATGTATCGGAAATGTAGGCATTTCCAAATGCAAGTTTAAGATATGGCATTACAGTTGAATCATTTTTCTCAACAAGAAGTTTGTCTCCATTTGGACCAGTAACAAAAACTGCTTGTCGCACTGCTGATGAAAAGGAATCCTCTTTTATGCACACAGAAACGCTAACTAGTCTTACACTTGCACAATTCTTGTCAATACATGAAAAACGAGGATATACAATTGAAAAATCTTGTTCACGCTGAAGTATTTTGCCTCCAAAATAGTTGTAGTTAGCGATTGCAGCATAGCACTTTTCGATGTATTTTTCATCCTCGTCCAACTTTTTCAGTTCTCCTGTATTCGTATTAAGCGAAAATGAAATTGACTGATCATCAATCAAAAGCATACTGTCGTTTATATGCGACAGACTGTTAGGGTTCTGCATGACGGCATCCTCTGTTTCAATTATGCGCAAGCCCTTGTTTTTCGAACAAGATTGCAAAAAAATGCTGAAGAATCCTAGCGAAAGCATTAAAATGCTCAACAATATAGTTCTCATATCTACAAAACTTTAAAGTTAATAACACGGCAAATTTAAGGCAATTTACGATATGGACAAAGATATTTCTGTTTTTTATGTAAAAAATTGGCAGAGGCGGGGAACCTCTGCCTTTTTTCATAATGATGAAAAATCTATGATGAAAATACTATTGTATCCCTATGACAACGAAAACATCGATTTCGTTGCACGGGGATTAGAATTTTTTCAAACAATTATATTTGTAGTGCCTTTTTGTGGATATACCCAACTATTCACAAGTTATTTCTTCCTGATAAAAAACAAAACCATCTTCCCTTAATATCAATTCATATCTTCCTGCTTTTATATTTTCAATTGAACAATTTACACCAATTTGGCATGCACAATTGGTTGTCGTTTCCAATATTTCACGAATATTTACATCAATAGTTTGACTATCAACTTCTGAAAACACACTAAGACTATCCATTCCGCAATCGATATAAAAATTCTCAATTGACAACAGTAAAACACCATTGTCATAGCTAGTTGATACTATATACCCGTCCCTTTGATTTGAATGACATCCAGTATATGACAATTCAGTATTGTGAGTTACTGGCGTAGTTTGAGAAAGGCTGTCAACCGCTGTAATAGTTGGTTTTTCTATTGAGTCTTCCTTTTCGCAACTTACAAATGCTATCACGCCCATTGCTGCAACGAGAAGTGATATGATGAGTCTTTTTTTCATATCTTTTGACGATATTTGTGTGATTATTCACAAGTTATTTCTTCCTGATATTTAATTATATCAGCGTGCCTTACTATTAATTCGTATGTTCCAGCTTTTATGTTATCGATTGAATAGTTTACATCAACGGGACATACACAATTAGCAGCATACGAATTTTCTTTGAGATTCAAATCAATTGTTTGATTGTCAACTGTTAACTCTGAAAAAATGCTATCCATAGCGCAGTTAACGCGAAAATTTTCTATAGTTAACGACAGAATACCATTTTCATAATTTGTTGACACTATTGGGTCATAATACCCATCCCTTTGGTTTGAATGACAACCCGAATACGACAATGTTGTATTGTGAGTTACTGGCGTAGTTTGAGAATGGCTGTCAATTGCTCTAATAGTAGGTTTTTCTATTGTGTCTTCCTTTTCGCAACTTACAAATGCCATCACACTCATTGCTGCAACGAGAAGTGATATGAAGATTGACCTTTTCATAATTGTTCATATTTGTAGTTCAACAATGCAAATATATATATATATATTTATGACAACGCATAATGTCTTATATATTTTTTTTGAAGTTTCTTTTTTAAATCAACTCCTTCAATTCTTTGAGAACCTGTTTCTTTCCTGGTTCGCCACTGCGTTTGGCAGTTTCGGTAAAGTAGTGATGTTCGGTGATAAACTTGTACTGCATCTTGTTCCACTGTTCTATCGAGTCGATTTTGCCTCGCTCGAATAGTTCGCGGAAAAGGTTCTGCGAAATAGGTATGAAATCTGGTCGTCCTAAGTAGTCGAGGTCGGCATCGCACATGATTTCCTCGAGTAGGTTGTGTGGATTCTGCGGTACTTTGGTGGCCATAATCATGCCCTTGATTTTTTCAATCTGTTCGCGCGAGAACTTACGCTTTCCTAATTCCTGCTGAGCCAATCTTGCACCGATTTCCTCGTTGTTGTCGTAGCTTGCCATGAAGCCTGTGTCGTGGAATAGGGCAGCGCAACGCAGTAACAGCAAATCCTCTTCCGACACATTTTCTTTTGTTCCGATGTCGGTGACACGATAAATTGCATCCGAAGTGTGCTTGATGTTGTGGTAGTAAAGATTTTTCGGTAGGTCGTGTTGCATCTGTTCGAAAATGTCTTCCTGAAGGATAGAGAAGTCGAGGCTAAGCTTGCGCACATTGAACAAATGGTTTGGCGTGATTCCATCCCCGTTTTCCGACAGTTCGTCCAGAATGCCGTCAACGAAGTACATTTCCATTTCGCCCTTGTTCTTCACATTCATCATGCCGCGGGTTTCGCACTTGAAGAACTTCTTCACTTGCCTATATGTGGCTTCGGAAATGTTGACCTTGCCGACTTCGCCATGTGATTCCATACGGCTTGCAATGTTTACTGTGTCGCCCCAAATGTCGTATTCTATCTTTTGTGCACCTACGACACCAGCCACTACCGATCCGGTGTGGATACCGACACGCATTTTCATCTTTAGGTCGTGTTTTGCGTTGAGTTCATCGAGGGCTCTCTGCATTTCCAGACCAGCAAGCACAACCTCTACTGGATTTGTCGCATCGCGGTTGGGCATTCCTCCTGCACACATGTATGCGTCGCCTATAGTCTTGATTTTCTCAATGTTGTATTTCGATATGATATTGTCGAACGAAACGAATAGTTCGTTTAGGTACTTGATGAGCTCTTCGGGATTGGTCGCCGCTGCAATTTTTGTGAAACCCTGTATGTCGGAGAATAGCACAGTAACCATGTCGTATTTCTTCGAAGTAGCATTTCCTGTAAGCTGAAGTTCGGTAACAGTATTCTGGGGCAAAAGTTTTTTTACCAGCCGTTCTGTTTGCTCCTTTTGCAAAACAAGGTCGTTTGTGCGCTGTTCAACAAGTTTCTCGAGACGGTACTTTTCTTTGGTGTGGATGATGTTTCTCCATGCTACAATCAAGACGGTTATGACAACAAAACAAAGAAAATAAAGAATGTATGCCCAAGCAGATCTGTAGTATGGCGGTGTAACCTCGAAGTTGAATTCGGCAATATTGCTTATTTGTCCGTATCCGTTGCGGGATCGTACCAGAAACTTGTATTTACCTTCAGATAGGCTGATGTATTCCTTGTACGAGTCGGTTGTCCAATCCGACCAGTCGTCGTCCAGACCATCGAGCATGAACTGGTATTCGGTGTCGCCAAAGGTGTTGTATGCAAGTCCTGCCACCTCGAACCTGATTTTCCTGTCGAGATACTTTATCTCGTGCATGAATTTTACATCTTCTTGATAATCATGGTCGAAAGCGTAAATTATGGAGTCGTTTGCCACGGCTACCGTTCTTATCATGCATACGAAAGCGCTGTCTTTTTTTATCTGTAAGTTTTTATTTTTGTGATATTTAATCAAGGCATCGGAGGTGCCGAACCATACTATATCTGCATTTTCGGGATATATAGTTTCCACTACCGACTCCTTCATTTGTCCAAAGGCAGAAGTCTCGCGGACAAAATTGCCTTCCGTGTCGAAGTTTATTATACCGACTTCGCGTTCGTAGGCATCGGCCAAAGAGCAGTTGTACCATATATTTCCGCACGAATCCTCTCGGATAATGCCAAATATTGATGAGCAGTCGGAGCCTATGCAGAAGCAAGTGGTATCCTTGACAAACTTTTCCTGCATTCTGTTGTAGCGGTAAAGTCCCAGCGATGTCGAAAATACAGGACCAAGACGAGTCGTCGAGTAAACGTCCACCCAGTCGAAGTTTGGCGGTAGTCCGTCAGAGGCTCCGTAGCTTGAAACCATAGCGTCAAGGTTTAGCGAGTCGCCAGTAGAAAATCTGTACAGTCCGTCACGGTCGGTACCTAGCCATACATTGCCGTCGATGTCGGTGGCGATAGTCCTTACCGTGCGCATCATATTCTTCATGTTACCGATTTTCTCAATTTTACCTTCCGATATTGTGGTAACTATGATTCCATGATGTCCGCCTAGTAGCACATATTTGTTTTCTCCTATGGTTATTGGCATCATCGAGATTAACGAACCATCCATTACTTTTTCGGCATTCCCTTCTTCAATATCGAAGAGTCCGCCCGATGTTACAGCATACAGGTGGTTGTCGTATATGCATAGTTGCCAGCAGTTTTCGTAAACACCCCTGATGCTTCTGAATCCGTACAGGGTGCCAGCTGGCGTTTCCAGTCGGTAATGCTTGAATAGGCCGACTGTAGTTCCTACATATAGTATTCCATTGAAACGTATTACCGATAGCACAGCACCTCTTAATCCGTTGGAAGAATTGAAAATAGACAGTCCGGAATTGGTTTCAAGGAGACCGATACCGTTTTCGGTAGCTACCCAAACCTTGTTTTGGTTGTCAACATAAATGTCATTTATGGTATTGTCTTTCAGACCGTTTGATGTGTTTACCATAAATCGGGCTTTACCATGCTCGTCAAACGATACAATACCGCCTAACTTTGTGCCTACGACAAATGTGCCATCACGAAGGACAGCCATTTTAGAATATTCGTTTTTGTTTATGTATCTGTCGAATTCGGTGCGGAAATAATTTAGACCTTCGCTTTTTGAGTATGAGAAAAAGCATGTCCTTTGCCCATCACGTATAATAATGCGGTTGTCCTTGTCCTTTGTCAGGTCGGCGACATCGATGGAATCGACTGCAGAACAAAGTTCATCGGTTTCAAGTTTTCCGTGATTCAGATGTTGTAGCGGAGCAAATCTTCGTTGCACGTATGCGGAACCGTCCAGATCTATTAGGCGGAATGGTTTGCTGTCGATAATTGTCTTTATGTTTGAGTTGGCGTACATGAAAAGTTTGTCGCTGGATGCAAAGTATACTTCATCGTTGCTTGCCACCACCTTAACAATCTGTCCGAAGGCGCAGTCGAGATTGTTTGAAATTTCATCCAGGTCAAGGTGTCCGTTCTTGTAAATTATTCTGCCGAATGTATTATATCCGCCGTAGTATATTTCGTTATTGTCGTTTACTGCCAGTTTGGGTCTTCCTGGTACTTTGACAATTGGCCAGTGTTCGCCATCGTATTCCATGACGCCATTTGTATTTCCGAAATACATGAGCGAGTTTTTGTCCTGCACCACGCAGAAATTCTGGCTTTCCTGGCGATAGTCGGCAGGACCGAAGTTTTTTATCTGGGGGATACCGTATTCATCCGATTGTGCGAATGCAGTCACGAATGCCAGCACAAACAAAGCGATTACAAAAATTTTTCTTCTCATATTAGTAACGACTAGGCAGTTCAACATAGAAGCAGGAGCCTTTGCCTACTTCCGATTCAACGCTAATTTTTCCATGTAGTATATCGATGTACGACTTGACTATTGCAAGTCCAAGTCCAGAACCTTTTGTTGCAAGCTCCACATTCTTCGTCTGGTAGAACCTGTCGAAAATATTGTCGATGTCTTCCTTTGCTATTCCAACGCCGTTGTCGCGGACAGTGATGCAAACCTTTTCGTTGTCAACGCTGTAGTCGATTTCCACCTTTCCGTTCTTGGTGAACTTTATGGCGTTGTTCACGAGGTTAATTATTATTTGCCTCAGCTTTACATTGTCGGAAATGATAAGCACTTCTTCGTGTTCCTGTGCTAGGTTTACAATCTGGACATTGTTTTCGTCTATCAGCCTGTCCGATTGCATTGATGCGCAAATGTCGGCGATAATTTTCTTCAGCCCGATAATTTCCGTCTTTGCCTGTACAGTACCTGCTTCGAGTTTCGACATCTCAATAATGTCCGAAAGTACATTGTGCAGTTGGTTCGATGAATCGAGGATTATTTTCAGGTATTCCTGCTTTTGTGGATCCTTTTCGCTTTCGAGAAGCAGGTCGGCAAATCCTATTATTCCGTTCATAGGCGTGCGAAGTTCGTGCGAAAGGTTGCTAAGGAATACCGATTGAAGTTTTTCGTTTCCTTCTGCTTTTTTCAGTGCGGCATTAAGTTCCCTGATGGATCGGTTTCTGTCTGTCACATCGGAAACGACCATAAGAGCATCGTCTTCTATCGGCGAGAATCTCAGTTCGAATTCGTGCATTATTCCGTTTATTGTAACTTCAACATCTTGGGTTTCGTCGCTGTTACCTTCGATTATTCGGGTTACGCATTGCCTTATAATCATGTCGTATTCCTTGCGTGACATGTAGCTTATGAACCTTTCGGTAAATTCTTTTTCGCTCTTGGCGTATTCGAAAAACGGGAATTTTTCACCGACAAATACATCCTTTATTTCAGCATTTGCCCCAAATATCACAGTTACGTCCTTCGACATCTTCTTGAAATGCGCCTTTTGCAAATCCATGTCTTGGATTCTCTTGCGATAGCTGAGCATCTGGTTTTCGTATATTTTTCTGGATGTAATATCAAGTATTACAGCCTGATACATGTCTGATGATATGGCACTTGAGTACATTTCGACAACCTTTACCGTTCCATCACTGCATTTTAGTTCTCGCTCGGCGTTTACTATTTCACCTTCATCCACGTGGGCATAGTCTAATGGTTTGCTTATGACACTATTAGTTGTAAAAAGTGCCACTATGTTCTTGCCAAGTATTTCGCGCGGGGGCATTTTTATCATTTCGCAGAAGCGGTCGCTGACATCGATTATGTTTCCGTGCTTGTCGCCGATAAGCACACCGCATGGCGACTGCTCTACAATGACCTTGTAGCGCGACACGGCATCGCGCATCAATGAGTTTGATTTTCGCACATTTTTCGGAGTGAAGTAGCACAGTGAATTTTCCTTGTCAATATCGTAGATGTGCATTTCAAGGACAACCCTATTGTCTTCTGATATTACCTCGTAGTCGAATATCTCCTCCTTGCGGTTCGGGGCGGTTACTACTATGTTGCGCTTTTTCCGTTTTGTAACCTTCAGAATGTCTGTTATGTGATGACCCCTGATGTCTTTGCTAATTTTTAGTAACGAGTATGCTCTGCTGTTTGCCTTTACGATTTCATCGTTTTTCATCTGGATTATTCCGCACAGCGAATTTTCGAACAATGCCAGGTTGTTTCGGTATTCTATGCTGAGGTTGTCCATTATCTGCTGAATCTCGCGCCTGTTTTCCATCACGATGGCTATGTGTTTTGTGTCGTTTGATGAGGCATAGAATACTTTGGCGGTAAAGGGTATGTCGCCCCAGATGGTATTCTGGGCAATAAACAGGTACTCGCATAGTCCGTCGTTGTTGCACAAATTGCCTATGTTGCGGTCTGTTTCATGCTTGCTGAACTTGCCAAGCGAAAAGATTGATTTGCTAAGGTATGCTTTGTAGTTCCATCCCCACATCTTTACGGCGGCATTGTTGATGTCGCAAATGTCGCCTTCGGGAGTTACAAGCAGACATAGTTCCGACAGTGCATCGATTGTTTCACGAAATGGACGCATGACCTTGTGCATCTCTTTCTTTTCGATATTGTCCTTTTCGTTTACTGGAGTTACTATCGCTACGCAAAATTTTTGGTCTTCGAAATCTATTATCGATGAATATGCGGTTACACTGACATATTCTCCGCTCTTTTTCACCAACGAGAAGCCGATTTGCGATGTTTGCATTTCGGTGCGGAAAAGCTTATCAATCGACAGCTTTATTTTTTTGCGGTCTTTAGGATTAATGTAGTTCTCGATGTACAAACTTGGCAGGTCCTCTATGTCGTCAAGTCCGATGATTTGTCGCATGGCTGAATTTTCGTACATCAATATGGTGTTGCGGTCGCATATCATTACTCCCGACTTTATGTTTCCGTATAGCTGGTTCACGGTGTTCCAGAACAAAGCGTTGCCTTGCTTTTGCCGGCCATACGAATCGCGGTATTTCATAAGTCCTATATATCTTGTCTGACCTTTTTCTTCAATCCTTATCATTGATTCCATAAGGTTGAGGTACGAGCCTGTTTTTGTGCGCAGGCAAATGGGCATGTCGATAATGTAGTCGCTGTCGGCAAACATCGATAGCAGGTCTGATTTGAGAATCAAGTATCTGCCTGTATTTATCTCCGACATAATTTCTGCCACAGATGAATAGCCAAGCATTTCGGCGAATTTTATATTTACGCTGATGAACTTTCCGTTAGAATCGAGTTTGTATTCAGGAACAAGCTTGTCTGTCCCGAGTTTGTTTTCGACAATAAGCCTGTTGCGTTCAATGTTATGCTTTATAATTTGCCTGTTATGTTCGTCAATCTGTAGCTGAATCGTATCCATACCTGAATATTATGCAGTGGCAAAATTAAGACATTATTCGACACGGCAACCAATGAATACAGCAAATAGCACAAAAATTAATTCATCGTTATTTCACCCGTGCTGTTGATAAAAATGGGAATTCGCACTTCTTTTTGCTGGACGCTACGAAAAAACTTCACTACATTTGCACAAATTAAACATAAAAGGACATGACATTAATTAAATCAATATCAGGTATCCGCGGAACTATAGGCGGACAAATTTCGGAAAACCTAACCCCAATCGACATAGTAAAGTTTACTACTGCATACGGCATTTGGAATCGTAAGCAGAATCTTGGCAGCAACAAGATTGTTGTTGGTCGCGACGCTCGCCTTTCTGGTCAGATGGTCGAAAACATTGTGGTTTCGACATTGGTTTCGCTTGGTTTCGAGGTTGTAAACATCGGAATGGCAACCACGCCTACCACCGAGATGGCTGTAATAATGGAGAAGGCCGATGGCGGTATAATTATCACCGCTAGCCACAATCCCAAGCAGTGGAATGCCTTGAAGCTCCTCAACTGCCATGGAGAATTCCTTACCGACAAGGAAGGCAAGGATGTGCTTGCAATCGCCGAATCGGAAGATTTTACTTACAACGACATTGACCACATAGGTAAGGAAACGAAGATTGCCAACTACGAGGATAAGCACATCGATATGGTTCTGAAGATGAAAGTTCTCAACCTCGATGCAATTAAGGCTGCAAACTTCAAGGTAGTAATCGACTGCGTGAATTCGGTAGGCGGAATCGTTCTTCCAAAACTGCTGAAAAAGCTCGGTGTAAACAACATAGTTGAACTCAACTGCGAAGCAAACGGACATTTTGCCCATACTCCCGAACCAATTCCCGAGAACCTTACCCAGATTGCATCGGAAATGCCTAAGCAGAACGCAAATGTTGGCTTTGTAGTTGACCCCGATGTCGATAGGCTTGCAATCATTTGCGAAGACGGGCAGATGTTTGGCGAGGAATACACTTTGGTTTCGGTTGCCGACTACATTTTGTCAAAAACTCCAGGCAATACGGTTTCCAATATGTCTTCCACCCGAGCATTGCGCGATGTAACAGAAAAGTACGGCTGTTCGTACAATGCAGCTGCAGTAGGCGAGGTGAATGTTGTGACAAAGATGAAGGAAACCAATGCTGTTATCGGTGGCGAAGGCAATGGTGGAGTAATTTATCCCGAAGTACATTATGGTCGCGATGCTCTTGTCGGAATAGCATTGTTCCTGTCGCTTATGGCAGAAAAGAAAATGAAAGTAAGCGAATTGCGCCGTACTTTCCCAGAATATTCAATCTCGAAGAACAAAATCCAGCTCAACGAAAAAATCAATGTCGACAATATCTTGAAGACAATGGCTGCCAAATATGCTGGAAATCCAGTATCAACCATCGATGGAGTAAAGATTGAATTCCCAGAAACCAAGGAATGGGTACATTTGCGCAAGTCGAACACAGAGCCGATAATCCGCATCTACTCCGAAAGCTGCACCATCGACAAAGCCGATGCGCTAGCAAAAAGGATAATGAAGGAAATAGAGGCGATATACAATTAACAATTAAATAATGGATAATTGATATAATATGTGGCGACATTGCATGCCGCGTCGCACAATGAGCAAACAGGAATTATGGAAGTCGCTACGCGAGAACGGCGAAGCCCTCAACGAAGTTAACCTTTAGCTCGGCGTAAGCCAAATTAAACAAATATTACAAATTATTTG
>JAEEGJ010029023.1_pt1 | contig 10950 bp, 7 predicted proteins | sample 8958761 | NCBI WGS metagenome assembly JAEEGJ01 (sample SAMN16246546, study PRJNA631951) | gut metagenome | biome: gut microbiome; feature: rumen; material: RS-attached | host: Bos | place: Iran: Karaj | collected 2018-10
CATACAGAGAAGCAGCCTGGCGGTTGCCGTCAACACCCAGCTGAGCATCTACGTGGTTGGCGTTGTCCAGAACCTGGTACTCAGAGCAGCTCTGCCAGATAGGCAGCATGTCGCCGTTGGCATCCTTAGCCTCCTGAGCCAGATAGAAGATACCAGAGTTACCACCCTTGCTAATCTTATATTCCAACTCCAGTGTAAAGTTTGTGAACTTATGAGCGAACATCAGGTCGCCACCGCCTTCAGCCTGAGCCTCGCCGGTACCTGAACCCTTCAGGTGAATGCTCTCGCCGTCGTTCTCCCAGCTTGAGGGAACAGCGTCCTGACCGTAGCCGCGCCATCCGTCCAGGCTAGAGCCGTCAAAGAGGATGTAGTAACCCTCCTCGTCCTGCTTCAGCTGAGCCAGGTCGTACTGGTCGTTCTCTACAATCTGGGCAACTGCCTCTTCTCCTGCAGCCTCCTCAGTCTTGTTCTCACAGTTCTTGCAAGCATCACAATCACAGTTGCACTTGCCCTTGTTCTGGCAGCAAGATGCCATCATGGCCAAAGTTGCTGCAAATAACAATGTCTTTTTCATAACTGATTAATATGTAAATTTGGTAAAAATTAAACGATTTGCCTACAAAGTTACGAAAATTAGTGAAACGGCCAAAGCTAATTAAGAATATTTAAGGCACTGCAGCACCGTTTCCTTGTATTTCCTGGATACAGGCAGGCGTTCCTCGCCTATCAGCACAAAGTCATGCTCCATTCCTGTGCAGGCCAACAGGCGCACCAGGTATGAACGGTGTATCCTCAGGTACTCAGGCCCCAGCAGACGCGCCCATGATGATATAGGAGTCTTATTGCGGAACCGGCGCCCGTCGGTAGCATGAATCCACACCTCCGTGTCGCAGCTCTCTACGTACAGAATCTCCTGGCGGGTCAGCGTCACGCTCTGGCGGTTGCTCACGAATGTTATGGGGTCGTCAGCAAGGATTATCGGTTCGCTGGCAAAGGTTACGGTATCTTCCGACTCAGGCAAGTGTCTGCCAAGGAGCCGTCCCAGCCCATAGTCGCCCGCCATCATCAGCGTCAGCATAGACAGCAGGAATACGGGGTTCAGCAACAGAGGCGGTACCGTCAGCTCTGTTTCCTTCATCTGCCTGTAGTCAAACAGAATCACCGCCTGCGCCAGGTGAACGGCCAGGAAGGCTATTGTCAGCACAAACAGCAGAATAAAGAACAGAGACCTTGCAGTCTCCCACCTGTTGGCACTGAAGTTGACACGCGCTATCATCTGACGGAAGATAATGGCAACGGGCAGCAGGGAGGTGCTGAGCATCAGGGCCTCGGCCATGCGGTAACCCATGCTGCAGAGCAAGACTGCCAGCAGCAACAGGGATGCGGTCCAATAGAGGGCAAAGAATGCGAATCGTTTCATTTCAGCAGCAAAGATATAAATTTCTTCGATACAAAAGCCATTCTAACGCTGTTAAATCCCCTTGTAAAGGGTTTTGGAAAGGCTACAAAGGGTTTTGACAGCCCCAAAATTTGGTTCATCAGTCGTATCACACTATCTTTGCCGTGTGATTCAATTCTTAATTGTTATCTCTTAATTCTTAATTAGAATAGTGTTATGATTACTCAGCTTTCAGATTCCTTCGCTCAGCTTACAGAATTCTTTGTCATGGGCAACATAATCCTTATGTCCATCCTGACCCTTTTACTTGCCTTCGTCTTTTTGGCAGCATGGAAGGCTCCTGCCTGGGTGTGGAAGATAGGAGTCCTCGCTCTGTCTTGTGGCATCCTGTGCGGCATATACGGTTACTACCAAATATGCGACTATATGCAAGCACACGGTGATGTCGCCACCGCTGTCCTCATGGGCGGCTACAAATGTATGATGGTTCCTGTCATCTATGGCATCATCATCTTTATCATTTCCCAGCTTATCAACATCTCCCAGTCACCCAGGATTTAAAATTGTTAAGACAAACTCATAAACACAAGAACACATTCTTATGAAGAAAAACTTCATTATCGCAGTCCTGACCACTTTGTTCTGCGGTCCTTGTTTTGCACAGTATGCCGACTCTATCCGTGTCTGGCAGTTCGTTAGCGATTCCTTTACCAAACATGGAATCCCAGAGGTCTTTATCACGCTGGCTGATACAAACGGGATTATGATTGATACATTGTGGACACAAAAAAGCTATGATGATATAAGCCCTGATGGTAGAAGAGCCTATTGGAGTAAGTACCTCTTCCGAAAGCCACAGACAATCCTGGTAAAAGCAGAGCACCCCGATTATGTAACGTCAGTGCAACGATTGGAACTTAGTAAGCCCGGACGAAGGATGGACTTTGTCTTTTCTGAGATGTTCATGAAACGGAGGATGACGACAACAGATCTAAAAGAGGTTACCGTCAAGGCCACACGTGTGCAGATTGCCTACAAGGGCGATACCATCGTGGTGGATGCGCAGGCTTTCAAGATTCCCGAGGGCTCTATGCTGGATGCCCTGGTGGCCAGTGTTCCCGGTGCAGAGCTGCATGACGACGGCACCATATACATGAACGGCCGCAAGGTGGATTACCTGACGCTGAACGGCAAGGATTTCTTCAAGGGCAAGAACAAGATTATGCTGGACAATCTGCCGTACTACGTGGTCAGCAAGCTGAAATTCTACGAGAAGGATATGCCCCATAGTCAGATGATTCATCAGAACACAGGTGAGAAGGACTATGTGATGGACGTGGAGCTGAAACAGGAATACTCCATCGGCTATACGCTGAATGCCGAGGGTGGCTACGGTACCGATAACAAGTGGTTGGGGCGTTTATTCGGACTACGCTTCACCGACAACTCCCGTCTGGTCCTCTTTGCCAATGCCAATAATACCAACGAGACCCGGAAGCCCGGTAGAGATGGTTGGGCAGGCGTGCCCAGGGTCTCCGGAGGAGAGAAGGAGATGAAGATGATAGGCGGCAGCCTAAACATAGACGACAAGTACGGACGTTTCAAGGAAGATATGGATGCATCGGTCAGTTGGACTGATAGTAAGGACGAGACACGGACCTCACGTGAAAACTTCCTACCAGATGGAAGCGCACACAGCCGGTCGCAGGACATCAGTCGGAATAGCAATTTCGCCACTTCGCTCAGGAGCAGCCTGGAGTTGAAGAAAATGGGCCTCACCTTTGATACGAACGGGAACTACAGCAAGCAGGACGGCGATGGAGTGTCACGCTCGGCATCTTTCTCGTCTGACCCGTCGGCCTTCGGTTCCTGCCTGCAGGTACTGGATTCCATGTTCTCACAACCCATCAACCCCATACTGCAACGCATCAGTATCAATAAGGTATATGACCAGAGCCTGTATAATGCTATGGATTACAGACTCAGCCAGAGCATACTATGGGTCAAGGACCTTCCGTGGGGCGACTACATTAACATCCGGGTACGAGGTGACTATGACAAATCCTGCAGGGATAACTTCAGCCGATACAACCTGACCTACCCCAATGGAACGCAGGCCGACAACAGGCAGGACCGCTTCTCGCCCTACCGCCATCATGGCTATAACTACGCTGCAAACGTGTGGTACAGCCTTGTCATGCCTAACTACTGGTTTGTAGGATTCACCTATGAATACGAACAAACGTACAGCAACACGGAAAGTAATCTCTATCGGCTCGACTGGTTGAACACCACGACGGACTTCGGCATTCTGCCCTCGCAGGCCGACTATCTGCGGACCATAGACCTGAGCAATAGCTATCAGAGCCTCTATATGACAAAGCGGCATTACGCTAAGGTTGGCATCGGACAGAATTATTACGGCAAGAAACGGACGCTCATTTTCAGGCTGAATGCATCTGTAACCAACAAGGGCGAAAGTGTCCGCTACTGTCGTTCAGGTCTCCGCAACGACATGCAGCAATGCAACTGGTATCTTGAGCCCTCTGCCCTATTTCGCTACAGCAACAAATCTGAACAATCCCTATGGCTATTAGACAACATATATTTTAATTATGATTGTAACGTACAGACACCTAATCCGGTGCAGATGCTGAACATAGAGGATACCTCTAACCCGCTGGCCATCACCAAGGGAAACCCCAATCTGAAGGTTGCGCGTAACCACAGCATATACCTAAATCTGAACAACAAGCCTTGGGACAAGTACTTTGGCATTTCAATTAACATGAACTTCTTGGATAATATGGTGGCCAACGGCTTTACCTATAATCCCCAGAGCGGCGTGTATACCTATCGGCCGGAGAATGTGAAAGGCAACTGGAAAGCATTTGTAGGTTCTCTCTACAGAAAGGCGCTCAACAAAAGCCAAAGCATATTCATGGAAAGCCGGACAAGTTTCAACTACGCCCATAACGTGGATTTGGCGCAAGTGGAGGGTTTCAATACCAGTCAGTTGAGCCGTGTTAACCACTATACCACATCACAGAACCTGAAGGTTGCATACAACAAGGAAACCACACGCGTGGAGCTGATAGGCGACTTTTCCTGGAATGTAGCCGTTCGTGAACACATGAATATGAACAACATCAACGCTTTTAACTTCAGCTATGGCATAAGCGGCCAATATACTTTCCCATGGAAGATTCAGCTGGCTACCGATCTGAAGATGTACAGCCGCAGAGGCTATGAAGAGCCTTCCATGAACACCAACGAACCGGTGTGGAATGCCTCCCTATCCCGCCCGTTCATGAAGGGGAATCTCATCGTCAAGGTAGATGCCTTCGACATCCTGAACCAGCTGTCCAATACCCGCTACATTGTCAACGGCCAAGGCCGCACAGAGACATGGCAGCTGATGATGCCCCGCTATGCCATGCTTCGCATAGCATACAGATTCAATAAGATGCCAAAGAAGCAAAAGTAAACACTTGGGAGGGCAACCTAGTTGCCTCAAGCCTTTATTCTGAAGGGCATACAACACCTCACTCTTAGGCAGCGTATTGTTATTCATATTGCTTGCGGTTATGGTTGGTTTTAATGGTTCTGAGACGTGAATTAGGGGTCAGTTATGCTCACTATTATTTTCAACCACAAAGATAGCAATTTATATTGACAGCAGGAAAGATTATATTAAAAAAAGCACGAAAAAAGGAACACGTCAACTTTCTCAGGAAAGGAGTCAACCTTATTCAGAAAAAGGCAAAAATCAATGGCCAACCGTTACAGCGTTACAGTGTTACAGTTGGAAATTGAGAGGTGCAAAATCAAAAAGTAAACCTATATTAATATAATATATATATTATATAATATAGAAGTATTTTTAAGGTGTAGAGACTTACAAATGGAACTGTAACGCTGTAACGGTGTAACGCACCCTGACAGCAGCGTGCTTTTTTGCGTGCTTATTTGGGGAAATAATTTTACACTACCAAAGAATTGCCGTACCTTTGCAGTGTCAAAAGATAAGGGATGATATTTACTCCCACACGAGGCGGTAAAAATTCTTACGTGCACTAGAGAGTTTTCCCTCACGTGGCAGAAAAAATCCTGAATCAATGACAATATGAAAATACATTACAAATTAACCCAACAAAATTGTTTAACCATTAAATCTGAAAATTATGGCATTGAAAGTTAAAGCAAATGAGAAGTTGCAGAAGATTGGCACCTTTGCAGGTAGCTACCGCTGTGTTCGCTAACCGATTCCCCTTAGAGGAGGGGTGAAGAGGGGCCGAAAGGCTCTGATTAGTAGCCCAGTTCCTTGACTATGCTGGAGATGCGCTCCATGGTAGTAAGGCGGGTGGGTACAAGGGGCAGGCGCAGGACGTTCTCTATCATGCCCATCTCGTGCAACATGGCCTTTACACCGGCGGGGTTACCATCCACGAAGAGGAGTTTGAAAAGCTCCGTAAACTTGTGATGGATGTTCAGCGATGTATTGTACTCGCCCTTCAGCGCCAGACGTACCATACGGCTGAACTCTGAAGGCAGGGCATTACCTATAACGCTGATAACACCTACGGCACCCAAGGTAATAAGGGGGAAGGTGATACCGTCGTCACCACTGATAACGTCAAAGTTGGCGGGCTTGTTCTTGATGATATCATCCATCTGGGTGATATTGCCACTGGCCTCCTTGATGGCTACAATATTGTCGAATTCGCGAGCCAGACGCAAAGTGGTCTCGGCCGTCATGTTGACACCTGTACGGCCTGGTACATTATATAATACTACGGGCACGGGGCTAGCCTGGGCAATGGCAGCGAAGTGCTGGTAGAGACCCTCCTGCGAGGGCTTGTTGTAATAAGGGCAAACACTAAGGATTCCGTCTATACCTCTCCAGTCAGAGGTCTGCAGGTCATTCACCACAGCAGCGGTGTTATTGCCTCCACAACCCATGAGTAGGGGTACACGGCCCGCAACACGCTCTACCAGGTGCTGCTTCAGCTTCTTCTTCTCTTCGGCACTCAATGTGGGAGTCTCTGCCGTTGTGCCCATAATACACAAGAAATCTGCACCACCCTTTATCTGGTACTCTACAAGGCGGTCTAGCGCTGCGAAGTCTATACTGCCGTCTGTACAGAAGGGGGTTATCAAAGCAATACCTAAGCCGTGGAATTTATTATTTGCCATATGGTTATTTTCCTTAAAAGTGCTGCAAAAGTAATACTTTTTAAACATTTTACCAAAAATGAGACGGGCAAATTCTTGTCGCCTTTCAATTTTATATCTATTTTTGTGAATCAATAAGGATTTTAGGCAATGACAGAGCAAGAGCAGATACTGAAACTGAGAGAAGAGCTGCACCAGCATAACTACAATTACTATGTGCTGAACATGCCCACCATAGGGGACCAGGAGTTTGATATGATGATGCACCAGCTGCAGGACCTGGAGAAGCTACACCCCGAGATGGCGGACCCCAACAGTCCTACTCAGCGCGTGGGAAGCGACCTGAACAATGAGTTCGCTACCGTGCAGCATAAACGTCCTATGCTGAGTCTGGCCAACACATACAACCGTCAGGAGGTGGCCGACTTCTACCAGCGTGTGAGCGACGGCCTGCACGGCGCTCCGTTCCAGATCTGCTGTGAACTGAAATTCGACGGTCTGAGCATCAGCCTGCACTACGAGCAAGGCAAGCTAGTAAGAGCCGTAACACGTGGCGACGGCACCCAGGGTGATGACGTAACACAGAACGTGCGCACCATACGCACCATACCCCTGCAGCTGCCCCAAGGGAGCGGATACCCGGATGAATTTGAGATCCGTGGCGAGGTGCTGATGCCATGGTCCAGCTTTGAGAGGTTGAACGAGCAGCGTGCACAGAATGAGGAGCAGCTCTTTGCCAACCCCAGAAACGCTGCCTCGGGAACGCTGAAGAGCAAGAACTCAAGCACGGTGGCAGAACGCGGACTGGATGCATACCTTTATTATTTATTAGGGGACGGCATACCCGGCGACGGTCACTACCAGAATATGGAGGCTGCCAGAAAGTGGGGCTTTCAGGTGAGCAATGCCATGAAGCTGGCCAACAACCTGCAGGAAATCTACGACTACATAGAATACTGGGATACGGAGCGTAAGAACCTGCCCGTTGCCACAGACGGCATAGTGCTGAAGGTGAACTCGCTGGCCCAGCAACGCAGTCTGGGCATGACAGCCAAGAGTCCACGCTGGGCCATAGCCTACAAGTTCCAGGCCGAGCAGGCAGAGACCATCCTACGACAGGTAGTCTACCAGATAGGCCGAACAGGTGCCATAACCCCCGTTGCCAATATGGACCCCATACAGCTGTCAGGCACACAGGTACGCAGGGCTACCCTGCACAATGCCGATGTGATAGCCCAGCTGGACCTGCATGTGGGCGACCACGTGCTGGTAGAGAAAGGCGGAGAGATCATCCCCAAGGTGGTAGGTAAGGCTTGCCCTACCCCTCCCGGATGCCCCAAGATAACGTTTATTACCCATTGCCCCGTCTGCGGCTCTAAACTGATACGCTACGAGGGCGAGGCTGCCCACTACTGCCCCAACGAGACGGGCTGTCCGCCTCTGATTCTGGGCAAGATTGAGCACTTTATCTCGCGCAAAGCCATGAACATCATGTCCCTGGGTCCCGAGATTGCCGAATCCTACTACAGACAGGGCTTGATACGTGATGCTGCCGACCTGTACACACTGCGCCCTGAACAATTGCTGAACCCCGAACAGAGCAACAAGGTGAGCGTAAACAACATACTGACAAGCATCAGGGAGAGCAAGAAAGTACCCTTCGAAAGGGTGCTCTTTGCCATAGGAATCCGCTTTGTAGGAGAGATAGCTGCCAAGAGTCTGGCACGCTACTTCGGCAGTATGGAGAAGCTATCAACCGCTACTTTGGAAGAACTGACACAAGTAAATGGTATTGGGGAAGTTATAGCAGGTAGTGTAATCAAGTTCTTTGGCGAGGAAAGAAACCGCCGCTTTGTAGAAAGGCTGACGGAATACGGTCTGCAGATGCAGATATCACAAGAGCAGCAGGAGGCCAAGTCGGACCGTCTGAAGGACAAGAGCATTGTCATCAGCGGTGTGTTTGCCCATCACAGCCGTGACGAGTACAAGGCCATGATAGAAAAACACGGCGGCAAGAACGTTGGAAGCATCAGTGGTAAGACTTCCTTCATCCTTGCCGGCGATAATATGGGCCCCGCTAAGTTAGAAAAAGCGCAGAAACTGGGCGTTCAGATTATGAACGAGGACGAGTTCCTGCAGCTTGTTGGGGAAAGTTAGCGGTAATTCATAATTCATAATTCATAGTTACGCTAACCACTAACCGCTAAGGCTGCGTTTAAGCGAGAGAAGAGCGATGCTCGCATCAGCTTTTCCGAGCGTGAGCAGGCTCGAACGAAGTTCAACCGCTAAGCTACTAAGCCGCTAAGCTACTAAGCCACTAAGCTACTAAGCTACTAAGCTACTAAGCTAATAAACCCTCTCGGCAGAATGATGTTCTCCACCTCTACGGCATCCTTGAACAATGGTGCTATGTCTGATGGCAGGAATCCCGCAATACCACATCCTATCAGCGTAACCAGGAACTTGTATTCAGGATGTGCTTTGGCAAACTCAATGAACTCATCCACGTAGGGCTTTATGGTCTCCACACCGCCTTGCATGGTAGGTATGGCATAGGTTTGTCCCTGCAGGCCCACGCCCTGACCCCATACGGCACCAAATTTCTTGTACGCTACATGGGCAGCTCCTCCGCCATGAAAGCCGGCCAGATTGCTACCAAACACAAATATCTCATTCTCTTTCAGTTCCGATATCCTATCGGGCGTATATTCTCTGTTGTACATAACTTGAATGATTAATTGTCTGCAAACGTAATGACTGTTTTTGAATCCTCCAAATTTTCTTGCGGAAATATCACGTAAACTAGAAAACCTTATGTTTTGTTTTCCTTGTATAGGTTTTCTTGGATTTGTGTTGGCGGTCATGCGAATGGAAGCCGGGGCCCAGTAGTTCCATCTCAGCCTCTCTGTTTCCTCGTCTCATTGCTTTTATGGCATCGAGGTTTCTTGTGTCTTTTGTATGGAATCTTTTCATATCATCAATTTGTCGGTGTAAAGATGTAAACACTTTTGTTATCCTCCAAATGTTTGAGGATTTATTTTGTGTTTCTCTTCTATTTCGGAATAAGCAGGTCTCGCAGCGCTTGTTCAAAGCCGTCGGGTAGGATAGGGGGTTCGTCGGGGTAGACCTCTCCAATGTTACAGGCTCTGAGAAATGTAGTAAGAATTACTTTACGTCCAGAGGTCCGAAATATTTTGACAATATGTTCCGCTTTGCAATGGACCGGCGTGTGGCACAGACAACGGTGGACAGGAACGGTCGTATTGTAGCCAGGCTTATTCCTTCTTAACCCCCTCTCTATATATGCCCCACCCCCCTCTCTATAAAGAGGGGTGGGGCTATAGTAAGAGGGGTGTAAAAGGAAATAGCATGGCAGAACGGGGAAACTCATTCAATATCCCAGGCGCAACGGCAACCCCAAGGGCACATCCTCCCATTGTCTGTTCGGACTCCATCAACTTGTCTCAGACATCAAACAGCGCAAGATAGATATCCTGGATTTCCTGTTTGAACAGCAGTAGAAATCAACTTGGAAAATATTTTTTTTAACTTACTTTTCACTCAAAATCAACTTGATTATGTTCAAGATTCAACAATACGGCAAATCGGAACTTGCCCTCATGTATTTCCCGGGTGCCAGTACTTCACGCGGCGCATTAAGCAATCTTACCTACTGGATACGTTGCAACAGAGAACTTTCCGTTGCGCTGAAGGAGTGCGGTATGCCGCTTCGCTCTAAGACTTTTACTTCAAAGCAGGTGGCGATTATCATAAAATATCTGGGCGAACCTTAGAAACGGTATCCTTTTGAACATGTTTATTCGTAAATGATACAGATTGTTCGTGAATGTTCGTAATAACCCCCTCCCCAATGTCGTACCTTTGCAGTGAAGTTAAGACGATGTCTTTCACAGAGAAAAATGCTTTAACTCTGTGGTGAGCTTTGCTCAAAAACTTCACTGCGAGTATCAGCGGCGTCTCGGCATAGCTCAAACAAGCTTGGCTCTGCGCTCAACTTGCATGAACGGTTAACTACCCCTGTTTATGTTTATGATGTTAATGTTTTTAAAACCACTATAACAAATGAAAGAACTGAAATCTGTAAGATATATTGTTGTCCATTGCACAGCAACCAGATGCAACAAGCCCTTCAGCGTAGAGAAGCTGATAGCCTGTGGCGAGGCTAAGTTCGGACAGTGCAGCTACCACTATTATGTGCGATGTAACGGTGATATCGTTCCTCTGCTCCCAGAGTCAGTTCAGGGCGTCCATGCCCGAGGCTATAACTACTGCTCTCTGGGTGTGGGCTATGAGGGTGGATTGGATGCACAGGGAAAGGCGGTGGACACTCGTACGCCAGAGCAGAAGCAAGCGCT
>JAEEGJ010029024.1_pt1 | contig 10949 bp, 7 predicted proteins | sample 8958761 | NCBI WGS metagenome assembly JAEEGJ01 (sample SAMN16246546, study PRJNA631951) | gut metagenome | biome: gut microbiome; feature: rumen; material: RS-attached | host: Bos | place: Iran: Karaj | collected 2018-10
AGAACATATAGCACACGGTGTAAATCGTGCTTCGATGCTCTCTCACCAGGGTTTCAAATTCTCGTTCTGTCATGGTCGTCTTGCTTGTTTCTGCTCATTAGACGCAGATTCCGCCGAAAAACTACAGCACGAAGATACAAAAAATGCCTATCTTCGTATGGAAATAACCCAACAATGGACAAAGTACGTATTTCGGCCGCCAGCAAGTGCCTGACCGCCCTGACGCTGACCCTCGCCCTCGCCGCCTGCCATTCTCCGGCGGAGCGCCTCCGGACGGGCGATCTGTTGTTTGTGGGCACGTCGGAAGAGGCCGGGGCCATGGACGAAGCCATCGTCGCGGCCACGGGAAACCTGACGCATGTCGCCATCATCCAGGTCGACCAGGCCGGAATGCCATGGGTCATTGACGCGACGCCCAAAAGGGGCGTGAGCCGATACCCGTTGGACTCCCTCATCCAAGCGAATCCCGGGGCGGCCTTTCTTGTAAAACGGCTCAAGGATACGACCGGCGTCTCCTCTTTTGTCAAGAACGCCCTTTGTTTCATCGGTCAGCCCTATGACCTGACTTTCCTGCCCGACAATGACGCGTTATACTGTTCGGAACTGGTCCGCGACGCGTACCGCCACACGGACGGAAGCTATCTTTTCGACGCCACGCCGATGAACTTCCTCGCCCCCGACGGCTCCCTGCCCACTTATTGGGAAGAATTGTTCGAGCGCTTGGACATGCCCGTTCCGCAAGGCATCCTGGGCACGAATCCCCAGGACATGTCCCGATCGCCCCTCCTTCGAGACATCCCCTATTCTTGGAACAAATAACCGATTTCATCCATGAAACACCTACGTTCAATTATCTGCATTGTAGCCGCGGTGGCTGCCTGCTGCGCCTGTGCGCCGTCTGATCCGCTGGTTGTCCGGACGAAGGCCGGACTGGTCAAAGGCATCGAAGAGGAAGGCACGCTGGCCTTCAAGGGGATTCCCTATGCCACGGTAGAGCGTTTCATGCCGCCGAAACCCGTCGCCAAATGGGACACCGTGATGGTCTGCGACCATTTCGGCCCGCAGGTGATGCAGGGCAATGGCCGGCGCGAAATGCCGGAGAGCATGATGTCGGAGAAGAACTCCTGCGTGCTGAACGTATGGACCACGGACACCCAAGCGTCCAAGCCCGTGATGCTATGGATCCATGGAGGCGGGTTCGATTCGGGGTCGGCCGCCGGGAATCCCGGGATGGGCCTGGCCAAGCAGGATGTGGTGGTCGTGAGCCTCAACCATCGGCTGAACATACTCGGTTTCCTGGACCTGTCCACCTTCGGTGAGAAGTACAAGCACTCCGGAATGGTGGGGATGCTGGACATCGTGCAGGCGCTGGAGTGGATCCGGGACAACATCAAGGCTTTCGGCGGCGACCCGAATAACGTCACCATCTTCGGCGAATCCGGCGGTGGCGGCAAGGTCGGCACCCTGATGTGCATGCCGGCCGCCCGGGGGCTCTTCCACAAGGCCATCATCATGAGCGGCACCATCCTCAACGTCAATACCAAGGCCATGACCGAAGAACTCGGCCGCGCGGTCGTGGATCAACTGGGGATCGGCCCGGACGAACCGGACAAACTGGCCGACGTGCCCTACGGCGAGCTGGTGGCGGCCGGCCAGCGGGCCATGGCCGCGAGCATCGGCACCCGGTCTCCCGGAACGCCGATGATGTGGGGCTTTGGCCCCGCGCCCGACGGCGAAGTGCTGCTCCAGCAGCCTTTCCAGCCCGATTTCGCGGACATTTCCTCGGACATTCCGCTGATGATCGGCACCACTTTCAATGAGCTCCAACGCCGGGCCTATGGCACGCCGATGACGCTGGAAGAGGCCAAAGAGCGGCTGATTCCCACCTTCGGCGACCGGGTGGAAGAATATGTGGCGGCCTTCGCCGAGGCGTGGCCAGACTATACCCCGCAGGACCTCCTGTCCATCGACATGATGTTCCGGCCCAAGACCCTGATCACCGTCGATGCTGTCGCTACGACGCGCAAGGCCCCCACTTACCTGTACATGTTCACCTGGAAATCCCCGGCGGACCAGGGTTCGGTGCACGGCTATGAACTGAACTTCTGTTTCAACACGCCCAACCTCCACGGCCGCGTGCTTCCCGAGCCGACCGAGGATGACTGGAAGCTGGCGGAAAACATGAGCCGAAGCTGGGCGAATTTCGCCGCGACCGGCAATCCCAACGTCGAAGGCCTGCCGGCCTGGCAGCCGTACACGCCCGAGAATGGCGAATGTTTCATTTTTGATTACGACTGCCGCGTCCGGAACAACTTCGACCGTCCCTTGCAAAACATCCTGAACGACTGTTGTTTCCGGCAACTCGACGAGTTCAACCGGCGCGCCGGCCGGTAATTCAGACCGCTCCGCTCGCGCTTTTTATCTTTTTTCCGAGACGGCTTTCGCCCCACTTTCGGAGAAACACAACGACTATTTCCTGAACCAGAACTACTACGCGAAGGAGACCTCGGAGCAGATCCAGGCCGCCATCACGGCCTTCCTGGGCCAGTGACCGGTCTGTCCGGTTTCTGAAAGCCGGGAAAGTTTCCCGCTTTTTCACGTGACATCACCCTTAATTTGCCTATATTTGCAGGAATAGGAGAGCATATCGATATGAAACTTTTCCAGCGGAAGGCAGCGTGGCGACGCCTGTTCCGAATCTACCTTGAATTGGGATACATTCCCTGGCAGAAGCCGAAAAAGGTTCGAAAACGGGACGAGGGTGTGCATATGGGCACCCGCGAGGCAATCATACCCTTCCTGAACAAGGATGCCAAGCGGACGATCACCGACCTTGTCTTCCGTCCCGGCTATCTGATGCGGGATTATATCCAGCGGGGAAAGCATGAACAGTTTCTGGCACCCTTCACGGCGCTGCTGGTCTTTTATTCGGTATTCACCCTATTGACGGCCATTGTCCAGCCTGGCGCCAGCCGGAACGCCTTCGGAGATTCCTTGCTGGAAGCGACGAAGGATGCGCAAGTGGAAGTACCCTCGGATATAGAACTGGGAAAGGTGTCCATCAGCAAGGAGAAGACGGAACTGCTCTTCACGCGGCTTTTCCACACAGTGACCAATGCCATTCTCATTACGCATCTGGACCTGTATCCGGAAGCGGTCGACACTCCGTGGAAAACATCCCTTGCCGCGGTCGAGTCCGATCTCCGCAGCAAGGGTATCCCCTTGTTCCTGGGGAACTTCCTGCTCCTCTGGCTGGCGATGGCCCTGCTGTTGAGAAAGTACGACGTCCACGCATCCGGCGCGGCGGCGGCTTCGGCCTATGTGCTATGCCAGTTCTGCATCTATATGTTCCTGGCGCTGCTCATCTCTTTCGGGAAGAGTTCTGAACTGGGCCTCCTCATCATGGGCCTCCTCCTGTTCATCGACTACCGCCAATGGCTACAGGTCGGAAACAAGAAAGCCCTGGGGCTCACGATCAAAACCGGGCTTATCTTTCTCGTGGCACTTGGCCTGTACTATGTCCTGCTGGGGACGGTACTGGTCATTCTTGCGGTTTACGGGATTACCTAGACCGGGTTACCGAACGTCCGACTGGGCGAAATAAACGTCACGGAGGCCCTTCACAACGGGTTTCCCCTTGAGGGTGCAGGTGCCCTCAAGCGGAAGGTCGCGAGAGGAGGAACCAACGCAGAAGCCGTAATCTCCAGGGGAGATGGTCCAGCCTGCCTCAGAATGCCAGGCCAGTTGGTCAGCACCCACGGAGAAAGTGACGATGCGGCTCTCCCCCGGCTCCAGCGACACGCGCTGGAAGCCCTTGAGTTGGATGGGCTTGAGCGGCTGCCCGGACTTGGGCGAGGCGTACAGCTGGACGACCTCGTCGCCCTTCACGCTTCCGGTATTGGTGACCCTGCAGCTCACCTGGATGAGGCCGTTCCTGGTCCGGGCCTCCGGCTGAACGTTGATGTCACTGTAAGCGAACGTCGTGTAGGAAAGGCCGAATCCGAAGGGATACAGTTCCCGGCTGGCGTCGGCGCCCGTGTTATAGCAGTACTGCTCCTTGGTATCGCTGGCGGGCATCGTCATGCAAAGCTTGCCGGAAGGATTGACCTGACCGGTGAGGATGTCGGTCACGGCGTTGCCGCCTTCTTCGCCGGGGTAGAATGCCTGCAGGATGGCGGCGCACCCGTCGGCGATGTCGGCGATCATTTCCGGACGGCCGCTGAACATGACGAGCACAACCGGCTTGCCGGTGGCGATGAGGGCCTTGACGAAGGCCTCCTGGTCGCCGGGAAGACGGATGCCGGCGCGGCGGCGGTTTTCTCCGCACAGGTAGATGTTCTCGCCCATGGCGGCCACGATCACATCGTTCCGGGCGGCCACCTTGACGGCGTCATCCCAGTTGGTATAATCGTCTGATTCAATTTTCCTTACGTTGAGCGAACGGACACGCTGGTCACCGCCCTGGGAAAGGCCCATATCGGCGAGGGTGCTCCAGTCGACGCCGCGGGAGTACTCCACTTTGCCGTCGTACTTCTGCTGGAAACATTCCAACAAGGTCGGAATGTATAGGTCGCCGGGGTCCACGTTCTTCTGGAAGAAGAAGAGCTGCATGGACGGGAAGGTGTAGTCTCCCAGCATGCTCCACACGGAATTGGCATTCGGGCCGACCAGGGCGATGTTCTTGCCGGAAGCCAGCGGGAGTACGCCGTTGTTCTTGAGCAGGACCACGGACTCCGCAGCCAGGTCGTAGGCAGTCTGCCGGCTCTCGGTGGGATCCATCTCCAGCGGCCCCTCCTTGAAGTAGACGGGATCGGGATCGAGCAGGCCGCAGCGGGCCTTGACCGTGAGGGCGCGCTTGACCGCGCGCTCGAACGCTTCTTCGCTGACGCGGCCTTCGGCCAGCAGCTCGGGAAGATAGCGATAGGACGTGTTGGAATTGAATTCCAAGTCGTTGCCGGTGTTGATGGCATCAACGGCGCACTGCTTCAGGAATTCCGGGCTGCGGTCCCGGCTGCCCTGCTGGACGGCGCCGTAGTCGCTGACGACGATGCCGTCGTAGCCCAGATAATCCCGGAGGATGACGTTGAGCAACGTGTCGCTGCAGACGGCATACTGCGTGCGGAACTTGTCGTAGCAGGTCATGATGCTGCGGCTGCCCGCCTCCCGGATAATGGCTTCATGCGGGAAGAGGACTTCCTCATAGATTTCCTTCTCCGTCAGGGAAGAACCGCCGCCATAGCCCAGGAAGTGCTTGGTGGTGGCGGTCACGCCCTCCCGGAAACCCTCGGCCTGAAGGCCTTTGACAAAGGCGGTGCCCATGGTGGCAGTGAGGTATCCGTCCTCGCCGTAGGATTCCTCCACGCGGGACCAGTGGGCGCTGCGGATGATGTCCACCATCGGCGACAGGGCGAACTGCTCGCCCAGGTCGCGCATCGAGCGGGCGGTCTGCCGCATCTTCACGGAGAGCAGCGCGGGATCCCAAGTGCAGGCGACGGCCATCTGCTGGGGATAGGCCGTGGCGCCCTTGGCCGTCACGCCCGTGATGCACTCGTCGTGGATGACGGCCGGGATGCCGGCAGGCGTATGGTTGACCATGTAGTCCTGGATATCGGCAATCAACCGGCGCAGTTCGTCCGCATTCAGGCTCTGGGAGCTGGACAGCTGGCAGATATGGCCGGCGCCGTATGGAATCAATTCTTTGCACTTCTCCAGGGAGAAAACGCCGTCCACCATCAGCTCGCCCGGGTAGATACCAAAGAGCTGAGCGGCCCGGTCTTCCACGGAGAGGCGGTCATAGACAGCATTCACCAGCGCCTCATACTGTTTGTCCGGGTTGGGGGCTGTCTTGGTGGAACAGGCCGCAGCCAGCAGGAAGACCAGCGGCAGAAAGAAGAACTTTTTCATATTCTAAGCAAGGATTAACGACGTTTCAGCGGCGTGCCCATCGCGGAGGCGTCCTTGGTGCCGTCTTCGCTCAGGTCAAAGACCATGAAGTCAGGCGCTTCCGGCGTATAGGCCTTCCAGCCCAGGCTGGGATCGCCGGTCTTGGCGAAGTTGGTCCAGCAGGAGACGACATGCTCGGCCAGGTCCCAGTCCGCCTGGGTGAAAGGCCGGTCGCTGTGCTCCAGCGACTTGAACATGAACCAGAGTTCGGAGGAATGGAACGCGCCCTTCATGTCGTGGGAGCCCGCTTCGTCGTCCGGCAGGGCGTGGGCGAACTGATAGGCGTAGACCGGCTTGCCGGCCGCATTCCGGAGGTCGCAGAAACGGCGGATTCCCTCTTCCGGATTGCCCATGTCATCCCGCGTGTAACCGATCATGTAGGGGATGTCCTTGATCCGGCCCCCCTGGGCCGCAGCATCGAAGCTTTCCGTGGACAGGTATCCGTCCACGACAGGCCTGGCAGCCAGCCGGAAAGGCGTCCCAGTCTCGGCGACATAGCGGTCCGCCAGCGTGAAAACCGCTTCGGTAGAAGCGTTGCGCATCTTCTCCAGGGTATCATAGCCGGCCCAGTCGAAAAGCTCCTTCGTGGCATTGCCGATGAAAGCCAGCGAAGCGGCGGGCTGCGCAGGGGCGGGTGCCCCGGCCGGTACCACGTTCACGCCTCCACCGCTCTGGATGATCGCCTTCTTGATCAGGCCGTCGGTCAGCGGCGAGGAGACGAGCGACTTGACGCTGCCGGCGCCGGCGCTCTGGCCCAGGATCGTGATGTTGTCCGGATCACCGCCGAACGCGGCGATGTTGGCATGGATCCATTTGAGCGCGGCCACCTGGTCCAGGAGACCGTAATTGCCGGAAACCTGGTGCGGGCTCTCCGCCGTCAGGAACGGATGGACCAGGAAACCGAACACACCGAGCCGGTAGTTGATGGTGACCAGGACAACGCCCTTCTCGGCCCAGACCTTGCCGTCGAACTCGGGTTCGTAGCCCCAGCCGCCGGTGTAGGCCCCGCCGTGGATCCACATGGCCACCGGCAGTTTCTTCCCGGGCTTGCCCGGGGCCGGGGTCCAGACATTCAGGTAGAGGCAGTCCTCGCTGAATTCCGGGTCTTCCCAGTAGAATTCACTGGTCCAGGGGTTGCTGGAATCATGCTTGGCCTGCATGGCTCCCGGGCCGAAGGTGTCGGCCACCTTCACCCCTTCCCAAGGGATGACCGGCTGGGGTTCCTTCCAGCGCAGGTCCCCGACGGGCGGGGCAGCGAAAGGGATCCCCTTGTAGACATAGACCCCTTTGGCGGAAGATTCGACTCCCTGGATTTTGCCACCCTCGACCTCGAGGACGGAATTGGCGGGCTGGCACCCTGCCAGCGCGAAGGTCAGCAGGACGGCCGGAAGCAGTGAAGCAATGCGCATCTTATCTGGTAATTAACTGGTTAGTTTCCGTAAAGATATGGACAATGGCCGATAAAAACAACAGGAGGCACCCTTCCGGATGCCTCCCGCCTCTTTTAACTAACCAAATATATTACCAAAACCAACGCGGCTTAAGGTACGATGATCTGTTTGCCCAGCACCAGCTTGTCGCCGGAGTCGTCGACCGTCCAGTACTGCGGCTTGCGCGGACCGTTGCCCTCCACATGGTGGACCACATAGCGGAGCTCGCCCTCGAAGGTGCGGAACAGCATGCCGTGGCCGGAGTTGTTCGCCAGGAACGGTTCCGGTTCCTGGACCCACGGGCCGGAAATCTTGCCGGACTCGGAGTAGCACACGGCCTGGAGATAGCGCTCCTTGCCCCAGGTGGACCAGAGCATGCCGAGCTTACCCGTCTGCGTGCGGAACATCTGCGGACCATCGGTCACCCAACCGGGCATCTTCAGGCCGAAGGTGGCCTCGCCCAGGCCGTTCATCTCGCCGCAGCAAGGCAGCTCGCTGGCGCGGAACATGGTGACGGGCTTCTCGGAGATGGTCTTGGTCAGGTCCTTGGACAGCTCGATGTAGTCCATCGTACCATCGATGATCTGGGTCCACTCATGGACAAAGATCATGTAGATGTGACCGTCCTCCTCGTACAGGGTGCCGTCGATGCAATCCCAGTCATGCGGCTGGTAATCGTAGCCGGGCGTGACGGAGAAGGGCACGAACGGGCCTTCGGGATTGTCCGCGCGGAGCAGATAGGTCTGGTTGTGGGGCACGTTGTAACGGCGCGGGACCTGCTCGATGAGGTCGCTGTGGTCGCTCCAGGTGCCGGCATAGTAGTAATAGTCGCCGATCTTGTGGATCTCCGCCGCGGCGGCGAAGCCCGCCTTCTCGCACCAGGTGCCGCTCAGGTCGATGACATTGTACGGACCCTCCCACATCACGAGGTCCTTGCTGCGGTACTGACGCCCGCCGGAGCTCGTGAGGTAGTAGGTCTTGGTGACCGGATCCGGATAGATGAACGGGTCGCTCATGGACAGGTCGTTGAAGTGGACCGTACGGATCTTGTTCATCTCTTCCCGCATCCGACGCATGCGCTCAGCCATGCCGGTGGTGTCACGGGGTGCGCCGGTGGCCATGCCGCCGAAGTTCTTCTGACCGGGATCCGCAAGCGGAGCCTGCTCGCCGGGTTCGATCTTGACCGGCTCGGCCTCCACCGGAGCCGGGGTGTTGTTGCTGCCACAGGACGCCAGCGCAAGCGCGGCGAGGGCGACAAGGGATAAGTTCTTGATTTTCATGTCTCTATTTGTTTAGTTCGCTATTACCAGCCGGGGTTCTGCTTCAAGTTGGGGTTGGCGGAAATCTGCTCGAACGGGAACGGGAGGAGGTTGTACTTGTCCTGCCAGCCCTTGCCGGGACCGTCTTCTTCGACGACATTCCACTCCGTGGTGCCCGGCTTGTAGCCGAGGAACTTGTAAAGCTTCTTGCCCTTGTTTGCGAGCACCGCCGGCGCGTCGCCCCAGCGGACCAGGTCGAAGTAACGCTCCTGCTCACAGAAGAGTTCGGCGCGGCGCTCATCCTTGATGTCCTGATAGGTCATGGAGGCAAGCTCGGGGATCTGGGCGCGGCGGCGGACCTCATTCAGGGCCTTCAGGCCGCTCTTGTCAGCGTCATTGTCCACGAGGAACTTGGCCTCGGCGTACATGAGCAGCACTTCCGCGTAGCGGAGCATGGGGGTATTGGCCTTATACCATTTCCAGAAGGGCGGGCTGGTCCCCTCGTAAGCCTCGCTGAGCCATCCAAGGCCCCGGAAGGTGAAATAACCGGCATTGTGGTAGATGACCGCGTTCTCCTTCATGCCAGGGGTTACGCCAGGGGCATAATCCATGTCCAGCACCTGCTCGTAGGTGTGGATCGTGGACTTGAAGCGCGGCTTCTCGACACTGCCTTCATGGGCCGCCAGGAATTCGCCGAACTCCTTGGACACGGCGTTCCAGCCCCAGCCACCGAAGAAATCTTTCGGGAGATTGATACCGCTCGGCCAGCCGGTCCACGTGTGGCGAAGGTCATTCGACGGGTCGCCGGGGAAACCGTCATTATCTCCGGAATTGTGCTCGAAAAGGTACTCCTCGCAGAAGTCACCCGCCTGACGTTCGATGATGAACATGTCGGGGACCAGACCGTAGAGGTTGGAGTCGATCACCGTCTTGAGATCCTTGACCGCCTCGGCCAGCACGGCCTTATCGTTGAACTTCTGACCATACCAGAGGCCCACCTTGCCACGATAGGCCAGCGCCGCATGCTTGGAGATTCGGCCTCCGAAGGCTTCCTGCTGGCCCTTTCCTGCGATGGCCGGGAGTTTTTCGGCGGCATCCTTCATCTGCTCGAGGATCCACTTGATGGAGTCCTCGGTCGGGTTGTTGGACTGGTTGTATTCATCCTGCGAGAGCAGATGGTCGGGAAGCGGCGGGGTGCCCCACCAGCGGACGGCGTCGAACATCGCCAGCGCACGGAGGAAGTTGGCCTCCGCCTTGACACGGTTGATGCGGACGTCATTCGTCTCGGGGATCTTCTCCAGAATCAGGTTGCAATGGTACATGACGCTGTAGACGCCCTTATAGACAATCTTCGGGGCGAAGTCGGCGGAGGTGACGTTGTAGCTGCCGGCCTCCTGGTACTGGTTCGTGGCATCCGAGAAGGAGCCGCCGCCCGGATAATGGTCGTCGTCGAGGCAATTCAGGAAGAGGATCTTTTCGATGCCGTTGACGCAGGTGACGTCACGGCCGCCCCAGTACAGATGGTAAACGCTGCCGATCAGGGCCTCCGCATCTTCCGCGGTTGCATTCGTGTAGAAATCCTCGGTGGACAGGACGCTCTTCTGAGGGATGTCGAGGTTCTTCTCACAGGAGCCGGCCGCCAGGACAAGCGCAGCGATCGAAAGGGCTGTATATATTCTTTTCATGACTGTACAGTATTAGAAGGAAACATTGACACCAAAGACCAGTTTCTTGGAAATCGGGTAAGAACCGTAGTCGACGCCCAGACCGGAGGCGGAGGAGCCGGCATGGCTGGTCTCCGGATCGAGGCCCGGATACTTCGTGAACGTGAACCAGTCATCCAGGGAAACATAGGCGCGGAGGGAGCTCATCGCAATCTTCTTGACGATCCTGCGCGGCAGGGTGTAACCCAGCTGGATCTGCTTGATCTTGAAGAAGGAGGCGTCATAGACACGCAGGTTGGAGCAACGGTAAAACTTGTCGCTGCTGTCCGGCTTCGGATACTTGTAGCCGGTGGAGGAGGCGTTCTGCCAGGCGTCCTTATAGAAAATCCTGAGCGTATTCTGCTGCAGCGCGTCGGCGCGGGTCACCGCGTAGAGCAGTTCGGCGCCCTGGGAACCGGCGCCCAGCACCAGCAGGTCGAATCCCTTCCAGCCCATGTTGAGCGTAACGCCGTACGTGAAATCAGGAATGCCGCTGCCGGCGAAATCCCGGTCGTCCGGCGTGATCGCGTTGTCGTTGTTGAAATCCTTGTACACGGCGGCGCCGGTGTTCGGATCGATATGGTCCACCATGAAGGTGCGCAGGTACCACAGCG
>JAEEGJ010029027.1_pt1 | contig 10949 bp, 8 predicted proteins | sample 8958761 | NCBI WGS metagenome assembly JAEEGJ01 (sample SAMN16246546, study PRJNA631951) | gut metagenome | biome: gut microbiome; feature: rumen; material: RS-attached | host: Bos | place: Iran: Karaj | collected 2018-10
TCCTTTTCAAGGGCATCAACTTCTCGCTGGGCGGCTATGGCGGCGAATACGGCCAGGCACTCTCATCTGTGCTCCCCATGGAGACCACCGATGCGGCCACAAGCGATAAATTCGGCGTGAGTGCCTCGCTGGTCGACTGGAACATCGGCGGCACCAAGGCTTTCCGTAATAGTAGTCTGTCGTTCAACGCTGCCCTCACCAGCATGGGCATCTTCAACCGCCTGTTCTCTGAAAGGTTCGATTTCAGCCGTCCCTATCGCAAACTCTCGGGCGAGGCCCAGTTCAAGAAGGAATTCAAGGGCTCGGGCGTGCTGAAGTTATACGTGGGCTACGACCTGACATCCGTCGGGCAGCGTATCGACAGTCGCAACCTCTCGCTGAAGGAGCACAACATCTATGCAAACGCCACCTATAAGACATCGATAGGCCGCGGCTACACGCTCTTTGCGGGAATCGCCAACTCATCCGTTGTAAGCAATGTCGACGATGCACAGACGGCCGGCGACCATTATCACAACTTCCGCAACGAAATCCACCTGAAGGCCGAACTGCGCAAGGTCTGTTCCGATGTGCTGAAACTCTCGGCTGGTGCTGAAGACTATCTCCGCAACAGCACCCTTCGTTACGACGACTATCACTATCAGCTCGACTATAACATCCTGGCTGCCCACATTGATGCCCAGTGGCGAATCATCCCGCGCCTGTTCCTAAACACATCAGCACGAGCCGAATACTCTCCCCCTTTGGGGGAGTTGGAGGGGGCTCCTTTCCTCCTCATGCCAAGGGCAACGCTGAGCTATATCCCCAGCAAGCAGTTGCAATTCTCGCTGGTGGCAGGCCGCTACAGTCAGACCGCAGCCGACGATTATCTGGCCATGAGCCACAAAACGCTCTGCCAAAGCACGGCCGACCACGCCACCCTATCGATGCAATGGAAATCGCAGACCACCCTGCTGCGCATAGAGCCCTATCTGAAGAAATACCACCATCTGCCGCTCACTTCCCCTCAGGGAGGATGGGAGGGGGTCGGCTACGGAACAAGCCGGGGCCTCGACATCTATCTTGAAGACCATTCGCTGCTCAAGAACCTGTCCACCACCCTCTCCTACTCCTTCAACGACTCCCGTCGGCTCTATCTGGACTATACTGAAGAGCAGATGCCCGACTACTGCTCGCGCCACAACCTGCGACTGACGGCCAAATACGGCATCGGCAAGGTCATCGTTGGCCTTTCTGAATCATACGCCAGCGGACGGCATTTCCCCATCGGAACCACACCCCATTACAACAGCGTGGACATGAACCTGACCTGGCTGGTCAGTCCGAAGGTCATCGTCTATACCTCGCTGAACAACATTTTCGGTCGCACCAATGTTTTCCGCTTCGATGCCAACGGCACTCCCGTAACGGCTTCACGCGACCGCTTCCTTTACATCGGAATTTTTGTTTCACTTAAAAATAATAAAGCTTATGACATCTCAAACTTTTAAAAACCGTGTGTTAGTAATCTGTCTGTTAATGATGACAACAGTTGGTATCTATGCCCAGCAGCCAAGCATGCGGGCACTCATCGGACAATCGCTCAGCAAGCTCCAGCAGCCAACCCCTGAAGCCTTTCTCAACTGCGTTGCCGAAATGAAGCGAATCGATGCCATGTTCCCCGACAGCATCCAGCCTAAGTATCAGATGGCCCTGCAAAGTCTCTACTTCTCGGTGATGAATCCACATGCCCCGCAGACCGACAATCTGCTGGCAGAAGCTGAACAGACCATCATGAAAATGGACCTGATGAAGAACGCCGACCCCTCTGACGTATGCACCCTCCGCGGTTTCCTCTACATGGTGCGCATCGTGCAGAATCCCGCACAAAACGGCCAGCGCTACTATCTCGACGTGATGGAGAACTACGAGAAAGCCCTGAAACTGAATCCCGACAACCAACTTGCCCGGCAACTGCAGCAGCAATTCTTCGAGGGAATGAGGCAACAAACGGGCATCAGCACACAATAATGGTATAATTAAACCTAAATATTCATCAAAATCTGCGAAATTGGTAAATAATCAGCCAATTTTTGTAATGCCTATATTAAATAATGTGCGTAACTTTGCAACATGATTCTAAAACTGATGAAAATGAAACAAATCCTATTGTTTTTAGCAGCAATACTGCTCAGTTGCTGTTCATCCGACAGCGAAGTCAAGGCAGATAATATGGGACAGAAAATCTATATCACCATCGGCGGCCAGACGCAAAGCATCACGCTCGTCGACAATGCCGCCACACGGGCACTTGTCCAGAAGCTGCCTGTCACCGTGACGCTCAACAGCAGCGGCGGTTTCGAGATTTGGGGCTCGCTGGGGTTCTCGCTGCCCACGAGCGACCAGCACTTCACAGCCCAGCCTGGCGATGTGGTTCTCTACAACGGCAGCAACATCTGTCTGTTCTACGATTCCAATTCGTGGAGCTACACTCGCCTGGGTAAGATAGACGGCCTCTCGGAGAGCGAATTACGCACATTCCTGAAAGCCGGCGAAAGCAACATCAGCGTCACTCTGTCGCAAACATCGGGTGCAACGGCCATTGAAAGCCTCACCCCTAACCCCTCTCCAAAGGGCGAGGGGAATATTTACTCGCTGAATGGGCAGCGGGTGACGAATCCTTCGGCAGGCGTATATATCAAAAACGGCAAAAAAGTGATATTATGAAGCAGATAATCCTGGCAGTTCTGATGGGCGGGTTGCTCGCTGGCTGCACAATGAAAAGTAACAACGAATCAAACGAATCAGAAGGCATGAATACAACATTGAACTTAGTGCAGGAGTGGGACAAGGTGTTCCCGCTGAGCGAGAATGTGAACCACCAGAAGGTGACGTTTAAGACACAGTACGGACTGACTTTGGCAGCCGACCTTTACACCCCGAAGGATGCCGAGGGGAAGTTGGCGGCGCTGGCCGTCTCTGGTCCTTTCGGCGCCACCAAGGAGCAGTCGAGCGGACTCTATGCCATGCGGATGGCCGAGCGCGGATTCGTGGCGCTGGCCTTCGACCCTTCCTATACCGGTGAGAGCAGCGGAGAGCCCCGCCGTACGGCTTCGCCCGACATCAATACCGAGGACTTCATGGCGGCTGTGGATTTCCTCTCCAAGCAGGACAACGTGGATGCTGAGCGTATTGGCATCATCGGCATCTGCGGCTGGGGAGGCATCGCCCTGAACGCTGCCGCTGCCGACACCCGCATCAAGGCCACCGTTGCCTCTACGATGTATGATATGACACGCGTCAGCGGTAATGGCTACTTCGACAGCGAGGACAAGGAGGAATCGCGCCATGCTGCCCGTGAGGCAATGGCCAAGCAGCGTCTGGCTGATCCGATGGCAATGGCCGGTGGTGTTGTAGATCCCCTGCCCGATGACGCACCACAGTTTGTCAAAGACTACTTCGACTACTACAAGACCGAACGCGGCTACCACAAGCGCAGCGGTAACTCAAACGACGGCTGGCGCACGATCGGCACACAGGCCTACGCCAACAGTCGCTTCCTCTACTACATCAACGAAATCCGCTCTGCCGTCCTCGTGATGCATGGCGAGAAGGCCCACTCACGCTACTTCGGCGAGGCTGCCTATCACTATATGGTGGATGGCAAGGCCGAGGGCTACAACGTGGTTGGCAAGCCCAATCCCAACCCGGCTAACAAGCAGCTGCTCATCATCCCCGGAGCCTCGCATTGCGACCTCTACGACGGCGGCTATACGGAGCTTGTGGGCAAGGGCGAGCCGAAGAATCTGATTCCCTGGGATAAGTTGGCTGATTTCTTTAAAGAGAATCTGAAATAAAGCGATTGGAAAACATGAAAAGAATCGTTTTAATAATTATAGCAGTATTGACTATGACAACCATAAACAGTCAGACGCTGACCGAGCGTCAGAAGGGATTGGCCGCATGTGCCTGTCTGATGGCACAGGGCGACTTAACGCGTTTAGAGCCTGCCGTTCGGATGGCACTCGACAACGGAGTGACCATCAACGAACTGAAGGAGGCATTCTCGCAGCTCTATGCCTACACGGGATTCCCGCGCTCGCTGAATGCGCTGGGCGTGCTGAACAAGGTGTTGGAAAGTTCTCCCTCCTTCGGGGGGAGCCAAGAGGGGGGCTCTGGCTGGCAGGAAGGCAAGCCCTGGACGCGCCCTGCCGAATGGGACGATGCCCGCAAAGCCTACGAACTGGGCACAAAGAACCAGACGCAGCTCTCGGGCCGTCCGTTCAACTACGATTTCTGTCCGCAAGACGACTACTACCTGAAGTCGCACCTCTTTGGTGACATCTTCGCCGGCGATCAGCTTTCGGCTGCCGACCGCGAGATAGTGACCGTGGCAGCCCTGAGCGGACTCGAAGGCGTTGCCCCGCAGCTGGCTGCCCACAAGCAGGGAGCCGTCAATATGGGCAACAGCCAGCAGCTCGTGGATGAGCTCTGCGCATGGCTCGGCAACGAGGGCTACACGCTGCTCACCAAATGGCCCAAGGGCGAGCCCAATCCCTACGGAAAGTATTTCATTGGCCAGAGTTACCTGGCCGACGTTGGCGGTGGTGTGATGAACGTCACCTTCGAGCCCCGCTGCCGCAACAACTGGCATGTTCACCACAAGCAGGTGCAGGTGCTCATCTGCGTGGCTGGTCGCGGCTGGTATCAGGAATGGGGCAAGGAAGCCGTTGAGATGACACCCGGCACCGTCATCGCCATTCCCGCCGAGGCCAAGCATTGGCACGGAGCCGCCAAAGACTCGTGGTTCCAGCATCTCACGTATCATAAGGACGTACAGGAAGGAGCCTCCAACCAGTGGCTGGAGCCTGTCACCGACGAGGTGTACGACAAGCTGAAATAAATACCCCTAGACCTGATTCGATAAGATTAGCCCGTGCAAATCATCCTGCATGGGCTAATCTTTTTTTATGCCCGGATGTGTGACGAACGGGCAGTTTCTACCGTTCATCCCACCATTCATCACATTTACCCGCAGAATATCCCAGATATTTGCGCATTAAGCCTATTCCCCCTACTTTTGCAATCGCAGACATGCAACTTTTCGCACCGATTAGTTCGTCAAACATACAAAACGAGCGGCACAACTGTAACTTTCCAACTGACGGCGCGACTAATGGAGTAAAAAAACCAAACCCCAATAAACAATATGAAAAGAACAAGCATGAGACTGGCTGCACTCTTTGCAGCTGTGATGATGAGCCTGAACACAATGGCTAAGACGCACGACGTGGGCGGACGGGTGACCGATGAGAACGGACAGCCCATGGCCTTCGTGAACGTGGTACTGCTGTCGCTCCCCGACTCCACCTTCGTTCAGGGAGCAGTAACCGACGAGCAGGGACATTTCAAGATCGTGACCAGCACCAACGAGGGACTGTTCAAGGTGAGCAGCATTGGTTACGAAACCCAATACCTGAAAGCCGCCGACGGCCTTACCATCCGCATGAAAGAAGAGACGCAGGCGCTCGGCGAGGTGGTGGTGAAAAGTCAGCTGCCCAAGACACATGCCAAGGGCGATGCCATGCGCACCACCGTGGCCGGAACGATTCTCGAGAAAGCCGGAACGGTGAGCGATGCCCTGTCGAAGATTCCCTCGCTCGAGGCTGAGCGCGACGGTGCCGTCAAGGTGCTGGGCCGCGGCGATGCCGAGGTGTACATCAACGGCCGGCGGGTGCATGACGAGAAGGAACTCTCGCGCCTTCGCTCCGACCAGATTCAGCACGTCGACGTCATCCAGAATCCAGGTGCCCGCTATGCCGCCTCCACCAAGGCCGTGGTGCGCATCACGCTGAAGAAGGCACAGGGCGATGGCTTCGGTTTCCACGACAGCGCCCAGGGCGTGTATCAGTACGGCCATACCATTACCAACAACCTCGACGTGAACTACCGCACGGGCGGTCTCGACATCACCGCCTCGCTCTGGGCCGGCCGCTATGGCCATGCCAAGTCGACGCAGGAAAACATCCTTACCTACTATGCCGGTCCCGACCGCATCGACGGCGTCAGCTCAAAGGAAAACTACAAGAACGTATGGAGGGGCTGGTCGCCGCAGTTGCAGGTCAACTATATGCTTGACGAGAACCACAGCTTCGGTGCCTTCTACAAATACGATAGTCATCCCAGCGGCGGATACAGCAGCCTGTTCTATACCGACAGCTACGAGAACAACATCTTCAAGGAGCGTTCCGAGAGCGACATCAATCAGGACGACAAGTTCACGAAGCACATCTTCAATGCCTACTACAACGGCAAGGCAGGCCAGCTGAGCATCGACCTCAACATCGACGGACTTTTCGACGACACCCAGTCGCCGGGCAGCACCCGCGAGGTGACCACCGAGGCAGGCGGCAGCCCTGTCAACCGCTCCATCCAGAGCAACACCGTGAGCAGCAACAACTTCTGGGCCACGAAGCTCATCTTTGGCTACCCCGTCATGAAGGGCAACTTCTCGCTCGGCGGTGAATACTCTTACAACCACCGCACCGACGCCTACGACTTCATGGCCACCGATGCCGTTCCCGTGAAGACCACCGACACCGAAATCAACGAGAAGTCGGCAGCCGTCTTCGCAGAGTACGGACGCCAGTTCGGCAAGGTGTTCGCACAGGTCGGACTGCGCTACGAGCATCTCACCAACGACTATTTCAACTTCGGCAAGAAGCAGGATGAGGTGTGCCGCGACTATGGCGACTGGTTCCCCACCCTCGTCGTCTCAGCCCCCGTCGGCAAGGTTCAGCTCTCGCTCTCGTACCGCAGGGATATCGAGCGCCCCAACTACTCCAACCTCACCAGTTCAACGGTCTATATCAACCGCTACACCTATCAGAGCGGCAACCCCTATCTCAGGCCCACCTATACCCACAGCATCGTGCTGAACACCGCCTACAAGTGGATGAACCTGACGCTCAACTACGGGCGCATCAAGGATGCCCTCACCATGTCGACAGAGCCCTACCCGGGCTATACCGACCCGTTCGTCAGTCTCGTGCGCCCCATCAACAGCCAGGAAGACTACGACCGTCTGACCGTCATTGCCTCCGCACGTCCCGTCATCGGCTGCTGGCATCCCACATGGTCGGTCGTGGCCATGTTCCAGAACTATAAGTCGCCCACGGCCACTGGCGAGGTCATCACACTCTCGCAGCCCTGGATCAACGGTTCCTGGCAAAACACCATCCAACTGCCCCGCGACCTTCGCCTGAGTGCCGACCTGGAGTGGGCCACCAAGGGCGAGTACAACAACTTCCACATCACCAAGCCACGCTTCGTCGGCAGCCTTGGCCTTCAGAAAGACTTCAGCCTCCGCCGTCTGGGCACGCTCACTGCCGACCTGCGCTGCATCGACATCTTCAACGGCAACCAGACCGATGCCATCCTCTACGGCTATCGCGAACTCACGCTGCACAACCCCACCCGCCGCACCTTCACCCTCGACCTGACGTGGAAGTTCAACGAGGCCCGCTCCAAGTATCGCGGCTCAGGTGCCGGCGAGAAGCAGAAAGCCCGCATGTAAATGCCAGTTTCCCGTACAATTTTTCCAAAAATTTGGCAGAACCGGCAATAATATGTATTTTTGCAGGAAAATCAGCGAAATGTATTACACCAGGAACATCCCAAACACCCGCATCGACGTGGCCGACGCCCTGCGAGGCATCGCCGTGGCCGGCATCATCCTGTATCACTCGGTCGAGCACTTCAACATCTTCACGCAGGAACCGATTGCCCATCCGCTGGCCTCCGACCAGGCGGTGGCCCAGGTGCTCGCCTGGCTGCTCAGCGGAAAGATGTACGGCATCTTCGCCATGCTCTTCGGTCTGAGTTTCTTTATCATGAACGACAACCAGCAGCAGAAGCATCGCAGCTTCTCGGGCCGCTTCGCCTGGCGCATGTTCCTGCTGTTCCTCTTTGGCGTGGTCAACGTGGCCTTCTACGATGGCGACATCCTCATGCTCTACGCCTGCTACGGGCTGCTGCTCATCCCCGTCAGCTACCTGCCGTCCCGATGGGTGTGGTGCATCATCGCCCTGCTGGCCGTCCAGCCCGTCGAGCTGTTCTGCCTGCTCACGGGCACCGAGATCGACCATACCCGGTTCTATGAGGTGTCGGGCATCATCAACGATACCCACCAGCACGGCACGTTCTGGCAGAACACCCTCACCAACCTGCGCTACGGCTTCGAGGTGAACCTGCGCTTCAACGTCTTCAGCGGCCGCCTCACGCAGCTGCTCTGCCTCTTCATCCTTGGCATGCAGCTGGGGCGGCACCGGCTGTTCTACCATGAGCACCACCACCTGCTGACGTGGCACGCCGTACTCCTTTGCTCCGCCATTGCCGTTGCGGTGCTCAGCGTGGTCCCCTACGGTCCCATAGCCTCGTGGCTCAACCCCATCCACAACCTCCTCATCCTGCTCATGATTGTCTCGGCCGTGGTCTCCGCCTGGTATGCCTTTCCGTGCGTGCGCCGGGTGCTCCGCCATCTCTGCTTCTTCGGCCGCATGAGTCTCACCAACTACCTGCTGCAGTCCGTCATCGGCGCCTTCATCTTCTGCGGCTACGGCCTGTCGTGCTACAACCGTCTGGGCATCACCTATGCCGTCGTCGTCGGGGCCTGCATGATTGTCGCCCAGTATCTCTTCGGCCGCTGGTGGTTCAGCAGTCATCAGCGCGGACCGCTCGAAGGCCTGTGGCGAAAGCTTACCTGGATTCAGATGATATGATGAGAAACAGCCTGAAATGTCCTGGATAAAGAAATACCAATGCACCTTGTGCGGATACCAGGCCGAAGTCTATACCGGCCGCGGACTGTTCCGCCAGCACATCACCGCCATGGCGTGTCCCGACTGCCACACCGTGCAGAACATCGTGGTGGGCGGCATCATTGGCGACGTGGCACCATCCTACCGTAGCGAGGTGGGCCGCCTGTGCCCGCAATGCGGCAGCGCCGCCATACGCATCTGGAACATGTCGTCCTGTCCCAAGTGCAACGGGAAAATGGAACCCACGGGCGAGCAGGAATTCTGGACCTGATAAAAAAGTTTTCGGCCACGGCAAAACACCGTTGCCATGGCCGAAATCGGGGAAAGCATGAGTTTAGTCTTCGTCGTCGAAGAAACTGCCTACAGGCCTCGCGCAGTCGCTTTGTATACAGGCATTGTAGTTCACCCTGGCCTTTCGCTCGCGCAGGAACATGCGCCTGGTGCTTTCGGCATCCTCGGTGAATTGCAGGTGCTCGTCGATGCTCATGCTGTGGGCCATGCCCTCCACGTCGAGGTTGTCGGTACCGATGAGGGTGAACGTCCAGTTCTGACGCTTCAGCTTGTCAATCAGGTTGCGCACCATCTTCAGCGTCCATTCCACCGAGCTGTTCTCCTCGCCGTCGGTGATGATGGTCACCAGCACGTTGTCGTCGGGCCCCACCTGTCCGTTCAGCTTCGAGACCGTGGTGCCGATAGCGTCGTAGAGCGGCGTTGCTGCCCTGGGGTTATAGTCGTTCCAGCGCATGTCGGCGGTGTCCTTGGCCAGCGCGTCGTTGTAGTGCCACTTCATGCTCACGCTGTCGAAGGTGACCAGCGTGACGTGCTGCTCGGTGTCGGGATACTTCTGCTGCATGGCTCTCACCGTTGACAGCGTCTCGTTGATTCCCCCGAAGGCCTGTTGGCGGATAACCGACATTGAACCACTCTCGTCTACGATAATCAGATTGAATACTTTCTTCATTGTTTTGTTGTTTTTAAAGGGTGAATACTGGGTTTTTGTTTAACTCTCTACTTCTTTAAAGACAAAAATGAGGAAAAATTAAGGTGGAACGAAAATTTTTTTTATCTTTGCAGCAAAATAACGCTAACGGTAACGGTAACCTTAACGGTAACGATAACGATAACGAAAACGAAAACGGTAACCTTAACCTTAACGGTAACGATAACGAAAACGAAAACGGTAGCGATGAGACTTAGTGACGACCAGATCATAGCGGGATTCCGCAGGGGCGACAGCCAGGTGATACGACAGTATTTCTACGAATACTGCCGCGTGGCCTATCATACGTTCGACAAGAAATACGACCTCAGCAGCAAGGAGAACCTGGACTTCATGTCGCTCGCCCACCAGTATGCCATCTACCTGATGGAACACGACTGGAAACCGCTGGAAGACCGCTCGCCCTCGGTGAAGCTGCGCACATGGATGGTGAGCGGGTTCCGATTCATCGTGCTCGACGCGCTGAAGTGGTATAAGAAGGAATATGGCACCATCACCTACGACGACTACCTGAAATCGTTCGACACGAGCCAGGACTTGCGCCTGAACTTCAACGAGGCGGTTCTGGAACTGTGCGACACGATGAAGCTGGACCGCACGTCGAGAACCATCCTGCTGATGCTGCTGGTGAACGGCTTCAAGGCTAAGGACGTGGCGGCACAGATGGACATCACGCCGTCGGCCGTGTCGCAGCGCTACAACAAACTGATGCAGACCACGGTGGTGCCCTATTTCAAGGACAACTTCGACATGGATTTCGACCAGCAGGAAATCATGGACCAGGAAACCGCGGTCGTCGAAAGCGCCATGCCGCCGCTGGCTGTCAGAAAGTCTCGGATTACAAACAGACAAATTGCTACAAATATGCAAAAGAAACGCACAACACCCGAGTTCGTCACTCAGCTGGCTCCGGGAGAGATATTTGTTTTCGGCAGCAACCTGCGCGGCATGCACGGCGGCGGGGCTGCCTACGTGGCCTACAGGAGGTTCGGCGCCATTATGGGACAGGGCGTCGGACTGCAGGGCAGCAGCTATGCCATCCCCACGATGCAGGGCGGCGTGGAAACCATCAGGCCCTACGTGGACGAGTTCATCGACTTTGCCAAGGAACACCCCGAGCTGACCTTCCTGGTGACGAGAATAGGATGCGG
>JAEEGJ010029036.1_pt1 | contig 10946 bp, 10 predicted proteins | sample 8958761 | NCBI WGS metagenome assembly JAEEGJ01 (sample SAMN16246546, study PRJNA631951) | gut metagenome | biome: gut microbiome; feature: rumen; material: RS-attached | host: Bos | place: Iran: Karaj | collected 2018-10
CATTGGAGCTCACCGAGGCTTCGGAACCTGCACCGACGATGGCTCTTGAGGTAGCTACCGTTATCGAGATGAAAGGTAATTATGCTCTGGAAGGTGACAAGTTGACCCTCACGCCCGACATCGACACCTACAAAGCTGAAATCCTCAGCGTATCGATGAATGGCAAGGTGGCCAACAACCCCATGGTGACATCTCAAATCAAACAGATGCTCAACAGCGCCGACTTCAAGGCCCAGTTTGCCACTCCTGAGACTAATACCGTCAAGATTGGCGAATCGTCTCTCGAAATGAATGATGGTGAACACACGCTCAACTTCGTGCGTTTCGCAACCATTCAGAACTAACGGTTATTACACAAAAAACTAATCCCGCAAGCCGTTCTAAAAGGCTTGCGGGATTTATTAGTATCTGAACTGTAGACATGCAGGTTGATGTACCTGCGGGATTACGATGGCGAAATGTTCAATAATAAATCAATCAGGCAAGAGATGTCTGCAATGTCAATAATTCCATCTCCGTTTACATCTGCATTAGTCGGGTTGGGTAAAATAGTTATAGTGTTGTTAACGAGATAGTCAATGAGCATGGTCACGTCCTTGATGTTTATTATTCCGTCATCATTTACGTCGCCAGGCAACAATTGCTCTTGCTTCAGCTTGTTGTAGAGGTAATTGGCGCGTTGCCTGATCCAAGTGACGGCTTGAGTCGATTGAACGGCATAATCCGTCGGATCGGTCGCGGCAGACGAGTTATGCTCCAGTGATGGCTTGGCATACTGATAATAATCGCCAAAGAACTGACACAACTCGTCAAGATCATTATTTACGAAGTCACGGCACAACTCATACATGCGTCGAGCTACCCTGGGATCGTTGCGCAAGGCGGTGAAGAACTTGATCTGCTCCATGCTGTTACCTGCCTTGTAAAAGTCCTTGGTCGCATCGCGGTTGAAGTAGGAACTCCAGATCTGGCTGTATCCGAATCCCCAGTCCAAGTCCCACATGGGCCCAAAGATGAACAGGCTGTCGTTGCTGAGTAAGTTCACATTATAGCAATACACGCTCTTGGGGTGGAACAGTTCCTTATTCAGTATCAAGTCGCTGGCCAGCAAGTAGCGTGCGAGATAATCAACATCGATTTGTGTTGCAATGTCACCACCGGTATAGACCGTCCTGGCGAGCTTGTTGAAGCGGGACTTAATCACGCTCAATGTGAGCATCGTGGGGTCGATGCCAAACTCAGGCTCCTTGATGTTGACAGGAATACTGTAGGGCGAGGATACAAACTTCTGGCCCTCTTCCTCGTCGTAGTAATTGTCCAACTCGAGCAGGGCTGCGGCATTTTCGGTGTCGAGGTCAATGCTGTTGTTGTAGAGTCCTACCTTCTCGGTGAAGTTGTAGCTGCCCTTGTAGGTGCCGTTGACATAGAGCTCAACGGGAATCATGTGGTTGGGTGAGGGCGTGCCGATTTGGCTCGCTAATTTCATGCCGTAGGCATTGGTCAACATCGAACCGGCCATTTTGTTGGCCAGCAATACCCAATTCTTGCCACTGGTCATGCCGAAAGGCTTAACTTTCTCGGCAAACTTGATACGATAAGGGTTCTTTGCCTTGGGATTGGTGGACCAGCTCGTGTTGCCGCGTCCTTTGACCTGTATCGAGTCGGTCATTGACGGGAATACCTCGTTGCCGTTGATAATGATTTGGGCATCAATGTAATAATCCTTGCTGCTGATGTCCACTCCACCCACAGTATTGATGTCAATGCGGGGTACTGATGTGGCCATATCGGTAAGGTAAATAACCTTGAGGGTGTATTCCTTGCGGTAGGGCAGTAAGAACAATTTATTGTTCAGTCCGGGTTTCAGAATCAGGTCTCCAGGGTAACCCGTCGACAATACCTTGTCTGATTCATAACGCATTCGGTTGGCAGTACTCTGCACTTCCTTGTTGTTGATGTACACTTTTGCGTTGTCATCCGATGCGCTGAAAGATGCCGTCAGGTTCTTGCCGATGCAGGCGACCTTTACAGTGATCATGTTATCGGTAATGGTGGCCCGAGCATCCGTTAAGACCTGATAATTGTATTTGTTGTTGAACTTAAAGGAAGTAATGGTCGGCAATGGCCTGATCGGGGTTTCGGTCATCGCTTCGATTTCATCATTCAGGAAGGTAAACACTTGCCCGTCGGTGGTAAAAATCGAGACGGTGTTTTTAATCCTCATGACGTGATCGACATATTCGCCGGGAAAAACGCGAACAGTCCCGTCTGTAAGATAGACGTAATTGTCAGCAGCGTTACCTTGCAAGAAAAAGGAAAATATTGCGACCAAGCACAAAATGCCTTTTCGGTAAGATGTTGATAAAATAGGACTCATTGTTCTCATAATCTATGGATTACTGTAAGACCGTCGCGCAAGGGGATGATGACCTTCTCGACGCGAGGGTCAAGTTTGACTTTTTCGTTGAAAGCGAGGATGCCGCGGGTTTGAGCCTCGTGCTGTGCCTTGGGATCCACGACTTTGCCGGCCCACAGGGTGTTGTCGGCAATGATGAAACCGCCTTCGTTCAGGTGGTCCATCACCAGGTCATAATACTCAACGTACTGGCGCTTATTGGCATCGATGAACACCAAATCATAGCGTTCGCCCAGTGAAGGCACGATGTCGCGGGCGTCACCGATGTGCAGGCGGATGCGCTTGCAGTAGGGTGACGTTGCCAGATGCTCGCGGATGAAGTCTTCCTGCTCGTCATTCACCTCGATGGTGTCGACAAGGCAGTCGTCATCTTGTAGCCCCTCGGCGATGCACAGTGCAGAATAGCCGCTAAAGGTGCCGAGTTCCAGGACGCGTTTTGGCCTGATCATACGGGTCAGCATCTTGATAAGACGACCCTGAAGGTGTCCCGAGCACATGTGCCAGTAGTAGTTCTGCACATGCGTGTCATGGTCGATGCGTGCCAGTTCTGCCGGCTCCTCATCGATATGGCTCAAGATATATTCCTCTAGTTTGTCGTTCATCTTATCAAATAGTTGCAAATCAGTTCATTTGTCCTGCTTTGTTGGGTAATAGGGCAGTAACGGCTATGCGGTAACTGTCGAGACCGAAGCCGGCGATAACGCCCTTGCACACGGGTGACAGGAGCGACTTGTGGCGGAAAGGCTCACGGCTGTAGATGTTGCTGATGTGAACCTCGACCACAGGGGCTGCAATCGCGGCAACAGCATCGGCAATGGCAACAGACGTGTGGGTGTAACCGCCAGCGTTGAGCACGATTCCACAATCGTCAAAGCCCACCTGCTGCAACCTGTCCACGATCTCACCCTCGATGTTGCTCTGGAACACATCGATGGAGTGTTCGGGATAGAGCCCGATCAGTCCCGTCAGGTACTGGTCGAGTGACTGGTTGCCGTAAACCTCGGGTTCACGTGTGCCCACGAGGTTCAGGTTAGGGCCGTTGATGATGTGGATAACCATTTATTTCTTAAAGTAATACAGGAAGGACGCGATGCCTTGCAAAGCCGGCTTGCGCTGTCCCTCGATTTCCATTTTGAAGTCTATTTCAGCCTTGCAGATGCCACGCAGGTCTGCAATGTTGTGCAATTTGGTCACCAGACGAACTCGGCTGCCGGTGATGACCGGTTGTCCAAAGCGCATCTTGTCCATGCCGTAGTTAACCTGCATCTCCAGGTTCTTCACCTCGATGATCTGGTTCCACAGGTGGGGAATCAGCGACATGGTCAGGTAGCCGTGTGCGATAGTGCTGTGGTAGGCACTCTCGGTCTTGGCACGCTCCACGTCTACGTGGATCCACTGGTGGTCGAGCGTGGCATCGGCAAACATGTTGATGCGTTCCTGGGTCACTGTGAGCCAATCACTGGCACCCAGTTCCTCGCCCAGATAGGACGCAAATTCTTCGTATGAGTTGATAGTAAGCATATTGATGTAGTAGTAATAGTTTGTCTTAATTGTTCTTTGATTCCCGGTTCCTGAGCCGCCTGCGCATGATCAGGGCAGTGACCATGCTGGTCAACAGCCCCACTGCGGCGACTAGTGCAAGGGTAACGAGCACATCGGTCCATTGCACCTCGACAGGATAGGCATCGATGATCATGTTGGCCGGATCACCGCTCAGGTGCAGCCAGCCGAATCGCTGCTGGCACAGGCACAGGATGAGACCGATGACCACGCCCGTGATGGCGCCTACCAGGGTGATGAGCCATCCTTGCAGGACAAAGATACGGGATATCTGGCGGTCATTGGCACCCAGGGCACGCAATGTGGCGATGCTGTCGTCTTTCTCGATAATAAGCAGCGACAGGGTGCTGATGACGTTGAACGTGGCGATGATCAGGATGAAGGCGAGCAGCAGGAATGCCATCCATTTCTCAATGTTGACGAGGCGGTAGGCCTCGCTCTGCTGCATCAGGCGGTTCTTGACGAGATAGCCGTCGCCCAGTGCCTGTGTGATGGCGCGCATGGCTTGCTGCTCATTGGCTCCTGCAGCGAGTTTTACCTCGACCTGGGTGGCCTCGGTTTCGTAGTCAAACAGGTCACGGGCCATGTCCAGGGGCACGTAGATGAGGTCGGCGTCATAATTGTTTTGCTGTAGCTGGAAGATGCCCGATACGAACAGTGAGTCTTGCCTGAAAGCGCCCATCGGGTTGGCGATATTGACGTGTCCTTGACGTTGCGGGGCATAAAGCCGAACCATACCGATGAAATCGGGCCGTATACACAACCTGACCGCGGGACCGGCTCCGGCCACGGCATACCGTGACACTTGGTCGCGCAGTTTCCACTGGCCATCGACGATGACCGAGTCTATCTGATTCATCGTGTTGTAATCGTCGGGAACACCCTTGAGGCGTACGGGCATCTGCAATTGTGCGTACATCGCCAAGGCCTGGTCCTCAATCACCGGAACAGCGCGTTCCACCCCGGGAATGCCGCTCACGGCATCGATAATGCTGTCGGCATTGTTGATGGTTTTTCCCATGGTGGCCGTTATGGCCACTTCGGGGTCAAGCATGGCAAGCTTGCCCATGATGAGACCGCGAAAACCGTTGAAAACACTGAGCACGCAGATGAGTGCGGCGGTGGCCACAACAATGCCGCACACGGCAACAATTGAAATAACGTTCACTGCCTGATGGCCTTTTTTAGACATCAGGTAGCGCCACGCTATCCTCAACGGCAAACTCATTTCTGGTTCTCAGTACCTGGTTTGTTATTCCTTATCGTTCTTTGCAGCCTTGGCCTTGTCGCCTGCAAGCAATTCATCGATGTGCTCGATATAGTCCAGCGAGTCGTCAATATGGAATTTCAATTCGGGACAGCGGCGCAACTGGTAGCGAACCTGCTGGGCTAGCTGGTGGCGGATGCTGCGCTCGCTGGCATTGATGTTGTCCATAATGGTTTGTGCGTTCTCACTGGGGAAAATACTCAGGCGTACGTTAGCCACACTTAAGTCTGGCGAGACGCGCACGCTGCTCACGCTCACGAGTGTCCCGCGCGTCTTGGCAGTCTCGCGGCGGAAGATTTCGCTCAGCTCTTTCTGTACGAGACGGCTAATTTTCTGTTGTCTTGTTGAATCCATTCTAAGTGCTTGGTTGCATTTCAACTGGCAAAGATAATGTTTTTTTCCATATTTTTATTGAATAATTTGCCGAAAGTGATAAAAATTGCCGGTTATATGCACAAAATTAGCCCTGTAGGGGGACTACAGGGCTAATTTTTAGAGGGTTTGATAGATTACTCCTCGGGGAGCATGACAACCTCTACCTTGTTGCCGGCAGCCAGAATCTGGCGGGCAAATGCGGCGATGGTCTCGGGAGTCTGAGCGTTGACGATCTGCTCATAGCCGGTGTGGTCGTCGATACCGCGGCCCACGTAGCTGATGAGCGTCTGCATCCAGTAACCGTTCTCCTTGAGCTCAGTGGCATGGTCCTTGAGCATGAGCTCCTTGATCTCCTTGAGGGTGGTCCCGTCGATGGTCTTGCAAGCCTCAACGATTTCCTCGTTCATGATCTTGAGGGCAACGTCGCTCATCTCGGGCTTCATCGGGCAAGAAGCGACGATAGCGGTGAAGGGACGGTCGCCGTTGATGGTGGCGTAACCGCTTGCACCAGCCGAGTAAGCTGCACTGGCATCCTCACGGATCTTCTGCAAGTAGATCTTGCTGAGCACTTGACCCAGCATGTCGGCCTTGATGCTGTTCTCCAGGCTGTAAGGCGTCTTGGTGTCATACCAGTAGATGCGGCCATTAGCCTTGGGGGTTTCCATCTTGCGGGTGAAGTGGTTGATGGTCTGGCCCTCGGGGTGAGTGTCAAAGTTCACCCAGTTGGAGAGCTTACCCTTCTTGCCGGGCAGCGAAGCGATGTACTGCTCAATGAGCGGGCGGATCACAGCCTCGTCAAAGTTGCCCACGAAGAAGAAGGTGTAGTTGGCAGCATTGGCAGTGCGCTCCTTGGCAATCTGGAGCACGCGGTCATAGTTCACGTTCTTCAGATCCTCAACATGGAAGGGCTTGCTGCGCCAGTCATGGTTGTTGAGAGTGTACTCAACCGAGTCACTGAAGGCCTGCTCGGGGGTAAGACCCTGGTTCTTGAGCATGGTCTCGAGTTGGCCCATCAGCTGGCCGTAGCTCTTCTCGTCCTTGCGGATGTCGGTGAAGGTGAGGTAAGCGAGCTGGAACATGGTCTCCAGGTCCTTAACGGTCGACTGGCCGCTAACGACGTCGGTATATTCGTTCATGCTCAGACTTGCGCTAGCCTGCTTGCCGGCAGTAGCCTTCTGCAATTCGGTGAGCGAGAAGTTGCCCTTACCGCTCATCATGGTGATGTAGGAAAGCAGACCGGTGTTGGCCCAATCATTCTCGCCGTACAGCGACTGGCCACCGCGTGCGCGAGCGACCATGCGGATCTCGTTCTCCTTGAAGTTGGTCTTCTTGAGGATGACGCGGGCGCCATTGCTCAGCTCGAGCTCCTTGTAGTCAAACTGGCTGTTGTAGCTCTCCTTTTTGATTTTACCCTTCTTGGGCATCTTGCTGATGAGGGGCTCTTGCTTCACGTTGTCGACAAATGCCTCAACCTGGGCGTTCAGACCAGCGTCAACTGCGGTCTTCAGACCCTCGGCAGTGGGATAAACGGCATCGTCCTTCTCCTGGTTGAAGTTCATCACAACGAGGTTCTTGCCATCGGTGCTGATGAGCTCGGGCATCATCTGGTTAACGAGGTCAACGGGAATCATGGGCACAAGCTGCTTCATGATTTCATATTCCTGCTCGATCGAGGGCATGGGCTCATTGTCGAGGTAGTTGCGGTAGTACTGGGCGGCAAGACGACCATTGGAAATCTTGTTGCGCTCGTTGTACTGGCGCTCGAGACGGCTCAGGTACTCCTCCTTGGCGCGATCATACTCGGTAGCGGTAAAGCCGTGCTTGGCGGCACGCATGGCCTCGGTAACAACAGCCTGGGTGGCGGCTTCGGCCATTCCCTCCTTGGGCATGATGCCCAGGGTGAAGGCGTCAACGGTGTTGGCAAACAGGTAGTTGCCGTCATATGCCGATGCTTGGAGATAGGGGCAGTCGGGCTCTTGGGCCTTCTCGCTCAAGCGGTCGTTGAGCATGCTACCCATCATGCTGGTGAGATAGTCGGTCAGCATATAAACCAAGTCACCCTTCATCTCCTTGGGGAAGGTCTCATGCTTGAACATCACCATTACCTGGCTGTACTGCTGCTCCTTGTCCTTGTCGATGACGATAATGGGCTCCTCGTTGTCGGGAACGGGCTCGTCAACAACCTGAGCGGCATTGGGATCAGGAGCGGGCAGGCCCTTGAAGAGCTCCTTGATCTGAGCCTCGATGTGGTCAACATCCACATCACCCACGATAACCAGAGCCTGGTTGTCGGGACGATACCACTTGTGGTAGTAGTCACGCAGTTCGTTGTACTTGAAGTTGTCCACCACGCTCATCAGACCGATGGGCATGCGCTTGCCGTACTTCGAACCCGGGTACAGCGTCTCGAGCTGGTTCTCGAGCATGCGTTGCTGGGCGCTGCGGCGCAGGCGCCACTCCTCGTGGATGACGCCACGCTCCTTGTCGATCTCCTCGTCGGTGAGCAACAGACCGTTACTCCAGTCCTTGAGGATCAACAGGCATGAGTCGATAGCGCTCTGGCGGGTGCTGGGCACGTCGTTGATGTTGTAAACGGTCTCGGCAATACTGGTATAGGCATTCAAGTCCTTACCAAAGGCTACACCCAGCGAGCGGGTATAATCGATAATGCTCTTGCCCTCGCCGTTGAAGTGCTCACTGCCGTTGAAGGCCATGTGCTCCAGGAAGTGGGCCAGACCACGCTGACTTTCTTCCTCCTGGATGGAACCCACGCGCTGTGCGATGTAGAAGTTCACGCGGTGTTCGGGATACTCGTTGTGGCGGATGTAGTAGGTCAGTCCGCAATCCAACTTACCGACACGCACCTGGTCATCCACGGGGATGGGACCCATCTGCTGAGCCTTGGTAACATTCACGCTGAATGCCATGATCATCATGAACATTACAGCAAAGATTTTTTTGATCTTCATGTGGTTGATTAATTGATAATTAAGTTATTTATACAGTTGTTGTCTTTATTCTTTTAATTAGACTCTTTGAACACAGGTTTGGTTGCAAACACTTCGTTTTTATGCCCAAACTAACCCGCAAAGATAGTCTTTTTTTTATTAAATCCCCCTTAAAAAGGTGATTTAATGACTGTTTTCGCCTCGTTAGACGCAACAGGAATACAAAACACTACACGTTTCGCCTTGTTTTTAATCAATGAGTCTGGAGTCAAGCAGACTCCAATGCTTATTCTTGCGGTTTGCATCGTTCCTGGTCCAGGTCGCCTTGATGAGCAGGGCTCCGCTCAGCCCCATGAACAGGACGCCCGAAATCATGAGTGTTGCCATCAGCCACTCGTTGCTGCCGTACAGGACGCTCGCAATGCCCATGAGTATGAGTCCAAAAAGGGCGATGGTCCAAATCTTGATATGATTGTAGCTAGCCATAATCATGCAGTTTTTTAATATATGATACTTTCATGTGATTATACTGCAAAAATATTGCCAGCATTCGGCCTTGTCCAGCCCTTATCAGGTAAAAATGAGCGATTGTCTAAATTTTTTACGCTTTCGTGTCTAATTCTTTGACACTCGCCCATCGGGCGGTTATTTTGATGGCATACCCCTGCCGGAGACAGGGGTGATGGCTATGCGCGAGTGTGGTTACTGCTCCCGCATGAGCTCGTTGATCTGGTCAATCATCTCGTCGTTGGCACGCTGCATTTTGTTGAAGATGCGTATGCCGATAAGTCCGCCGATTAAGGCTCCGACAAAGATTCCAATCATACTGAACCAGGCCGCTTCGGTGCCATAAACGCTATTCAGCATGAAATATTCATAGCAGAACCATGCCAGCCACAACACAGCGATTCCGATGCCTATGCGTTGGCCGATGACGCGGTTCCTCTTCATCTTGACAAGCTTCGCGGCGGTCCCCACCATGTCGTCACCCATGTGCGACACGTCGATGCGGTTGATGAAGTAATCCGACGTTACCGACGCCAGCATGAACACGATGGTAAAGATGGTGAGTGGCCATGACAGACCCACCCGATATTTCATCATGATGTAGAGGGGGATGCACAAGATGGCGAAGATGGCGAGCTTGAGGATGATGCCGTGAACACTTCTCATCTTGCCTTGGATGGCCTTTTTCACCAGCTCCTCGTTGAGGCGTCCTTGCTTGTTGACTTTGTTCTTGAGGTCTTCGATTTGCTGGCGCAGATCGTCAAGTTCAAATTCGTTGATGGTATTATTCTGTGTTTCCATATCGATTGTGTAGTTTTTAGTTCATCTGTTTAAGCTGCTCCTTGATGCGGTACAGGCGCACCGACACGTTCTTGACATTGATGCCCACGATTTGGGCAATCTCGTCATAACTCATGTTTTCGAGCCACAGCAGCACAATGGCGCGGTCGAAGGGTTGAAGCCGCTGGATGCGGGCATGCAGCATGTCGGTCTGCTTGTTGTCGGCGTCATTCTTGTCAAACAGGTCGATGCCCTCCATGAGCGGTTGAGTCTTGCGGCTCTTTTTCTTGCGGTCGATGGAGATACACGAGTTCAGGGTCACCTTGTAAATCCATGTGCGCAAGTCGCTCTTGCCCTGAAAGGAGGCAAAGCCCTGCCATAACTTGATGAGCGCTTCCTGGAAGAGGTCATCGACCTCCTCCTTGTCCTTCGAGAACATGTAGCACACCGTGTAGATGGTGCCCTTGTTCTCGCGGATGATGCGCGCAAAGCTGGCTTCGTTGATTTCCATTTCTGAATCTTTTTTGCCCTTTAGACGCAAGTGGGAACTAAAAAACTACACAATATCTTAATTATTTTTCCTTGTTTTCTAAAAACTAAGAACTAACAACTAGGGACTAGAAACTAGGGACTAGAAACTAGAAACTAGAACGTCTGCATATCCACCAGGTGTTTGTAGGCTCCCTGTCGGGCGATGAGCTCGTCATGGGTGCCGCGTTCGATGATGCGGCCGTCCTGCATCACGCAAATCAGGTCGGCCCCCTTGATGGTGCTCAGGCGGTGGGCGATGACCAGCGTGGTGCGGTTGCGCATCAGTTTGTCGAGGGCATCCTGCACGAGGTGCTCGCTCTCGGTGTCGAGGGCGCTGGTGGCCTCGTCGAGGATCAGGATGGGCGGGTTCTTCAGGATTGCGCGGGCGATGCTGATGCGCTGGCGCTGGCCACCCGACAGTTTGCAGCCACGGTCACCGATGTTGGTATCAAAGCCCTGTTCGCTGGCCATGATGAAGTCGTAGGCGTTGGCGATGCGGGCCGCCTCCTCCACCCCCTCGCGCGTGGCATTATCACCGCCGAAGGTGATGTTGTTATAGAAG
>JAEEGJ010029039.1_pt1 | contig 10946 bp, 17 predicted proteins | sample 8958761 | NCBI WGS metagenome assembly JAEEGJ01 (sample SAMN16246546, study PRJNA631951) | gut metagenome | biome: gut microbiome; feature: rumen; material: RS-attached | host: Bos | place: Iran: Karaj | collected 2018-10
GTAAAACAAATAGAAAAGCTTACTATAAAGAAGCTTTTGCTTATTGTGAATACGGTAAAGAACCAGTCGTATTTACTTGTATTACAACAGGAACTATTGCTAAAAGAAAAAGTGGTAAATATGGTTTAAGAATAGATCCTATTTTTATCCCAGAAGGTCATGATAAAACAATGGCAAATTTTCCTGACAGCGAAAGATTTAAACTATGGAATACAAGTGCTTATGATGAATTAGCAAAATATATACTAAATAAAGATTAGAGTGATTATATGTTGTATGTAGTAAGACATGGTCATACTGATTGGAATAATAAAAAGATTAGTATGGGTAAAAAAGATATTCCTTTAAATGATGATGGTATTAAAGAAGCTTATATTACTTCTAGTAAGTTAGAGGATATTTCTTTTGATTTAATAATATGTTCTCCTTTAGAAAGAGCTAAAAAGACTGCTAGTATAATTAATGAGAAGAGAAATACTAACATCATATATGATAGTAGAATAGAAGAAAGAGGTTTAGGCCTTTTAGAAGGAAAACCTTATTCATCTGATAATGATATTTTATGGGATATAAAAGAGAATACTAATAAATATAGTGTTGAGAAAGTGTTAGATTTTAAAAATAGAGTATATAGCTTTTTAGATGAAGTTAAAGATAAGTATAAAAATAAAGATATTCTTTTAGTAACACATGGAGGAGTATCCGCTCTTATTAATACTTACTTTAATAATAGTTTATATGATGGTTCTTTATCTAATAAATTTTTAAAGAACTGTGAGTATGCTATATATAATTTTGAAGGTGATAATAATGATTAAAGTAGTATCATTTGATATAGGAGGTACTCTTTGTACTAGTACTAAAGATATTTATAGTTTAAGAGAGTTATCTAAACTTTTAAATATTGATTATAATTTAGTAAGAAAGGCTTATAAAAATGTATATCAAAAAAGTAAGGGTACTTTTGAAGAGCAACTAGATAAATTTACAAGTATACTTGGTATAAAACCTACTAGTGAACTTGTAATATTTCTAAAAAATAAATTTACTTCTAATGAAGGAGAAGTAACTCCCGATAAAATAGAACTTATTAAAAAACTAAGAGAACTAGGATATAAAGTAATACTATTTTCTAATACAAGTAATCTATTTACATCAAAACTTCCTGATGAATTAGTTAATAGCGTAGATGATATATTTTATTCTTATGATCTAGGATATACTAAAAATGAAAGTGAAAGTTATAAAATAGTAGAAAAGAAAATGAACTATAATCCAGAAGAATTTATTCATATAGGAGATACTTTAAAAGCAGATTATTACTCTCCTATAGAAAATGGATGGAATGCTTTATATTATGGTGAAACTACTGAAGATGTAGTATCTATTACTTCACTTAATGAAGTAATAGATTATTTAAATCAAAAAAGACTAGTTTAATATAGTCTTTTTTGATATTATAATGTTTAAAGGAGGAGATTATATGGCAATTACTAAGAAGGCCGGGTGCATTTTAATAAATGAATCAGATAGAACAGTTGCACTTGTATATAGAGCTAAACTTAGTGATTATTCTTTTCCTAAAGGGCACCTTGAAGAAGGAGAAACTTTCTTAGAGTGTGCGGTTAGGGAGACCGCTGAGGAAACTAAGAGAAAAGTTGAAATATTAAAAGAGGAGCCTATCGCAATAGAACTTTATTCTACTCCCGTTGATTTGGCAGTAGTTTCATATTTTTATTTAAGTAAAGATATAGGTCCAAGTGATAACGCTTCACTTGATACTCATCCTACTTTATGGATTCCATTTGAAGAAGTTTATGATAAGCTTACTTATGATAGACAAAAGAAGACTTGGAATAGTATTAAGGATGAAGTAGAAAAACATTTTATAAAAAAAGGAGAACCTTATGTTAAACAAAGATAAATTACTTTATACGTATAAACATAGAAAAATAGTTATGTTTTTAGCTAAAAAGTATTTTGATAATGAAGAATTAAATAAACAGTTAAAGAGTCATGATATGGATAAGATGTATTTACTTTTATTCTATGAAAATAAAGATATTACTGAATATCATAGAAATAGATCATCTCATCATGATAATGAACTTGATAAAACAGAACTTGATTATATAGAAATGGTTTTAGACTGGGAATCAGCAAGATATACTAAACCAGATAAACCTTTAAATGCATACGATACTATGCTTAAGTATTATCCTTATTTAGAGGATAAAGTACTTCCTGTTATGAAGAAGATGGGACTTGATTATTCGGCTTCTGATATGGAAAAAGACGTAGTAGAATATACTAAAACACTTGAAAGTTCTACTATAGATGATGTTAAAAAAGAATTAATGGATTATCTAGAATTTGCTTTTAGTGAAGATACTAAAGAACTTGTTAAATAGGAGCGCTTATGGATAGAATGAAACTAGATGAAGTATTAGAAATACTTAGTACTTTAAAAGTTGGTAGAGAAGAATTTTGGGTAGTAGGATCTACAGCACTACTTCTTAGAGGAATATATCCTGATGCTGCAGATATTGATATAGCAGTAACTGATAAGGGTTTAGAACAAATAAAAGAAAACTATAATATTGAATATAAAGATGAAAAATGGTTTAAGGTATTTGGTAAAATAGAAGCAGTATGTGATGGAGATAAAAACTTGTTAAAGTATCAACCAGAAAAAGTAGGAGACTACTACTTACAAAATATCAGAGAGTATTATGACTTTATAAGTCATAGTACTAGAGAAAAAGATATAGCAAGAATGCCTCTAATAGAAGAATATATGAATAAACATAATAAAGAAGACTAGTAAAACTAGTCTTTTTTGATATAATACTTTTAGGTGATATTATGTCTAAACTATCTAATACACTTACAATGCTTCAGCTTCTTGAGACTGGTAAAAAATATAGTATAAGTGAACTAGCAAGTATTCTTGAAGTATCTGAAAGAATGATAAGAGTATATAAAGAAGACCTTGAAAAAGCAGGTATTTATATAGATACTATTATGGGTCCATATGGCGGATATGTTTTAAATCAGTCTATTCGTATGCCCGTAAGAAAATTTAAACTTAAAGATGCGAGTCTTCTTGATAAATATATAAAAAATGAAGAGGATAAAGATACTAAAGAAAAATTAATTCTTCTTCAAGACAAAATAAAAGGTGTATTTATCGGAAGTAAAAAAGAAGATAAGCAACTTAATCTTACAGAAGAAATAGGTAAAAGATATAATGTTCTTACAAGAGCTATTAAAGAAAGAAGAAAAGTAAAAATACTTTATTATTCATATGGCAAGGGTGAGAATGAAAGAGTAATAGATCCTATAGAAATGTTCTTATTTCAAGATGGGTGGTACTGTGCAGCATTTTGTGAAAAAAGACAAGATATGAGACACTTTGAATTAAAAAGAATAATTAATTTTGAACTTTTAGATGAAAAATTTGAGTAGACGAAATATTTCCTCCTTATAATTTATATTTAAATTATAGGAGGATATTTTTATGGAAAAGAATATGAAAGAAAACTTTGAAAAGTTAGAAGAGAGAGTTTATGATGCTTTATATAATTCTGATTTAGAAAGAATTAACTATGAATTATCTAAAGTAGATAAACCAACACTTGTTACAGGAGTAGGAGGATCTAGTGTAGTATCCGAGTTTGCTTCTAAAGTATTATCTGAAAGAAATAATATTATTACTAGAAATACTGAACCTAGAGATTTAAACTATATAAATAAGAATTTATATAGTAATATTTTAGTTTGTAGTTATACTGGAAAAAACTACGGAGTAGCACTTGCTTATCAAAATGAGTTAAAGCACTACTTACTTTCTAGTAAACCTACTGAAGTAGAGGGAGTAACTAATTTAACATATAGTAATAGTGATAAAGAAAAGAGTTTTATATCACTTGCCGCTACTCTTGCACCTTGTGCAGTACTATTTAACTACTATAAGAAATATGGTAATGATTACTGGAAAATAATAGATAATTTAGATAGTTATAGTTTTGATTTTGATACGAACTGTGATGCTTATGAAATATTTTCAGGAATAGATAGTAGTGTATGTGCTAAGTTTTTAGAGTCAACTATGATAGAATCTGGTATAGCAGTACCTATTATTCATGATAAGTATTCATATTGTCATGGTAGATCTACACTTTGTACTAATATGAATAATAATGCTATACTTTTTTCTAGTGGTACAGACTTAGATAAAATATATTTAGAAGAACTTAAAAATCACTATCATGAAGTAATAGTTTTTGAAAGTAATGGTATATCAGATGAATTTTATAACTTACAAAGATGTATGTATTTAACTAAGTATATTGCTGAATCTAAAGGTAAAGATTTATCAGGAGTAGATTATAATCCACTTGTTAAAAAATTATATTATTTTAAAGGAAGCATGTAGTATAATATATCTAAGGAGTGATTAAAGCAGATATAATTGAAGAAGAACTTAGAGAAAAGATAGTTAGCTTAGCTAAACATTTATGGCATAAAGAGTATGTTCATGGTGATATGGGGCCTGATACATTTGATTGTGCTGGTTTTGTATGGTATGTATATAATACTGTTTTAGGTATTAATATTTTTGAGGAAGGATATGGTAAATCTACTACCACAAAAATAATGACTAGTAAAATTGGAGTAGTAACTATTTATAATGAGAATAAAATAAAAGATATTTCTTCGTTAAAAAAAGGAGATATTATTCTATTTCATAGACAGTCTTTAAAGGATAGCGAACCTCTTCCAAATAATAAATATCCAGGACACTGTGGTATTTATTTGGGAGATAATAGATTTATACATGCTTCTTCTAAAAAGAAACGTATTATTATAAATGACTTTTCTAAATCTAAGTACTGGTGTAATGTTTTAGTTGGCAGTAAAGACGTTATATCTAGTTATAAAGTATTAAAAAAATAGACCTTGAGTCTATTTTTTTGTTATAATTATTTTGTTAGGAGAATTATTATGGAATATAAGAAAATGAGAGAATATAATCATGAAGAGTTTGTTAAATTAGTAGAAAGTTTAGATGAAGAAGAACTTCTTAATTTAAGTAGAAATTACGGAGGATATCCAGTTTTATTTAGAATGTCACTTGATGAAAGAATAAATCATATACCATTTATTCAAACTGGATCTGCTATTATTATTTGTAATGAAAAAGGAGAAATACTTCTTCAAGAAAGAACTGATAGAAATAAATGGGGACTTCCAGGAGGATGTCAGGATTTAGGAGAAGACTTAAGAGTTACTGCAGTAAGAGAAGCTAAAGAAGAAACAGGTTTAGAACTTAATCCAGATGAACTAATTCTAATAGATACTTTATCAGGAGCATCTAGAAAGAATAGTTATCCTAATGGAGATATAGTTTATAATAATACTTCTTTATATTTAGCTAATGTTAGCGGTATTACTCCTGATATGTTAAAAGGGGATTCTGAAACTAAGAGATTAAAGTTTTTTAAAACGGGCGATGTTCCTTCTAATTTAATGGATGAAGACTTAATAAATGCTTATTTAAAGTATATTAATAGATAACACCTTAGGGTGTTTTTATTTATAATTATCTTATTTTGTTATATAATTATATATAGGGTAATGTGCGGTGAAATTAATGAAAAGAGTATTAAAAGGGAAAACTTTTATATTAATTTTATGTATCGTAATCCTTTTAGGATTTGGTACCGCTTTAGCATACTCTTATTTAGCACAAGATGTAGGATTTACCCCAAAAGATAGTGAATGGAATAGTAGTAATACAAAAGTAGCTATTGATGATTTAAAAACAAGATTAGATGATTACTGCTTTGAATCACCATATGAATTTGATATTACATATAAACTATCATCATCTTCTTTTATGATATATATATAAATGATACAAATAGTAATTTTATTAGATTCTTTTGCGGAGTAGACGGGAACTACAATATTACTACTACAGATGGTACTTGTAAGATAACTGGTATAGAACCAAATACAAACTATACTATTACAATAGGTGGTATTGATAGAAATATTAAGGTTAAGAAATTAGAAGTACCTGTAACATCTCCATCTAATTTACTTATGGATACAACTTATCTAAATAGTGGTAATAAGCAGGGTAATGTAACTGTTTATACAAGTACTCCAGATGGAACAGCAGGTTTATCTATTACAGGTACATCTGATTTACGTGATTTTGGTGCTCCTAGAGCAACCTTTATAGCACACTACCGTAAATGGTATAAAGATATAGATTTAAGTAATTATAATGAACTTACTTTCTATGCGAGAAAAGGAGCAAATCACGGAAATATTATGGTTGATATTGATGATACTGAAGTAGTACAAAAAGCCTATGGTTCTCTTGATACAAACTGGGCTTTGTATACGGTTGATTTAACTAATTATACTGGTATTCATACACTTACTATAGCTGGAGGATATTCTGATTATTCAGGTTCTTCTTCATCTAATACTCAGTACTATCATATTGAATTAAGATAAAAGACTAGATATCTAGTCTTTTTATTTGATATAATAAAATATGATAGAGAGTAGTGTGAAAGTAGTGAAGAGAATATTTAAAAATAATATTTTTATATTCACCTTTACCATACTTGTTTTAAGTATAGGTACAACTTTTGCGTACTCTGTTTTTGCTGAAAATGTAGGATTTTCTTCTACTCATCCAGGATGGAGTGCTCCTGATGTTAAAGAAGCTATTGATGATTTAAGATATAAGATTACTGATAAGTGTTATATGTCTACATATGATTTAAAAGTTACACCAAAACCATCAGCATCTATGATATCTTTTGTTTTAGATAATAGTGATGAAAACTTTATATATATATACTGCGGATTAAATGGGAATTTTCAGTATGAATCCGGAGATGGTGTATGTAAAATACCTAATGTAGAACCTAATATGAGTTATGTTGCTTCAGTAATAGGTGTAGATAAAGATATGAATTTAAAAAGAAGGGATATACTTGTTAAAACTAATCCAAGTTTTATCTTTACTACAGATTTCTTAAATTCTGGAAGTACCCAAGGTTCAGTAGTAGTAACAAGTGGTAATCCAGATGGCACTCCAGGTTTATCTATTACAGGAACATCTGATTTATATAATTATCAAAATCAACCAAGATCTGTATATTTAGCACATTATCGCAAATGGTATAAAGATATTGATTTAAGTAATTTTAATGTGTTAACATTCTATGCAAGAAAAGGTGCTAACCATGGTAATGTAATGATGGGTGTAGATGATGATGAATTATTATATGTAAATTATTCTGTTCTAGATACTAACTGGATAAAATACGAAATAGATATTGCTAAGTATATAGGTGTTCATAAACTTACACTTGCTGGAGGATACTCTGATTATACTGGATATGCATCTTCTAATACTCAGTATTATCATATAGAATTTAGATAAATAAGACTTGATATCAAGTCTTATTTTTATTAAAATAAATTAAAAATGTGAGGTATACATATGATAAAAAGAGATGAAATATATGATTTATATTGGTATTTTGCATGTGAAAGACAAAATATCTTTTGGAAGAAATTAAATGGAGAGAAGCCTCCTTGGACTGATGATATTATTTTAAGAGAATATAAGTTTTGTAATAGTTATAGAGCTAGTGATAGAGTAAGTCAGTATTTACTTAAAAATGTTATATATAGTGGTAATAGTTATTCAAAAGAAGATATGATATTTAGAATAGTATTATTTAAAATATTTAATAAGGAATCTACCTGGGAACTACTTTTAAATAATTTTGGGGATATTACTTTAAGTAATTTTGATATGAATAAGTACTCTAAAGTACTTAGTGATGCTTTTGATGAAGGAATTACTTTATATAACGATGCTTATATTAGCTGCGCTAATAAAGCTTTTGGTTATGATAGAAAACACGATAATCATTTAGCACTTTTAAATAAAATGTTTATTATAGATAAAGTTCAAGATAAAATAATAAACTCTAAAAGTATGAAACAGGCTTTTGATTTAATAAAGAGTTATCCTTTAATAGGTAACTTTATGGCTTATCAATTAATTACTGATATTAATTATAGTGATGCTACTAATTTTAAAGAAGATGAGTTTACAGTAGCAGGGCCTGGTTCTCTTAGAGGTATAAAGAAGTGTTTTAAAAGTTTAGGAAATACGTCTAATGAAGATGTAATTAGATATATGTATGAACATCAGGACGAAGAATTTAAAAGATTAGGTTTAATTTTTAAAAGAATAGGAGATAGACCTCTTCAGTTAATAGACTGCCAGAATCTTTTTTGTGAACTTGATAAATACTTAAGAGAAGCAAAACCTGATTTGAAATCTAATAGAACTAAAATAAAAAAACATTATAGTCCTAAGACTAGTAAAATAGAGTATATTTATCCTAAAAAGTGGAATATTAATAATTTGTGATATAATAACATTAATATGTTTATAGGAGATACTATGGAAATAATAGAATATGAAGATAAATATTTAGAAGATGTTAGAGATTTACTTGTAGAACTAGGAGAATATATTGTTTCAATTGATCAAGATGAATTAGAACAAATTCATAATGATTATCGAATTAAAATGACTGAATACGATTTGAATAATGTATCAAATTATAATGGTAAATGCTATTTAGCTATAGAAGATGATAAAGCTATTGGCTTAATCATGGGAACAATAAGACAATATGATGAACATGATTATTTAGATTATAAATGTCCAAAAGAAGGAGAAATTACTGAGTTAATTGTTACGTCGAAAATAAGAAGTAAAGGTATTGGACAAGCATTGATGAATAAAATGGAAGATTACTTCAAATCAGTTGGTTGTGAATATGTTTTAGTTGATGTATTTGCATATAATAAAAATGGAATAAACTTCTATGGTAAACAAGGATATCACCCAAGAATGCACACTGAGATTAAGAAAATAAAATAGTTTGAAACCCTTATGATTACCGTGCCATTTAGAACATTAAAACACTAACTATTTAGTTAGTGTTTTTTCATCTCTTATTATTATATGTTCAAAATATTGTTCTTGAAATTCTGTTAAAGCATTTATTGCATCATTAGAATAATATTTTCCTACAGGCGCAACAACAAGCTTATCGTCATTGTCATTAGTTCTATGTATTATTGCAATGCATTCTCCTTCATACTCTTCTACTGGTTCAAATACTCCTAAAAGGTAAGCATCTAATTCTTCACCATCACCACTTATGGTATTAGGAACATATCCATAATTAACTGGGTATATGAATCCGTGTTTAGGATGTTTTGTTCCAAATGGTCGATCCATTTTAATTTTTATAATTTTTCCTAAATATTGTTTACTATCCATAGTATCCTCCTTATTAAATTAATTATATACTAAATTGTTAGTTAATGCTATAATTTATATACAATCAAGTTTTATTTCATTTTTTCGTAAACGTTTATAAAGAACGTGCCGTTTAGAGATCAAAGTAGCTAAGCTACTTTTTTTTCATGGTATAATATATTTAGGAGTTGATTTTATGAATAAACTAGATTCTAAAAATTTGTATACTAATAGATTGGAATTAAGAATTCCTACTATGAAAGAACAACATAGACTATGGGAGATATTGATTGATGAAAATGTAAATAGTTATTATTTTCCTACACCTGATAGAATATTTATTAAAAACAACCTTAACAAAGAAGATATTAATGATTTAAAGAATGCTAGAAAACTATTTATGGAACAATTATCAGATTGGGAAAGACAAAAGCCTTTTTATGAGCAAAAAATTGAAAGTATTCGATTACAAGAGAATAGTCAAAAATATACTTGGAGTATTTTCCTAAAAGAAACAGATATTGTTATTGGCCAAATAACTTGTCAGCCTAAAGATAATGAGCCAGAGAATATAAGAGATGTTGGCTGGTATATAGATCCTAATTATCAAAGACAAGGATATGCTACTGAAGCTGCTATAGCAGTATTAGATTTTATGTTTAACGAAGTAGAAATAACTGAAATTAAAACAAGTGCCGCAGAAATTAATCCTGGTTCTTGGAAGATAATGGAAAAACTTGGATTTAAATATATTGGAAATAAAAAATCAACTTATTTTAAAGAGAACGAAATACTTATATCTAAAGAGTACTATTGCAATAGGGAATTATATTTAAATCGAAAATAAAAGTTTTAACCCCTATGATTATCGTGCAATTTAGAATATTAAAACACTAACATTAGTTAGTGTTTTTTATATTTAAAGTTAACAAACCATCTTTAACATATTTTAAATAATAATTAATTTCATCAGCTTCACTTAATTCAGAAATAGGAACACTATATCCAATTGGATATGACACATGTGATAAAGGATATGTATACTCCTCTATTACATATTCCTTTTTTAAATCATGGTAGATGTATGGTATTTTCAAATTTACTTCATAAAGATTTTTTTCTCTATCAATTATACAATATGCACGATCAAAAGCATATTCTTCTCCATCATTTAGATAGTTCTCAAATAAGATTTTATTTAAATAATCTTTTATGTTTGCTTCCAACCTACCTTTAATGAAAACTGCATCATCTAGTCCAACGATATAATCAAAACCATATTCTTTTAAGTGATTAAATGCATTTAGTGCTTTTGATCTAGCTCTCTCTACATTTGTTCCATATTCCTTTTCATCAGGTAAATGCATACTATCATCTAATTTTTGTATTTCATATTCATTTGCGGGAAATATAGTTTCTTTGAAAATTTTGGATACTGCATTGTATTTATCTTTATTAGTTGTTGCAATCAATACTTTTTTCATAATAATCACCAATATCATTATATCATAAATTATTCACTATTTTTCTTTAATATGATATATTAGTTATGCAATTAAGTTTT
>JAEEGJ010029040.1_pt1 | contig 10945 bp, 10 predicted proteins | sample 8958761 | NCBI WGS metagenome assembly JAEEGJ01 (sample SAMN16246546, study PRJNA631951) | gut metagenome | biome: gut microbiome; feature: rumen; material: RS-attached | host: Bos | place: Iran: Karaj | collected 2018-10
CTGGCAACGGCCCGGGAAGATAGATTGCTGCCGGATTATATAAGTCCCTTCGCGAACAAACGCGGAGGGACTTTTCTTTTGCATTTTTATATTATTTCGCTGCCGTAAAAAAACCGATAAAAAAATGTAATATTACAATTTACATAAAATCGATTATTGGTAAAATACAATTGTATATATTGTATTTCCAAGTCCTAATGTGAGGTGTGAATATGGCAAAAATCCTTATTATTGACGATGATAGAGCGGTAGTTGATTCAACTGCGGACATGCTTAAATCGTTTGAATTCAATGTAATTACCGCCACAGACGGCAAGAAAGGATTTGAGCTTGCTGACTTGGAGCGTCCGGATGTAATTATCCTTGACTGGATGATGCCCGGATATTCCGGAATGCAGTTCATCAAGGACTATAGAGACCAGGGTTATAAGACACCCGTATTGTTCCTTACCGGTAAGGGCGATCTGTCTCAGTATCAGGTTGAGGCACTCCGTGCCGGTGCGGATGATTATGTAAGCAAGCCCTATGAACCGATGATCCTTGTTGAAAAGCTCAGAGCCATGATCAGACGTACTGAGTACAGCAACAAGTCACATGGTGCAGAGGGTAACAGACACGAGTATTGTGGCGGCGAGCTCATCATTGACGGCGATGTTATGCAGGCATTCAAGCATGAGGAGTCCTGCGACCTTACCAACAGAGAGTTCCAGCTCCTGCAGTATCTTGAGCAGAACATGGGCAGAGTATGTTCCAGATCCGAGCTTTTGAAGCAGGTCTGGAAGTTCGATTTCTTAGGTGACGAGAGAACTGTCGATGTTACTATCAAGCGTACACGTCAGAAGATCGAACCTGATCAGAAGAATTTCAAGTACATCCTTACAAGAAGAGGCTTCGGCTATTTCTTCCCTAATGATTTGGATTGATTTTGCTTAACTTATTTTCTTTTTCAGCATTAGAACAGGCATTCCAGAACCCGGTAGTTATCGCGGTCCTTGCTGTTATATTGGTCCTTTTGGGAATCCTAATCGGATACCTGATAGGCAATACGACGCTGCAGTCGAAAGTCTCGGGTGACATGGACAGCTTAGAGCGCGATAAGATCATACAAAAGGCGGTTTTGGATACCGTCGGTCTTGGTATTGCGGTTTATGATTCAAAGGGCGCGCTCTTCTGCAATGAGACGATCTTCAGGCTTCCGGATTTTCTAAAGGGCGGACTTCCTAAAACATTAAATTCATTCCTTGAGACTTTCGATAACGGAAACCAGTTAAAGTCGAACTATATCCTGAGCCTTGAAAACGGGGTTAACTTAATAAGAGTTAATTACATTAACAACCGCAGGATATATGAGATAAAGATAATAAGAAGACCTGCGCAGCCCGATTCAAAGTTTTTTGGCAACGAAGAGCTTACGATAGTAATCGTTGACGATATTACGCAGATCAAAGATGACGAAAGACGCCAAAAAGATCTTGCTGCCAATGTATCCCATGAACTTAAGACTCCGCTTACCTCCATTAAGAGTTCGGTATTCTCAATAAGGCGAGCATGCCAGGAAGGAAGCGGTCCTTCGATGGAAGAACTCATTACCTGGAGTGGAAGGATCGAAGAAAATACCATAAGGATGCAGGATATCGTAAACGACTTCCTCGTTTTGTCGCAGTGTTCCCATACGAGCAGAATGGAGATCTTCGACATCAGGGATGCCGTATCTTCAGCATATTCAAATATCCAGGATTATCCGGGAGCGAGCAATGTCATTTTCACATTACCTGATGACGGCATATATCCGCTGCTCTACGGTAATTCCAAACTGATAATCAGGACGATCGTAAATCTCCTTACAAATGCGATAAAATACATCAATTTCGACGGAAAGACAGTTCCGAACCAGGTCCACATCAGTATTTCCGTAATTGATGACCGTGTAGCAGTACAGGTTGACGATAACGGAAGAGGAATCCCCGCAAAGGATATAGAACATCTTTTCGAGAGATTCTACAGAGTGGATAACTCAGGAAACAGGGAAGTCGGCGGTTCCGGAATCGGCCTTGCGATAGCAAAAGAAATCGCCGATATGCATGACGGCGTAATCAGCGTCACTTCGACTTTCGGCCAGGGCGCTACATTTGTCTTAAGCCTTCCTACAGGAAAGACAGTTTTCGACGGAGCATACAGCGATGCCAAGGCTGGTATCATTTCGGATAAGCCTCTGCACAGGGCAGCCGCATATTTCCTGGGCCTTCAGGAGTGCGAAGCTGTAAGATCTTTAGGATATACGGATCTTGTAAGCGTTGTTGACGAGTATGAGATAATTCCGGAACACGAAGTTGCTGCAAGAGACAAGGCCCTTGCTAAACTCCTGTCATCTTTCGGCGATGAGAGATTTGAGGAATTAAAGGACGAACTCCTCTATATCGAAGATTTCTACGAGGAAGAAGACGGTCCCGTCACAGGACTTGAGACAGAGATCGCCAAGGAAACGACAATAAGCGATTCTTCATTGCCGCCAATGGCAGAGCAGCTCTCGGTTCCTATTGAAAAGATAATCCCCACGGAAGTTCCTGCAATGCAGGCTGTTGAAGCTACATACGAACAGGCGCCCCAACTGCAGCCGGAGCCCATTATGCAGCCACAGGTCCAGATCCATCCGACCGTTCAGCCTGATCCTGTTACGGCAGTTACTGAGATGCCTCCGGTTCAGCCCATGATCGATCCGGAAGCGCTGGCCAGGGAAGAAGCAAGATTACAGGCAAAAGAGGAAGCGAGAAAGCTCTTGACACAGCCTGTTGTTCAGATAAGTGCCGAACAAAGGAAGACAGTATCGCAAATAAATCGTGAATCTCGCGAAAAACGAGTAATTCACCCAATTGACGCTCAGAAAAGGTATAATAGTAAGCGTGCTGCTTCGAAGGATACGGAAGATCGTAAGGAAGGAACCGTATCGGATAAGAGTGATGTTGCGGTCAAGTCATCGTTAAAGAAGATCCTTGACGAGTCTGACCCGCACAAGTGATTTGGTGGAGAGTTGATGGATCAGGTTGAATCCGGCGTAGGTAAGACCTATGCCTATGAGATAAAGGGCGGAGTACCGCTCAAAGGCGATATTGATATCAGCGGCAGTAAAAATGCCGCTCTTGGTGTCATAGCTGCTTCCATCATGGTTGACGGTATATGTACGCTCGAGAACGTCCCTGATATTCTGGACGTTCATGTTATGTTTGATCTCTTGAGATCTCTGGGCGCCACCGTTGATGCCATCGACAATCACACATATAAGATCGATCCTACAACTATAAATACATGGAAGGCATCAGGTCCGCTCGTATCCAGGATCCGTGCTTCCTACTATCTCATGGGAGCTCTCCTTGGCAGATGCGGCAAAGCTTCAATCAGGCTTCCGGGCGGATGTAACTTCGGCCAGAGACCTATCGACCTTCACCTCAAGGCTTTCCAGCTCATGGGTGCAAAGGGCGCAAGACCTTCAGATATCAACAGCGGTATCGTAAATCTCGAGGCAGATCCCTTACACGGTGCGAGGATCTATTTGGACATCGTAAGCGTTGGCGCAACTATCAACGCGATGCTCGCAGCATGTAAGGCACAGGGCCAGACAGAGATAATCAATGCGGCCAAAGAACCCCACATCGTTGACGTTGCAAACTTTTTGAACTCAATGGGCGCGAGGATCAAGGGCGCAGGTACTGATATCATCAAGATCACCGGTGTTCCGGTTCTCCCCGGAAACTTTACATATTCCATCATTCCTGACCAGATCGAAGCCGGCACATACATGATCGCGGCAGCCGTAACTGACGGCGACGTCACGATCCATAACCTCATTCCTACGCATATGGAGCCTTTGTCAGCAAAGATGCGTGAAATGGGTTACGTAATAGAAGAAGGCGACGAATCGATCAGAGTATACAGGCCCAACTACGATGAAGAAGTCTATCCGACGAGCGTTAAGACTTCACCTTATCCGGGATTCCCGACGGATCTCCAGCCCCAGACAGTAGTGCTTCTTTGTTCTGCTGACGGCCAGAGCCGTATGCACGAGAATGTCTGGCAGAACAGGTTCCAGTATGTTCCCGAGCTCGCGAAAATGGGTGCAAACATCAATGTTTACGAACGTATAGCCTGGGTTAACGGCAAGACTTCTTTCAGAGGAGCAACTGTTGAGGCAACAGACCTCAGAGCCGGCGCGGCACTGGTATGCGCTGCACTCGAAGCTTCCGGAACAACTTATATCATGAACGCACAGAGGATCGACAGAGGTTACGAGCATATCGTCCAGAAGTTAACTAATCTCGGCGCTACGATCAGCCGCGTCAGCCATACGCCCGAATACGGCGAAGAGGATACTGAAGCATGACGGGACCAGACAGAATCGTCCCACTTTATTCTTCCAGCAGCGGCAACTCTACACTAATAAAATCCCGTGGAACTTATATCCTTGTAGACTGCGGAATGTCCTGCAAGATGATGACCAAAGCCCTCGTTGAGAGCGGTGTCTATCCTGATGACATCGGCGCGATCTTTTTGACCCACAGGCACTCGGACCACATTGGCGGAGTCGCTGTTTTTTCGAGAAAATATCACACTCCTATCTACGGCACCAGAGCGACTCTGGCTGTTTTGGACGGCCTTAATTCCCCTGTTTTCGAGATCGGGGAAAACGATATCGTTACACTCGAAAACGGTCCTGAAGTAAGGGCTTTCCCGACACCTCACGATGTTCCCGGTTCAGTTTGCTACCGCGTGATCAACCCGGATTCCGGCACGTCTTTTGCGGTAATGACAGACCTTGGCAGAGTAAATGACGGCATGAAGGGATTTGCGAGATCTTCGGACGTTATCCTTCTCGAATCAAATTACGATCCCTATATGCTCGAAAACGGCCCTTATCCCTGGCCTTTAAAGAAAAGGATCTCAGGAGGCCATGGCCACATAAGCAATCACGAATCTGCAGAAACTGCAGAATACTTTATAAATAACGGAACAAAGAAGTTCATCCTGGGACACTTATCGCCTCATAACAACACGCCTGTCCTCGCAAAGGAGACATTCATCAATTCCTTAAGCGACAGAGGCTTTGTTGAAGGCATCGATTACGAAGTCAGGATCGCCAAGAAAGATTGCCCCACAGAAGGTTACGTATTATGAAGATAATCGTGGTGTGTCCCGGAAAACTTAAGGATAAGTGGCTCAAAGACGGTATCGATGAGTACAAAAAGCGCCTGTCCAGATTTGCGACGCTTGATTTCATTGAAGTCGCTGATTGTCCTGATTCCGTTCCGACCGCAGAAGCCTTAAAGCGCGAAGGCGAACTTATCTTATCCCATATCAAGCCCGGCGAAGTCGTATGGGCTATGGACCTGGGCGGTGAGAACGTCACTTCGGAAAAGCTCTCCTCTTATCTGACATCAGATATTGAAAAAGGCGGCGGCACATTGAAGATCGTAATAGGCGGCAGCAACGGTATTTCCCCTGAAGTCCGCGCACGTGCAGACAGAAGGATCTGCTTCGGAAACATAACACTCACCCATCTTATGACGAGGCTGATCCTTGCAGAACAGCTCTACCGTGGGTTCAAGATCGCTAAAGGCGAGAAATACCATAAGTAAGTTTCATCACAAAACAGTCAGAAAAGATAATTAAATAAGGCACTCTTTATTCGGGTAAAGAAAATGCTTGACATATACTTTATGTACAATTATAATCCTTTAGTCGACTAAAGAGTCGGTGAAAATGACACCGTAAAGTCATTTGTTTTGTGTATTCTTGCCAAGTAGAATATAGATGAAATAAAAAATGGAGAAAGTATATGGGAAATAAGTATTACACACCGGACGGCTTTAATGACCAGTTTCCGGGGATATGCGGATTTAAGCGTGAGCTCGAATCAAAGCTCCGTAATCTGTTTTTGCTGAACGGTTATGAAGAGATCGAGACTCCCGGAGTCGAATATTTCGATGTATATAAGGAATTCGTTGCAGAAGAGAGCCTTTTCAAATTTACGGACAGTAAGGGAAGCCTTCTTTGCAACCGTTACGACGGAACGATCCCTACAGTAAGATTCTGTGCAGGAAGAAATGAGACTCTTCCGGCACGTTATTCATATATCGAGAATATGTACAGGGCCGGAAAACAGGGCGGCGGCAAGCTTTCCGGATTTACACAGGGCGGAATCGAGCTTTTAGGTGCGAGCGGAGCTAAATCAGACGCTGAGGTTCTTGCGATCGCAATTAAGTCAGCACTTGAGATCGGTATTACAGACCTTCAGGTTTCCATAGGCCAGGTCAAGTTCTTTAAGGGACTTATGAAGCAGCTCGGTATCGATGAAGAAGGCCAGGCAAAGATCAAGAATGCCATCGCCAACAGAGATACTGTTACATTGGAAAAGCTCGACATCAGCAAGGAAGACAAAGAGACTTTGCAGCTCCTTACTGAGTCAGGCGGAACATACGATACGATCGACATGATCCTGCCGAGGATTACCGATGAAGGCGCAAAGGAAGCTCTCGGAAATCTTAAAGAGATATTGGACATCATGGAAAGATACGGTTTCCTCAAGTATGTTTCTGTTGACCTGGGTCTTATCGAGAGCATTGACTATTACACAGGAATGGTATTTAAGGGCTACACATATGAGGTAGGTTTCCCTATCCTTGCAGGCGGCAGATACGATGACGTAGCCAAGTCATTCGGCAAGGAAATTGAAGCTGTAGGCTTCTCAATCTCACTTACGCTTTCCATCACTGCTCTTATGAGACAGGAAAAATACCAGCCTGCAAAGGGCGCAGCCGTTATCGTCGGAGGAGACTTCGAAGCAGCAACTATCACTGCGGAAGCATTAAGAGCAGAAGGCACTGCTGCGATCATTGATACGACCGGTATGGATGAGGAAGCTCTTGAAAACTACGCAAAGGAAAAAGGAATAGAAACAGTTATGTATATGGATGGAGGTAATGCCTGATGCTTACTATTGCTTTACCCAAAGGCAGGCTTGCCGACCAGACATTGGATCTCATGGAAAAGGCCGGATACGATGTATCTGCAGCAAGAGACAAGTCAAGAAAACTGATACTTGAAGATAGGGAAGCAGGCTTAAGATTTATCCTTTCAAAGCCTTCTGACGTTCCCACTTATGTTGAATACGGCGCCGCCGACATCGGTGTTGTAGGCAAGGATACCCTTCTTGAAGAGGGCAGACAGCTCTATGAGGTTTTGGATCTCGGACTCGGCAAGTGCAGAATGTGCGTTGCAGGTCCGGCAGAGCTTAAAGATAAGCTCGATGAGATCCCCAATAAAAGAGTTGGAACCAAGTATCCCAATATTACGAGAAGTTATTTCGAAGGCGTTAAGGGCGAGAGCGTTGAGATCATTAAGCTCAACGGTTCTGTTGAGCTCGCGCCTCTTACGGGACTCGCTGAAGTCATCGTTGATATCGTTGAATCTGGAAGAACACTTTATGAGAACGGCCTTGATGTACTTGAGACCGTTGCCCATATCAGCGCGAGACTCGTGGTTAACAGAGTCTCGATGAAGATGAAGGAAGACGAGATCAAACCGATGATCGCGAAAATGAAGAAGATCCTGGCAGAAGAACAGGAAGAGGCGTAAAGGGGGATAAAACATGCGCTGCAAATTAATCGAAGGCACAAAAGAAAACCTGAAAGCTACAGTCCAGAGCTTAGGCGTTAGAGGCAAGATGGACTTAAAGCCCGTTATTGCAACCGTTCAGGATGTTATCGACAACATCAGGGAGAACGGCGATGAAGCGCTTCTTGCATATACCGAGAAGTTTGACGGAGTAAAGCTTACAGCTGACCAGTTAAGAGTTACTGAAAAGGAGATCGAGGATGCAATAGCAGGTCTTGATCCCGAACTTCTTACTATTATGAAGAGAGCCGCTTCCAACATCAGGAAATTCCACGAGGAGCAGAAGGAACACGGCTTCATGATGGATGCAGGCAAGGGTGCCAAGATCGGTGTCCGCGTAAGACCTATCTCCATTGCCGGCGTTTATGTTCCGGGCGGTACGGCACCTCTCCCGTCAACAGTGTTGATGGATGTTATTCCTGCTTCTGTTGCAGGAGTTGAGAGGATCGTTTTCGCAACTCCTCCGAGAAAAGACGGTACCATCGCACCTGTAATCCTCGCTGCCGCATCTATCGCAGGGGCTACAGAGATCTACAGAATGGGCGGTTCACAGGCTATCGCTGCTATGGCTTACGGTACAGAGACTATCCCGAGAGTAGACAAGATCTGCGGCCCGGGCAACATCTACGTTAATACCGCAAAGCGCCTTGTTTACGGACAGGTCGACATCGATATGTTCGCAGGTCCTTCAGAGATCCTGATCATTGCAGACAAGACCGCAAATCCTGATTTCGTAGCGGCAGACATGCTCTCACAGGCAGAACACGACAAGATGGCATCTGCAATCGTTCTTACCGATTCAAGAGAACTTGCGGAAAAAGTTTTAGAGCTTGCCGACAAGCGTTCCGAAAAGGCTGAGAGAAAAGAGATCCTCGCTAAGTCCATGGAAGATTACTGTGCCATCATCGTATGCGACAGTATTGATACTGCAGTAAGCTTCTCTGAAGAGATCGCTCCTGAGCACCTGGAACTCTGCGTTGAGAACCCTGAACTCCTGTCCAACAAGATCAACAACTGTGGCGCCATGTTCCTCGGAAGCTATTCACCCGAGCCTTTGGGAGATTATTTTGCAGGACCGAACCACACGCTTCCCACATCAGGAACAGCAAGGTTCTTCTCACCTCTTAACACAGGTGATTTCTATAAGAAGATGAGCGTCATCAACTACAACGAGGCGATGCTCAAAGATGTTTATAAAGACGTAGCAGCATTTGCTGACAGCGAGGGACTTGGTTGTCACGCTGCTGCTATCAGAGCAAGATTCGAGGAATAAGCAATTGAGTAAATATTGGAACAAATTGATCAATGACATAGAGCCTTATGTCGCAGGCGAACAGCCGAAGCCGGGCCAGAAGGTGATAAAGCTCAACACAAATGAGAATCCTTATCCGCCCACGCCCAAGGTCAAGGAAGCTCTGGATAGTTTCAACCTTGCTGACTTAAGGCTCTATCCTGATACAAATTCTACGATCGTTATGCAGGCAGCCGCCAAGTTTGACGGTGTGAGCGAAAAGAATATCTTCTGCGGCAACGGATCTGACGAAGTCCTTGCCATAGCTTTCCAGACATTCTTCGAAAAGAAGGCTCTCACAGGACTTCCCGTCCTGATGCCTGATTACAGCTACAGCTTCTATCCGGTATTTTCGGAATTCTACGATATCAGAAGAAAGACCATCCCTCTGAAGGAAGACTTCAGGCTTGATCCCAATGACTATATCGGAGTTCCCAACTGCGGTATCGTTTTCGCAAATCCCAATGCACCTACATCAAGAGCGATAGCAGTTGAAGACTGTGCGAAGATCGCTGAAGCAAATCCCGATTCTGTAGTTATCGTGGACGAAGCTTATGTGGCATTCGAAGAAAAGTACGAGTCGGCAGTATCTCTTATCGGCAAGTACAAGAACGTCTGCGTTATAAGGACTCTGTCGAAAGCTTTTTCGCTCGCGGGAATAAGACTCGGTTATGCCGTAGGTTCGGAGGAACTTATCGAAGGACTTAAGAGAGCAAGGGATTCATTTAACTCATATCCAGTTGACCGCCTTGCGCAGGTGGTGGCAACAGCTGCGCTTCTTGACGTCGATTACTACAATGAGACGCGCACGAAAATAATCGCCACCAGAGAACGCATAGTAAAGGAGCTTAAGGAGATCGGTTTTACTATGCCTCCTTCATCGGCAAACTTTGTATATGCAAAACCTCCGGTGGATTGCGGAACACTGTACCAAAATCTCCGTAATAAAGGTATACTTGTAAGATATTTCAATAAGCCCGTGCTTAATGAATACCTGAGGATTACGATAGGCACAGATGAAGAGATGGACGAGCTTATAAAAGCCATCAAAGAGGAGGTCCGAAATGCCGAGAACAGCTGAGATCGCGAGACAGACAAAAGAGACTGACATCAAGATTTCCATTAATCTTGACGGCAAGGGCGAGAACAAGATCGATACAGGTATCGGTTTCTTCGACCACATGCTCACAGCTCTTTCCAAGCACTCCGGTATCGACATGGATATCTTCTGCAAGGGCGATCTCCAGGTTGATGCTCATCACTCGGTTGAGGATGTCGGTATCGTTTTGGGCCAGGCTTTGAAGGAAGCTTTGGGTGACAAGGTCGGCATCAGACGTTACGGTTCAGCTTCCATCCCTATGGATGAGGCACTCGGCACATGCTCACTTGATATCTCAGGCAGGGCTTATCTTGTATTTGACTGCAAGTTCGCGGACGAGTTCTGCGGAACCATGGATACACAGCTTTTCGAAGAGTTCTTCAGAAGTTTTGCTTTCAATGCCGGAATCACACTGCACATTGCATGCCCTTATGGCGCTAATGATCACCACAAGGCAGAGGCTATGTTCAAGGCATTGGCAAGGGCTTTGAGGGAAGCTACCGAGACCGACCCCAGATTTGAGGGCCAGATCATCTCAACAAAAGGCGCATTATAATTTTTGGAGGATACATAAATGCTTATTAAGGATACTGATTTTATCGATCAGCCGATGCTCTCAAAGGGCAAGGTCAGAAACATCTACGATCTCGGTGATTCACTTCTTCTGGTCGTTACAGACAGAATCTCAGCTTTCGACGTTATTTTCGATGAGCTGATCCCTGACAAGGGAAGAGTTCTCTCTTCGATCTCTGAGTTCTGGTTTGATTTCACAAAGGACATTATTCCGAACCATGTAATCACAACCGATGTTTCAAAGTATCCTATGGGATTCGACAAGTATAAGGAAGAACTCCAGGGAAGATCCATGCTCGTTAAGAAGGCACAGATGC